>Ga0208864_1000074_pt1 | contig 30169 bp, 15 predicted proteins | sample CryBogmetaGMA05M_FD_184542 | JGI IMG/M metagenome (GOLD analysis project Ga0208864, IMG submission 184542) | Freshwater microbial communities from Crystal Bog, Wisconsin, USA - MA0.5M (SPAdes) | ecosystem: Environmental > Aquatic > Freshwater > Lake | place: Crystal Bog, Wisconsin, USA...
CCCCCCGGCATCGCGGCGCTCGGCATCCCGCTGGACGACACGTCGCCTCCCCCCGCCCCCGACGAGCTGCGGGCGGCGCTCGAGCGGTTCTCCCGGGAGGCCTTCCGCGGCGAGCTGCCCCCCGCCCAGTACGTCGACCGGCTCCTCGCGCGGTACGACGCGCGGCGCCGGGCGGGCGACAAGCCCGGGCAGGCGCTCAGGCACACGCTCGCGGTCGTGCTGGCCTCGCCGATGTTCCTCTACCTGGCGGAGCCTGTGCCCGACGGCAGGAGCCGCCGGCTCACCGACCACGAGCTCGCCGTCCGGCTCTCCTACTTTCTCTGGTCGGCGCCCCCGGACGCCGCGCTGCGCGAGCTGGCCCGCACGGGCGCGCTCTCGCAGCCCGGGGTGCTCGCCGCGGAGACGGAGCGGCTTCTCGACGACCCGCGGTCGCGGGGATTCCTGCAGCCCTTCACCGAGCAGTGGCTGGGAATGGAACGCTTCGACTTCTTCGAGGTGAACCGGGCGGTCTACCCGCGGTTCGACACGGGCACGAAGGTCGCCGCCCGGGGCGAGGTGCACGAGACCATCGCCCACGCGATCCGCACCAACGCGAGCCTGCGCACCCTCCTCGCGGCCGACTACGTGGTGATCGACCGCGTGCTGGCCCGCTACTACGGCCTCGGCGGCGTGCAGGGCGACGGCTACGAGAAGGTGCCGCTGCCGGCGGGCTCGCCGCGGGGCGGGCTGCTCGGCATGGCCGCGATCCATTTCATGGGAGGCAACGGCGAGCGCACGAGCCCCGTGGAGCGCGGCGCCTGGGTGCTGCGGAAGCTCCTCGACGCCCCCCCGCCCCCCGCGCCGGCGAACGTGCCGGCCATCACCCGGCTGGCGGGTCGGGCGCTCACCCCCCGCGAACGGCTCCAGGCGCACCAGGACTCACCCCAGTGCGCGAGCTGCCACCGCGCGATCGATCCGATCGGCCTCGGCCTCGAAAACTTCGACGCCGCCGGCCACTGGCGGACCGAGGACAGCTCCACCGCCGTCGACGCCGACGGCAGGCCGGACCCGAAGTCGCGGAAGACGTGGACGATCGATGCCGCCGGCGCCCTGCACCGGGGCCCCGCCTTCGACGACTACTTCGGCCTGCGCGACGTCGTCGCCTCGCGGTCCGACGCCTTCGCCCACGGCTTCAGCACGGCGCTCGTCGAGTTCGCGCTCGGCCGGAGCGTCGGCTTCCGCGACGAGCCGCTCGTCGAGGAGATGGTGCGCACGTCGCGGCTCAAGCATTACCCCGTCCGCGAGTTCATCCACGCGCTGGTCCGCAGCGAGGCGTTTCACACGAAGTGACCCGTCGGGCACCCCACCGGAAACCTCCCATGCCCCTCCCCTCCGTCCCGCGCCGCCGCTTCCTCCGCTCCGGCACGGCCGCGATCGCGCTGCCGGCCCTCGACTCGCTCGGCTTCCGCCGCTTCGCCGCCGCCGCCGCGCCGGCCGCGCCCCCGAAGCGGCTGATTTTCCTCGGCTTCGGCTGGGGCATCACCACCGAGAGCTGGTTTCCCGACGCCGCCCAGCCCGGTCCCGACTACACGCTCCCCGACGGCCTCGCGCCCCTCGCCCGGCACAAGCCCGACTTCACGGTCGTGCAGGGGCTCTGGAACAAGTACTCCAACGAGGGCCACTGGGGCAGCACGATGTGGCTCTCCGGCGCCAACCGCTTCGCGGAGCCGGGCCAGACCTTCCACAACAGCATCTCGGCCGACCAGGTCGCGGCCGCCGAGCTCGGCCTCGCCACCCGCTTCGCCTCGCTCCAGCTCAACGGCGGCGAGAACGCCGAAAGCTCCGGACACGGGCCGGGGCTCTCCATGGCCTGGGACGTCAGCGGCAAGCCCGTCGCCGGGCTCAACGGCCCCCTGGCCGCCTACGGCCGCCTGTTCCTCGCCGACACCACGCCGATCGAGCAGCAGCGGGCGCTGCTCGCCGAGCAGCGGAGCGTCCTCGATACCGTGCGGGAGAACGCCGCCGACCTGCGACGCGGGCTCGGGCGGCACGACGCCGCCAAGCTCGACGAGTATCTCCAGGGCATCCGCGACATCGAGACGCGCCTGAGCAAGGACGAGCAGTGGCTCGGCGTGCCCCGGCCGAAGACCGACCTCGCCGAGCCGCAGCCCGGCCTCGCCGGCCGCGAGGAGATCCGGCTCATGTACGACATCATGGTCGCGGCGATCCAGACCGACAGCACCCGCGTGATCACCTACCGCCAGCCCGTGAGCACCCTGCTCACGAGCATCGGCATCACCGTCGCCCCGCACGACATGAGCCACTACCACTCGACGATGGGGGAGAAGCTCGCCGCCTCGCAGCGGCGCGACGTGGTGCAAAGCGAGCTCCTCGCCGGACTCCTCGACCGTCTCAAGGCCACCACGGAAGCCGACGGCAGCCGGCTCTTCGACAACGTCGCGCTCGCCTACGGCAGCAACATCCGCACGGAGCACAACCTCGACAACTGCCCGACGCTCCTCGCCGGCGGCGGCGCCGGCATCAAGCTCGGCCACAATCTCGTGGTGTCGAAGGGCACCCCGCTGTGCAACGCCTGGCTCACGCTGCTCAACGGTGTCGGCGTCGCCGCCGAGCGGCACGGCGACAGCACCGGCGTGATCAAGGAGCTCATCGCCTGACGACCACCGTGCCTGCGACCACCATGCCTGCGACCACCGTGCCTGACGACCGGCGGCACTATGCTCCCAGAAGCCACGCCATGCCCGACGAGCCGCGCGGCCGCCCGAGTCGTGTCGCCCCGCGCGGGCTGCCTGCCATGGCATTCGCCGCGCTGCTCGTGCTCGCCGCGCCGCCCGTGCCAGGGGGGGGCGGCGTTCACGCAGCCGAGATCGCGCTGGCGCCCGGCGGGCCGATCGCCACGCCCGAGGCGGCCCGGGATGCCGCCCGCGTCGCCGCCCGCACCGCGGACAAGCCGGTGCGGATCGTCGTCGCCGACGGCACCTACCGGCTGACGGCGCCGCTCGCGCTCACCGCCGAGGATTCCGCCACCGAGTGGGTCGCGGCGCAGGGGGCGAGCCCCGTCTTCTCGGGCGGCGAGCCGGTGACGGGCTGGCGGGAGCGGGACGGCCTCTGGGTGGCGCCCATGCCGGCGGCGCAGGCGGGGCGCCGGTTCGAGCAGCTCTGGGTGAACGGCCGCCGGGCCGTGCGGGCCCGCCACCCGAATCGCGGCTTCCTCCACGTCGGCGGCCCTGCGGCCCCCGGCACGTTCGCCGACGAGGCGTTCGCGGCGGAGAACGCCGAGACGGCGAAGCTCGGCTTCCATCTCGGCCCCGCCGAGCACGCCCTCCTCGCCGCGATCCCGCCGGCCGAACGCGACGGGCTCCTCGTCACGGTCACGCACGACTGGGCAGTGTCGCAGGCGCGCGTCGCGGCGCTCGACGACGCCACGCGGAGCGTGCGGATCCGCGGCCGCGCCCGCTATCCCTTCGCCGCGAAGGGACGGCCGGCGGCGCGGCTCTGGCTCGAGAATTACGCGGCGGCGCTCGACGAGCCCGGCGAATGGCATCTCGACGCCGCGGCGGGCGAGCTCTGCTACAAGCCGCTGCCGGGGGAGCGGCCCGACGCCGTGGAGGCCGTCGTGCCGGTGGCGGCGCGGCTCGTCACGATCTCCGGGGTCCGCGACGTCGCCTTCCGCGGCATCACCTTCATGCACGACGACGACCGCTACCCCGCCGCCGGCCTCTTCGAGGGGCAGGCAGCCCCCGGCATCGGCGCGGCGATCGAGGTGGCGGCGTCCCGCGGCGTCCGCTTCGAGCGGTGCATGGTGGCCCACGTCGGCCGCCACGCCATCCACTTTCGCGACGGCTGTGCGGACTCGCGCGTGACGCACTGCCGGCTCGAGGATCTCGGCGGCGGCGGAGTGCTCGTGGGGGAGACGGCCCGGCCGCCCCACGACCAGGTCTGCGAGGGGATCGTGATCGACGACTGCATCATCCGCGCGGCGGGCCGGCGTCACCCGTCCGCCTGCGGGGTGACGTTCACGCACACCCGCCGCTGCGCCGTCACCCATTGCGACATCGGCGACCTCTACTACACCGGCGTGAGCGCGGGCTGGAACTGGGGCTACGGCGAGAGCGCGTCCCGCGAGACGCTCGTGGAGAACAACCGCATCCACCATCTCGGCTGGGGCTACCTCAGCGACATGGGGGGCTTCTACGGTCTCGGCACGTCGCCCGGCACCGTGATCCGCGGCAACCACGTCCACCACGTGCAGAGCCACCGCTACGGCGGCTGGGGCATCTACTACGACGAGGGCAGCTGCGACAGCCTCGCCGAGAACAACCTCGTGCACGACACGTCGGACACCGGCTTCCACCAGCACTACGGCTACGCCAACCGCGTCCGCAACAACATCTTCGCCTTCGGCCGCCGGGCGCAGGTGCACCGCACCCGCAACGAGCCGCGGCTCTGCTTCATCTTCGAGCGCAACATCGTGCTCTGGGATGCGCCTGCCACGCTCCTCGACGGCGGTGACGCCTCCTGGGCCACGAACCCGAACCCCGCCAAGGGGGAGCCGGCCGACACGGTCGTCTTCCGCGACAACCTCTACTGGCGCACCGACGGCACGACGCCCGGGCCGCTCAATGCCGGCACGATCACCTGGGACTCCTGGCGGAAGCTCGGCCGCGATCGGGGCAGCCTGTTCGCCGACCCGCTCTTCGTCGACGCGGCGGCCCGCGACTTCCGGCTGCGTCCGGAGAGCCCGGCGGCGAAGATCGGCTTCCAGGCGTGGGACCTCGGCCGCGCGGGCGTCCGCGACGCCGATGCGGCCTGGCGGGCGGAGGCGGCCCGGGGGCATGTGCGGCCCGAGTGGGAACGCGACTCGCAGCCCTGGCCGGCGCCCTGAAGCTCTGACGCGATCAGCGGCCGGCCGCCGCGTCGCCGCCACTCCACTCGCACGACACGAGATCGGCGAACCACTCTCGAAGCCGGCGCGTCGACGCGCGATCGTCGAGAAACATCGCGACCGAGTGGGCGCCGAGGCCCGACGCGACGAACTCGGTCGGCACGCCCATCGCCTCGGTCAACGGCCTGACGGCCGCGGCGTCGTTGTCGGTGTGGAAGACCGACAGACCGCGAAACCGCGCCCCCCGCGCGATCGCGCCGTCGAGCGTGGCGCCGTTCCAGCCGTCGCCGTCGTGATGCTGGCAGCAGTGGAACCCCCTCCACAGCGCGGCCACCCGGTCGTCCCGCAGCCCGATGAAGCCGCAGGCGATCGCGCCGCGGGAAAAGCCGGTGAGCACGACGCACCGCCGGTCACCGCCGAACCGCCCGCAGACGTCCTCGACCACGCGGCGCAGCAGGTCGGCCGTGTCGTCGGGGTTGCCCCAGCCGTTCTCCGCGATCGTGCCGGCGGCGCGATCGACGAAGGGCGCGCTCACCCAGATCGCCCCCCTGCCCCGCGTCATCCCGTAGCCGATCGCGCACTGCTCCGGCAGGCCGGGGGAATAGCAGCCGGGCACGAAGAAGATGTTGCCGGGCAACTCCACGACCACCGGATAGGGCCGCTCCCGCCCCGCCACCCAGTCCTCCGGCAGGTGCAGGAGCGCATGGATGCCCGTGCCCTCGTCGACCGCGAGCGTGTGCCGCACGCGACGGCCGGCGGCCGGCGGCCCCTCCTCCACCGGGGGCGTCTCGATCCGTCCGGCCGGGCGCACGAACGGCGGCGCGGCGCCGGCGGCGCGGAGCCCCGACACGTCCACCGTGGCGCCGACCATCGGCCGCACGAGGATGAGCCGCACGCCGGTGATCCGCGCCGGGTCGAGCTTCGGCGTGCCGTCGGGAAACGTCTCGCGGAGCCGGCAGGAAAACGTGCGGCGTTCGCCCGGCTCGAGCCGGGCGAAGTCGCCCACCGACTCCCAGCCGCGGTCCGCCACCACCCACAGCTGCGCCTCGACGGCGTTCGCGCCCCGGTTGACGACGTCGGCCTCGACGACGGCCCGCCTGCCGAGATCGAAGCCCCCGGCGGGCGCGGGGATCGTGACCCAGGCGTAGGGCCCCTTCGCGGTCGTCACGACCGACAGCCGTCCACCGTCCTCGGGCTGCCAGTCGACCGTGGCGTCGCGCACGTCCGCGAAGGCCGCGCCGGCGGCGGGCACCTCGAGCGGCACGTCCGCCGGAGCCGCGCCGCCATCGCGCATGATCGCCAGCAGCGTCAGGATGACCAGGGCGCGGCGGGGATCCCTGCATCGCCGGCGCGGCGGAAGACATCTGGAAGGCGAAGGGGTGTCGGCGAGCGCCTCCCGAGCGGAGGCCGCGTCGGTCGGAGCGACGACACTCTCGCCGCCCCCCGAGCAGGCGATGCACGTCTCTCGAGGGTGTTCCCGGCACCTCACTCGCACGCCGCTGCCCTCCCGGGTGGTTCGTCGGCGGCGGTCGTCCCGTTCCCACGCGTTGTCGACGCGGCGGCGGGCCGCCGCCGGAAGCGGTAGTATGACGTGCCTCGGGATCGCGTGCGTGCGGTCACGAGCGCCCGCGACCGCTCGCCCCGGCGATCCGCGGGGGCAGCCGCTCCGCCGATTCGCTCCGCCGCGTCACTCCGCCCCTCCCCGCCATGCCCTCCCGCGTCGTCGTCTCCTGGAGTTCCGGCAAGGACTGCGCCTGGACGCTGCACACGTTGCGGTCGCGGCCCGACGTCGAGATCCTCGGCCTGCTCACCACGTTCAACGAGGCCGTCGACCGCGTGGCGATGCACGCCGTGCGCCGCACGCTCGTCGAGACGCAGGCCGCCGCGGCGGGCCTGCCGCTCCTGGCCGTGCCGCTCCCCTGGCCCTGCGACAACGACGCCTACCTCGAGCGGATGGCGGCGGCGGTGCGGGAGATCCGCGCCGCCGGCGCCACGCACCTCGCCTTCGGCGACCTCTTCCTCGAGGACGTGCGGCGGTTTCGCGTCGACTCGCTCGCGGGCTCGGGCGTCGAGCCGCTGTTCCCCCTCTGGGGCACCCCCGACGACACGCCGGGCCTCGCCGCGACGATGATCCGCGCCGGCCTGCGGGCGATCGTCACCTGCGTCGATCCGCGGCAACTCCCGGCGACGTTCGTCGGCCGCGAGTTCGACGAGTCGTTCCTCCGCGACCTGCCCGCGGGAGTCGATCCGTGCGGTGAACGGGGTGAGTTTCACACCTTCTGCCACGCCGGGCCGATGTTCGCCCGGCCGACCGCCTGCCGCACGGGCGACCGCGTCTCCCGCGACGGCTTCGAGTTCATCGATCTCGTGTCCGCCTGACTCATGCCCGCCTGAACCCGCCGGCGGCGACGCGACACGGTGCGACACCCTGGGGCGGGCGACCGTCGCGGCCGTCGCGTTCGCCGCGCCGGTCAGCGGCCCGGTTCGGCCGGAAACCGGCCCCGGGCCACGGCCTTCGTGAAGGACTCGAAGTCGCGCTCGCACTGGTCGGCGTAGGCGACGGCGAAGTCGGCCAGCGCCCGGTCGCAGGCGTCGCCGGCGCCGAGATAGCCGGAGAGCCGCAGGGCGTCGCCGCCGCGGGCATGCGCCCGCGCCAGCGACCAGCCGCAGAGATCGGCGAAGTAGACGAGCATGCCGTCGGTGAGCATCTCCGCGGGCACCGCCTTGTTCATGTCCCGCAGTTGCCGCACGTAGTAGGGCCGGCCCGCGGCGTCGGCGCACCAGCCGAGGAAGATGTCGCTGGCCGTCTGGATCGTCCGCTGGCCGACGACCACCCGCTGCCCGTCGTGGCCGAAGGGGCATGCCGCCGCGTGGTCGCGGAGCACCGACGGCCGCGCCTCCTTCACCTGCAGGGCCAGCCGGTCGCCCGCCGGCGAGAGGTGGAGCGATACGCCGCAGCGCAGCCCCACGCTCCCCACGCCCACGACCTTGAAGGCCACGTCGGCCAGCGCGAACCGCGAAAGGAGCAGCCGCCGCTCCGGGGAGACGGCGCCGGCGTAGTCGGCGAGCGCCTCGCGAAACGACCGGCCCGTCTCGTCGTCGTCGGCGAGCCGCTCGAGCACCGGCGGATCGTCACGAAACCGGGCCCCGTTCCCCTCCTCCGCGAGGAGCTTCCGCAGCAGCTGGTCGGCCGTGCGGGTGCGGGCCGCGTCGAGAAACCCGCGCACCCGGGCCGCGAGCCTGCCCGCGCCCGCGGCGGCGAGCATCGCCTCGGCGTCGATCCCGGCATACCAGACGTCCACCGGCGACATGAGCGCGTAGTCCCGCAGCCGGAGCCGGTAGGACCGTGCCACCTCGACCGCCGCCGCCCGTTCGTCGGGCCGCGGGGCGGCCTGCTCGCGGGCGAGCAGCACGAAGCCCGCGACGAGCCGCTTGACGTCGAACTCCCACCCCGCCACCGCCGTCTCGTCGAAGTCGGTGATGTCGAAGAGCGGCCGCCGCTCGGGCGACGCGAAGACGCCGAAGTTCGCCGGATGGCAGTCGCCGCAGGCCTGCGTCCGGATCCCGGTGAGCGGGCCGGCGGCCACGTCGGCCGCCGAGATCGCCGCCGCCCCCCGCATGAACGCGAAGGGCGACCGCAGCATCCGCCCGTAGCGCAGCGGCAGCAGCCCCGGCAGCCTCCCGGCCCCCGACGCCTCGAGCAGGTCGAGCGGATCGGCGCGGCGGAGCGACTCGTCCCAGACGGCGTGCGCCTGCCGCGGCACCTGCCGCCGCAGCGACCGGCCGGCGGCGAGCGCCTGCTCGTGGGGGTCATCCATGCGCGTCGCCCTCAGTCCACCACCGGCTGGGCCGTGCGCAGGTAGGCGAAGAGGTCGCGGACCTGCGCGTCGGAGAGCGGCGCGAGCTGTCCCTCCGGCATCAGCGACCGGGGGATCACCCGCCGCTCCTCGATCGCGTCCCGCTCGAGCGCCACCGTCTGCCCCGCGCCGTCCCGCAGCACGAGCACCTGCGGATCGTCCTCGACGAGCAGCCCCTGCACCACGCGGCCGTCGGCCGTCACCGCCACGTGCGTCTCGAACCCCTCGCGGATCTCGGCCGACGGGTTGAGGATGTTGAGCAGCAGCCGCGGCACGTCGTCCCGCTTGAAGGTGGTGAGGTCGGGCCCCACCTGCCCCCCGACCGCGTGCAGCACGTGACACTTGCCGCAGGCCTGCATGTAGAGCCGCTTGCCCGCGTAGGGATCGCCGCCGCCGGAGGCGAGCACGCCCGTCAGCCGCTCCATCTCCGCCTGCATGTCGGCCGTCGAGACGCCGTCGACGTCCTTCCAGCGGCCGCCGACGAGCTCCGCGATCCGGTCGTCGCGGAAGATCGTCGCCTTGCGGACCGTCTCCACGGGAATCGCCGCCGCGTCGATCGCGCCGCGGTCCACCGCCTCGAGCAGGGCCCGCGCCCAGGGCCGGCGGCTCACGAGCAGCGTCTGGGCGACGTCGCGCACGTCCGCGGTCCAGCGGGCATGGCCGGCCAGCACGCGGTCGGGCACCCGCGGGTCGTCGAAGCCGCCGAGCGATTCGAGCGCCGCGACGCGCACGGCGTCGTCGTTCGTGCGGTCGACGAGGTCGAGCAGGAGATCGACGGCCGGCGGATGGCGCACCTCGGCGAGCAACTTGACGCACTCGATGCGCCGCGCCGCCGGCGCCTTCTCGTCGGCCGTGATCGCGACCGCCTCGGCCAACGCCGTGGCGTCGCCCCGCCGCACCTTGAGCGCGAGCGACCCGCCCCCCGCCCGTTCGAGCGCCGCGAGCAGGTCGGGGGGCACGTTCGTGAGGCTGCGGCCCTGGTAGGCCTCCTCGAACCCGCGCATGAGCGCCGCGGTGGCGTCGGCCGAGGGGGAGAGCGCCAGGAGCCGGGCGCACACGGCCAGATCGGCCCGCTGCCCCGACGCGGCAAACCGCCGCATGATCCGCGGCAGGATCTCCCGCGCCACGAGCGGCTCGCGCCACAGGTCCACGTCGCCGAACCACGCGAGCACGGCCGCGCGGTCGGCCGCGATCGTCGCCTCGATCGCCCACCAGACGAGCAGCGGCAGCCTCGGATCGTCGGCGCGGCCGTCGCCATGCACCACCGGTCGCAGGATCGCGAGCGTCTGCGCCGCCACGGCGATCCGCCGCGCCGACGCGGCAATCTGGCAGAGCACGCCGACGTCCTCCTCCGCGGCCGCCGCCGCGACGAGCGCCGCCTCGAGCGTGGCGTCGGCCCGATCGTGGTGGTCGAACCAGAGCCGCCAGGCCCAGGCCCGCACCTCCGGCCGGGGATGCCGCACCGCCACGATCACCGCGGCCTGGTCGAGCCCGCCCGCGGCGGCGAGACCCCAGAGGCACTCGACCGCGTGCGGCCGCCCGGGCTCGGCGAGCCGGCCGGCGAGCGTGGCGGCCAGGGCGGCGTCGGGACCACGCCGGCCGATCTCCGTCACGGCTTCCTGCCGCTGCCAGCGGTTGGGATGGTCGAGCAGCGCCACGAGCCCGGCCGACGACGCGCCGGCCACGTCGCACCGCGTCGTCGCGCGGCCGCCTGCGGGGGAGGTGCGCGGGCGGATCCGCCAGACGCGGCCGTGGTCGCGGTCGACGCCCCCCTGGTAGTTGGCGGTGTGGGCGAGCTGGCCGTCGCACCAGTCGGCGACGTACACCGCCCCGTCGGGCCCGTCCTTGACGTCCACCGGCCGGAACCACTCGTCGGCCGACTCGATCGCATGGCCCGCGTCCTGCGTGCGGAACGTGCTGCCGACGGCGATCCGGTCGCTCACGATCACGTGGCTCGAGAGCGGGTTGGCCGCCAGCAGCCGGCCGCGGTACCGCTCCGGCAGCAGGTCCCCCTCGTAGACGACGAACGCATGCGTGAAGCGGGCGGAGTCGGCGTGCTCCATCTGCGGGAAGTAGCCGAAGGCGTAGGGATTCGAGAGCGGGCCGTGCTTGCCGAAGCCCTTCTGCAGGTAGGCGCCCTGCATGTAGTGGAAGCCGCGGGTGTTGCCGCCGTTGTGGCCGCTGAAGATCCGGCCTTGAGCGTCGAACTCCACGCCGAAGGCGTTGCCTCCCCCCTCGGCGAAGATCTCGTAGGTGCCGGTGGGCGGATGGTAGCGCCAGATGTTCTGCCCCTGCGAGTGGACGGCCTGCGCCGCTCCCGGCCGCCGGACGGCGCCGGAGACGGTGCTGCCCTGTGCCCCGTAGAGCCAGCCGTCGGGGCCGAAGCGGAGGCTGTTGGCGACCGAGTGCGTGTCCTCGAGGCCGAAGCCCTCGAGCAGCACCTCCGGATCGCGGTCGGGCACGTCGTCGCCGTCGGCGTCGGCGTAGAAGAGGAGGTAGGGGGGATTGAGCACGTAGACGCCGCCGCGACCCTGCGCGAACGACGTGGCGATGTTGAGCCCGTCGAGAAACGTCCGGTGGGCGTCGAACGTGCCGTCGCCGTCGGTGTCCTCGTGGATCGTGATCCGGTCGGCGCCCCGCGCGCCCGACGGGGGCGGCGCCGGCACCTTGTCGTAGACCGCCCGCCAGAAGGCGTCCTTGCTCAGCAACGTGAGGCCGGCGGGCTCCGGATACTGCCGGTACTCGAGCACCCAGAGCCGGCCGCGGGCGTCGAAGTCGAGGAAGAGCGGCTGCGTGATCTGGGGCTCGGCGAGGACGAGATCCACGGCGAGGTCGTCGGGCACCGTGAACCGGGCCCGCGATTCCGCGGGCGCAAGCGCGGCATCCTGCGCCTGGCGGCGGATGAGCGTGGCGAACCGGCCGAGCGCGGGCGCGGGGCCGATCGTGGCGAACGGGGGATGGCCCGCGAGCGGCTCGCGGGCGAAGGCCGGGTCGTCGCCGAGGCGAAACTCCCATTCGCCCGCCATCGACACGGCCTTCCCGTCGCGGCCGAGCAGGCAGGGGGCGATCCCCTTGAAGCCGGCGTCCCCCCCGCGGTCGAACACGCGGATCGCGACGAGATTCGGGCCGTCCCGCCGCACGAGCCCCGGGGGCACGAGGTAGCGGTGCTCGGCGTCCGGGGCCGCGGCCCCGGTGCCCGACCCTTCCTGCGGCGGCAGCGTCCCGGCGGCGCCGATCTTCACACCGTTGAAGTACGTCTCCGACGCGTCGTCGATCTTCTCGACGTAGAGCGTGAGTTGGCCGGCGGCCCACTCGGCGGGCACCGTGAGATTCGCCCGGTACCAGGCGAAGCCGTCGTGTCCGGCGAGGGCCGGCGCCACGTCGCGCCAGACGCCGGGCACCCGCAGCGACGTCGGCGGCGCGGCCGCCGCGACCTCGGCCGCCGTCGCGGTCGCGACCGCGGCGACGCAGGCGGCGAAGACACGAGTCGTTCGACCGGCTGGACGCATCGAACCGCCCTCCTCCGCGACGTGCGTGTCCAACGATCAGCCGCGACAGCGGGAGGGGACATCCCTGGCGACGATGTGCGGACCCATCGGCCGGATCCATGGCTCGGTTGGTTCCAGCACGGATTCCGCTGAGAAAATTGTGCCCCGCCGCCGCGATGAATGCCAGCGCAGCCGCCGGGACCGGCTGACGATCGCGCCACCGATGCAACGGAATCGTCAGCCGGACGCGGCCACGCTGTCGAAATAACAAGCCCGCAGGAGCCTCGAAAAGTCCCGCGCGGTCTGGCTGTGCGTCACCGCGACGCTCTAGAATCGATCGTGTCGAAAGGGGCTTGCCGAACGACGACGCCGTCGAATCGGTGGCCTTGTGCCGGCCTGCGGCACGCGGCGGACGGGGCACCGGAAACGCGACTCACGAGCAGACCACATGCGTCACGCTGGGAAACCACCGGAGCCCGTCGTGTCCACGTTCGCGGTGGCCACTTCCGGCGGGGCCCCCCCCGCGGTGGCGCGCCATCACGCCGACCGCCGGGCGGGGAGTTTGCCGTGGATCGCGGTCACGGCGGGGATCGCCGTCGCGGTGGCCTCGGCCTTCTGCCTCGGGTCCCCCACCGCAGGGCCGCGGCCGCACGCCGCCGCGACGACGCTTGAAGACGGTCCGGCGGACGTCTCCCCCCGGGTGAAGGCCGGCGGCGTTCGCGGGAGCGGCGTGGGCCAGCGGGCCGCGACGAGCATCGCCGCGCCCCACGGCGGCCGCGACGCCGAGCCGGAGCTGCTGTTCCTGCCGGCGATCACCGAAACCGAGATCTCGCTCGAACGACTCGAGCCCCGCGCGGCGGCCGTCGCCTGCGGTTCCCCGGGCGACGATTCCCGTCGCTGCGGCCACGTGACGCCGGGATACGCCGTCGATCCCGGCATCCTGTCGGCGAACGCCGCCGACCTGAAGCGACTCTGCCGACGGCTGCTCTGACGCCGACCGGCTCACGCCCCGCCGCCCCGCCCGCGGCCCCGGGTGCCGAATGCCGATCCCGCGACGCCGCGGTCGCGCCGCGTCGCCTCTCGTCAGCATCCCCTGCGCGCCACCGCGCCCGAGCCCGAGGAACACCATGCGATTTTCCGCTCCCGTCGATCCCCTTTCCGGCCGGGCGAGAAGCCTGCGGTGGCCGGCCATGCGCGCCGCGGCGGCCGTGATCCTGCTCCTCGTCGCCGGCTGCGATCAGGAGGAGCCACCGGCCGAGGCCCGGGTCGAAGAGCCCGCCTACCGGACCACCGACGAGGGGCTCCTGCGGGTGCGGCCCGACCTCTCGGCACTGCTGCGGTTCACCCGCGTCGTGAAGAGCCCGCTCTTCGCGGAGGTGCACGGCGTCGGCGAGGTGGACTTCACGCCCGGCGCCCTGACGGCGCTCCGCATCCCCTTCGACGGCATCATCGAGTCAGTGGAGGTGGCGGCGGGGGCGAAGGTCACCCGCAACACCGTCCTCGCGCGGATTCGGAGCAGCGAACTGGCCCGGATGCGGGCCGACGTGCGCCGGCTCTCGGCGGAGCTCACCGGCCAGTACGACGCGCTCAAGCGGATCAAGGATCTCGTGCAGGGCGACGTCATCTCGACCAAGCGTCTCGTGGAGATCGAGGCCCGCATCGGCAGCCTCGAGGCCGAGCGGGCGGGCACCCTCGTGGCCCTGCGGGCGGCCCGCACCACCGGCGAGGGGGAGGACCTCTTCGAGCTGCAGTCGCCCCGCGACGGCCAGGTGATCGAGCGACACATCGACCCGGGCGAGCATGCACACGACCCCGAAAACCAGCCCGCGTTCATCATCGCCGATCCGACGTCGTTGGTCGTCACGGCGAGCTTTCCCGAGCGCGACGCGCCGCTGCTGCGGGAAGGCTTCCTTTGCCGCATCGAGGTGCCCGCGCTCGGCGACGTGCCCCTGACGGGCCGCGTAACCTCGGTGGTGCGGGCGATCGACCGCCACAAGCGGACGGTGGACGTGACCTGCGCCTTCGACTCGGTGGCGCCGGGGGTGCGGGCCCACATGCTCGCCCACGTGACGGTCGCCGTGGAAGGGGAACCGCATCTCGTCGTGCCGCGGGAGGCGGTGCTGCTGCGGCACGACGACCGCGTCGTCCTGGTGCGACGGGGCGAGCACGACGTGGAACGCCGGGCCGTGATCGTGGGCACGAGCGTCGGCGACCGCCTCGTGGTGCAGTCCGGCGTGGACGAGGGGGACGACGTGGTGTCGGCGGGTGCGGTGCTCCTCGACGGCGAACTCGACCGGCTGCTGTAGGTCCGCCCGGGAAGGCGTCGGCGGGGCCGACGGAGGAACGGAACATGCTCGAGCGACTCACCAGGCTCGCCGTCGCCCGCTGGCGGATCGTGCTCGTGCTCACCGCGCTGGCATGCGTGTACGGCTGGCGCTGCTTCGACGGGCTGCCCATCGAGGCGTTTCCCGACGTCACCGACCCGCGGGTCGAGGTCGTGGGCACCTACCCAGGGCAGGCGGCGGAGGAGGTGGAGCGGCGGGTCACGGTGGAACTCGAGCGGGTGCTCGCTGGCACGCCGCGGCTGCTCGACCTGCGGAGTGTGTCGGTGTTCGGGCTGTCGCTCGTCACGCTCACCTTCGAGGAGGGGACGACCGACTTCGAGCTCCGCACCCACGTCGCCGAGCGGCTCCGCGACGCCGCGCTGCCCGCGGGCGCCGCCGCACAGATGGGCCCGCAGTCGACGCCGGTGGGGCAGATCTACCGCTACACGCTGCGCGGTCCGCTCGGACTCAAGGACCTCCGCGCCATCCAGGACTTCGTGGTGGAGCGCCGGCTGCGTGCCGTGCCAGGCGTCGCCGACGTCGTCACGTTCGGCGGCTACGAACGGAACTACCAGGTCCGCGTCGACCCGATCCGGCTGACGGCGGCCGGCATCTCCGTGGACGATGTCCACGCCGCCATCTCGCGTGCCAACGAGAACGCCGGCGGGGGCTACAGCGGCATCGGCTCGCAGGAGTTCGTCGTCCGCGGCATGGGCGTGCTCCGCGACCCCGCCGAGCTCGGCGACATCGTGCTGGACACGCGGGGCTCGGTGCCCATCCACATCCGCGACGTGGCCGACGTGATCGAGGGCGCCACGCCGCGCCGCGGCGCCGTGGGCCGCGGCCACGCCGACGACGTGATCGAGGGCATCGTCCTCCTGCGGCGCAAGGCGCACCCCAGCGTCGTGCTCGCCGCCCTCCACGAGCGGGTCGCCGAGCTCAACCGCGACGTGCTGCCACCGGGCGTCCGCATCGACACCTTCTACGACCGCACCACGCTCATGCGGGCGACGCTGGCGACCGTGGGCCGCAACCTGCTCGAGGGCGTGTCGCTCGTGCTCCTGGTGGTGTGGCTCTTCCTGGGCTCGCTGCGGGCGGTCGTCGCCGTGGCCGCGGTCGTGCCGATCTCGATGCTCTCGGCCTTCGTGGGGCTGACCTGGCTGGGGCTGCCGGCGAACCTGATCTCGCTGGGCGCCATCGACTTCGGCATCCTCGTCGACGGGGCGATCGTCGTGCTCGAGGCCACGCTCCACCTGTTCCACGAGCGCCGGCACGAGGGCCGCCTGTCGGCCGCGGAGACGCCGGGGGCCATCGCCGAGGCCGCGGCCGGCGTGGTGCGGCCCGTCGTCTTCGCCATGGCCATCATCATCGTGGCGCTCGTGCCGATCTTCTTTCTCGAGCGGGTCGAGGGGCGGATCTTCGCGCCGATGGCCTACACCTACGCCTTCGCGCTCGGCGGGGCGCTCGTCTCGGCCATGGTCGTCGTGCCGGCCCTCGAGCGGCTGCTCTTCCGCGGCCGTTTCCGCACCGCCGAACCCGCCTGGATCGTGGGCGTGCGCTGGGTGTACCTCGGCATCCTGGCCGGCTGCGACCGGGTCCGCTGGCTCATCCTCCCGCTGGCGGCGGCGGCCTGCCTGGGCCTGGGCTGGTTCGCCGCGGGCATCGGCACCGAGTTCCTGCCGGAGCTCAACGAGGGGGGCTTCTACGTGACCTCGATCTTTCCCTCGACCATCGCGCTCGACGAGACGCGGCGGCAGGTCGCGACCATGCGGGAGGCGATCCTGCGGACTCCCGAGGTGCTCGACGTGATGTCGCACGTCGGCCGGCCGGAGAACGCCACGCAGGCCGAGGGGCCCAACAACGCCGAGTTCTTCATCGCGCTCAAGCCCGCGCGCGAATGGGCGCGGGGCCGCACGCGGCAGGGCGTGGAGGCGGAGCTGCGCCGGAGCCTCTCCGTCATCCCCGGCGCCCAGCACAACTTCTCGCAGCCGATCACCGACCGCGTCTTCGAGACGATCTCGGGAATCATCGGGCAGGTCGTGCTCAAGGTGCGCGGCACCGACCTCGAGCGGATGACGGAGGTCGCCGAGCTGGCGCGGCACCGTCTGGCGTCCGTGCCGGGGATCGTCGATCTGTCGATCTACCAGGCGGGTGACGTGCCGACGCAGCGGATCGAGCTCAACCGCGACGCGCTCTCGCGCCGCGGGCTCGCCGTGCAGGACATCCAGAACTCGATCCGCATCGTGCTCGGCAGCGAGAAGGCGACCGAGATCTGGGAGGGGGAGCGGCGCTATCCCGTGACGATCCGCCTGCCCAACGAGGCGCGGGCCAACATGGACATCCTCGGCCACATGTTCGTCGGCACCCCGGAGAAGCGGATCACCCTCGCCGAGGTGGCCTCGATCGGGCAGGTGCCGGGGCGGGCCGCGATCTGGCGGCAGGACTTCGCCCGCTTCGTGGCCGTCAAGTTCAACGTGCGCGGGCGGGACCTCGGCGGCACGGTCCGGGAGGCTCGGGCCGTCGTCGACGGCATTTCCATGCCGGCGGGCATCTATCCCACCTGGAGCGGCGAGTTCCAGAACCAGGACCGGGCGATGCGGCGGCTCGGCGTCACGGTGCCGCTCGCGCTCGCGGTGATCGTGGCCGTGCTCTTCGCCAATTTCGGCCGCTGGGCCCCCACGCTCACCATCCTCGCCCTGCTCCCGGTCGCCGTTGTCGGCGCCGTCTCGGGCCTGCGCCTGCTCCAGGTGAACTTCTCGGTGTCGAGCGCGGTGGGGTGCATCGCGCTCTTGGGCCAGATCGTGCTCTCGGGCGTCATCGAGAGCTCCCGTTACCTGGCGGCGCTCGAGCGCACCCGCGACCGCCGCCGGGCGCTCCTCGAGGGGGCGAGGGAGGCCTTCCGGCCGGTGATGCTCACGACGACGCTCGCGCTCCTGGGGCTCGTGCCCGCGGCGCTGTCCCACGGCATGGGCAGTGAGACGCAGCGGCCCTTCGCGATCGCGATCGTGGCCGGCCTGCTCGCCTCGCTGCCCGCCGTGACGATCGTGGCGCCGATCCTGCTGTCCTTGATCGTGCCGCGGCCCGGCGGCGACGATCCGCCCGCCGCGGCGTCGTGAGGGACGCGGCCGCGCGCGGGCCGCTCAATCCGCCGCGGCCGGCCCGCCCCCGATACAGACGAGGTGGCCGGCGGTGCGGAAGAAGATCCGGCCGTCGCTCACGGCCGGCGAGGCGTAGCACTCCTCGCCGAGGTCGTTCTCCGCGACCACGTCGAAGGTCGGCCCCGGCCGCACCACCTTCGTCACGCCCACGTCGTCGGTGAAGTAGACGAGGCCGTCGGCCGAGAACGGCGAGCCGCTGTAGTGGCCCCCCGCCCGCGCCGTCCAGAGCCGCGCGCCGGTGGCCGGATCGAGGCAGCTGGCCACGCCGTCGTCGCTCGTCAGCAGCAGCCGGCCCCCGGCGACGATCGGGGCGGGCACGTAGCCGCAGTTGCGGGGCGACTTCCAGGCCACGTGGGTCGCGGTCACGTCGCCGCTCCCGGTGGGGTCGATGGCCGCGACAAGCTTGTCGGGAAAGCCCGCGGTGAGGAACACGAGCCGACCGTCGTCCACCAGCGACGCCACGAACTGCTCGGTCGGCCCCTCCACCCGCCACAGCTCGCGGCCCGTGCCGGGATCGTAGCCGGCCACGTGGCGGCTGCCGGAGAGGATGAGCTGCGGGCGGCCCGCGAACGTGCGGATGATCGGCGTGCAGTAGCTGCGGGTGTTGTGGGAGCGGGGGATCTTCCAGCGGGTGGCGCCGGTCTCCCGGTCGAGGGCCACGAGAAACCCGTCGCCGTCGTGGTCGCCGTTGACGATCACCATGTCGCCGTGGACGACCGGGCAGGAGGAGAAGCCGTGGCAGCTCGTGAAGTCGCCCGGCCGCACGAGCCACTTCCGTTCTCCCTCCATGTCGTAGGCCGCCACGACCATCGGCCCGAACGAGGCGTCGCGGTTGCCCGGCACGTGCCGGGCCGGCACGACCTTGTCGGAGGTCTCCCAGAACGCGACGAACACGAGCCGGCCGTCGCTCGCGGGCGTGCTCGAGGCGTGGCTGTTGAGCTTGTGCTTGATCTCGAGGGGCGCGCGGATCACCGCGCGGCTCCAGAGCCGCCGGCCGGTGGCGGCGTCGTGGCAGAGGAGCAGCCGTTCCTCCGAATCGGGGTCGCAGGCGACGACGAACACGCGGCCGCCGACCACGATCGGCGAGGCGTGGCCCACGCCCGGCAGCGGCACCCGCCAACGAACGTTCTCCCCCGGCGCGTCGTCCTTGCCGACGCTCCACCGCGTCGGCAGGCCCGTCTCCCGGCTCGTGCCGTCGCCCCGCGGGCCGCGCCAGCCCGGCCAATCCTCGGCCCGCGCCGACGGCGTCGCGAGCCCGCACGCGGCGATGAGGGCGATGAGCGCGAGGAGCGCCGCGAACCGCCCGACGAACCGCCCCTTGATCGACGTACGACGCACGTGGCACCTCGAGCACGGGCGGAGAGAAAAAAATCGACCGATCCGCAGAGCGTACCACGCCCCGGCACGAACGGTCATCGACCCCGCGCGACCGACTGGGTGAAGGGGCCGCCCGTCGCCCCGTGAGACGGCGTAGGCGGCAAGCGCAGGCAGGATGCCGAAGCGCAGCCGGCTTCGAGTGAGCCGCAGCCCGGAGGGCGTAGGCGAACGTCCGGCGAGCGGGGTGGCGGGCGGCCCCGGGCGTCACCGAAAACGCCCTAACGACACGGCGCAACCGCTCCGGTGAAGGGGCCGCCCGATCGCCCCAGTGAGCCGGCGTAGGCGGCAAGCGCAGGCATGGATGCCGAAGCGCAGCCGGCTTCGAGTGAGCCGGAGCCTGGAAGGCGGAGGCGAGCGTCCGGCGAGCGGGGTGGCGGGCGGCCCCGGGCGTCACCGAAAACGTTCGAACGACACCAGCGAACCGATCGAGTGAAGGGGCCGCCCGATCGCCCCGTGAGCCGGCGCGCACGCTACCCGAAGAGCGCCGCGATCGGCGTGCCGCCGTCGGTCACCGGCACCGGCCGCGACCCGGCCAGCAGGTCCTTCGTGAGATCAACCTGCAGGGCCGCGAGGATCGTCGCGTGGAAGTCGGGAACGCTCACCGGGTTCTCCACCACCTTCTTCGCCAGCTCGTCGGTCGTGCCGTAGGCGCCGCGGTGGGCGAGCCCGCCACCGGCGAGCACCATCGAGAAGGCCGAGCCCTGGTGGCCCCGGCCGCCGCGGCCGTCGAACTCCGGCGGCCGCCCGAACTCGGTGGCGACGACCACGAGCGTGCGGTCGAGCAGCCGGTGGGCCGCGAGGTCCGCGACGAGGCCGGCGAGCGCGTGGTCGAGTTCGCGGATCAGGGCGTGCTGGTTCTTGATCCCGTCGTTGTGCACGTCCCAGCCGGCGCCGTTCAAGAAGTTGAGGTTGTGTGACACCTCCACGAACCGCACTCCCCCCTGCACCAGCCGCCGCGCGAGCAGGCACCGCTGGCCGAACTCGCCGCCGTACGACTCGCGCACGGCGGCCGGCTCCTCGGCGAGCCGGAAGTGCCGCATGAAGCCCGGGCCCGCGAGCCGGAAGGCCTCCCGCTGGGCCGCGGCGTAGTCGGCGACGGCGGTGCCGGCGGGCGCCTCGGGCGCGACCGCGGCGAGCAGCTCGCGGCGCCGGGCCTGCGCGTCGTCGAGCACGCCCGGGGGGGGCGTGAATCCCGCCGGGCCCGTCTCGGTGTCGACGAGGTAGACGTAGCCGTCCTTGATGCCGAGGAAGCCCGGCCCGCGGCTGACGTTGGGATAGCCGATGAGGATGTAGGCGGGCACCTCGGGATCGGCCGCGCCGCGGCGGTGGGCGACGATCGAGCCGATCGAGGGATAGACGGCGTTGCCGCTGATCATCCGGCCGGTGTGCACGAGGTTCGTGGCGAAGGCGTGCTCGTCGATCACCTTGTGGTTCACCGACCGCACCACGGTCACCTGCTCCATCAGCCGCGCCGTCCGCGGCAGGTGCTCGCACACCCGCACGCCCGGCACGGCGGAGTCGATCGCGGCATAAAGCGAGCCGGGCTTCTTCGCCCCCGCCGTGTTGTCGCCGAGGTCCTTGGGGTCGAACGTGTCCATCTGCCCCATGCCGCCGCCGAGCCAGATGAAGATGCAGTGCTCGGCCCGGCCTCCCACGGCCGTCGCCGGCGGCTCGGCCAGGAGCGGGCCGCGGGCCGCGATGCCGGCCGCGCCGGCGAGGGGCGCGAGGCCGAGAACCTTGACGACGTGGCGGCGGTGCAGCGGGCTCATGGCGGGGCTCTCCGGCGGAACGGGCGACGACGCGGGGCTGGCGGCGGGCTCACGGCGTGAACAGGAACTCGGGACTGTTGACGAGCGACCAGAGGGCATCCTCGGCGCGGCGGCGCCAGTCGTCGGCCAAGAGCGGGGTCGGCGGGTCGCCGCGGCGGGCGTCGGCCTCCTGCGCCTGCCGCACGATCGTGGCATCGGCGTCGAGGTGGTTCGACCATGAGACGTAATACGGTGGCCGCCGCGGGGCCGTGGGGGCGGCCGGCGGGGCCGTCGTCGGCGTCGTCCGGCGGTCGGCGAAGCCGGGGGCGAGGAGCGCGGCGTAGCGGCGCCGCTCCTCCGGCCGCGGCGGCCGCGTGAGCACCCGCAGGAAGAGCTCGTCGACGAACGCCTCCGGCGACGCGGCGTCGACCGCCAGCCGGGTGACCGCGTGGTCGTCGCTGAGCCGCGTGAGCCACAGGCCCATCGTGCCGTTGCCGAGGATGGCGGGCTGGAGCGGGTTGGCCGCCGCGTCGCGGTCGGTGAGCGGATCGGGCCGGGCGGCCCGCCATCCGAATGCGCCGAGCACGTCGCAGACGGCCTGGATCCGCGGCAGCGCGAGGCTCGGCCGGTCGCGCTCGTTCGACGTGCTCGTGAGCATCCAGGCCCGGCGGGGCCGGCCGAGATCGACGGAGTTGTCGGTCTCGCGGATGCTGTCGATGTCGAGGCAGGCGTCCTCGGTGCGGAAGGGCTTACCGACGGCGACGAAGGCCGAGTCGACGACCTGCTCGGCCGCGAGGCGGCGGCGGGCGGGTGCCGTGAACAGCGGACTCGGCGCCGCGAGCGCGGGGTCGCAGGCCCGCTGGTAGGCGTGCGACGTGAGGATCAGCCGGGCGACGTGCCGGGCGTCGTAGCCCGACCGCACGAGCTCGCGACCGAGCCACCGCAGCAGCTCCGGATGCGAGGTTCGCGACCGTTCCCAATCCCACGGCACGTCGACGAGGCCGCGGCCCATCAGCCGGGCCCAGATCCGGTTGGCCATGACGAGCGCGAACCGCTCGTTCTCCGGCGCCGTGACGAGCGCCGCGAGCCGGTCGCGGGGATCGGCCGGATCCTCGGCGAGCGTGTCGGCGAGCCGCTCGGGCACGTGGTCCGCGAAGGGCCAGCGCGGCTCGACGGTGGAGCCGGGCTCGAGCGTCACCTCGATGAGCGGCGTGCGGCCCCCCTCGCGCAGCTTGGCCATCGACACGCTGCTCGTCGCCGGCACCTCCACCCCCTTGCCGGCGAGCATCGCCGCGATCGCGAACACGTCCTCCTGCCGCGAGGTGTGGGCGGGGGAATCGTGGCAGCGGGCGCACTTCGTCTCGACGCCGAGGAAGGCGGTGGTGACGATCGTCGCCTTCGCCGCCGGCGGGGAGTCGTTCTGCGAGGCCACGGCGAAGCCGGCCGGCCCGCCGTCCTTCGCGCTGCCCCCCTGCCGAATGAGCTCCGTCACCATCAGGTCGAGCGGCTTGTCGTCGAGCAGCGACTCGTGGATCCACCAGCGGAACGGGCCGGTGTTGTTGAGCGTCGGATTGAGGATGTTGGGATTCTCGGCGAGAACGTCCTGCCAGTAGCCCACGCCATGGTCGGCGGCCCGCGGATCGGCGAGCAGCCGGTCGACGAGCCGCTCGCGCCGCTCCAGTGCTCCGCCCGGCACCGCACCGCCCGGCACCGCGTCGGCCGCGAAGCTGCGGATCTCATCGGGCGTGGGGACGACGCCGACGGTGTCGAGCGTGACCCGCCGCAGGAAGACGAGATCGTCGGCGAGCGGCGTCACGTCGGTGGGCACCGGACGAAACTCGGGCCAGACGGCCCCCGCGGCGATCCAGCGTTCGAGCAGGGCGATCTCGGAGGCCGCGAGCCGGCCGCCCTTGGGGGGCATCCGCTCGTCCTCGTCGGTCGACAGGACCCGCGCCAGGAGCGGGCTCTCCTGCGGCCTGCCGGCGATGACCGCCGGGCCGCCCGTGTCGCCGCCGGCGACCGCGCCGGCGAGCGAGTCGAGGTGCAGTCCCCCCTTCGCCTTTCCTCCCTGATGGCACTCGAGGCAGCGGGCCTCGAGGATCGGGAAGACCTCCTCCCAGAAGTCGATGCCCCCGACGCCCCCGGCGGGCGTCGCCGTCGCCTGCCCGCGGAAGGCGACGATCTTCTCGGCGAGGAAGTGATCGATCGGATTGTGGGCCGGAAATCCCGCGGGGAGCGGCGGCACCGCCACCTCCGGCGTGCCCGCGAGCCACTCCGCGGCGTGGCGGCGCCGCCGCACCCAGTAGGGCTCGTGCTCCTTCCGCAGGGCGGCCCGCGCGGAGGCGTCGACGGCGGCCAGCCGTGACTCCTCCGCGGTGGCGAACGCGGTCCAGCCGGCGTCGTCGTAGGGGATCGGCTCCGGCGCGGGAGCGAGGAGCAGCCACCGCGACGACCCCTCCGGCGACCAGGCCACCACCGTCTCGCCGAGTTCGGGACGCCGCCGCTTCTTGTCGCCGATGATGTGGCCGACGACCGTCTCGAGGGCGACGCGGTGCTCGCCGCCGGGGGAATCGAACTCGCACCAGGCGTCGCGGTTGCCGGGGGGGGCGAAGCGGAAGTCGCCCCCGAGGTCGAGGAAATCGTCCTGTACCTTCACCGGCTTGTCGTCGGTGCCGGCGGGGGGGAAGGGCGTGCGGAGGACGTCCTTGTCGTCGATGAAGAGCACGGACGCGCCGCGGGCCCGCAGGAGGAGCCGGTGCCGCCCCTTGGGCAAGGCCACCCGCGCGTGGGCCCGCAGGAGGAACGGATCGTCGCGGGCCCCACGTACGCCCGTGTCGACGTAGGCGTGGGGGACGCGGAAGAAGGCGAAGGCCGGCGCCGCGTGGGTCTCCGTGGCGGCCAGTGGCGTCGCCGGCCAGCTGTTGGCGACGGGATTCCAGTCCTCGCAGATCTCGACGGCGACGCGGGCGGCGGCCCCGCGCTCCCAGTCGATCTTCGGCGGCGCGGGCCGCTCCGGGATCACGGCCTTGCCCCCCTTGGACGCGCCGGCGGAGTCGTTGCCGGCGTTGGGGCTCGGCCCCACCTCGGCGAGCGACGGCTCGGGCGGCGGCGGCAGTGTGGTCACGTGGCGGGCGAGGAGTTCCGCCTCAGGCACCGCCGCGCGGTGGATGCGCACATCGTCGACCGAGCCGCGGAAGCTGCTGCCGGGGTTGCCCCCCATCGAGGAGCCGATCCACACCGGCGCGTCGCCGACGACGGGGGCCTCCGCCGACGCGCCCGCCATGTCCCAAGCCCCCTTGACGGGCCGGCCGTCGATGACGGCGCGGATGCTCTCGGGCCTGCCGAACTCGTAGACCACAGCCACGTGGTGCCAGCGGTCGTCGTGGCGGATGCCGGTGGTGGCGGTCCAGCGGCGCCACGCCACGTCGGCTCCGCCGGCGGGCGTGGCGAAGAGGAAGCTCGGGCAGGCGAGCCCGCGCATCTCGCGGAGCCGCAGCGCCCAGTTTTGGTCGTTCGGCGTGGCCGACGACGGATCCGTGCGTCCCTTGCCGACGATGTAGACGTTTTCCCCCGCGCGGCACGCGGCCGGCTTCACCCAGGCCTCGATCGTGATCGCGTCGCCGTTGGTGAAGTCGAAGACGCTCGCCGCGCCGGGGTCGGCGAACTCGATCCGCGCGCCGTCACCGGCGAACCGCACGGCCCGGTTGCCGAGGGCGAAGCCGGGATAGTCGGGCCGGCGGGGGCCGGGCACGCCCGACTCGACGCCCCCCACGACGGTGGCGCCGTCGAGCGCCTCCGCGTCGAAAGTCCACGCGGCGTCGTCCGCGGCCATCGCGGGCGGCGGCCCCCCAAGCACGACGAGCAACGCGGCGAGCACGGCGACGAGCACGTGCCACCGACGCCGTCGGGAGGAAGGCGAACGGGAGGACATCGGGCAGGTGATCCTGCGGGGATGTGCGGCGCCGCAGGAACGTCTCGGCCCCTGCACGCGTTTCTAATCCATCGGTCTTCGGGCGGCAAATGCGGGTGCCGACGCGGCTCCGCGACAACCGGAGCGTTCTTCCTCGGACATCAACCCCGCTTCGCGCCCGCGATGCCCTTCTCGATGACGAACGTCGCCTTCGTCTCGATCGGCGAGCCCTGCCGGTCGATGAACGGCGTCGTGCGGAAATGGCTCGTCCAGGCCCGCGGCGTGACCTCGCAGGAGACGTAGCCGCGGTTCGAGTTGTACCACTTCACGAAGGCGTTCTGCCGGGCGGCCCGCTCGTATTCCTCGATGACGTTGCCGCCGTTGCCGCCGTTGTTCATCGACGTGCCCACGAGCTCCGTGCCCACGAGTGGCGACCGGGGATCCGCGAAATCGAGCTGCAGGTCGTTGACCCAGTTCAAGTGGATGTCGCCGGTGAGCACGACGGGGTTCGGCACCCGCCGCTCGTGCAGGAAGCGGAGCAGCCGTCGGCGGCTGACGTCGTAGCCCGGCCACTGGTCCATGCTGTAGAGGCCCTCCGCGACCGTGCCCCGGTTGAGCGGCGCCACCATCACCTGCTGCGCGAGCACGTTCCAGATCGCCTCCGACTCGAGCAGCGTGCCCATCAGCCACCGCTCCTGCCGCGCGCCGAGCATCGTCGCCCGGGGATCGAAGACCTTGTCCGTCCGCGGCTTCTGGTGGTCGCCGTTGGGCTGGTCGGTGCGGTACTGCCGGGTGTCGAGCAGGGAAAACGCAGCCAGCCGGCCGAACCGGCAGCTGCGGTAGAGCGTCATGTTCGGCCCCTGCGGAAACGACCGGCGCCGCAGCGGCATGAACTCGTAATAGGCCTGGTAGGCGTTCATCCGCCGGGCCAGGAACGCCTCGGGCGACACCCCCTCCTCCTCGGAGACGAGGTCGGCGTAGTTGTTGTCGAACTCGTGGTCGTCCCAGGTCACGAGCCAGGGGAAGAGCCGGTGCGTCTCGCGGAGATCGTCGTCGAGGCGGTACTGCGCGTAGCGGATCCGGTAGTCGTCGAGCGACTCGAGCTCGCCGCCGAGGTGCTTGCGGGGCTTCTTGTCGGCGCCGGCGTATTCGTAGATGTAGTCGCCGAGATGCACGACGAGGTCGAGATCCTCCCGCTGCATGTGCGGGTAGCCGTTGAACCAGCCCACCTCGTAGTGCTGGCAGGAGGTGAAGGCGAACCGCAGCGCGTCGGGGAGCGCGTCGCGGGCCGGGGCCGTGCGCGTCCGCCCGGTGGGGCTCGTCGCGTCGCCGGCGCGGAAGCGGAAGAAGTACCAGCGGTGGGGCTCGAGTCCGTCGACCTCCACGTGTACCGAGTGGCCGAGCTGGGGCACGGCCGTCGCGGTGCCCCGGCGCGCGACGGTCGCGAAGGCCTCGTCGTCGGCAACCTCCCAGTGGACGAGCACCGGCTCGGGGGGCATCCCGCCGCCGGGCTCGAGCGGCCGGGGCGCGAGCCGCGTCCAGAGCACGGTGCCGTGGGGCGCGGGGTCGCCCGAGGCGACGCCGAGGCTGAAGGGGTCGGCCGCGAACGTCGGCCGCTCGACGACCTGGCCGATCACCCGCGTCGGCAGGAAGGGGATCGCGGAGACGGCCGCCACGTACCTGACGAACGCGCGCCGCTCGACGCCGTACCGCCGCCGCCTGCTTTCGCGCATCCGCATCATGACACTCCCGAGAAAAGTGGCTCGCACCGCGGGCCGACGGGCATCACGCGTCAGCGGGTGCCGGCCGTGCGAAACTCCCGCTCCGCCCGCCAGACGCGATACCGCAGCTCGCAGCCCTCCGGCACCATCACGACGACCGGCAACCGGCTGTTGTAGGGAATGACGGCCCGCGGGCCGGCGACGAACCGCTGCGCCGGATCGGGCACGCCCCCCATGAGCGTCGAGGCCGCGTTCTTCAGGTCTCCCTCCACCTCGTGATAGGTGAAGCCGAAGCCCGCGACGTCCTGCGGCACGAGCCGGCCGCCCAATGAATAGCGGTTGATGCCGTCGGTCGTCATCGTCCGGCCGACCACCAGTTCCACCTGGAAATCATCCTCGTCGCCACGTTCCTTGTGCGGCAGCAGGATCACCTTCCGTTCCCGTCCCGGCGGGGCCTTCGGGAACGCGGTGTCGAGGTTCCGGACGGCGTCGGGATCGACGTCCGCAGCGGCGGGAGGATCGTCGGCGGCCCGCGCCGGGACGGGGGCGGGCACGCCCGCCGGCGCGAGCCAGAGGGCGACGGCGGCGCCGATCGCGACGGGGATGCTGCGCATGGGCACGAGGCGTTCTCCGGAAGGCGGCCTCAAGCATACCGCCCGGCCGCGGTGCCGGTGGTTGTCATCGCGTGCGTCCCCGAGCCTCGCGGGCAGTGTGGGCCGCGCCGGCCGTGTCATCGAGTGGCCCGGACCCCGTCCGGCCCTCCGCGCCGGCTCGCTATGCTCATGCGGCTGCGGCCCGTCGCGCGTCCGGCCGCCCTCGCGCCAGGAGCTTCCGCATGACCGTGCTGCACGTCGTCGACGCCTTCACCGCCACCCCGTTCGCCGGCAATCCCGCCGCGGTCTGCCTCCTGCCGGGGCCGGTCGACGAGGGGTGGATGCGGCTCGTCGCCCGCGAGATGAACCTCGCCGAGACGGCGTTCCTCCATCCGGTGGCCGACGGGTTTTCGCTGCGCTGGCTCACGCCGACGACGGAGGTGAAGCTCTGCGGCCACGCCACGCTCGCCAGCAGCTTCGTGCTCTGGGAGACGGGCGTGCTCGCGGCCGACGCGGCCGCCCGGTTTCACACGGCGAGCGGCCTGCTCACCTGCACCCGCTCCCGCCGGCCCGACGGCGACTGGATCGCGATGGACTTTCCGGCGCGGCCGTGCGCTCCCTGCCAGCCTCCCGCCGGCCTGGCCGCGGCGCTCGGCTGCGAGATCGACTGGTGCGGCGCCAACGGCATGGATTACCTCGTCGCGGTGCGCGACGAGGCGACCCTCCGCGGCCTGCGGCCCACCATGTCGCTGCTCGCCGCGCTTCCGGTGCGGGGCGTGATCGTGACGTGTGCCGCCGCCGAGGCCCGCTTCGACTTCGTCTCGCGGTTCTTCGCCCCCGCCGCGGGTGTGCCCGAGGACCCGGTGACCGGTTCGGCCCACTGCGCGCTCGGGCCCTGGTGGCAGGAGCGGCTCGGCCGCGACGAGTTCACGGCGCTGCAGGCGAGCGAGCGCGGCGGCGTGGTGGAGGTGGGCGTACGCGGCGACCGCGTCATCCTCAGCGGGCAGGCCGTGATGGCCAGCCGCGTCGAGCTGCTGCACGGGCCCTCCCCGGCCAGGGCGTGAGCTTCCGAACGCTCCGGCCGCGTTGCGTTCCCGGGAGCGGGGCGCAGTGCGGTGCGACCGCACGTGCGGAGACCGGACGGATTCGGCACGCGAGTTGCAACATGGCCGGGTGCGTGGGGGGAGCGGCGGCGTCGTTGCCGCGGCCGGCGCGCGGGAACGACGACTTCATCGGCCGTAGAATACCCCGGGGAACGGGGCGGCGGCGGCCGGAAACCGGGGTGGACGATGTTCGGCACACGACGGAATCGGCCGCGGCGGAATGCGGCGCGCGGAGCGGAATGCGGCGCGCGGGCTTCCCGGCGGCTCGTCGTCGAGGCCCTCGAGGGGCGGCAGATGATGGCGGCCACGCCCACCGGCCACATGGCCGTCGGCATGAACCTCGAAAACATCGTCGACTGGTCCCCCGCCTGGACGTTCACCGACGTCTTCCAGGCCTCCCGGGGCTGGATCACGCACGCGGTCGACACGACCACAGGCCAGATGACCTGGGACGTCGGCCAGACGAATCCCGTGCGGGTGGATGCCAATGGCAACGTGACCGGCCTGGCCACGTTCACAAACGCCGCCGGCCGCACGATGCGGCAGATGGCCGGCACGCTCATGTTCCGCGAACTCAACGGAGCCTACCCCGGCGGCACCTACCGGGCCGAGTGGGAGGGGACAGGCCGCGTGACCTTCGGGATGGACGCGCGGGTGGCCGCGAGCGGCCGCACCGCGGCCGGGATGAACTACGCGGATCTCACGGTCACTCCGGGCAACGGCGGGATCTACCTGCGGATCGAGGAGACGAGCCCCGCCGATCCGGTCCGCAATTTCCACGTCTGGATGCCCGACTGGCAGGGGCAGTCGTTCGCCGGGCAGCGCTGGCAGCCGGGCGCCGCCTCGTCCCCCTTCCATCCCCTCTTCCGCGAGCGGCTCGCGCCCTTTGGCGTGATCCGCTTCATGCAGGCGCAGGAGACCAACACCTCCGACATCCGCACCTGGTCCGACCGGCGCGACGCCAGCGACATCCGCCAGAGCTCCGGCACCGGCGGCTCGTGGAGCGAGCCGGTGGCCAACGGCATGTCGGTGGAGCACATGGTGCAGTTGGCCAACGACCTCGACGCCGATCCCTGGTTCAACATGCCGCACATGGCCGACGACACGTTCGTGCGGAACTTCGCGACCTACGTCCGCGACCATCTCGAGCCGGGCCGCAAGGCCTACGTGGAGTGGTCGAACGAGATCTGGAACTTCGCCTGGGGCTTCGAGGCCACGCAGTGGGTGGTCGATCAGACCCGCCTGCCGGAGAACGCCGGACTCACCCACTGGCAGATCGCCGGCCGCGAGGCGAAGCGGGATCTGGACATCTGGAGCCAGGTCTTCGCCGGCCAGACCGACCGGATCGTGCGGGTGGCCGCCGGCCAGTCGGGAAACGACTGGGTGACCGCGCGCATCGCCGACGCGATGCAGGGCTCGTTCGACGCGATCGCCATCGCTCCCTACTTCAGCCCCTCGGGCCCGCAGCGGGCGGCCTACACCACGGCCACGACGGTCGACACGGTCCTCGCCGACACCCGCGCCGCCATCGACGGCGCGGTGGCCCAGGTCAACGCCCATGAGCGGCTCGCCGAGACGTGGTCGACGCGGCTCGGCCGCGACATCCAGCTCCTCGCCTACGAAGGGGGCGCGCACCTCGACGGCCGCAGCGCTCCCTATCAAAACGTCTTCTACGCCGCGGCCAACGATCCGCGGATGGGGAATCTCTACCGCGACTACCTGCGCCGGCTCGACGCGGCCGGGATGGATCTCTACGTCGACTTCAACTTCACGGGCCGGGCCGGCGCCTCGCAGTGGGGCGACTTCGCCAAGCTGCACCGGATGGACGAGCCGCTGGCCGGGGCCTCCCGCTACAACGCGGTCGTCGCGGCGGCCGACGGCTCGCTCTGGGACGGCGTCGCACCGCCGCCGCGGCCGGTGACGCCCGCGACGGTCACGGTCTCCGTGCCCGACGCCGCGGCCGCGGAGGCGGGCACCAATCCCGGCGTGATCCGCCTGACGCGGA
>Ga0208864_1000075_pt1 | contig 30132 bp, 35 predicted proteins | sample CryBogmetaGMA05M_FD_184542 | JGI IMG/M metagenome (GOLD analysis project Ga0208864, IMG submission 184542) | Freshwater microbial communities from Crystal Bog, Wisconsin, USA - MA0.5M (SPAdes) | ecosystem: Environmental > Aquatic > Freshwater > Lake | place: Crystal Bog, Wisconsin, USA...
CCGCCGGCGCCCCACCGGTCAGGCCTGCGGGCGGCCCGCCGGCGAGGCCTGCCGGTGCCCCGCCGGCCAAACCGGCCGCCACCACGGCCAAACCCACGATCCTTGCCACCAAACCGGCGACGACAGCTGCGGCAGCCCCGGCCCGGCCTGCGGCCGCACCGGTCCGCCCGCCGGCCAAGCCGGCAGCCGCCGCGCCTGCCCGTCCAGCGGCACCGGCCAGCCCCCCCACGGCGGGCGCTCCGGTTCCCACCTCGGCGCGGCCCCAGGCCCCGCAACGGCCGGCCGCCCCCGCCAAACCGGCGAGCCCAGGCCGTCCGCCCGCCGGTCGACCCCAGTTGGTGGGCCGTCCCCAGCCCGGCTCCGCTCCGGCCGCGCCCAGCAACCGTCCGGCGCCCCCCTCCGCCCGACCCCAGCGCCCCGGGGCGCCGGCGCCGATCCGCCCGGGCCAGGCCGGCTCCAGGCCGGGAGCCCCTGGCAGCCGCCCCTCGGCAGGTCCGGGCCGCCCCAACGTCACGCCGCTCGAGCTGGTGGGCAAACCGATCCGACGGGATTCCGCCGGACCGGGCACCACCAGTGCCGGCCGGCCGTCAGCCCCCGGCCGCCCCGGCATGCCGCCGGGGATGCGCAAGCCCATGGCTCCGGGCGAGCTGATGCAGCTGCAGAAGCCCAACGGTCGTCCCACGGCCCCGCCGCCCCGGCGGACAGGCCAGCCCGGGGAAGCCGGCGGCGAAGGCGGCAGCACCGAGGTCGTGCGGCCCACCGCCACTCCGCCGGCAGCTCCGAGGCGGCCTGGCTTCAGGGCTCCCCAGCCTGCGGGGGCCACCAAGGCCCGACGCCCCGACTGGGATGACAGCGCCAAGCTGGAGGCCCTGCGCAGCCGCACGCCCCAGAAACAGCGCCAGAAGGTGCACATCATCGGCGAAAACGATGATGCGCTCACCGCCGAAACCGGCGGCTACGCCGGCGAACACGAGGCCATGGTGTTGCAGGCCAGCCTGGCCAGGCCCGCCAAGCCCCGCGCCACAGCGGCAGCACCCAAGCCCACGGTGGCTGTCCGCAAGCGCAAGAAGGAAACCACCCGCCAGCGGCAGCGGCGCCGCGCCATGGAGCTGCGGGCTGCCCGCGAGGCGAAGGCCCAGCGGCCGGAGATGCTGATCGTTCCCGAAGGCAACCTCACCGTCCAGGAGCTGGCCGACCGCCTCGGGGTGGAAAGCTCAGAGATCATCAAATCCCTGTTCTTCAAAGGGATCATCGCCACCGTCACCCAGACCCTCGACCTGCCCACGATCGAGACCGTCTCCGACGAATTCGGGGTGCCCGTCCTTGAGGACGACGTCGAAGCCGCCGCCAAGAAGACGGTGGAGATGATCGAGGCCAGCGACCTCGCCCACCTGATCCGCCGCCCCCCAGTGGTCACGGTCATGGGCCACGTCGACCACGGCAAGACCAGCCTGCTCGACGCGATCCGCAAAACCCGGGTGGCAGCCGGCGAAGCCGGCGGCATCACCCAGCACATCGGTGCTTACCAGGTGGTGGTGCCCCACGGCGAAGACACCCGCAAAATCACCTTCCTCGACACCCCCGGTCACGAGGCCTTCACGGCGATGCGGGCCCGAGGCACCAAAGTCACCGACGTGGCAGTTCTGGTGGTGGCGGCGGACGATGGGGTCCGCCCCCAGACCCTGGAGGCCATCAGCCACGCCCGCGCCGCCGAGGTGCCGATTGTGGTGGCCATCAACAAGATCGATAAGGAGGGTGCCCAGCCCGACCGGGTCAAGCAGGAGCTCTCCGGCCTCGACCTGGTGGCGGAAGATTGGGGCGGCAGCACGGTGATGGTGCCGGTGAGTGCCATCAAGGGCGACAACATCGACCAGCTGCTGGAGATGATCCTGCTGGTTTCCGAAGTGGAGGACCTCCAGGCCAACCCCGACCGGATGGCCAAGGGCACCGTGATCGAAGCCCACCTCGACAAGGCCAAGGGCCCCGTGGCCACGCTACTGATCCAGAACGGCACCCTGCGGGCCGGCGATGTGGTTGCAGCAGGTCCGGTGCTCGGCAAGGTCCGCGCCATGGTCGACGACACCGGTAAGCGGGTGAAGGAGGCAGGGCCATCCTGTGCGGTGGAGGCCCTCGGCTTCAGCGAGGTGCCCACCGCCGGCGACGAATTCGAGGTCTACACCGACGAGAAGAGCGCCCGTGCCGTGGTCGGCGACCGGGCCAGTGAGGCCCGCGCCTCCCGCCTCGCCCAGCAGATGGCCTCCCGCCGGGTGTCCCTGGCCTCCATGTCGGGCCAGGCAAGCGAGGGCGAACTCAAGGAGCTCAACCTCATCCTCAAAGCCGACGTCCAGGGCAGTGTCGAGGCCATCCTCGGAGCCCTGGAACAACTGCCCCAGGAGGAGGTGCAGGTGCGGGTGCTGCTCTCGGCCCCGGGCGAGATCACCGAAACCGATGTCGACCTGGCCGCTGCCTCCGGAGCGGTGATTGTGGGCTTCAACACCTCCATGGCCTCCGGCGCCCGCCGTGCCGCCGATGCCACCGGTGTCGACGTGCGCGACTACGAAGTGATCTACAAACTTCTGGAAGACATCCAGTTGGCCATGGAGGGCCTGCTGGAACCGGAATTGGTGGAGGAATCCCTGGGCGAGGCCGAGGTCCGCGCCGTGTTCACCATCGGCAAGAACGCCGTGGCGGGCTGCTACGTCACCAACGGCAAATTGCAGCGCAACTGCAAGGTGCGGGTGTTCCGTGGCAAGGAGAAGGTGTTCGAGGGCGACCTCGACTCCTTGCGGCGCGGCAAGGACGATGTCAAGGAAGTGGCCACGGGCTTCGAATGCGGCATCGGCTCCGATCGCTTCAGTGCCTGGCGGGATGGTGATCGGGTCGAGGCGTTCAAGCTCGTCACCCAGCGCCGCACCCTCAGCACCTGATCGCCGTGACCCCCCGCAGCGAGCCCCTGCTCTGGCTGCAGCTCATCGGCCTCGGGGTGCTGCCCCTGGAGGCCCTGCTGCTGCTGTTGTTGCTGGCCGGCAGTGATCCGGGTCCCCTACCGGCCCTCGAGCGCCTGCTGTGCTGGGCCCTCGGGGTGCTGGCCCCGGCCCTGCTGCTCTGGCGCCAGCCTGCCGATGTCTGGTCGCTGCTGCTGGTCCAGACCCCGCTGCGGGTCCGTCGGGATCTGCAACAACGGCTCAGCCGCCTCCAGGAAGCCCTGCCCCTGCGCCTTGGCCTGGCGGCGGGGGTGGCCCTGGCCCTGCCGCTGCTGTGGTGGATCGACGACCACGCCGCCCTGGCCGGTGCCTGGTCCCCCCTGGCGGCCACGCCGCGGCTGGGGGCCCTGCTGTTGGCGTCCCTGCTGCTGGCCCTGATGCTCTGGCAGTGGCAGCAGCTGCTGCAGGCCCTCTGGCTGCTCAGCCGCCCACCGGAACAGCTGGCGGCGGCCACTCCCATGGGCCAGCAGGAGCTTGAAAGCGGCAGACTCTGTCTCGGCCTGCCACTGCTGCTGCCCGCGCCACTTCAGGGCCTTGAGGCCTCAACCCCGCCCGCTGCCGTCAGCGGGGCCGGTGACAACGGGCTTCCGCCGCCGATCAACACTGAGCAACCCGCCGAACAGAACCACGGCCCCGACCTGAATCAACAAGTCCCCTGAGGCCACACTCTCGCCGGCGGCCGAGCGCATGGCCATCGTGGCCAGACCGATGCCCCCCGAGGCCAGCAACGCCAGCCACAGCCCCCGGCGCAGTCCCCGCCAAGGGGTCCTGGCCTCCTCCAGCAGGCGGCGCCGCAGTTCCGGATCCAGGGGAGGCGGGGAGGAACTGGGTGCCATGGCAGCTGGCCGCATCACGGCCCTGAGAGGAGGACCTTCGAATGCTAATTTCCTTGATGTTGCCGGTGTAGCTCAGTGGTAGAGCAACTGATTCGTAATCAGTAGGTCGCAGGTTCAAATCCAGTCACCGGCTTTATTGATCAACTTGTTTAAGGCTTTCACATCCCTTGCGAGCGGGATTTCCTGGTCATGAATCTGATCATGACCAGGGCTTACTACTGTCGTGCCAATGAATCACAAGGGCCGGCTTGCACCCCAGAAAACTCCTGAACTGCCACCCACGTTGCTGATCAGAGAGGACGATTCTTGCTGACCTTCATCGGCAGCCATTCGCTTGCGGAGAAACTAGCCAGCACCGATCTCCTGGCCGGGAATCAGCAGGGGACGGCGGTGGGGGAGATTGCCGAAATGCTCCCGAGCCATGGCCAGCAACTCGGCGTCGCTGAGGCCGCCATCATCAAGGCGTTCAATTCCCACGATGCGTTCCAGCAGATCGGGGCGGTGGTGCTCAAGGTGGCGGAGCAACACCTGGCGCAGATCACTTTCGCCGCGGCCATGGCCCAGCAGCAGCACCGCATCGGCCCCTTCGAAGGCCGCCGTGATCGCCGTCAGGTAGGCATGGTCGGCCGGCGCCCGCTGACCGGCTAGGTCGCGGTCGTGGCGATGGGTGAGATTCTCCCCACTGCCCCAGAGCCCATGGGGGCGCAACACCGCGTGTTCGACCGCCTCACCCTCGAGACGGAAGACATCCGTGTGGTGATGGTCAAGATGCAGCACCAGACGGTGGCACTGATCGCCCCGCACGGACGCCGCTTCGGCCTGCGGATGCTCCGGCGTGACGCCGATCTGTTCGAGAAAGTGGCGCACGCGCATCACCGCCTCGGCATCGAGATCGGGCTGCCGCCTTGCACAGCCGCTGCGGATCCAGGTCTCCTGCCCCGCCGGCATGCGGATGCACAGCCGGTGGTCCCCCAGTTCCCGGACCTCGGCACCCAGGGCGCGACAGAGGGCCTCAACACGGGAGGAACGCACGCCATGGCTGAGCGGATGGGCAAACAGGGCGCGCAGGGTGACGAGATGCGAATGCTTCACCAATTGTTCGCGGTTCCTTCTCAGGCTATCGGGCCCGGCCGGTCGCGTCCCTCACTCCACCTTCACCACGTCAACCGCCTCACCGCCGAGGCGGTTGAGCTCGGAGGCCGCCCGCAGGGCCGCCTCATGCGTGTGGAACTGGTAAGCCTCAGGTACCACGGCCACGGCAAGCAGCTGACCATCGGCCTGGTTCATGGCCACGTAGGTGCCACTGGTGAGATGCCGCAGCACATAGCGCTCTGGCTGGGTGCAATCAAGCGGATGGGCAGGATCAATCTCAGGTGCCCAGAAATGCATCGTGCCCCAACCAACGGCCCAGTCCCGCCATCAAACCGCAAGGGAAGCAGGCCAGCCAGGGGCCAGCGCCACCCCGGCACCTAGGGATCGGCCAACCCGGGATTATCGAGGGCCTGATGGTGCACCTCCGCCCACTGGACCAGCTGCTGCGCCTCCCAGAGGCTGCCGGCCTGACGGCAGTGATGCTGACGATCACAGATTCGATATCCCCCGCCGGGGGCCGGTTCGATCGTCGACCCGGCGGGGGTGGTGATCCGCCGCCCGTCCAGATCCACCGCCCCGGCGTGGCCATGGACGGACCTGGGCTGGGGCGGATTCTGCCCCCCCCTCGCGCGCGATTGGAACTCAGCCATGGGCAACCAACATCGACAACAGGCCGCTGACCCCGACCGGGGCCGCGGGGCCCGGAGCGGGCCTTCTTCCGGCCTAGGCCGGCGCCGCCCCCTGGGACGACCCTCCGCAATCATTCGATGAACCAGAGGCGAACCTGAGGCGCACCTGAAGCGAAGCCGATGGGCACTGCGCCGGTTTACCAGGACGCGCGAAGGGTGGCGAACCAGCCCCGCCGGTTCAATCCTCGCCGCCACCGAATTCGCCGTCGTAGCCCGCGTAGGGATCAAACTCACTCCAACCGGGACTGGCGTTGTTGAGCAGCCCGAAGCGGGCGGCCTCGTCATCCATCAGGGTGTTGCCGGTGGGCACCGTGTCACAGCTGATCGAGCCATCGCTGCCGGTGACACAATTCTGGAAAAGGATCCCGGCCACCAGGGGCGACCAGAGTCCCGGCAGGGCGAGGGCGGTGGCGAGGGCCACAAGCCAGGGGCCGCCGGCGGGGCCACGGGAGCGGAGCCCGGTCAAAGGCCTGGAAGCGGGCATGGGCGGCATCCACCTGTTCCTGTCTGCTGGGATGATGGCATTGCTTCCGCACCTGCAGGCATGTACACCGACTGGACCGCCGTGATCCTGCTGCTGCTGACCGCAGCCCCATTGGCCGCCGTGGTGGGCACCACCGTGTTCTTCATCCTGCGCGCGAAACAGAAACCACTGAACTGATCCGCCGGGTGGGCCGCAGACTGCCGCCCACCACGGTCAACAGCAGCCCCTGGCCGAGGCAGTCGAGGCAGGTGCGATAGCGCTGATCGCCGTGGCGGAGGGTGCCGCTGCCGCCACAACGGGGGCAGGTGGGGCCCTGGTTCTCCAGCCGCTCAGTCAGGCGCTCAGTCAGCCGCTCGCTCACCGGCTCCCTCGCCGGCTCAGTGCCCCGTTGGGCCCCTTCCTCAACCGCTCCCACCAAGGCCCTGTCACCCAGGGAACCGACCTCGGCCACCCGCTGGTCCTGTGTCACACCCATGATCGATCCCGCCGGCTCACGTCTTGATCCGATCACTGTGGCGGGAATTGACCGTCAGGATCCCGAAACCTTTGTTAAGCCTGCGCTTGCTGGCCCAGCTCCGGGCGTAGCCGCCCGTCGAAGACCGCTCCAGCCAAGGCCGCTCGATCGAGGCCCTGGACAAGTTCGGCAGCACTGAGCCGGCTCCCGGCCGGCACCAGGCCCAGGCTGGCGGCCAGCTCGCCGATCGCCGCTGCCCCATCAAGCCCCCGCGCCCGCATCCCCGCCAGGCCCGCCGCCCCCTCCCGCTTGCTGAGGCGCCGGCCATCGGCATCACACCAGAGCGGGATGTGGCCGTAGCGCGGCGGCGGGGCCGCCAGGGTCGCCATCACGGCCACCTGGGCTCCGGTCGACGACCAGAGGTCCTCTCCGCGCACCACATCACTGATCCCCAGCAGCAACTCATCGACAGCCGTGGCCAGGTGGTAGGCCACCACCCCATCGGCTCGGCGCAAAACCACATCGCCCACGGCCGTGGCGGCCTCCAATCCGCCCTGGCGGCCGTGGCGTTCCGGCCAGGACAGTCGGCCGGCTGGCAGCAGCAGGCGCCAGCTGGGCAGCCGTCCCTGCCGGCCTGGCCCCCAGAGGGGCGGTTGGCCGCGACAGAAGCCCGGATACACCGCCAGACCGCCATGGGGAGCGGAGACATCCACCAGCAGCCGCCGGCTGCAGCGGCAGGGATAGAGCACCCCAGCCCGCCTCATGGCGGACAGGACCGTGGCGTAGAGCCCGCGCCGCTCGCTCTGGCGAACCAGCGGACCGTCCCAGTCCAGGCCAAGCCAGCGCAGATCAGCCAGGATTTGCTCCGCGGCACCGGAGCGGTTGCGGGGCCCGTCGAGGTCATCAATCCGCAGCAGCCACTCGCCGTGGTTCAGCCGCGCATCCAACCAGCTCACCAGGGCGGTGCGCAGGTTGCCGCGATGCAGATCACCACTCGGGGAGGGGGCGAAACGCCCCCGGTAGCCCCGCTGGCGCCTCAGCAGGCCATCGGCAAGCTGCCGGCGCAGGTGATCCGGCAACAACGGACCCGCCTGGGCGGCGGCGGCCGGCGGTGGGGTGGAAGGCAGGGGCATCCAACAAAAAAGCGGCCCCCGGGGGGACCGCTTGGCAGGGGACAAGGGAACCAGGCCTGCGGATCGGCGGCGCGGGTCAGCCCTGAACGCGGTCCTTGAACAGCTTGCCGGCGGTGAAGGCGGGCACGCGCTTGGCCTCGATCTTGATCTTTTCACCGGTCTTGGGATTGAGACCCTGACGGGCAGAGCGGTCGCGCGGCTCAAAGGAGCCGAAACCGAGGATGGACACCTTTTTACCTTCGACCACCGAATCAATGATGGTTTCGATGGCGGCATCGACAACAAGAGCCACGTCGGTCTTGGTGAGTTCGGTGCGTGCGGCAACCAGGTTGACGAGATCAGCTTTGTTCATCGGACGAAATCTGAGGGGTTGGCGGCTGGATCAGGGGATCGAGTCGGCGGTTGTTGGGAAGCGAATCGATGGTGGCCCCCACCGCCAGATGGGTTTAGCGCGCCAATCGTATGGGGCCTGGCCCCTTGCTGCAACCGAAACCTCAACTGTTGCCGAGGTTTCTGACCAACTCGGTGAGCATGGACGCACCGGACAGGACGAGTTTGTCGCCCCTCAGAGCCCCCAAGCCGGCTCCGGTGGCGATCCAATCCGGTGAACCGGTTGGAAGCCATGACACGAGTTTCTCCACGTTAGCCAGCTGCCTTGGCCAGTGAAAACAGCGGCGGCCGCGCAAGGGTGCCAGCCGGCCAGGGGCCTGCGGCACCAGCAGCCGGCCGCAGAACAGGCCATCACCGGCCAGGGGGCTGCTGGCATGGATCACGCAGGCCCCCGGACTCGGACCGGGTGTCCAGAGCAGCTGCACCCCTTCCCCGAGGTGGTGCTCCGCCCCGAAGCTCTCGAGCCGGCTCACCCCCGGCAGCAGATAGGCCTCCTGCTCCTGGACGAGCACCCGCCAGTCAAGCTGCTCCTGAAGCCGCCGCAGCCGGCCGTGGCCCTCCCGACCGGTGAGCACGATCGTGCCCGACCGCTCCGGCCGGGAGCGGCCGAGCAGGAAATCCAGATTGGCCTGCGTCAGTCCGGGGACATCCACCAGGACATCACCGGTCGCCGTCTCCAGCAGCCAGGAACTCCCCCCCAGGCTGTCGCGGTGGGGAGCAAACAGCCACAGGCCGGTGCGCACCGGCTGCGGTGGCCGGCCGGGCTCGCGATCCGGCACGGGAACGGAAAGGGCCAGGGGGGATACGGACGGACCTGCGGAACCGGTTCTAGCCTGGCTCCACTTCCGACCAGGCCCTTGCCCGCGATCCGGATCGGACATCCCTGGCCGCTGGGGGCCTCAGTCACCCCCCGTGGCGTGAATTTCTCGGTGGTGGCCCCCCTGGCCAGCCGCATCGAACTGCTCCTGTTCAGCAGCGGGGCGGCGGCGGAACCGACCCGGGTCATCGAGCTCGACCACCGCCACCGCTCCGGCGACCACTGGCATGTGGAGGTGGAAGGGGTGGGGATCGGCTGCTGCTACGGCTACCGGGTGTTCGGACCGCTCCAGCCCGGCGGCCACGGCTTCAACCCCTCCAAGGTGCTCCTCGACCCCTGCGCCAGGGCGATCGCCGGCTGGGAGGTGTACGACCGCGGTGCCGCCGTCGGTGCCATCCCCAACACCGCCTGCTGCCTCAAGGGGGTGGTGACCGAACGGGAGCGCTTCGACTTCAGCGCAGCGCCGCGGCCGCGCCACCGCTGGCAGAACAGCGTGATCTACGAGCTGCACGTGGGCGGCTTCACGCGCGGGGCGGGGGTGCCGGTGGCGCCGGATCGGCAGGGCACCCTGCTGGGCCTGATCGACACCCTCCCTTACCTCAGCGATCTGGGCATCACAGCGATCGAACTGCTGCCGGTGATGGCCTTCGATCCCCAGGACGCGCCGGCCGGACGGTTCAACCACTGGGGCTACAGCCCCCTGAGCTGGATGGCTCCCCACCCCGGCTACCTCAGCGATGCCGACCCGCTGCGGGCCCGTGATGAGGTGCGGCAGCTGGTGCGGGCCTGCCACCGGGCGGGGCTGGAGGTAATTCTTGATGTGGTCTACAACCACACCACCGAAGGCAACCAGGCCGGACCCACCCTCAGCTGGCGCGGCTTCGGCGATTCGCTCTATTACCACCAGAACAACCGCGGCGACTACCTCGATGTGAGCGGCTGCGGCAACAGCATCGCCGCAAACCGCCCCCTGGTGCGGCAGCTGATCTTGGAATCGATGCGCTGCTGGAGCACGGAGCTGGGCATCGATGGCTTCCGTTTTGATCTGGGCATCGCCCTCAGCCGCGGCGAGGAACTGGCACCGCTCGACAACCCGCCCCTGTTCGAGCAGATGGAGGCCGATCCGGAGTTGGCCGACCTGAAGCTGGTGAGCGAACCGTGGGACTGCGGCGGCCTCTACCGCCTTGCCGACTTTCCGGCGCGACGGGTGGCGAGCTGGAACGGCCGCTTCCGCGACGACGTGCGGCGCTTCTGGAAAGGGGATGAAAAAACCTGCTGGCCCCTGGGCCAGCGGCTGGCGGGCAACCCTGACCTGTTCGGCGGTCAGAGCTCAGCCCTGGGCCGCACGATCACCTTCCTCACCGCCCACGACGGCTTCACCCTGGCCGACCTGGTGAGCTACGACCGCAAACACAACCTGGCCAACGGCGAAAACGACCGCGACGGCGACAACCACAACAACAGTTGGAACCACGGAGTGGAGGGTCCCTGCAGCGACCATGCCGTGCTGGCCCTGCGCGACAGGCAGATGCGCAACCTGCTCGCCTCGCTGTTGCTGGCGCCCGGCGTACCGATGCTGCTGATGGGCGATGAGGTGCGCCGGAGCCAGGGGGGCAACAACAACACCTGGTGCCAGAACAATCCACTCGGCTGGATGCACTGGCAGCCCGATGACGCTGACCGGGCCCTGCAGCGCTACCTGAAGCGGCTTATTGCCCTGCGCCACCACCTGGCGGCCCTGTTCAACCCCGAACTACCGGTAAGCGATAGCCCGCAGCGGCGCAGCGGCGAGGCAGGCCACCTCTGGCGGGAGTGGCATGGGGTCGAGCTGCAGCGGCCCGACTGGGCGAACTGGTCCCACAGCCTGGCCTGGAGCCTCAACGACGCCCAGGGGGGCCCGCTGGTGTGGTGCGGCATGAACGCCTTCCACCGGTCGATGCATTTCGATTTGCCCGCCAGCTCGGCCGGCTGGCTGCGGGTGATCGACACCGGCCTGCCCGCCGGCGACGACCTGCCAGCCCGACCCGAGCCGTGGCGGCCCCGGGGGGCGCCGCTGGAAAGCCGCAGCCTGATGCTGATGGTGGCGGCGCCGCTACTGGAGGGCCATGATCTCGACCGCTGAACTTCCCAGCAGCTGCTGAATCCCAGCAAGTCGCAACCACGGGCTTTCCAGCGAACACAACCAGGTGTCCTCCCAGGTCATTTCTGGGATTGAGGCGTCAAGGTTCTGGAGCTGCTGCCCAGCTTTCGTGGAACGCCCCGGCGTTTTCCATCCGGAGGTAGCTGCTGATGGTCTTCTGGAACACCGCACGAAGCAGGTCACGGCTGGTGGCAAAGCTCTGCCAAGGGAACTGACGCTGCCGGGGGGCTGAGCCGGCCTCGGCAAAACGAAAGCCAAACGGAAGATTGCTCACCCAACTGGGTGAGGAGAGCCCGGACTCCCGGACAAAAACGGTTGTTAAAGGCACAATGCGTTAGTCAATCTCCTGTTATCCACCTTGCCTTTTTCCATCGTGCGCTGTCTTCCGATGGCCATCGGCTTGGTCAGCCCCTGCTTGCTGCAATCGGTCACCTTGGCCGTGCCCATTCAGAACATCAATGGCGTGGCTGGACCTGCGTCAAAGGAAATCTCCAGCGGCCCCAGGCGTCCCAGCGTCCTGCAGCGGTCCTCCGCCAGCGGCGGCAGTGGCCCGGTCGACCTCACCCAGCAGCGAGGCCGCCCCGTGCCCGGCCTCAGCGGCAATCATGCCAACGGCAGGACCCTGGCCGAAGCTGGCGCCAATCCAACGCGGATTGAGTAGGCGAACAAGCAGACCCTGGCCTGGTCCAGAGACTTCCCGCTGGAGCCGCGCCTTGCGTGGCTGACAAATACAGGGGCCCCGAGTGGCCAACCCAGGGAAACTCCGACAGAAAGATGAACAAAAAAGCGGGCGGCGGGAATCGAACCCGCATCATCAGCTTGGAAGGCTGAGGTTTTACCACTAAACTACGCCCGCATTGGCACAGATGTACTGCCGACTGTGACAGCTGTACGCGGCAGCTGGTCGCGAGGTGGAAGCAACTCCAACCCCAGTGATGGCCGGGAAACGCCCCAGCTGCAGCATTATGGCCTGCTCAGGGGCCAGAAAGCCTTGACCAGCACCGAAGCCCAGGCCTACGGCCCCAAACCCCTCGACCTGGCGGATGCCAGACCAGGCCAGCAGCTGCGGCTGATGTGGGCCTATGGCATGGGCGATGCCGGCACGGGAATGGCCGCTTCCCTGATCGGCTTCTACCTCTTCATTTTTTACACCGCCGCCGCCGGGCTGCCCAACTGGATGGCGGGCCTCGTGCTGATGCTCGGCCGCCTCTGGGACGCCATCAATGATCCGATCGTGGGATGGCTGAGCGACCGCACCCGAGGCCGCTGGGGGGCGCGGTTGCCCTGGATGGTGTGGAGCGCCCTGCCCCTCGGGGTGTCGATGGCCCTGATGTGGTGGCTGCCACCCGGGGACAACTGGGTGAAATTTTTCTTCTTCCTGGCCATTTCCGTGCTGGCCAACAGCCTCTACACCTGCGTCAACCTGCCCTATGCGGCCCTGGCCGCCGAACTGACCACCGAAACCCCCCTGCGCACCCGGCTGAACACGGCCCGCTTCACCGGTTCGATCATCGCCAGCCTGATCGGCATCGTTCTGGGCGGCCTGCTGCTGCGTGACCACAGCAACCCGGGCAACTACTGGCAGGTGGGCCTGCTCTCCGGAACGATCATCACCCTCTGCACCCTTGTTTGCGCCTGGGGCGTGGCGCCGGTGGCCCGCCGCTGCCAGCAGCCCAGCAGCAAGCGGGGCTCCACCCGCAGGCTGCTGCGCCGCATCGGCGACAACCGCCGGTTCCTCAAGGTGCTGGGGCTCTATCTCCTGCTCTGGTGTGCCCTGCAGCTGATGCAGACCGCCGCCCTGATCTTCCTGCCGGTGGTGATGCACCTGCCGGAAAGCTGGAGCAACTGGATCCTGCTGCCGTTCCAGATCAGCACCCTGGCGGGTCTGCAGATCTGGACCGGGGTGGCCCACCGCCGCGGCCGGGTGGCCGCCCTGCATCGGGGAGCCTGGCTCTGGATCGGCGGCTGCCTGCTGGCCATGCTGCTCCTGCCGCTCAATGCCGAGCTTTCCCCCACGGGCTCAGCCGCCAATCTGATCAGCCTGACGCTGTTGGTGATCACGATCGTGACCGTGGGCCTGGGGGCCTCCACCGCCTACCTGATTCCCTGGTCGCTCCTGCCCGACGCCATTGATGCCGATCCCGAGAAGCCCGCCGGTCTCTACAGTGCCTGGATGGTCTTCGCCCAGAAGATCTGCATCAGTTTTGCCCTGTTCTTTTTCGGTCAGCTGATGAGCCTGAGCGGCTACGTGGCAGCCCACAAGATCCTTCAGCCCGGCAGCGCCCTGCTTTCAATCCGCCTGTGCATGGGGCTGATTCCAGCCGCTCTGGTGGTGCTGGGGCTGGTGGTGGTGCGCAGCTGGCCCGAGCGCAGCCCGACGGCGTCTGACGCCTCGACGCTCCTCCAACCGTGACCCTGCCCCGCTGGATAAGAAGGCTGGGCGTCAGCCTGATGATCGGCGGCCAGGCCGTCAGCGCCATCGCCAGGGGTCGCATCCGCCTGGTGGATGTGCTCGACCAGATGCACGAAGCCGGACCCGCCAGCCTGCTGATCGTGCTGATCTCAGCCCTGTCGGCCGGCACGGTCTTCAACGTGCAGATCACCTCGGAACTCAGTAAGCAGGGGGCCACCTCCGGCGTGGGGGGGCTGATGGCCCTGGCCCTGGCCCGCGAAGTGGCGCCGGTGTTTGCCGCCACGATGCTGGCCGGCAAGGTGGCCACCGCCTATGCAGCCGAACTGGGCACCATGAAAGTGACCGAACAGATCGATGCCATCACGATGCTGCGTACCGATCCGGTGGAGTATCTGGTGGTGCCCAGGGTGCTGGCGATGGTGGTGATGGCTCCGGTCCAGTGCCTGGTGTTCTTCTGGCTGGCCCTCTGGGCCGGCCAGGTGAGCAGTGCGCTGATGTACAACATTCCTCCAGCCGTCTTCTGGAATTCGGTGCGCAGCTGGATGACCGTCGATGATCTGCCTTCGATGCTGATCAAAGCCTTGATCTTCGGCCTGCAGATCGCCGTGCTCGCCTGCGGCTGGGGCCTGACCACCCGCGGGGGCGCCAAGGAGGTGGGCACCAGCACCACCGGAGCCGTGGTGATGATCCTGATCAGCGTGGTGCTGATGGACGCCGTGCTCACCAAATTCATGTACTGCTGATGAGCGCTTCAACGCCCACCACTCCCGATCCGGCCAGCCCCGCCGATGGGGCCGCGGCCGTCGTCCTGCGGCCGCGGCCCTGGGTGCCCCTGGGTGTGCTGCTCCTGGCCGGCGCGCCCCTGGGGCTGTTGCCGCTCTGGCGGGGCTTCCTCTGGCTGGCCGCCCTGATCGGGCTGTTCGCCATCTTCCTGCTGGTGCAGGCGGCGACGCTGCGGCTGGAATTCGACAGCGAAGCGCTGCTGGTCAAGCGCAATGCCAGCCTGATCCGCCGCTTCCCCTATGCCGAATGGCTGGGCTGGCGACTGTTCTGGCCGCCCCTGCCGGTGATCTTCTATTTCCGCGAACAGAAGAGCATTCACTTCCTGGCGGTGCTGTTCGATGCCACCACACTGCGCAGTGAGCTGAAGCGACATCTGCCTCACCTGGCCGAGACCGCGTCCCCATGAGCGACCTTCCCGAACCCCTGGCCGGCCCCAGCGCCGCCGCCACGCCTGCCGCCGCCACGCCTGCCAGCGACCTGCTGGAGCTGGCCCTGGTCGATCTACGCAGCAGGCGCGAGCAGCTGCAGCAGGAGATCGGCGAGCTCGAACAGCGGCGCGACCAGATCCAGCGGGAGATCGGCAGCAGCTTCAGCGGCCAGTCGGATGCCATCGCCCGCCGCCTCAAGGGCTTCCAGGAGTACCTGGTGGGGGCCCTTCAAGACCTGGCCGTCTCCGCCGAACAGATCGAGCTGGTGGCCCAGCCGCTGCTGGTGCAGCCCTCGCCCCTCGATGCCCAGGCCAGCACCGCCGCCGTGGCGGAGCCGCCGGCACCTGCCGCCGCCGGCCTGTTCAGCCAGGACGAAACCCTGATCCGCGGCCAACTGGAGCAACTGCAGGGCCAGCCGGACTTTTCGGCACCGCCATGGCGCCTGCGGCGCAGCCTGGAGAGCTCCAGCGCCGACCTCCTGGCGGAATGGTTTCTCGCCCAGGGGGGGCGGGGCGCCCAACCGAGCGCCGGCAGCCGCAACCGCAATGCCCTGATCACCGCGGCGGCCGTGTCCATTCTTGGCGATCTCTACGGGGAGCGCTTCCAGACCCTGGTACTGGCGGGCCAGCCCGAACGGCTGGGGGAATGGCGCCGTGGCCTCCAGGACTGCCTGGGCCTGACGCGGGAAGATTTCGGCCCCAGCAGCGGCATCGTTCTGTTCGAGCGGGCCGATGCCCTGATTGAACGGGCCGATCGGCTCGAGGAACGGGGCGAACTGCCCTTCATCGTGATCGATGCCGCCGAACAGGTGGTGGACATCCAGGTGCTGCAGTTTCCCCTCTGGCTGGCCTTTGCGCCCGGTCCCGGGGAGATCGACCAGGACAACGACCTCTACTGAGCCCTTCCCCTTCGCCGCTCCGCCTGCTCCCCCATGTCCCTCCTGCTCGCTTGCGCCGTCCTGCTGGGCGGCTACCTGCTCGGCTCGATTCCCAGCGGCTGGCTGGCGGGCCGCTGGCTGCGGGGCATCGACTTGCGCCAGGAGGGCTCCGGCTCCACCGGGGCCACCAATGTGCTCCGGGTCGTGGGTAAGGGCCCTGCCCTGGTGGTCTTCCTGGTGGATGTGCTCAAGGGGAGCCTGGCCGTGCTGCTCGCCAAGGGGCTGCTGCAACCCGGCGGCTTCGATCCCGTCACGGACTGGTGGGTGGTGGCGACGGGCCTCGCGGCCCTGGCCGGCCACATCTGGCCGGTGTGGCTGGGCTGGAAGGGGGGCAAGGCGGTCGCCACCGGCCTGGGCATGCTGCTGGGGCTCACCTGGAGCGTGGGCCTGGCCTGCTTCGGCATCTTCCTGGCCGTGCTCACCATCAGCCGCATCGTCTCGCTCTCCAGCGTGGTGGCAGCCCTGAGCCTGCCCCTGCTGATGCTGGGCTGGTTCGGCTCCGATGGGATGCGACCCGCCTATCTGGCCCTGGCCGTGCTCACCACCGTGCTGGTGGTGTGGCGGCACCGCTCCAATCTCCAGCGGCTGCTGGCGGGCAGCGAACCGCGACTGGGCGAAGCCCGGGGCAGCGCTGAAGGGAGCGGTGGCCCCGGCAGCCCCTGAGCAGCGCTGCAGGCCCGGAAAGCCGGCCTGGCGATCCAACGGGGCTCGAAGCCGCAAGGGCCAGGGCCGAACGTAAGACCCAGGGGAGGGATCTCAGCCCAGCTGCTGGCTGCGTTCGGCCGCAGCGACCACCGCCTCGATCAGGGCCGAACGCAGCCCTGCACGCTCCAGCTGCCGCAGGCCGGCGATCGTGGTGCCGCCGGGACTACTCACCATGTCCTTCAGCTGGGCGGGGTGCAGGTGCTGCTGGTGGAGCAGGGCGGCGCTACCGGCCAGGGTGCGGTGGGCCAGATGATGGGCCAAAGCCCTCGGCAGACCGGCCGCCACTGCCCCATCGGCCATCGCCTCAGCCACCAGGGCCACGAAGGCGGGCCCGGAAGACGTGAGCGCCAGGAAGGCCCCCAGCTGGCTTTCGGGCAGCTCCAGCACCTCACCCACCTGGGCGAACAGGCGCCGCACCCAGTCACGCCGCTCCTGCTCCACCCCCTCACCCCAGGCCAGGGCCGTCAGGCCGGAGCGCACCAGGCAAGGGGTGTTGGGCACGGCCCGCACGCAGCACCAACCCGGGAAGAGCCGCTGCAACCTCTCGATGGAGACGCCGGCCAGCACCGAAATCAACAGCCGGCCGGGCACCTGGGGGCAGACGGCCTGGGCCACCGCCACCTGCTCGAGCTGCTGCGGCTTGACCGCCAGCAGCACCGCCTGACACGACCAAGGACCGGCAGGATCGGTACCCACTACCAAGCCATGGGAACTGGCGAGCCGCTCGGCCGAAGCCTGGCTGGCCACAGCGGCCCGCACGGCAGGCGCATCAATCAGACCGGCCTCGATCAGTGGAAACAGCAGAGCCCGGGCCATCTGGCCCAGGCCCACCACTCCAAAATTCAGCGGGCTTGGCTCCAGGGGCTCAGCCGAGGGCATCCGTGCGGCCCCAGGCCGGGCTGGGGGCGGCATCCTGCTGGTCGGCGATGCTGCCGCGGTTGGTGACAACCGTGGGGGAAGAGGCTTCCTCGCTGCCGGTGGTGGTGACGGTGACGCAGCTGGGGGCGAACAGGAAGATGCTTTCGCCGACCCGCTCCTGATGGCCATCGATGGCAAAGGTGCCACCGGCCACGAAATCAACGGCCCGCTGAGCCTGATCGGGCTCCATCATCGTCAGGTTGAGGATGACGGTCTTGCGTTCACGCAGGGCCTGGATGGCCCGGGGCATTTCGTCGAAGCTGCGGGGTTCCATCAGGAACACTTCGGCCACGGAGCTGCTGATGCCGGGCAGGCCGATCACGTTGGTGCCGGCGAACGGATCATCCGCCACCTGGAAATCGGTGCTGATCGCGAGGGCCCCGCTGCTGCGGGGGGCAGCCGCCGCCGGGGCGCCGACGTCGCCGGCGTCGTAATCGAGGTCGTCGTAGTCGCCATCAAGGTAGTCATCCCCTGAGACGACAGCACGCAGACGGGAGAACAACGACACGGAGGGAACCTCGGCTTGAATGCTTGAGACCTGAATAGCGTCCCACGCCAGCGGTGGCAAGAGCCTCAGGGAATGTTCGTCGTCGGATCCGTCCCCCGCCCTCTTGCCTCAAGCGCAAATCCGAGGTCGGCGAACAGGGCGCTGCCGATCCGCACCCAGGTGCTGCCGGCCGCCACGGCCTCCGGCCAGTCGCCGCTCATGCCCATCGACAGCTCCGGCAGGCCCAGATCGGCCGCCAGAGCAGCACAGTCCCGGAACAGCGCCGCCCGCTCGCTCGCGCCCAGCCCCAGCGGGGCGATCGTCATCAGACCGACGAGCCGCAGGGGATTCAGCTGTTGCAGGCGAGGCCAGATCTGCCGCAGCTCCTCCGGTGCGAAGCCGGTCTTGGCCGGATCGGGACGGAACTTGACCTGCAGCAACACCGCTGGCGCGAGGTTCTCTTCCGACGCCAAGCGCTGCAGTCGCTCGGCGAGGGCCAGGCTGTCGACGGAATGGATGGTGCCGAAGCGGCGCAGCACAACCCTGGCCTTGTTGGCCTGCAGCCGGCCGATGAAATGCCAGTCGAGGGGAGGGAGATCGGCCAGCGCCTCCTGCTTGGCCGCCGCTTCCTGGACCCGGCTCTCGGCAAAGCTGCGCTGGCCGCAGGCCACGGCCGCACGGACCGCTGATGCCGCCTGGCCCTTGCTGACCACCAGCAGGCGCGTCGTTGACGGCAACTGGAGGCGGATCGCCTCAAGACGTTTGGCCAGGACCTGGTCGCCAGCGGGGGTATGGGCCATGGACGCCGCAGCGCTCAGATGAAAGTCTGATCAAACAACTGGCGCCAGCGGGCCTGGGCATCAGGTCCTTCCCGGCGGGATCGGGCCAGATTCTGCTCAGCCAGATGGCGGGCATCCATTAAGGGAATCACCTCAAAGGAAGCACCCCTGATCTGAAGGGTGACGACAAAAAAGATTCTCTGCGCGTAGAGCGTGGCGTACAGATCGCGCGTGTCATCCACCGGCGAAACTCGATAGAGCATGCCGAAGGTGGGATGGTTGAGATAGCGTTCTGCGCTCACGTCGGCGAACGGGCTTGGGCCATTAAAGAGCACCGACGGCACAGCGCAGCCCCACAAGCACCGCCAGGGCCGCCCCGGCCAGAACCGTCACCGGCGCCGAGCGCGCTGCCTGCTGATGCAGTTGATCGGCCGGCAGGCAGCGGCCACCACGGGCCAGCAGGGCCTCAGCTCCCTGTTCTGCGCGCAGCAGCACGTTGGCCAGCAGCCGTTCCCCCACCGCCAGCACCAGGCCAAGCCCCCGCTTCCAACCCATGCCCCGCAGGTTGAGCGCCCGGGTGGCGATCGAGCGCAGGAGATTCTGCAGTTCCTCCTGCACCAGCGGCAGAAAGCGCAGGGAGAGCAACAGGGTGAAACCCAGCCGTTCGGTGGGATAGCCGAAGCGACCAAGCGGGCTCAGGCACCAGCTGATCGCCCAGACCAGTTGTTCCGGGCTGGTGGTGAGCAACAGCAGATTGGCACTGTGAATGAGCGTGAAGATCAGGGTGGCGGAATTGAGCCCGAGCTCGGCGGAGTGGCGGGTGACCACCAACGGCCCCAGGGGCAGCGGCCCCAGGGAAACCGGCCCCCAGCGCAGCAGTTCCCAGGGGGCACCACTGCGCTGGGCCGGCGTTCCATCGGCAGCGGCGGGGGCCAGCCGCAATTCGCTGGGGGGCCGCTGCAGGCTGGCCGGGGGCACGGAGCTGGTGGGCAGCAGCGCCGCCAGCAGACCGATCAGCAGTGCCAGGCCGATCAGCAGCGGCAGGGTGCGTCGCCAGATCCGGCTCGGCAGGCCGCTGGCCAGGGTGATCAGCAGCAACAGGCCCACCAGCGCCAGGCGCCAGCAGGGACCGGCCAGGATCGGTGTCATCAGGAAAGCCAGGGTCCACAGCAGCTTCAGCCGCGGGTCGAGGCGCTTCAACCAGCTTGTTGAGGCCGGGCCGGCCCCCGCGCCAGCCACACCTGCGGCATCACCGTCAGCATCGCCGCCGGGACCCTCATCGACGTACTGACCGATTGGAAATTGGCGCAGCCAGTCCATCAGCGCCCCCTCGGCGGCATGGCCTCAACGCCCCCTGGAGGCGGAGCGGGCCAGATCCCTTTCGGCGTCGCGTTGCTGCTTGCCCCGCCAGAAAAGACGGATCGGGGAGCCCTCGAAGCCCAGGCTCTCGCGGATCTGACGTTCGACGTAGCGCCGGTAGGTTTCCCCGAACAGCTTCGGATCATTGACGAACAGCGTGAAACTGGGGGGCCGGCTGGCCACCTGGGTGCCGTAATAGAGGCGGCCCTGACGGCCCCCGCGGGTGGTGGGCGGCGACCGCCAACGCAGGGCCTCCTGCAGCACTTCGTTCACCACCGAGGTGCTCACCCGGCGGCGGTGCTGTTCCACCGCAAGCAGGGCGAGGGGGAAGATCGCCGTCACCCGCTGGCCGGAGAGGGCGGACGTGAACAGCATCGGCGCCCAATCGAGGAAATAGAGCTTGGCGCGGAGTTCCTTCTCCATCGCCGGCATCGTGTGGCTGTCCTTCTCGATGGCATCCCATTTGTTGACGACCACCACGCAGGCCCGGCCGTCCTCCTCGATCCTGCCGGCCAGGCGCTGATCCTGCTCGGTGACCCCGTCGAGGGCATCAATCACCAAAACACAGACATCGGCACGCTCAATGGCCTTGAAGCTGCGGTTGATGCCGAAGTATTCGGGGCCGTAGTTGACCGAGCGGCGGCGGCGGATGCCGGCGGTGTCGAGCAGCTTCCAGGTCTTGCCCTCCCGCTCGATCGTGGTGTCAATCGTGTCGCGGGTGGTGCCCCGGATCGGACTGACGATGGCCCGGTTCTCGCCGCAGACTGCATTGAGCAGGCTGGACTTGCCCACATTGGGCCGACCGATGATCGCCAGCTGGATCGGCTCCTCGCCATCCTCATCAACGCTGGCGGGCAGGAAGCTGATCACATGATCGAGCAGGTCGCCGGTGCCGGCGCCATGGATGGCCGAGATCGGCCAGGGTTCCCCCAGGCCCAGCCCCCAGAATTCGGCCGCCATGGCCAGGCCCTGATCCGGTGATTCGCACTTGTTGACCGCCAGCAGCACCGGCACGGCCTGCCCCCGCAACCATTCCGCGATCGATTCATCGGCGGCGGTCAGCCCCTGCTGGCCATCCACCACCACCACAGCCACCGCGGCCTCCGCCAGGGCCAGGTTGGCCTGTTCGCGGATCTCCGGCAGAAATTCGCTGTCGTCGTTGAACACCAGTCCGCCGGTGTCGACGACACGGAACTGGCGATCGGCCCAGAAGCCCTGCTGGTAGGTGCGATCCCGGGTCACCCCCGGCTGATCGTGCACGATCGCCTCCCTGCTCTGGCAGAGCCTGTTCACCAGGGTGGACTTGCCCACGTTGGGGCGCCCGATGATGGCGACGACGGGAAGCGCCAAATCGTAGAAGTCCTGGACGGTGAGAGATCTGAATTGACCCTACAGCCCGGCGCCGGAGCCGCCGGGACCGGATCAGCGGCTCAGCGCACCGGCAGATCGCCGGGATGGCCCGCCACGGGGTCCGCGGGAGGGGGCAGCAGCGGCGGCAGCAGCCCCTGCTCCGGCAGCGGCTCCCCCCGGCCGGCCAGATCGGCCAGCAACCAGTTCACCGCCGTGGCCCGGCGGGTGCGGCGGGGGTAGAGGCCACCGATCCGATAGCCGGCGAAGCCCAGCTGCTCCTTGAGCAGTTGCTTGAACGGGGCCGGAATCGAGCGGGTGAGCCGGACGCTGGGCGGTCGCTCGGCAATCAGCTGGGGCTCCTGCGGGAAGGCCTCGGCCCAGTCCGCCGGCGTGGCGGGCCCGGCCCCCCAGAGCCCGTCCTCAGCGCAGCGATAGCCCAGGCGCCACCAGACCAGCTCGCACACGAACCGGTCGCTGGTGCGGTCGGCCAGCACCGCCTCCAACAAGGCACGGCTGAGGGGATAGGGAGCGGACGGGAAAGGCGGCGGAGGCGCGGCGGGCACGGCGGGAGAGGGCGGGGACCGTCGAGAATGGAGCCACGATGATCGCCTCCGCCCGCCAGAGCGCTCCCCGGTCCTTCGCGACGCCGCTCGAACTGCACGGCGGCGCCGCAACGCGGCAGTTGCATTGCCGGGTGCTGCAATCTCCCCTCGCCGGCGTCAGCGACCGCATCTTCCGCAGCCTGGTGCGCCGCTGGGCCAGCGATGCCCTGCTGTTCACGGAGATGGTGAACGCCAGTTGCCTGGAACGGGGCCATGGTGCCGGCAAACTGGCGGACCTGGCCGGCGAGACGGGACCGATCGGGGTGCAACTGCTCGACCACCGCCCAGCGGCCATGGCGGAGGCGGCGCGCCGGGCCGAGGCCGCCGGTGCCTTCCTCATTGACATCAACATGGGCTGCCCGGTGCCCAAGGTCGCCCGCAAGGGGGGCGGCAGCGGCCTGATCCGCGATCCCGATCTGGCCGCCCGGATCGTCGAGCGGGTGGCGGCGGCCGTGGCCATTCCGGTGACGGTGAAGACCCGCCTGGGCTGGGGCGGCCACGGGGCCAGCGCCTGGGACCAAGGCTCCGCGGCAGGCAACGACGGCGGCCCGGACGAGAACGCCAACGCCGCCCAGGCCGTGGCCTGGTGCCAGCGCCTCGAGCAGGCCGGCGCCCGGTTGCTCACGCTCCACGGCCGTACCCGCGAGCAGGGGTTCAGCGGCCGTGCCGACTGGAGCGCCATCGCCCGGGTGAAACGGGCGCTCACCATTCCGGTGATCGCCAACGGCGATGTGCGCAGTCCGGAGGATGCCCGGCGCTGCCTGGAGCAGACCGGCGCCGATGGGGTGATGGTGGGTCGGGGAACCATGGGGGCCCCGTGGCTGGTGGGCCAGATCGATGCGGCCCTCAGGGGGCGGCCGGTGTCGGCCACGCCCGCAGCAGCCGAGCGGCTGGCCCTGGCGGCCGAACAGCTCCAGGCCCTGGTGGCAGCCCGCGGCGATCAGGGCCTGCTGATCGCCCGCAAGCACATGGGCTGGACCTGCCAGGGCTTCGCCGGCGCCCCCCAGCTGCGCCACGCCCTGATGCGGGCGCCCACGGCCGGGGAGGCCCTGGTGCTGCTACTGCAGGCCCGGGCCGACCTGGCGGGTTAGGTGCCAGGCAGCATCCGCAGCAGATCACGGCTGCCGGTGATCGCCTGCACCGCCAGCAACACCGCCATCAGGAAGGCGGCGGCCACATGCAAGCGCCGCAGGCGCAGGGAGCTGGCGATCTCCGGCTTGGCCGCCATGCCGAACAGCAGCAGGCCGCACAACAACCAGCCACTCCAGTGGTGGGAGCCCCAGAAGGCGAGGTTGCGGGGATCGTCGCTGCCGCGGAAGACGGCGGGCTGCAGCCCCAGGGCCAGCAGGGCCAACCAGCAGAGCAGGGCGAAGGCTGCCCGCAGACCTGCAGCCCGCACCCGCCAGAGGGCGAGACAGCTGCCCAGGCAACCCGCCGCCACCAGCAGCAGCGGCAACAACCTGGCCGGCGGCAGCCCTGCCACTGCATAGCTCCAGACCAGGGCGATCAGCACCGCCAGAACGGTGCCCGTGGTGACCCAGCGGCCATGGTCGGCGTGCTCCACGGGCACCAGGGCCGGTTGCTGGGTGATCCCGAGCCGTTGCTCCCGCACCAGGATGCCCAGCCGGATCGTCGCCCCCACCACCGGATAGACGAACAGGATCATCAGCACCGGGTGCAGCAGCGCGAACCAATCGGCGAGGGTCATCGTCATCGGCTCAGGGCAACAGATCCGGCCAGGCCTGCCGGATCAACAGGAGTGAAAAGTAGGGCTGCTCCTCCGCCGGCACGGCCGCCGCGGAGCACAGCAGCTGATCGGGCCAGCCGACCCGCTGGGCGAACAGGGCCTGATCCAGCAGGCCGCGGGCCGCCAGGATCGGCCGCACCCAGCGCCAGCGCCGGCCCAGCTTGAGCAGGGCCAGCACCGTGGCCGAATGGCGCGCTTCGCTGAGCAGGGTCTCGAGCTCCCCGGCGCTGTCGGGGGTGGGGCGGATCAGGAGAGCGTCCTGCTGGAGCGCCAGGGGCCAGGGGGAGCCGAGGGCGGTGGCTGCAGCGGCGGCCGCCGCCACCGCCGTGATCCCCGGAATCACCGCCAGCGAACAGGTGGGATGGAGGCGGGCCAGCGCCAGCAGGGCATAGGAGGCGCTGGCGTAGAGGGAGGCGTCGCCCTCGCAGAGCAGCACCACCGCCCGACCGGCCGCCGCCTCAGCCGCCAGGGCAGCGGCGGCGGCGTGCCAGGCCTGCTGGCGCGGCAGCGTTTCCTCCACCATCGGGAAATGCAGAGGCAGGCGCCGCTGCTCCGGCCGGATCCAGGGAGCGGCGATGCAGGCCGCCATGCCCTCCGCCCCGGGCCGGGCCACGGGATAGGCCACGACCGCCGCGGCCCCGATCGCCCGCACCGCCGCCACCGTCAGCAGCTCCGGGTCGCCGGGCCCCACCCCGACCACCGTCACCCCGGCGGGGGCGGGGCCATCCCCCGGGCCGAACAGGCTCTCGTTGGTGGTCACATCCTGGTCGCCGCCAGCCCCTTTCTACGCTGCAGCCCCAGTGGGCAACCCCGGCCGATGAGTCTTCTGCGAATCTTTCCGGCACCTGGCCAGGATGCCCCCCTCCCCAGCCTGGAGAGCAACGATCCCGGGCTGATCAGCACGGCCCTGGCGGAGCGGGGGATCGGCTTCGAGCGCTGGCCGGCCCGGCAGGACCTGGCCGGCGACCCGGATCCGGCGGCGATCCTGGCGGCCTACGCCCCCGAGATCGCCCTGGTTCAGGCCAGCGGCACCTATCCCACCGTGGATGCGATCCGGATGACACCCGACCATCCCGACCGGCAGGCCCTGCGCTTGAAATTCCTGGCCGAACACACCCACAGCGAGGACGAGGTGCGCTTCTTCGTGGAGGGGCAGGGCCTGTTCTGTCTGCACATCGGCGCGGAGGTGCTGCAGGTGCTCTGCGAACGCAACGATTTCCTGCGGGTGCCGGCCGGCACCCGCCACTGGTTCGACATGGGCAGCGCCCCCCGCTTCACCGCCATCCGTTTCTTCGACAACCCGGCGGGCTGGGTGGCCAGCTTCACCGGTGATCCGATCGCGGAGCGCTATCCCTTGCTGGATTGATCGAGTACTGGATGGATCGAGTACTGGATGGATCGGGCTGGTGAAGCCGGCGCTGGCAACCTTCAGAAGCGATCCGTGTGGTGAAGCACCACCCGCCACTCGCCGGCTTCCTTGCGGAAGATCGTGGTGGCACGGATGTCCGTGTTGATCGCTTCACCGGCCTTGGTCATGCCGCTGGTGCGCTCCACGCACACCATGTAGCCCATCTCGGGAGTTTCAAAGAATCGGCGCTCTTCCGCCACCAGAGTGCCCTGGAAACCCATGGCGGCCTCCCGGGCGAACTGCTCCATCAGCGCGGCCCTGCCGACCCGGGTGGCACCGGTGGGCCCCATGTGGGTGACATCGTCGCTCTCTGACCAAATCGCGGCGAACGACTGAAGATCTCCCGCCAGCATTTTATTGCCCGCCGCATAAAACGCATCGGCGGCTTCCTGGAGCGTGGCGGACATGACAAGTCAGGCGGAGGAAGAGCCCTCACTATGCCCCCCGTGGCTCCCGCCGGCCGCGATCGGAAAGAGCCCAATCAAGCCAACGCACGGCCAACGCCAACTGCCATCAGAGCGGCAGGTAAAGTTCGTACACAGTCAGCATAGAAGCGTCAATACCCATGCCCACACCCCAATCCAACGAGCCCGCACCCCTGACCGCAGACGCGAAGGTCAAGCGACCTGAACCCGGCTGGATCGGCGAGGCCCTGGGAACCACCGTGAATAGCCTGGAAGCACAACTTCTGGGAGAGAACCGGGGGTTTCAATCGACCACATGGCGGCTGTCACTGAACTGCGAGCCTGCCGATACCGCTCCCAGCAGTGTGATCCTCAAGAGTGAAACAGCCAACCAGGACTTCAACGACTTCAGCCGCCTGAACAACGCCTTCGGGCGGGAGGTGGGCGTTTACACCCACTGCACCCCCAGGCTTCCGGATCACCAACCTCGGGTATTTGCCTCCCATGGCAGCGAACCCTGCTGGCTGCTGATGGAAGATCTCACCCACCTGCGCTCGGGCGATCAGGTGATCGGTCTGAGCTATGCAGAAACCCTGGCCAGCGTGGAACGCATGGCGGCCATCCATGCCGAATTCTGGATGGACCCTTCCTTGACGAAGCACAGCTGGCTCCCTGAACATGGCTTCTGGTTTGCCGATCCCAAGGCCGAGATCGTCGATGATTTCTTCGCCACCTACGGCGTGCGTTTCGGCCCGGAAGCCTGCCGGCTGTTCCGCGCCGTTCTGGAGCAGACCAAAGCCATTGATCAGGCGATTGAAGAACGGCCCTGGACCCTCGTCCATGGTGATCTCCGCGCCGACAACCTGCTGTTTGACCACGCGTCGGAAGATCCGAGCTCGGTCATCATCGATTGGTCCTGGGCCAGTCGCAGCATGGCTGCAATCGATATCGCCTTCCTGGTGGGGGGAAGCACACCACCGGTGCAGCGCCTGGGCAGCCATGACACCCTGCTGCACACCTGGCACCAGGCCCTGATCAAGCATGGGGTGCGCGATTACCCCCTGGAAGAGGCACGTCGCGACCTGCAGTTGGCGGCATTGCGCTGTATCACCACCGGCGTGGCGATGCATTCCTTCTCAGCAGCACCTGAGACCCCTACGCGAGCCGCCCTGTTCATGGATGATGCAATCCAGCGCCATGCCGCCTATGCAGTGGAAATCGCGGCCTGGGAAGCCCTCCCCGATCCGTCGGGGTTCTCAAGCAACCGCTGAAGCCGGTCTTTCGATGCGAACCACACTCCTGAAGATCGCTCGATCAGTGGCGGCCGGCGTCCACCATCAAGCCGCCATCCACCATCGAGAAAGACGACTTCATGACCACCTTCTACGCCATGCTCGGCCAGTACGGAACCCCCATCGACCCGCCAGCCCCCTTCGATCCCATGGGAACAACCATGGATCAGTTGCCCCATCACGCCCTGGCCGTGGATGACATCAGAGCCTGGGAGAGGTGCATGGGCGGGTTCCCCCAGGAGCCTTCGCCGCACTGCGCACCGATATGTCCAAGAACTGGCGAAGCTATGAGGAACGCTTCAGGCGTTACCTGTTCCCCGCCTGGTTTCGGGAGGCGATCGGCGCGATGATCGTGGTGAGCTGGCCGAAGCTGGAGAACCGCTTCGGGTTCCGGCGCGGGCCTCAGCCATTTTTCCTAATCAGCCCGCTTCGACTCCCACCGAGTGCATCCTGACGTTGTCGGGCCGCGCCAGCGTCCCACCCAGGGCGTGAACTTCCACCGCCGCCAGCTCCTCCAGCCGGGCCACCGTGGCCTCACGGCCATGGCGCTGTTCGCAGAGCAGCCAGTAGAGACCGAAATGGCGTGCCTCGCTGGCCAGCAGCTCGCCGTAGAGCCCCCGCAACTCGCCATCGGGGCTGTGGCTCGCCAGAAGGGCCATGCGTTCATGGCTGCGGGCCTCGATCAGGCCGGCCACCAGCAGCGCATCGAGCCGGCGCGCCGGCTCCTCCCGCCGGACGGCGGCCGTGAGGGCAGCGCCATAGCCCGGTGCCGGCAGGGGCCTCAGCGGGATCCCACGGCGTTGCAGCAGCTCAAGCACCAGCTCGAAGTGCTCCAGTTCCTCCCTGGCCAGCGGGCTCAGCTGCGCCCCGAGCTCACCGTCGGAGGGGTAGCGGAACATCAGCTGCAGCGCCACCCCGGCGGCCTTGCGCTCGCAATGGGCATGGTCGAGCAGCACCAGATCGGGCCTGGCGATCGCCTGCTCCAGCCAGGCAGCACTGCTCGGGGCCGCGAGCCAGCGGATCCGGGCCGTGGGGTTGGTGACGGAGGCGGTCATGCGCCGCCCCGCAGGCGGCCCACCAGCCCGTCCAGGGCCAGGGTGTAGCTGGCGGCCCCGAAGCCGCAGATCACCCCCAGGGCCATGTCCGCCAGGTAGGAGTGGTGGCGGAAGGGCTCACGGGCATGGGTGTTGCTCAGGTGCACCTCAACGAAGGGGATCGCCACCCCCAACAAGGCATCCCGCAGGGCGATCGAGGAATGGGTGAAGGCGCCGGCGTTGATCAGGATGCCGTCAACTCCGCCGCGGGCGGCATGGAGGCGGTCCACCAGCACACCTTCGTGGTTGCTCTGGAAGCAGGTGAGTTCCACGGCCAGCTCCCGGGCCCGGGCCGTCAGGTCGGCCTCGATGTCCGCCAGGGTCCTGGACCCATACAGCCCCGGTTCCCGCAACCCCAACAAATTGAGGTTGGGGCCGTTCAACACCAACACATGCATGGGAACCGCCGGCAGACCGGAAGCCACTGCTGGAATCGTAAGGAGTGGCGCCAACAGGGGACCGACCGGCTGGTAAATTCCTGGGGTGTGGTTCGGGTCGGTGCCCGAGTGGTTAATGGGGGCGGACTGTAAATCCGCTGGCTCTGCCTACGCTGGTTCAAATCCAGCCCGGCCCACCTTCCACATGCCCTTGTAGCTCAGCGGTAGAGCACTCCCTTGGTAAGGGAGAGGTCACGAGTTCAAGTCTCGTCAAGGGCTTCATCAACATCCAGGCACCGGATGTTTCCCCTCCCTCAGTGTTCACCCGAACGCATCACTCAGGGATTGTTCATGATGTTTTCGATCTGATCGATCCGGCCACCCATGGGATCCACTCGCCATCCCGGTGGTGCCGCCCTGCTGCTGCTGCTTCTCCTGCCGGGGGGCTGCAGTTGGCAACGGCCACCGGACGAACTGATCGAACTCCGCGCGGTGGCCGACCCCCTGCTCCGCGCCAACCACGTCCGCAGCGGACCGATCCATTTCACCCTCGAAAGCGGGGAAACCGCCCCCTTCTGGGCCACCCAGGCCGGCCTGTGCCCCACCACCGTCCGCAGCCAGGCCAAGGAGAACGACAGCGATCCGTGCGAGAGCTGGGCCCACGATGCCCCGGGCCAGAGCAGCAATGAGGGCCGGCGGCGGGTGGAACGGCTGGCCTATCTGCTGGGCACCGCCGGGGTGCGCACCTACGCCCACGGGCTGATCGGCTTTGATCGCTCCTACTTCCTGATCCACCGACACGACCCTGCCGGCCTGCGCTGTGTGATCGCCCATGAGCTCACCCACTTCCTCCGTCGCCATGCCTATCTCTCCTCCCGGATCGCCAGCGAGCGCCCCGAGGGGATGGCGGAGGAGGCGCGCCTGCGGGCTGATGCCAGCCTGAGCCAGCAGCAGGAGCTGGCCGCCGATCGAAACGCCATGCTGATGACGGCCATCGCCGGCCACGACCCCGCCGACTGCATCAACGCGTTGCAGACCGACGCCGAACTGCTGGCCGACCATCCCGCCGAGGATCCCCTGGGCACCCATCCCGGCCACCGCCGCCGCATCGCCGCCGCCAGGGCCTACCTACGCCAGGGGCTGGCGAACGACCTGCGGATCTGGCGGGAGCAGCATCGGCGCCCACCCTCGAGCCAACCCAGCTGGACCTGGAACGCCGCTGACCAGCTGCTCACGGTCGAGACCCTGCCCGTCGCGCCCCAGCCCGCCGGAGGGGAGACACGACGTTGACCCTGCCGCTCCGATTTGTGCCGCTCCGGTTTCTGCTGCGGGGCTGGTGGGGTCCCCTGATGGTGGTGCCGCCGCTGCTGGGCCTGAACTCATCCGGGCCCGGGGACGGCCCGGATCAGCTGCAGGAGGAGCGCGCCGAGATCTGTGTTCTCGCGCCCCAGGTCGGCAGTGATGGCAGCGGCCGGGCCAGCGCCATGGTCCCCCTCAGCCGACCGACGATCTTCGCCGCAGGGCGCTTCGCGGAGATGCGCATCGAGCAACAGGGCCGAGTGCTGTGGCAACGCCTGGCGACCGGGGACCAGCCCCTGGAGGGGCCCATCCCCTGGCCGCTGGCGCCGATCCAGCCCGGTGAGAACCTGCTGCTGCGTCTGCGGCCCAGCGGTGCCCCCAGCAGCGACTTCGCGGCGATCGGCCTGATCGGTGCCTCCGCCGGCGTGATGCGCAGGGCCGACACGCTGCTGCACGGGCTCGGCAACAGCCCCAGCACCTGGGTGGATGCGGTCCGGCTGCAGCTCGATGCCGGCGATACCGCCATGGCCTCCGCCCTGCTGTTCGCCAATGAGGGCCCGAACGACCCGGCCCTGAACAGCCTGCGCCTGGAGGTGCTGCGCCAGAGCTGCCTGTTGCGCGACGCCCCCGGCCGCTTCGCGCCCCTCGGCGACCCGGCCCCGGGGGGGCAGGTCCGCTGAGAGGCTGGCAACACGCCCTGCCGCTGCTCCCGTGCCCCCCCAGCCCTTCCC
>Ga0208864_1000076_pt1 | contig 29868 bp, 28 predicted proteins | sample CryBogmetaGMA05M_FD_184542 | JGI IMG/M metagenome (GOLD analysis project Ga0208864, IMG submission 184542) | Freshwater microbial communities from Crystal Bog, Wisconsin, USA - MA0.5M (SPAdes) | ecosystem: Environmental > Aquatic > Freshwater > Lake | place: Crystal Bog, Wisconsin, USA...
ACGTGAGCATCGTGGGGGCGGCGCTGGCGGCGCCCTTCGTGCTCTCGCCGCTGGTGGGCCTCGCGGTCGACCGCTTCGGGTTTCGGCACGTGTTCGTGACGGGGGCCGCCGCCATTCTCGGCGGCGCCGTGGTCGCCGCGGGTCTGCCCGAGCCGCGGCACGAGCCGCGGTAAGCCGCGGTCAATACAGCCACAGCCGCAGGTCACGGCGCCGCACAACCGGCTGGGGCGTGAAGCGGGGCCGGCGGGCGAGGGAGCGGACCTCGGCGGCCCGCGAGCCGAGCACCGCCCAGTCGCGCCACGTGGCTCGGGGCGATGCGGCGGGCAGTTTCCAGGCGTCGCCGGCGGCCTGCCAGAGGGCGTCGAGCTGCCGCCGGCGGAGATGGATGGCGTCGAGGCCATACCAGTTGCCGGACTGCTCGATCAGCGTGGCCGCGTGGTCGGCCGCCACCGCGGCGATACGGGCGTCGAGATCGGCCGCCGCGGCGGCCAGCGCCTCGAGCGAGAGTCGGCAGCCGGGCACAAAGCACGTCCGCAGCAGGCGGAAGCGGACCGGACCCACGGTCGCCAGGCTGGCGAGCGGCAGCCGGGTGATCGCGATCCGCCCACCTTGGTCGGCGAGCCGGCGGACCGCCTCCCGCACCCAGGCCGCCACCTGCTCCGCGGAGAAGCCATAGAGGAGATCGTTGCCGATGTCGGTGACGAGGGCGAGCGGCTGGCTCGACCCTCCGGGTAGGGCCGAGTGTCGTTCGAGCGCCCGCCAGAGGCCGCTCGAGAGAATCGACGGAAGCCGGCGTGCCGCCACGCGGCTGGTGGCGCCGTACGACCGGCCGTGGCCTGCGGTGACGAACAGGTCGAGCGGGCTGCCGACGCGGCCGTGCGTGATCGCAGCCAGCCGCGCCAGACCGCGGGAGACGTTGCTCGCGCCGAGCACCACCACGCGGGCGGCCGTCACGGCGTTCAGTTCCAACGCCGCCACGGGGTATTGCCGGCGGATATGTTCTGGAAGCACGACGCGGCGAGCATCGCGAACATGATGCCGAGGAAGTGATCGCCCCGCGAATAGCCCCACCAGGCCACGAAGGCGCCGGCCCCCACGCCGAGCAGCCCGGCGATCCGGGGCCCGTCGGCCACGCCCGCGGCGAGCAGGCCCTCGCGGACGATCTGCCCGCCGTCGAGCGGCGGCACCGGGATGAGGTTCAGCAGCGGCCAGAAGATGTTGACGTAGAGCAGGAAGTCGAAGAACGCGTAGGCGAGCGGCGAGGTGTAGCCGCGGCCCTCGTTGAACCCGAGCGCGGAGCCCACCGCCGGGAGCGGGAACGGCACCTGGTAGCCGCACACCTTCAAGAGCCCGATCACCACGGCGGCGAGGAACAACTGCGCGAGCGGACCCGCGGCCGAGACGAGCAGCCGCTGCACGGGCCGCAGGTGGCGCCGGCCCCAGATTTCGGGGATCGCGAGGCCGCCGAAGTGATAGAGCACGATGTGCGCCGCCTGACCGAAGTTGCGGTAGGCCAGGGCATGCCCCATCTCGTGGACCAGGATCGACACGAACACGACGCCGATCCACATCAGCAGCATCTGGAGGAGCAGCCGCTGGTCACCGAGCGAGAATCCCTGGCAGACGTTCCAGCCGAGCAGCCCCGCGGCCAGCCAGAACCATGCCGAGACGCGCACCCGGATGCCGGCGAGGTCGAAGAGCAGGTCGGCGGACGTGGCCTGGGGTTCGGCGAGCATCGTGCGACCTATCGTACACGTCCGCCCTGGAAATCACGCCGCCCGGCGTTCGGCCGCGGCCATCACCGTGCTTCCGCCGGCGATCGCGAGCACCGCGTCGGCAGCCCGGCGGGCGGAGCCCGGCCGGGCGATGGCGGCGGCGACGACGTCGATCCGCTCCACCGCCCGCCGCCGCGCCGCGGCGTCCGTGAGCCATTCAACCACGTGCGCAGCCGACCGCTCGGCAGGATCGCCGACAGCGAGGTATTCCGGGTAGACCGCCTCAGGGTCGGCCGGGGGCACGCCGCGCGGGGGCGCGAGCAGCGGCTGGACAGGCCCGATCGGCTCCCGGCAGGCGAGCAGGTTCACCAGCGTGATGAACCTCGCCCGGCGGAACCAGCTCTGCACGACGTAGGCGAAGCCGCTGACGCGATACACGATCACCGTGGGCACCCGCGCCGCGAGCAGTTCCAGCGACACCGAGCCCGAGCAGGCGATCGCCGCCGTCGCCTCGGTGATCAGGCTCCGCGTGCGGCCGGCATGGATCTCGATGCCCAGGCGGTCGGCTCCGGCGGTCGCGCGGAGCATCTGCTCGATGTGGCGGGCGTGCCGCTCGTGGAGCGCGCCGATCGCGAAGCGGGCGGTGGGCACGCTGCGCCGGACGAGGGCGGCCGCGTGCAGGAGTGAGCCCAACACGCCCTCGATCTCCTGACCGCGGGAGCCCGGGAGGAGCAGCACCAACGGGGCCGCATCCGCGGCAGTCCCGACACGCGGCGTGAGCGCCGTGTCGAGCTCGTCGAAGAATGGATGGCCCACCAGCGTGCTCTGCAGGCCACGGTCCGTGAACCAGTCGTGCTCGAAGGGGAGCGCGGAGAGGACGTGATCGACGAGCCGCCGCATCTTCGCCACCCGCCAGCTCGCCCACGCCCAGATCTGCGGCGGGCAGTAGAAGACGACCGGAATGCCGTGGCGCTTCGCCCGCCAGGCCAGCCACCAGTGGAAGCCGGGGAAGTCCACCAGCACGCAGACGTCGGGCTTCGCGTCGAGGAAGCTCCGCTCGGCGCGGCGGGCCAGATCGACGAAGCGGTGGATGTTGAGGATCACCCGCAGGAACCACATCACGGCCAGCCGGGTGAGGTCGGCGACGAGATCCACGCCCTCGGCCGCCATGTGCGGTCCACCGAGGCCGGCGAACTCCACGTCGGGCCGCCGCTCACGGATCGCGCGGACCAAGAGCGCCGCGTGATGGTCGCCCGAGGGTTCGCCGGCTGAAACGAAGACGCGCATGAAATGCTCCACCCGGCGGTCGCCGGGGGGCGGAGTATCCCGCGCTCGTCCCGACCGCCCTAGAGCAGTTCGCCGCGGCGGAACCGGCCGGATCGCCGCGATTTCCGCCCGGTCCACGCTACACTCGCCGTGGTCGGCGGGGGCCGGGGGTGACGTCGCGCCGCCGCTGCCCGGGCCGCGCCGCGGCCGCGGAGCCCGCCCTGGAGTCGCCCCGATGACACGGATCACCCTCGCCTGCTGGCTCGCCGTCGGGTTTGTCGTCGGCGGCGCTGCGGCCGCCGATCGGCCCCCGAACGTGGTCGTGATCATGGCCGACGACCTCGGCTGGGGCGACGTGTCGTGCAACGGCGCCACGGCGGTGCAGACGCCGCACATCGACCGCCTGGCCCGCGAAGGGCTCCGGTTCACCAGTGGCTACTGCTCCGCCTCGACCTGCACGCCCACTCGCTATTCCTTCCTCACCGGCGAGTATGCGTTTCGCCGGAAGGGCACCGGCATCGCGCCCCCGAACGCCGCCGCCGTGATCCCGCCGGGCACGCCCACGATCGCTTCGGTCCTCGGCACGGCCGGCTTTGCGACGGCGGTCGTGGGCAAGTGGCATCTCGGTCTCGGCGTGGAGGGGAGAGGTCCGGATTGGAACGGCGTCCTCGCTCCCGGCCCGCTCGAGATCGGCTTCGATCACTGCTTCATCCTGCCGACGACCAACGACCGCGTGCCTCCGGTGATCGTGGAGGATCATCGCGTCAGGAACCTCGATCCTGCCGATCCGCTCTGGGTGGGGGGCGAGAAGCCGTCGGCCGAACATCCCACCGGCGTCGACCATCGCGACACGCTGACGATGGACTGGTCGAAGGGGCATCACGACTCGATCCACAACGGCATCGGCCGGATCGGCTTCGTCACCGGAGGCACCAGCGCCCGGTTCCGCGACGAGGATCTCGCCGACGCCTGGGTGCGGGAGAGCGTGGCGTGGATCGAGGCCCACCGCGACCGGCCGTTCTTCCTGTTCCTCGCCCCGCACGACATCCACGTGCCGCGGGTGCCGCACGAACGGTTTCGCGGGGCGACCGGCCTGGGGCCCCGCGGCGACTGCATCGTGGAGTTCGACTGGACCGTCGGTGCGGTGGTCGGCGCGCTCGAGCGGCTGGGCATCGCCGCCGACACCCTCGTGGTGATCTGCAGCGACAACGGGCCGGTGCTCGACGACGGCTACCGGGACGAGGCGGTGGCAAAGCTCGGCGACCACCGCCCCGCGGGGCCGTTCCGGGATGGCAAGTACAGCGTGTACGAGGGGGGCACGCGGACGCCGTTCATCGCCTGGTGGCCGCGGCGGATCGCGGCCGGAACGTCGGCCGAGATCGTCTGCACGCTCGACCTCGGCCGGAGCGTGGCGGGGCTCGTCGGCGCGGCGGTGCCGGAGGGAGCGTTTCCCGACGCGATCGACGTGTCGGCGGTGCTGCTCGGCCAGGGCAAGGGCCGCGCGTCGCTCCTCCAGCAGGAGAACGCCCCGGGGCGATACGGCTTCCGGTCGGGTCGGTGGAAGCTTGTACGCCAGCCGGCACCGGGTCGGCCCGGCGGAGGTGCACCGCGCGACGCCCTCTACGACCTCGACGCCGATCCCGGCGAGACGACCGACGTGGCGGGCGACCACCCGGACGTGGTGCGGCGGCTCGGGGAGGAACTCGACCGGATCACGCGACCCGCCGCGCGAGAGGCCGCGCCACCGAAGGCGGCGGCGCGGCCCTCGCGACGGAGTGTTACTTCGCCGCCGGCTTGAAGCCCTTGTCGATCTTGCCGAAGACCATCGTCACCTGATCTTCGGGAGAGGCCTTCTCGACCTTGCCCTTGCAGTTGGGGCAGCAGAATCCGACCTCGGCGTCGCCGATCGAGATCTGGGTGCCGGGCTTCACCGGACCGCCGCTGAACGGGCAGCCCTTCTGCACGAGCTGGCCGGTGCTCACCATCTGCTGGTGGGCCTTGGCGGCGAACTTCGCGGACTCCCCCTTGAAGGCGCCGACGCACTTCTCGCAGCAGAAGTAGACGGTGCCACCGTCGAAGTCGGCGGAGGCGGACGGGTCGCAGCCATGGCCCGACACGGGGCAGGTGGCATCCTTCGCCTCCTTGACGGCGGCGGTGACGGCGACGGACGAGATGACGAGCGCCACGGTGGCGAGGCAGAGGATCAGGCGACGGTTCATGACACGGTCTCCAGGGATGAATCGGGACCTTCCGAGGCCAACAGCCTACGCGTCCGCGGACGTCTCAGGCAACTAGGGCCACAAAGAGTCGAAGTCGTGTTCCCGAGGTCAACGAGCGCGGGGCTGCCCGTGCCCCGAGAGCCGGGCTATGGAAGCAAGCGCAGGCAGGATGCCGAAGCGCCGCGGACATGCAGAGAACGGAGGCCTGGAGGGCCGACGTGAACGTCCGGCGACGGGGCACGGGCAGCCCCTCGCGGCGCGGCGAGAGAGATCCCCATCGCTCACGCGATTGGGCTTCCTGATGGAACGAACGTCCGGCGAATCGCGGCACGATGCCGAGATGAGTCATCAGCCTGCGGTGGCCATGGATGGCACCGCAGGCGTGAAGTCAGAGCACGGGCAGCGAGGGCAGCGGCGGCTTGGCGGCGGCGCTGGCGGCGAGGTTGCCGACGAGCCGCTCGCAGATCGCCTCGAAGTAGGGCCGCGAGGCCGGGTCGTCGAAGTTGGCGGCCGTGCGGCCGGCGTCGCCGTGCTCGCGGATCGGAATCTGGATCGGCACCTCGCCGAGGAACGGGATCTCGAGTTCCTGGGCCGTCCGCCGGGCGCCGCCGGTGCCGAAGATGTCGTAGCGCTTGCCGGTGTCGGGGCAGATGAAGAAGCTCATGTTCTCCACCATGCCGAGCAGCGGGATGTTGACCTTGCGGAACATCGCGATCGCCTTGGTGGCGTCGAGCAGGGCGACGTCCTGCGGCGTGCAGACGACCACGGCGCCCGAGAGCGGCAGCGCCTGCGAGAGGGTGAGGGCCACGTCCCCCGTGCCCGGCGGCATGTCGATCACGAGGTAGTCGAGCGGCCCCCAGAGCGTGTCGCGGAGCATCTGCGTGATGGCGCCGTGGAGCATGGGCCCCCGCCAGACGACCGCCTCGCCCGGCGGCACCAGGAACCCCATCGACATCACCGGCATCTGCGTGCGGCCGACGTCGAGCATCTGCGGCACGATCTTGCCGTTGTCGATCTGCGGGCGGCCCGCGAGACCGACGAGGTGCGGCACGCTCGGCCCGTAGACGTCGGCGTCGAGCAGGCCCGTGCGACTGCCGGCTCGCGCGAGGCCGATGGCGATGCTGGTGGCGATCGTGCTCTTGCCCACGCCCCCCTTGCCGGAGCCCACGGCGATCACACTCTTGGCCTCGACCCCGAGCTGCCCGAGCTTGAGCGGCGGACGGTCGTGCGGGACGACGGTGACCGAGACCTTCGCCACCTGCGGAAAGGCGGTGCGGAGCCGCTCCTCGATGCGGGCCCGCGTGGCGTTCCAGAGGATGGCGGAGTGGCTGGTGAGGCCCACGGTCACGGCGATCGCGGAGGCGTCGGCGGTGGCCGACACGACCTGGCCGAGCGCGGTGAGCGGCCGGCCCGTCTCGGGGTCGGCGATCTCGGCGAGGAGCGCCTCGACGGCGGCGGCGGTGGGCGTGGTGGCCATCAGTTGGCGGCGATCGTCTCGGGGGCTTCGGTCAGGGCGGTGGCCGGCGCGGCGGCGGCGGGGGCGAGGCTCTCACCGGCCCGGGAGGCCGCGGTGAGCAGGCCCCGGGGCCGGATCGCCACCATGCCCACCAGCACGAGGCAGGCGAGCATCGCGATCCCGGCGGCGAGGCCACCGTCGGCCTGCACTCCCCGCTTGGTGGTCTTGAAGTACATCGCGACGATCAGGCGAAGGTAGTAGGCGGCGGCGATCGCCGCGTTGAGCACGAGCAATACGGCGAGACCCACGAACCAGCCCCGACGGCTACCGAGGTCGATCGCGGCGGTGCCATCGACCCCGAGCGCGGCGAGCGCCAGGGCGAGCTTGCCCCAGAAGCCGGGCAACGGCGGGATGCCGGCGAGCGAGAGGAGAAACACCGCGATCGCGAAGGCGGCCACGGGGTTGGTGCCCGAGAGGCCGTCGAGGTCGTCCACGGTGCTGATCTCCTCGCGCGGCGGCCGCGGGCCGCTGCCGCTGGTCCACTCCGGCCAACGATGGCCCAGGTAGGCGAGGGCCCCGAACACGCCGATCGTGGCGATCGCGTAGGTGGCGAGATAGAAGAGCGTGGCGGACAGCCCGCCGGTGGAAAGCAGCCGGGATGCGGCCGAGGGGGCGGCGGCAGCCGCTGCGACACCCACGAGCAGGTAGCCGGCGTGGGCGATCGACGAGCAGGCCAGCAGGCGGCGGAGGTTCGTCTGCCAAAGGGCCATGACGTTGCCCACGGTCATCGTCAGGGCCGCGAGCACCACGAGCAGCCGCCAGAGGAGTTCGGGGGTCGTGGCGGGACCGACCAGAGCGAGCAGTCGCGCGAGCACGACGATGCCGGCCACCTTCGGCAGCGTCGAGAGCAGGGCCGCGTTGCCGGGGCTCGTGCCCTCGTAGACGTCCGGGGCGTAGAAGTGCATCGGCACGGCCGCCAGCCGGAACGCGGCCCCGACCACGCCCAGGCCGATCGCCAGCGGCAGGAGGGCCTGCGCCGTCCGGCCCGTGGCCTCGGCCTTGAGCCGGGCGGCGATCGCGCCGAGGTCGGTGGAGCCGCCGATGCCGTAGAGGCAGACGAGGGCGTAGAGGAAGATCGCCGAGGCGACGAGCGAGAGGAAGAAGTACTTGAGGCTCGCCTCCTGGCCGCGGGCGTCGGTTCGCTTCAGGCCGAGCAGGATGTAGGTGGGGATCGACACCAGTTCCAGCCCTACGAACAGGAGCACGAGGTCTCCCGCCACGCCCACGAGCGACAGGCCCGCCAGCAGGAGCAGGAAGGTGCCGGCCTCTTCGCAGGTGCCGCCGCGGTGCAGCCCCGGACCGCGGCTCACCGCCGCGGCGAACACGTCGCCCGACTGCACGAGGCAGAGCAGCAGGCCGAGGCCCAGGACCGTCCAGCGGATGTAGGTGGAGAAGGGATCGATCGCGATCCCAGCCGAGAAGGCCGGGTCGGCCGCCTGGCCGCGGGTGACGAGCATCGCCGCGATGATGCCCGCCGCGGCCACGAGCCAGCCGAACCGCAGGCCCGCAAAGGCGCCGCCGAGGTAGGCGGCCAGCGCCGCGAGCACGAGCACGATCTCGGGCGCGAGCAGCGTGAAGGTGTCGAGTGAAGTGATGTTCATGGGGCGGGGATCCCGGCGACGGTGGCGGTGGTCTCGGCCTGCATCCGGGCGGCGAAGGCGGCCGCGGGAGCCTCGGTGGCCTTGCGGACTGCCGCGGCGGCCGGCGCGAGGAACGTGCCCGGCGTGAGGCCGATCCAGAGTACGAACACCGCGAGCGGCAACACGGCGGCGAGTTCGTGCCAGCGAAGGTCGCAGCGGTCGTGGTCGGCGGCGGCATGGTGGCCGCCATGGGCGTGCGCGGGGGCGCCGTGGCCGTGGCCCGCGGACCGTGGCGGCTCGCGGGAGCCGCCGAACAAGACCCGCTCCACGGCCCAGAGCATGTACCAGGCCCCGAGCACCACACCAGCCACCGCGAGCAGTGCCATCACCAGGTAGGCGAACTGCCAGGCGGGCGCCACGCCCGACCAGGCCCGCTGGAAGGATCCCAGCAGGATCATGAACTCGCCCACGAAGCCGTTGAGTCCCGGCAGGCCGATGCTCGAGAAGGTGAACAGCATGAAGAACACGGCGAGCCAGGGCGCCTTCGAGGCGATGCCGCCGAGGCTGGCGATGTTGCGCGTGTGGAACCGCTCGTAGATCATCCCCACGAGCGCGAACAGACCGGCCGAGGAGAGCCCGTGGTTGACGAGCTGGAGGTTCGCCCCCTCCGTGGCCACGGGCGTGAGCGCGAACAGGCCCATGACGATGTAGCCCATGTGGCTCACCGAGGAGTAGGCGATCAGCCGCTTGAGGTCGGTCTGCACGAGGGCCACCAGGGCCCCGTAGACGATGCCCACCACGCCGAGGCCGAAGAGCCAGGGGGCGGCCACGGCCGTGGCCTCGGGGAGCATCGGCATCGAGAATCGGAGGAAGCCGTAGATACCGAGCTTGAGGAGCACGCCGGCCAAATCGACCGAGCCGCCGGTCGGCGCCTCGACGTGGGCCAGCGGGAGCCAGGTGTGGAAGGGCACGATCGGCACCTTGATGGCGAAGCCGGCGAGCAGGGCCAGGAACACGACGAGCTGCAGCCAGCCCCCCTCGGCCGTCATCGGCAGGGGGTGGATCTTCGTGCCGTCCACGAGCGACTCGATGTCGAAGGTGACCACGCCGGCGTGGCTCGCGTGCCAGAGGACGATCGTGAGCAGGCCGAGGAAGGTGAGCACGCTGCCGGCGAGCGTGTAGATGAAGAACTTGACCGCCGCCTTCCGCCGCTCGTCGTGGCCCCAGATGCCGATCAGGAAGAACAGCGGCACCAGCGTGAACTCGAAGCACGTGTAGAACAGGATCACGTCGCGGGCGGCGAACACGCCGAGCATCGCCGCCTCGAGCACGAGCAGAAGCACGTAGAAGCCGACCGGCTGCTCCTGGATGGCGTCCCAGCTGACGAACACCGCCGTCACCGAGAGCAGGGCGGCGAGGCCGAACATCCAGAGCGACAGGCCGTCGAGCCCGAGCGAGAAGCGGACGTCGAAGATCCCTTCGGTGAGCCAGGGAAACTCGACGAGCCCGAAGGGCAGGCCGGAGGCGGTGGCGGGGTCGCCCAGGAAGCGGACGATCAACCAGGCCGCCAGGGCGAGGGTCACCAGCGTGGTGACCGCGGCGCTCTGCCGCACCGCGGACACGCCGCGGGAGCCGAGCAGCCAGGCGATCACGGCGCCGACGAGCGGGGCCGCGATCGTGACGAGCAGGTGCGACTGGGGGCTGAAGCCGTTCATGCGTGGATGCAGATTCCCTTCTAGCCCATGGCCCGCGCGACGAGGGCGAGCACGATCAGGAGCGTGCCGATGACGCCCGCGAGGGCGTAGCGCTGCACGAGTCCCGACTGGAGGTGGCGGACGACGCTGCCGACCGCGACCGGGACGTGGGCGATGGCGTTCACGAGGCCGTCGATCAGCCGGCGATCGACGAGGGCGGCCAGGGTGGCCACCAGCTCGAGCGGCTTGACGATCAGGGCGGAGTAGATCTGGTCGAAGAAGAAGCGGTTGGCGAACAGCGTCTCGAGCGGCCCGAGGAACCGCTCCATCTGCGGCCCGTCGCTGCGGCGGCCGAGGTGGCCGAGGGCGGCGACCACGATCCCGAGGGCGGCGGCGAGCGTTCCCTGGATGGCGAGGTTCCAGTGGAAGGCCGGGGGTGTGGCGGTCGAGGCCACGGCGGGAGCGGTGAACGAGGGCGTGGCAGCGAGGAACGAGGCGAGCGCGTGCGTGCTGAACAGCCACCAGCCGCTCACCGCGGAGAGCGCGGCGAGGATCACCAGCGGCACCGTCATCGACGGCGGTGATTCGTGGGCGTGGTGGCCCGCCTCCTCCGGCACCCGGGTCGGGCCGGTGAAGGTCATGAACACGGCGCGGAAGGTGTAGAAGGCGGTGAGCGCCGCGGTGGCGAGCGACATCCAGAAGAGCAGCCGCCAGGTGGAGGGCGTGTTCAAGGCGTCGAGGGCCGAGCCCCGCGTGCCGCCGGCGAGTTGGGCCGCGTCGGGCGTGACGCTCACGAGGTGGAAGGTGCCGGCGACGGCGGCATGGCCGCCGGCCGGAGCCGCCTCGTGGTGCTCGCCGTGGGCGTCGGGCCAGCCACGGGCGTGGAGGGACGCAAGGATCTCGTCCTTGCTGAAGAACCCGGCGAACGGCGCGACGCCCGCGAGGGCGAGGGCGCCGACGAGGAACGTGGCCGCCGTGATCGGCATCACCCGCCGCAGCCCGCCGAACCGCCGCATGTCGATCACGCCCCCCATCGCGTGCATCACGGAGCCGGCGCCCATGAAGAGCAGCGCCTTGAAGAAGGCGTGGGTCACGAGGTGGAAGATCGCGGCCGTGAAGCCGAGCAGCGTGCCGGTGCCGAGGGCCGCGAACATGTAGCCCAGCTGGCTGATCGTGGAATAGGCGAGCACCCGCTTGAGGTCGTTCTGCACGGTGCCGATCAGGGCGGCGACGAGCGCGGTGGTGGCGCCCACGATCGACACGAGCGTGAGCGCTCCGGGGCAGGCCTCGAACAACGGCGCCGTCCGAGCCACAAGGTAGATGCCCGCGGTGACCATCGTGGCGGCGTGGATGAGCGAACTGGCGGGGGTGGGGCCCTCCATCGCGTCGGGCAGCCAGACGTGCAGCGGGAGTTGGGCGCTCTTGCCGCAGGCGGCCAGCAGGAAGAGCAGGCAGATCGCCGTGCCGATCGCGCCGCCGACGTAGGCGTGGGCGTCGGCGAGCCGCGTGGCCCCGAGGATGCCGGGCACGAGCGTGCCGTCGGCGAGCGTGGTGTCGTGGAAGTTGAGCGTGCCGTAGGTCATCCAGAGCAGGAACGTCGCCACCGCCAGGCCGAAGTCGCCGATCCGGTTGACGAGGAACGCCTTCTTCGCCGCCTTGGCCGCCTCGGGCTTGGTGAACCAGAAGCCGATCAGCAGGTAGCTGCAGGCGCCCACCGCCTCCCAGAAGACGTAGACCAGGAGGAAGTTGCTCGCCGCCACGAGCATCGACATCGAGAACACGAACGCCGACACCAGCGCGAAGAACCGCGGATAGCCCGGATCGTCGTGCATGTAGCCGATCGAGTAAATCGCCACGAGCAGGCCCACGCCGGTGATGATCACCAAGAGCGTGGCTGTGAGCGGGTCGAGCCGCAGGGCCACCGGGATCGAGAACGAGCGGGCCGCGTCCCCCGCGGCCGCCGCGGTGCCGATGCCGGCCCATTCCCAGAGCGTGGTCACGAGTTCCACCGGCTTGGCGGCGTGGTCATGGCCCGTGCCGCCGGCGCCGACCTCGCGGGCCATGCCGGAGAGGAGCGTCACGGCGACGACGAACGCCGCGGCGATGCCGGCGATCGCGGGGAGGTGGGCCCGCGGGCCGAGCACGCGGCCGAGGGCCACGGTGAGGATCGCCCCCAGCAGGGGCAACAGCGGCACCAGCACCAGCAGCGTCGACGGAGAGAGATCGTTCATGGAGGGGCCAGAGGGCGGTGGGTCAGACGTGCTCGCGCTCGAGGAGGGCATCCTCGTCGGCGGGCGGCTCGACGCCGGCGGGGGCGAGCTTGGGGAACTTGGGCGGCACCGTGTCGATCGAGGGCAGCTCGCGGTCGATCGTCCGCGGCAGGTTCGACTCCCGGAGCGACTGCCAGGCCGCCGCGTCGAGGCGGCCCGTGCGGGCGAAGGCCTGGAGCACGAACACGAGCGCGATCGCGGCCTCGCAGGCCGCCACCGTGAGCACGAAGATCACGAGCACGTGCCCGCCCCAGTCGCCGTGGTGCCGGCTCCACGAGACGAGGCTCACCGAGATGCCCTGGAGCATCAGTTCGGCGCACAGGAACATCACGATCAGGTTGCGGCGGGCGAGGATGCCGACCAGCCCGAGGGCGAAGAGGAGCGCCCCCACGAGCAGGCCGTCGATCACGAGCGGCGCGGGCGCGACGACGTCCGCGAGCAGGTTCATGGTCATCGCACGGCCCTCCGGGCGACGGACTCGGCGTCGGCGGCCCCTCGCGAGACGATCGCGATCGACCCGATCAGCGCCACGAGCAGGAGCACGCCCGCGGCCTCGACCGCGAGCAGGTGGCGGCCGAAGAGTTCGCCGCCGAGGCGGGCCACGTGGTTGTCGGCGAGCATGTCGACGCCGGCGGTCGCCGCGCCGGGCGTCTCCGCGGCCGCGGTCGAGCCGGCGAGCAGGGCCGCCTTCGTGCCCGGCATCAGGCAGCAGGCCGGCGGCTCGGCGGTGAGCCTGCCGATCGACAGCGAGAGCACGCCGAGGAGCACGGCGCCTGCCACGGCGGCGAGCAGCGGCTCGTTGGATACGCGGTCGTAGGGAGCGAGGCCGGCGGGCTGGGCGAGCATCAGCACGAACAGGAACATCACCAGGATCGCCCCGGCGTAGACGACGATGGTGGCCACCCCGAGAAACTGCCCGCCGAGCACGAGCAGCACGCCGGCCACGCCGGCGAGCGCCAGGGCGAACCAGATCGCCGCGTAGACGGGCGACCGCGAGACCACCGTGGCGGCGCCGGAGATCACGGCCACGAGCGCCACCGTGAGGAACACGGCCTCGGTGCCGAGGTTGCCGAGGCGGTGACCGGTGGCGATGAAGGCGGCGAGTGCCGCGAGGCCGACGAGCCCGCCCAGCCAGCGGCTCGCCCGGTCGGCGGCGGCGCTGCGACCGCGGGGCAGCAGCAGCCAGAGGCTCGCCGCGGCGGCGGTCACGCCGCCAGCCAGAAGCGTGCCGGGGGAGATCGACGGCAGGATCGAGGCGATCACGGCGTGCACCCCATGGTGGTCGACTTCATCGGCTCGGCGTCCTTCGTCATGTCGTAGACGCTCAGCAGCTTCTCCTTGTCGAAGATCATCTCCTCGCGGCTCTTGCCCGTCAGGTCGAGCAGGCTCGTGAGCTCGATCGCATCCACCGGGCAGGCCTCCTCGCACATGCCGCAGAAGATGCAGCGAAGCTCGTCGATATGGAAGCTCTCGGGATACTTCTCGCGGTCGGGCCAGGGGCTCTCCGCGGCGACGATGTCGATGCAGTGGGCCGGGCAGGCGGTGGCGCAGAGGAAGCAGGCCACGCACTTCACGCGGCCTTCCGCATCGCGGTTGAGCCGATGGACGCCCCGGTAGATCAGCGGGTTGCCCACCTTCGGCCGCTGTTCCGGGTAGCTGACCGTCACCTTGGGGCTCACGAGGTGCCTGGCGGTGGTCGCAAGGCCGCTGACGAACAGCGGCAGATAGAGCCGCTCGGCGAGGCCGAGGGGCTTCTCTTCCAGCCAGGTGATCGAGGGGTCGGACGGCTTCATGGCATCAGGCCTCCACCAGGTCGTGCGGCCGCGATCCGAGCACGTGCTCCGCGTCGAGCGGGCCGGGCGTGCGGATCGGCGAGTTGTCGGTGCCGGAGGGTGTGAGCACACCCGCCGCGATCCAGCCGAGGAAGAACACGCCCCACGGGATCGCCAGCGCCGCGGCCTTGGCCGCCCCCGCGCCGAGCGCCGCCACGAGCTGCGGCCGGAACTCTTCGACCGCCGCGACCGTGACGAGATTCGCCAGCCCCAGCGGCAGCATCACCTTCCAGGCGAGGTTCATCAGCTGGTCGAAGCGGAACCGCGGCCAGCTCCAGCGGACGAGCATGAAGAACAGGATCACGCCGAAGATCTTGGCCGAGAGCACCGCGAAGCGGATCAAGGCGATCGTCCAGGTTTCGACCGGACCCGAGCCGGTGACACCCCAGAGGTGCCAGCCGCCGAGGAACATGATCACGATCAGGAACGCTGCCGTGACCATGTGGAGGAACTCGGACACGAGGAACAGCAGCAGCTTGATGCCCGAATACTCGGTGTGGTAGCCACCGACGAGCTCCTGCTCGGCTTCGGGCAGGTCGAAGGGGAGCCGGGCTGCCTCGGCGAAGCTCGCGATCAGAAAGACCACGAAGCCGAGCGGCTGGGCGAAGGCATACCACACGCCGCTCGACGCCTGGGCGTTCATGATGGTGTCGAGCTTGAGCGAGCCGGCGGCGAGCACCACACCCAGGAGGCCGAGGCCGAGCGGGATCTCGTAGGCCACGAGCTGGGCGCTGCTCCGCAGGCCGCCGAGGAAGCCGTATTTGTTGTTGCTCGCCCAGCCGCCGAGGAGCACGCCGTAGACGGCGATGCTCGAGAGGGCGAACACCCAGAGCACGCCCACGTCGAGGCCCGGGGCCACGAGGAGCGGCTCCTCGCCGGTGAGGCCGAGAGCGGGGATCGGAGGCAGCGAGCTGCCGAACGGGATCGCGGCGAAGATGGCCAGCGACGCGGCGAGCAGCACCAAGGGCGCCGCGACGTAGAGCACCTTGTCGACGTGCCGCGGCGTGAAGTCTTCCTTGAGGATGATCTTCAGGCCGTCGGCGAGCGGTTGGCCGAGGCCGAACATCCGGACTTTGGTGAGCGGGATGCCGACTCGGTTGGGGCCCTTGCGGTCCTGGACCCAGGCGGCCATCCACCGCTCCACGAGCACCAGATACGCCGCCGCCGTCATCAGGCCGCCGATGAGCAGGCCGATCTTCACGAGGGCGACGATCGTGGGCAGGGAGGGGATGAGCGCGGTCATGGGATGTCAGGCGATCTGGTGGAGGCGGAGGTCAACGCCGGTGGCCGGGAGCTCACCGGCCAGGGCCGCGAAGGCAGCCGACGAGGTGGCCACCTGCTGGCGGACGGCGATCGGGTCGTAAAGGCCACGGCGGCCGAGCATGTTCCAAAACAGCCGACCCTCGGGCCAGACGCCGGCCGGGGGCCGGATGGCCTGACGGAAGGCCTGGGCATGGTGGGCGACGTTGACCCAGGTGCCGGACCGCTCCGCGAAGCCGGTGGCGGGCAGCCGCCACGTGGCCAGCCGCATCAGCGGCGAGTCGAAGAGGTCCTGCACCACGAGCTGCCCGAGATCGGCGAAGGCGTCGGCGGCGGCCGTGTCGATCCACGGGCCCGGGTAGCCGGCCGTGATCCAGGCGGCGTCGGCCTTGCCGGCCGCGACGTGCGCCACCAGATCGTCCCACGAGCGGCCTCCCGCGGCGTAGACCGCGAGCACCTCCTCGACGCCCTTGCGGTTGGGGCACTTCTCCGCGCGGATCGTGAACCCGCCGGGGAACGATTCGTCGGCGCCCTGCGTGGGCACGAAGCCGAGGGCGAGGAACGCCTCGGGATCGATCGACTTGGCGACGGCGCAGAGCATCCACGCCTCCTCGACCGTGAGCATCGGCGACACGGCGACGGCCAGCCGGCCGGCCGCCTTGAGGTCGTCGCGGAGCTTGACGACCACGTCGGCCCATTCGATCGACTCGGTGGCGGGCGTGCCGCCATCGCCCCGGTGGCCCGGCGTCGTCGCCTTGCGGGTCGCATCGAGGATCCGCGCCTGGTCGTGGAGGTGGTGCCAGCCGTAGCGGCCCTCGTCGCAGATCCACCACTTGTTGACGTGGGGGTTCTCGCGGGGCTTGAGCCGGTAGACGGCGTCCTGGTTGTGTTCGGTGTGGATCGAGCAGCCGGCCGAGCAGCCGCCGCAGACGTTGGCCTCCCGCTTCAGGAACCAGACCCGCTGCTGGTAGAGGAAGTCCTTGTCGCCGAGCGCCCCCACGGGGCAGAGATCGACCACGTTGCCCGAGAGCTTGTTGGCCAGCGGATGGCCGGGGAAGACGTCGATCTCCTCCTTGGCCCCGCGGCTGGTGACCATCAGCTCGGCCGTGCCGGCAATCTCACGCGTGAACCGCACGCACCGCGTGCACATGATACAGCGGTCCACGAACAGCGTGACGGTCGGCCCGACGTCGCGCTTGCGGCTGTGGAAGGGCTGGAGGTCGGCCCGCCGCTCGGGCTGGCCGTGCTCGAAGTGGTAGTCCTGCAGGAGGCACTCGCCGGCCTTGTCGCAGATCGGGCAGTCGATCGGATGGTCGATGAGCAGCGCCTCCTCGACCCGGGCCCGGCTGTCCTTGACGAGCTGGCTCTCGGTGACGATCACGGTGCCGTCCTTGACCGGCGTCTGGCAGCCGGGCACGAGCTTCGGCACCATCGTGATCTTGCCGGTGGCGGTGTCGCGCTGTCCGGTCTCGATCAGGCACATCCGGCAGCTGGCCACGACCGAGAGGCCGGGGTGCCAGCAGTAGTGCGGGATCTCCTTGCCGGCGCGGCGGGCCGCCTCGATGCAGTTGAGCCGCTCGTCGGCCCCGATTTCGATCTCCTGTCCATCGACGATCACGACCGGCATCAGTGGGCTCCCACGATCTGCAGGGCGGGCACGGGGTCGGTCACCATCCAGCCCGACGGATTGGTCCGCTTGATGTAATCCTCGAACTCGCCGCGGAACTTTTTGATCGCGTTCTTCATCGGCCAGGCGGCCCCGTCGGCCAGTCCGCAGATCGTGCTGCCGGGCATCATGCCCATGGTTGTGCCGAGCTCGAGGAGGATGTCGAGATCCTTGAGCCGGCCCTTGCCGGCCTTGATCCGCTCCAGAATCCGCAGCGACCAGCTCGTGCCCTCGCGGCACGGTGTGCACTGGCCGCACGACTCGTGGGCGAAGAACCGGGCGGAGTTGTGCAGGAAGTCGACGATGCTGGTCTGGTCGTCGATCACCACGACGGCCGCCGTGCCGAGGCCGAGGCAGCCCACCTTGCCCGGACCCGCGAAGTCGAGCGGCGTATCGAGCTCGCTCTCCGTCATCAGGCCCATCGAGATGCCCCCCGGGATCACCGCCTTCGCCTTGCGGCCCTTCCAGACGCCGCCGCCGAAACGATCGATCAGCTCACGGGCCGTGATGCCAAGCGCCGCCTCGTAGCAGCCCGGCTTCTCCACGTGCCCGGAGAGGCAGTAGAGCTTCGGCCCGTAGGAGCCCGGGTCGCGGGGATTGGCGGGATCGGCCGGCACACCGATCGACTTGAACCAGTCGACGCCGCGACGGGCGATCTGGGCCACGCAGGCCATCGTCTCGATGTTGTTGACCACCGTCGGCTTGCGGAACAGGCCCTCGATCGCCGGAAACGGCGGCTTGATCCGGGGCCAGGCCCGCTTGCCTTCGAGGCTCTCGATCAGCCCCGTCTCCTCACCGCAGATGTAGGCCGCGGCGCCGCGATGCAGGTACACGTCGAGCGAGAAGCCCGAGCCGCGGATGTTCTTGCCGAGGTAGCCGGCGGCATACGCCTCGTCGATCGCCCCTTGCAGCCGGTGCCAGCTCTTCGGGTACTCGTACCGGAGGTAGAGATACGCCGTGGAGGCCCGCGTGGCGAACGACGAGAGGATGATCCCCTCGATCACCTGGTGCGGGTCGTCCTCCATCAGGATCCGGTTGTTGAACGTGCCCGGCTCGCTCTCGTCGGCGTTGATGCAGAGATAGATCGGGCCGGGATGGTCCTTGGGCAGGAACGTCCACTTGAGGCCCGTGGGGAAGCCGGCGCCGCCGCGGCCGCGGAGCCCCGACGACTTCACCATCTCGATCACGTCGGCCGGTTGCTTGCCGGCGAGCGTGGCCTCGAGCGGCGCGTAGCCGCCGCGGCTCTTGTAGCTGGCGATCGTGTGGCCGTCGGGCACGCCGACCGCCTCGAGGAGCACTGGCTTGAAAGGCTGCATGGTCAGGTGGCCCTCGCCCGCGGCTTCTTGAGCTCCGCCTCGGCGGTCTCGGGAGTCATGTTCTTGAGCAGATCGTCGTTGGCGAGGATGCAGGGGGCAAAGTCGCAGGCCCCGAGGCACTCGGCCGGCTCGATCGTCAGCGCGCCGTCGGCCGTCGTGCCGTAGGGCTCGACCCCGTTCTTCGTGCAGAGGTGCTCGAGCAGGTGGTCGCCGCCGCGGAGGGCACAGGAGACCGAGCGGCAGACGAACGCCCGCACCGTGCCGTGCGGCTTCTCCTGATGGAAGAACTGGTAGAAGGTGAGGGTGTCTTGCACCTCGGCCGGCGCGAGGCCGAGCACCGCCGCGATCTCGGCCACGGCGCCGAGCGGCACGTGCCGTAGCTCCGCGTTCACGATGTGCAGCGCCGGCAGCGTGAGGGCGCGGCGATTCGGATACCGCGGCGCGAGCGCCTCGATCTTCTCCACCATCTCGTCGCTGAGGTACGTGCGGCCGGGGGCGATCATCGGTCGAGCTCCGCGGCGATGATGTTGAGACTGCCGAGCACGGCCACCACGTCCGAAAGGGTGTGGCCGCGGATCAGCTGCGGGAAGAGGGCGAAGTGGAGCACCGATGGCGGACGGCAGCGGGCCCGGTAGGCCGTCTCGTTGCCGTCGCCGACGACGTAGAACCCGAGTTCGCCGTTGGGAGCCTCGATCGCGGCGTACGACTCCTCGTGGGGAACCTCGAAGCCACGGTTGGCCATCGAGAGCTCGAAGTGGGAGATCGTGCCTTCGATCGTGGAATAGACCTGCTGCTTGGTGGGCCGGGACACCCGCTGGTCGATGCTCACGTTGACGTCGCCGGCCGGGAGGTTTTCCAGGGCCTGCTTCACGATCTTGAGGCTCTCCCGCATTTCCTGCATCCGCACGAGATACCGGGCGTAGCAGTCGCCGGCGCTGGCGCAGCAGATCTGGAAGTCGAGGTCGCCGTAGGCGAGGTAGGGCTCGTCCTTGCGGAGGTCGCGGGTCACGCCGCTGGCCCGGGCGACCGGCCCGGTGGCACTGGCGCTGATGGCCTCCTCCTTCGTGAGCACGCCCACGCCCTTCGTGCGATCGACGAAGATCCGGTTCCGGGTGAGGAGCCGCTCCATGTCGTCGAGCGTCTTGGGGAACGTGCGGATGAAGGCCCGGATCTTCTCGATCACCAGCGGCGTGAAGTCCTGCGAGACGCCGCCGACCCGGGTGTAGGAGTTGGTGAACCGGGCTCCGCAGAGCGTCTCGAAGATGTCGTAGATGACTTCCCGCTGGTAGAAGCCGTACAGGAAGAAGGTAAAGGCGCCGGTGTCGAGCCCCACGGCGCCGTTGGAGAGCAGGTGGTCGCTGAGCCGGGCGAGTTCCGCGATGATCGTGCGGATGTAGGTGCACCGCGGCGTGAGCTCGATGCCCAGGAGCGTCTCCACCGCGTGGTGCCAGGCCACGTTGTTGGCCATCGGCGAGATGTAGTTCATCCGGTCCGTCACGGTGACGTACTGGTTGAAGGTGAGGTGCTCGCCGATCTTCTCGAAGCCCGAGTGCAGGTAGCCCATCTCGGGCATGGCGTCGACCACTCGCTCGCCATCGAGCTTGAGCACCAGCCGAAGCGTGGTGTGCGTGGCCGGATGCTGCGGCCCGAAGTTGAGCGTCCAGAGGTAGTCCTCGGAACGGGCGCCCGCCTCGGGGCCGGCGGTATCGAAGGTGGCCTGGGCGATCGACATGGGTCAGCTGTGTTCGCGGGTGATGACGGGGAAGTTGTGCCGCTCGCCGCGGCCCTGCAGCGGATAGTCCTTGCGGAGCGGGTGGGCCGTGAACTCGTCGGGCATCATCAGGCGGCGGAGGTCCGGGTGGCCGGTGAACCGGATGCCGAACATGTCCCAGACTTCCCGCTCGAGCCAGTTGGCGCCGGCCCAGAGCGGGACCACGCTCCGCACCGTCGGGTCGGGGTCATCGACGAACACGCGGACCGTGAGCCGCTGGTTGGTCGTCGTCGAGGCGAGCAGGTAGACGAGTCCGTAGCGATGGGTCGCGTCGCGGTATTCGAGGTAGTCGACGCAGGTGACGTCGACGAGCAGGTCGAAGCCCCGCTCTTTCAGCCAGGCGAGGGCGTCGAACGACTGGTCCGCCGGGACGACGACCCGGGTCTGCCCGCGAGAGACGCTCGTGTCGAGGCTGCCGAACCGTTCGGTGAGGCCGGCGAGCACGTCGTCGATGGAAGGGGGTGTGAAGGGCATCGGTGGCGGGCGTAAAAAGGTCAGGAACCGGAGGTGATGGCCTCGGCCGCTGCGGCGAGTTCACGCTGAAGCACCGGATTGCGGGAGGCGTCGATGGTCACGGGGCCAGCGATCTCGACGAGGGCCCGCTTGCGAAGCTGGCGGCCGGCGGTGTCGAACTCGCGGCCGGTGATCGTGCCCTCGCGCTGGATCTTGTCCTGGAGGTCGATGATCGCCTGGATCAGCTGCTCGGGCCGCGGCGGGCAGCCGGGCACGTACATGTCGACCGGGATGAAGCGGTCGATCCCCTGGACGACGGCGTAGGTGTCGAACACGCCCCCCGTGCTCGCGCAGGCGCCCATCGAGATGCACCACTTCGGCTCGTGCATCTGCTGCCAGATTCGCTGGAGCACCGGGAGCATCTTCATCACCACGCGGCCGGCCACGATCATCAGGTCGCACTGCCGCGGGCTGAAGCGGAAGACCTCGGCGCCGAAGCGGGCCAGGTCGTGCTTGGCCGCACCGGTGGCCATCAGCTCGATGCCGCAGCAGGCCGTCGCGAAGGGCATCGGCCAGAGGCTGTTCTTGCGGCACCAGTTGGCCAGCGCGTCGAGTCGGCTGACCACGACGTTCTCCGGCAACTCGATCCGCCCGCCCGAACCGGAAGGCATCATCGCCATCGGAACACCCCCTTGCGCCAGTCGTAGGCAAATCCGACGATCACGAGCGCGATGAACAGCATCGCCCCGCCGAATACGAGCCCGCGGGACGACACCAGGCCGCCCTGCACCGCGGCATCGACGCCGGCGGCCGACCGGCTCGCCACGGCCCACGGATAGAGGAACAAAAGTTCCACGTCGAACACCAGGAACGTGATCGCCACGAGGTGGAAGCGGACGTCGAACCGCCGGCGGGTGTCATGGATCGGATCCATCCCGCTCTCGTAGGGCATCTCCTTGACCGCCCCGGAACGGTTCGGCCCGATCAGGCCGGCGAACACCACCAGCCCGACCGAGACGGCCGCCGCGATCGCGACGAACAACAGCACCGGCAGGATCGCGTCCATGAAAACTCGGGGGAGCGGCAGGAGGGGGCGATAGGCGTTTTTCGGCCGTGGAACCCGACTTCGTGAAATTCGTCACGAAGTCTGGCCCAAAAAAAGCCGGAGGGCTTTCGCCAGCCCACCGGCCCGGCCTCGGTCGCCCAAGTTATACCGGCCCCGATACCAGCCGACGAGTCGGGCCGGTTTCCGGGGGGCGGCGGGCCGCGGCGGCCGGGCGTCACCCGCAGCGGGCCAGGTGGCCGCGGATCAGGTTCGGGTCGTAGGCGGTCCGGCGGGCGACCTCGGCGAGCACCCGCTGAACGTCGATTCCGTAGTGGTTTACGCGAAACAGGCCGACCTTCACGAACGGCACGCCGGCCTCGAGGAGCCGCCACCAGACGAGTTCGCTGGGGTTGTGCGGCGTCCGGCGGCTCTTGCGGATCAGCCGCCAGGCCCGCCGCGGTGCCGCGAGCGACACATGCGGCAAGACCTCGCGGAGGGCCACCCGCGGGGCGGTCGTGGCGTCGTAGAGCCCGGCGATGCGGAAACCGGCCTCGACGGCCGACTGCGACAGCCCGATCTCGAACCGCTCGATGATCTCCCGCTTCGCCGCGATGGGCTCCACGCTCGCCCAGAAGGTCTCGAACCACGCCGACTCGAGCAGCGGCTTCCGCATCGCGAAGAACCACGACTGCAGGTGCGGGATCCGCGGCCGGTCGCGGGCGGTGGCCTGGTCCGACAGCACCATGCCCCAGAGATCGGCCCCGGCCGTCCGGGGATCGTCGCAGGCGGCGGTCAGGTCGAACAGCGGCCCATAGACGCTGTCGTTGGCGCACACGATCTCGTCGTAGCCGCCGCGTTCGAGCGTCGCGAGCCCCTGCTTCCAGGCCATGAAGTCGTAGCCCACGTTGGGCCGCGGCAGGTAGTCGTCGATGACTGCGGCGAGATCGCGGGGGAGACGGCCACCGCCGTTGGAGACGAGCACGAGTCGCGCCGCGAGGCGGCGGTAGGCGCGGGCAGCGTGCGTCACGTGGCGGTCGAACCGCCCCTGCGGATCGAAGTGGGCCAGCACGATCGCCCGCCGCGGCGTGGGCCGCGGAAACCGCAGGACCACGCGGGCGGCGGTGCAGTCCGCCTCCATCAGGCCACCCGCCGCAGCAAGGTCTTGTCGCGGAGCCTCGCGCGCAGGGCTGCGAGTCGGCGCGTGGCGACCCCCTCCACGATCCGGCCGTCGAGCACGTCGAGAAGATCCGGGATCGCCCGCAGGGTCGCGGCCGCCGCGGGGGTGGCGCCGGCGGCCAGCTGGCGTTCGGCGGTCCGCATGGCGGAGGCGGCATGCCAGCGGACGCTCGCGGCGAGCGTCGTGTGGCGGATCGAGTCGGGGAGCGTGGCGGCGTTGATGCGCATCGCCCGCGCCATGTCGGGCCAGACGGCGCCGGAGGCGAACAGGCGGCTGGTCTCGTTGGCCACGTGGCGGCGGTAGACCGCCAGCGTCCGCGGCTCGTACCAGACGCGATACCGGGCGGCGATTCGCACCCACATCTCCCAATCGAGGGCGTGACAGAGATCGTGGCGGTAGCCGCCGAGCGTCTCATAGGTGCGGCGGGCCACCACCGCCGCCGGCGTCTGGATTCGCTGCCGCTCCGCGATCGTGGGGAGCCAGTTGGCGAGCACGCCGGCGAGCCACTGCTGCCGCGACGTCGTCTTCATCTGCCGGTCGTGATCGTCCACGATCACGCACCGGCAAAACGCCATGCCCACGTCGTCGGCGCGGCGAAAGCCGCGGTCGATCGCAGCATAGAAACCCGGACGAACGGCGTCGTCCTGGTGCAGCAGGTGCACGAGCTGGCCGCGGGCCACCGCGATCGCGCGGTTCCAGTTGCCGGCCAGGCCGAGACGGCTGCGGTGCGTGATCACGTCCACGCGGCCGCCTGGATCGATGGACCGCACGAGGCGTTCGACGTTGCAGACCGCGGAGGCGTCGTCCACCACCGTGATCTGCATCTCCTCGGGAGGCGGCGCCTGATCGAGCACCGACTGCAGGGCATCGCGGAGCCTGGCATCGGGCTCGAACGCGGGAACCATCACCGAGAACCGTGGCCTTGCGAGACCTTCAGCCACCGGCGGGATGGGTGGCGGGGCGGCGGCGGGGTGGTGCTGAAGGGACATGGCCGGGGAGAAGTACCAGCCCCCGGCCCGCGTTGACAGACCAACCACATCGACGTGAACCGGCATGGCGATGGACTGCCGCCTAGATTGCCTGAATCGCCCAGGCCTCCACGGTACGGTGGGCCCGCCCCCGATGAGTTCGTTTTCAACCTGCACGGGACGCGGAGCCGGTGCTGGGTGCCGCAGGTTGAAAACCTGCGGCCACTTTCAATCCCTGCGGCCACGTTCAAATCAGCGGCCACGCGTGGGGAGCATGTGGCCCGGATCAGAAGTTGCCGACGTTCATGCTCACGTAGGCGCCGAATGGTCCGACCCCCACGCTCATCCCGGAGCCCTTCACATCGGCAAACGGCGGCTTGCCGCCTCCCTGGCTGCCCCGGTAGGGCGAATACGAGACGCCCGACTGCATCTGGGACGCGGCCGCGTTCGATGCCGCCGCGGTCGCCTGCCGCGCGGCCTGGGCCCGCTCGACGAGCTGCTGGCGGCTGGAGTCGAAGGCGGCCTGCCGCTGCTGGAGGCCGGCCTTCATCTGCTCGATCTTGTCGATCTCCTGCTGGAGCTGAGAGCTCGACATCTTGACCACGTTGGGCACGTCCTTGAGCACCTCGGCCCGCTTGCTGTCGGACATCACGGAGAGATACTGCCCGACCCACTGGCGGGCATCCTTGGCCTCCGGCGTCTCGAGGATCTTGAACTTCGAGTCGAGATCCTCGAGCAGATACTCCAGCTCGTACGACGACATCGCGGCCACCCGCTTGTTGAAGTCGGCCTTGATGTTGTGCACTTCCTGCGGCGAATAGATCTGCTGCGAGGAGAGCCACTCACCCAGTTCGAAGATCGCCCGCCGCCACCGGGCGCTGTTCATGATCTCGGCCTTGCGGGCGAGGTCGCCGTCATCGTCGTCCTTCGCGGCGGCAGGGGCGGTCGCGGTCGCAGGAGCCTTCGCCGGCGTCGCGGCGGGCTGCTGTCCGAAAGCGACGAGCGGACACGCCGCGGCGGTGAGGGCCGCGCCGGCGGCCACGAGCAGGTTGGTGCGCATGAAAGACTGGGAGAAGAACGACTGCATGGTGCATTCAGGCTCTAGTGAGCCCCCTCGGAGATGCCGGTGCCGGGCTTGCGGACGAGTGTAAGGTTGACCTGCGGCATGTGTTCGCCACCCACGTGGGTCGGCAGCGACCGCCACACGCACCGATCCTTGCCGTCATAGGAATAGATGTTGAGCGACGATGTCTGCGAGCCGTCGGGGAGCACGGCCGTGGTCCGGGCGACCCACGAGCCGTCGTCGCGGCTCCAGACCGCTTCGCCGTGGCCGCCCTCGGAACTGAACACCCAGGAGCGGATGCTCTTCGAGAGCGGATCCCAGCCGATCCGTTGCGTGATGTGGACCGCCGCGTCGGCCGCCGCGCCGGGCGGGGTGATCTTCATGTCGCGGAGGAGAAACGTGTGCGTGGGGTTCCAACGGGTGCTGACCTCGATCGTCGGCCGGGCAGCGGCGCCGGTGCCAGACTTCGACTCATCGACCACGGTCCAGTCGCCCACCATCCAGGCCAGTTCCGCGAGGGACTCGCCCCCCGAGGCCTCGTCGCCCCGAGCCTCGCGGAGGGCGGCGAGTTTCCAGCTGCCTTCGTGGCGCACCCAGGTGGCCGAGAAGCGGCCGTGGAGCGGCGTGGTGTGGCCAGGCGGCACCACCGCCACCATCCCATCTTCGATGGCGACGTCGGGATCGACGAACCGGATCTTGGTTTCGCGGATCGCGATCTCCGGCCTCCGGTCCTTCGCCTCGCCCGCGGCGGCCGGCTCGAGCACCGACACCGTGTCGCGACCCTTCACCACGTTGCCTTCTGCGTCGATGATGTCGCCATCCGGCGTCCAGAGGGCGGCCAGTGCCTTGCCGTCACCGCGCTCGAGGGCGACCTTGTAGGCCTTCCCCGCGTCTTGGATCGCCTTCGTGTCGGCCGCGAGATCGGCGCGAGCCGAGGCCGAAAGCATTGCCCCGATGGCGAGGGCGAGAACGGCGACCCGCAGGCTGGCGGCGCGGCGAGACGCGTGGGATTCGAGGGACAGCGGCATGCGGCACCGGACGGAGGAGGGGAGCGGCGATGCCTCCGTGCCACGAGCACGCGAGGCGAATCGAGCCCGGGATTTTATCATGCTTGCCCGGCGAAGGGAAAGCACACGGCCGGGTCGTCTGGTAGGGTTTTCGGCATGACCGGCCACGTTCCCCTGCTCGCCGACCTGGTCCGCCGGCCGAGCGTCAACCCGATGGGCCGCGACGTGTCGGGCCCCGAGTATCTCGAGGGCCGGGTCTCGGACTTTCTCGTGCAGCGGTTCACGGCCCTGGGCCTGCCGTGGGCGCGGCAGCCGGTTTCGCCGGGCCGCGACAACGTGGTGGCCCGGCTCGACGCCACCGTGCCGCGGGCCCCGGTGCTCCTCTGGGACGCCCATCAAGATACCGTTCCCGTGGAGAACATGACCATCGAGCCGTTCGTGCCGGCGATCCGGGACGGCCGGATGTATGGCCGCGGCACCTGCGACGTGAAGGGGGGCATGGCGGCGATGATCGCGGCCGTGGAGCGGCTGCTCACGCATCGCGGCGAGCGTGCGGCCACGATCGTGTTCTCCGCCACGGTCAACGAGGAGTTCGGGTTCTCGGGAGCCAAGGCGCTCGCCCGCCTCTGGCAGCCCGCAGCTCCCGAGGCACCCGCCTCCGACGCCGCCGCCCGCAAGGTGGTCGGCCGTCGTCCGGCGCTCGCGGTGGTCGCCGAGCCGACGGGCCTCGATCTCGTGATGCAGCACAAGGGGGCGATCCGCTGGCGGATTCGCGTGCACGGCCGGGCGTGTCACAGTGCGTTTCCCGAGCAGGGCAGCAACGCGATCTACCCCGCCGGCCGCGTGATCCTCGCGCTCGAGGCGCTCGCCTGCGATCTGCTGACGAGGCATGCCGACCACCCCTGCGGACCCCCCACGCTCAACCTCGGCACGATCCGGGGCGGCGCCGGCGTGAACCTCGTGCCCGATCTGACGGTGCTCGAAGTGGAGCGGCGGGTGCTGCCCGGTGAGTCGCCGGCCGAGGCCCGGGCCGAGGCGATCACGCGGATCTCCGCCGCCTGCGGCGACGCCCGGATCGAGCACGACGAGCCGTTCCTCGAAAGCGCCGGCCTCGCGGATGCCACCGGCGACCCCAAGGCGGCGACCTGGGTGGAGAAACTCGCCGCGGCGGCCCGGGCTCGCGGCGCGGCCGCCGCCCGCACGGCGGCCCGCTACGGCACCAACGCGAGCGTGTTCACCGCGGCCGGCGTGCCGAGCGTGGTGTTCGGCCCCGGCTCGATCGCCCAGGCCCACACGGCTGACGAGTGGATCGACCTCGCCCAGGTCGGCACCGCCGCCGAGATCCTCGCGGCCTTGGTCGCCGGCGGCTGATTGGTACAACATCGCCACCCAAACTTCCACGCACGCAGGAGCGCGAACAATGGCAGGCAAGATCAAGGTCAAGGGCCCGATCGTCGACCTCGACGGCGACGAGATGACGCGGATCATCTGGCAGTTCATCAAGGACAAGCTGATCCTGCCCTACCTCGATCTCGAGATCCGCTATTACGACCTCTCGATGGAGCATCGCGACGCCACCGGCGACCAGGTGACGATCGACGCGGCCAACGCGATCAAGGAGTGCGGCGTGGGCGTGAAGTGCGCCACGATCACGCCCGACGAGGCGCGGGTCAAGGAGTTCAACCTCAAGCAGATGTGGAAGAGCCCCAACGGCACCATCCGCAACATCCTCGGCGGCGTGATCTTCCGCGAGCCGATCATCATCAAGAACATCCCGCGGCTGGTGCCGGGCTGGACCAAGCCGATCGTGGTGGGCCGCCATGCCTTCGGCGACCAGTATCGGGCCACCGACGTGAAGATCCCCGGCAAGGGCACGCTCACGCTCACCTTCACGCCGGCCGACGGCTCGAAGCCGATGGAGATGAAGGTCTTCGAGTTTCCGTCGCCGGGCGTCGCCATGGCGATGTACAACCTCGACGACTCGATCCGCGACTTCGCCCGGGCCAGTTTCCGCTACGGCCTGGCCCGCAGCTTTCCCGTCTACCTCTCCACGAAGAACACGATCCTCAAGGCCTACGACGGCCGCTTCAAGGACATCTTCCAGGAGATCTTCGACGCCGAGTTCAAGGCTGAGTTCGCCGCCAAGGGCCTCACCTACGAGCACCGGCTGATCGACGACATGGTGGCCTCGGCCCTCAAGTGGGAAGGGGGCTACGTCTGGGCCTGCAAGAACTACGACGGCGACGTGCAGAGCGACATCGTGGCCCAGGGCTTCGGCTCGCTCGGCCTGATGACGAGCGTGCTGATGACGCCGGACGGCAAGACGGTGGAGGCCGAGGCGGCCCACGGCACGGTCACGCGGCACTACCGCCAGCACCAGCAGGGCAAGCCCACGAGCACCAACCCGATCGCCTCGATCTTCGCCTGGACGCGGGGCCTCGCGCACCGCGGCAAGCTCGACGGCACGCCGGAGGTGACGCGGTTCGCCGAGACGCTCGAGAAGGTCTGCATCGAGACGGTGGAGGAGGGCAAGATGACGAAGGATCTCGCGATCCTGATCGGCCCGAATCAGCCGCACCTCACCACGCAGGAGTTCCTGGCGGCGATCGACGCGAACCTCGTGAAGGCGATGCGGGCCTGAGCGGCTCGCGTCACTGCCTGGGCGTTGACACGCCGCCACCCAATGTGTACGTTTCATATGTACAGAAGGAGGACAGGATGCCCGGCGTGAACGTGACCAGCCTGAGGCAGCACCTGCCGGAATACCTGGCCAGGGTCGCCCGAGGGGAGCGGCTCTCCGTGACGCTCCGGGGGCGGGTGATCGCGGAAATCTCGCCCCCGTCGCCGCCAGCCGACGCCGCCGCGGCGGCCCGCGGCCGCTTGAAAGGCAGCCTGCTCCGCTACGAGCAGCCGCTGGAGCCGGTATTGCCCGCCGACGACTGGGACATGAATCGTTGATCGTCATCGACACCCATGTCCTGGTGTGGTGGCTGACTGGTGCCCGGGGCCTGTCTCGCAAGGCGGAGCGGACACTCGCCGCGCATGGTGACCCTGGCCAGATCGTCGTTTCCGCAATCAGCCTGCTCGAAATCGCGACGGCGATCCGCCGCGGCCGGCTGCAGTTGAGCATGCCCCTGGACCAATGGCTGGCCGACATGAACAGCCTGCCCGAAATCAGGGTGGAGTCGGTGTCCGCCGAGATCGCCGTCCTCGCCGGGGGTTTGGCAGAACCGATGCACGGCGACCCGGCGGACCGACTGATCGTGGCGACGACCTCGGTGCTCGGAGTGCCGTTGGTGACCGGCGACATGAAACTTCGGGCGTACCGGGGCATCAAAACGATGTGGTGAGCGGAAACAGTCCCCGGCTGAACTCGAGATCCGCTCCTTCGATCTCTCGGGAACGGCGCTCGATGGTCGTGGGATGATCGACGCGCATCTCGTGCAGGCGATGCGGGCCTGAACGGGGCGGGCTTCGCGGCGCCGACCCCTCCGGCTCAGGGATCCCGGCGGGTAAACACCGCGCAGGCCGCCACGAGAAAGGCGGCCGCGTGCGCGACCGCGAGCCCGACGCCGCGGGCCCATTGGAAATCGGGGCTCTCCATCAGCTGCCGTAGCCGGCCGCCCACGGCGAAGTCGCGCATCAGCTGCCGGTCCACCATCGTGTCGAGGTCTTCGGTGTGGGGCAGCACCGCGTAGATCGCCTCCACGATGCGGGCCACGGTGGTGGTGTGAAACGGCGTGCGGGCCGCCGCGGGCTTCTCACGGGGGCGCTGTGCTGACGCCGGTCGCGGCCGCAGCGCGTCGGCCACGCTCACCGGCCGCGGCTTGCCGGCGTTCTCCTCGCGCATCCGGCTCGCGACCACCTGCATGTGCATAAGACCCACGACGAACAGCACGCCCCAGGTGGTGATCGTCACGAGCATGGCCGCGACGGCGCTCCGCGTGACGATGCCGGTGAACACGCTCACGCTCAAGAGCATCGCGAAGAACAGGAGCAGGGTGGGGAGCGCCAGCAGGATCCCGGGCGACCAGAGGCCGGTGAGCAGGC
>Ga0208864_1000078_pt1 | contig 29561 bp, 17 predicted proteins | sample CryBogmetaGMA05M_FD_184542 | JGI IMG/M metagenome (GOLD analysis project Ga0208864, IMG submission 184542) | Freshwater microbial communities from Crystal Bog, Wisconsin, USA - MA0.5M (SPAdes) | ecosystem: Environmental > Aquatic > Freshwater > Lake | place: Crystal Bog, Wisconsin, USA...
GGGCTGGAGCGAACGTCCGGCGACGGGGCATGGGCAGCCCCGAGCGGGGCGGCCACCGTGCGATCCCCATCGCTTACGCGATTGGGCTTCCTGACGGAGGAACGTCCGGCGACGGGGCCATTCAGGCCGAGCTGGCATCCGCGAGGAACGCCTCGATCTCGGCCGTGGTGGTCGCCCAGGAGCACATCAGGCGAACGCCGCCGGCCCCGATGAAGTTGTAGAACTGCCAGCCCTTCGCCCGCAGGTGGTCGGCCATGGGGGCGGGGAGGCGAGCGAAGACCGCGTTGGCCTGTCGTTGGCCCAGCACTTCGACGCCGGGGATGGTCCGCAGGCCAGCCTCCAGGGTGGCCGCGGCGGCGTTGGCGTGGCGGGCGTTTTTGAGCCACACGTCGTGCTCGAGCAGGCCCACCCACGGGGCCGTCAGGTAGCGCATCTTGGAGGCGAGTTGGCCCGCCTGCTTGCAGCGGTAGGCGAACTCCGCGGCGAGTGCCGCGTCGAAGAACACCACGGCCTCGCCCACGCCCATGCCGTTCTTCGTGCCGCCGAGGCAGAGCACGTCCACGCCGACGTCGCGGGTGATCGCCCGGGGCGGCACGTCGAGGGCCGCCACGGCGTTGGCGAACCGGGCGCCGTCCATGTGGAGCCGGAGCCCGTGTCGGCGGCAGGTCGCACCGATCGCGGCGAGTTCGTCGATCGAGTAGACGGTGGAGAGTTCCGTGGCCTGTGTCACGCTCACGACGCGGGGCTTGGGATAGTGGATGTCGCGGCGCCGCTCCACCGCGTGCGTGATGCCCTCGGGCGTCAGCTTGCCGCTTGGCCCCGGCAGCAGCAGGAGCTTCGTGCCATTGGAGAAAAACTCCGGCGCTCCGCACTCGTCGGTCTCCACGTGAGCCAGCTCGTGGCAGAGCGTGGCATGGTACGACTGGCACATCGAGGCGAGGGCGAGCGAGTTGGCGGCGGTGCCGTTGAAGACGAAGAACACGTCAGCCGGCCCCTCCAGGATCTCACGGATCAGGTCGCAGGCCCGTGTGGTCCACGGGTCGTTGCCGTAGCTGGCCTCGGAACCGGCATTGGCCCGCTCGACCGCGGCCCAAGCCTCCGGGCACATCGGGGCGGTGTTGTCGCTGGCAAACTGATAGCCGGGGCGGACGGACGAGGGCATGGCTGGGCTCGTGGGGATGCTCAAGCGGGAGGCGTGGCGAGTGGCCCGTCGCCGCTGGAAATCGCCCGCCAGTGGTGGCGGTAATCCCGGGGCGAGGTGCCGGTCTTGGCGCGGAACAGCCGCGAGAAGTGGTACGGGTTTCGGAATCCGAGCGCGATCGAGATCTGCTTGACGGTGAGGTTCGAGTCGCGGAGCATCTCGCCGGCGCGGCGGATCTTCAGCTCCAGATGGTACTTGTACGGGCTCTGGCCCGTCTGCTCCTTGAAGAGCCGGAAGAAGTGGGTTCGGCTGACGTCGAACTCGTCGATCAGTTCCTCGACGACGGGCAGCCGGCCCGGAGACTCTTCCAGCCGCAGCCGCGCGCGGCTCACCACTTCCTGCAGCCGCGGCAGCGCCCGCACGGCCGACGCGGCGCCCACCAGGCGGGCGAGGATCTCCATCGTTTTGGCGCCGGCGATCTGCACGAAGCCGGAGGGTTCTGCCCGGAGGGCATCGAGGGCGTCGCGGAACGCCCGCACGGTCGAGGGATCGGGACTGGCGCGGACGACGGCCCGGTCGGGGCGGATCACAGCCTGCGCGAGGAGGCGGTCGGGGGCGGTGCCCTGGAAGTGCACCCAGTGAATACCCCATCCGGTCCGCTTTCGGGCTCGATACCGATGCCAGATGCCGGGGAAGAGGATCGCGGCGTCACCCGCCTCGAGGTCGACGAGGCCGGTGGCGTGCGAATCGAACTCTCCCGCGCCATGCGTGACGTAGACGATGCCGTACTCGCTGAGCACCCGGCCGGCGTCCCATTCGTAGAAGTGGCCCGGCGGATGCTGCCGTTGGGGCACGAGGTCGCACCCCGGTGCGGCCGGCTGATAGCCGGCCCCCGTCACGCTGACCCCCCACGCGTGGTCGCCCGGATTGACCGGCAGGTAGCGGTAGTACTCCCGGCTCCCGGGGGTGGAACTTTTGGCCATGCTTGGAATGTCCTATTCCATGCTCGTCACGAAGGGTTCGGGGCGGTAAGTGATCCCATCGTCGGTGTGGCGCGGGTCATGGATCCCGAGCCTCGCCGCCGCCGCCCGTTCCGGGCCCATTCGGAAAGTGGTACGAATAGATAGTATTCCGAACTTTTGGACATTCTGCCCCGGGCCTGGCATCGCGCATCATGGACGCACGCTGGAGCCGTCCAGCATCGGCTGCCACCGATGCGGGGGGCTGCCGCCAGCCACACGCCCCGCGACCCACGTTCCAGGAGCCACGCCATGCCGGACTCGTCGTTGGGATCTGCCGTCGAAACCGCGGCGTCGGTGAGCGCAAGCGTGTCGCGGCGGGCGTTCGTCGCGGCGGCCACCGGTGGCGCGGCGGCCACGATGGTTCACTCCGCCCGGGCTGCCGGCGGCGAGACGCGAGAAATCCGTCTCGGCGTGATCGGGTGTGGCGGCCGCGGCAGCGGGGCGATCAACGACTCGTTGTCCATCAACGAGGGTGTGCGGCTCGTCGCCACCGCCGACCTCTACGCGCCCAAGTGCGCCGCGCTCTGGAAGGCGATGCGGGAGGCGCATCCCGACAAGGTCGCGGCCACCGACACGATCGCCGCCGGCCTCGACGGCTACCGGCGCATCCTCGACGACCCCGCAGTCGATCTGGTGCTCCTCACAACGTCGCCCGGATTCCGGCCCGCCTATCTGCGGGCGGCCGTGGAGGCCGGCAAGCACGTGTTTACGGAAAAGCCGGCGTGCGTCGATCCGGCCGGCTATCGCATCTGTCTCGAGGCCCACGATGCCGCGCTGGCCCGCGGCACGGCGATCGTGGCGGGCACGCAGTATCGGCGGCAGACCAACTACGTCGGCGCCGTCGAGCAGATCCGGCAGGGGGCGATCGGCGACGTGATCGGTGCCACCGCCCGCTACTGCTCCGGCGGCATCTGGTATCGGCCGCGGCAGGAGGGCATGAGCGACGCGGAGTACCAGGCGAACAACTGGTATCACTTCGTGTGGCTCAGCGGCGACCACATCGTCGAGCAGGCCGTCCACAACATCGACGCGATGAACTGGGTGATGGACGGCAATCCCGTGTCGGCCTTCGGCTCGGGGGGGCGGTTCACGCGTCCCGAGGACAGCGAGCTCTGGGACAGCTTCAGCATCAACTACGAGTATCCCGGCAACCGGATCGTGACCTTCATGTGCCGACAGCTGCCCGGCGCCGCGGCCGACGTGGGCAACGTGATCTACGGCACCGCGGGGCAGTGCCACATCGGCGCCACCAACGCCGGCTCGCGGATCTTCGACCGGGCCGGCGGCAAGATCTGGGAGATGCCCGGGAGCATCGCCGATGCCTACAAGCAGGAACACAAGGATCTCGTCGATTCGATCCGGGCCGGCAAGCCGATCGTGGAACTGCGGCAGATGGCCGACAGCTCGCTCGTGGCGGTGATGGGGCGGATGGCGGCCTACACGGGCCAGCCCGTCAGCTGGACGTTCGTCGCCGAGGAATCGAAGCTCGATTTGTTTCCGAAGGACTTCACGTGGGAGTCTGCCCTGCCGAAGCCGCAGTTCGCCGTGCCGGGCAAGACCAAGCTCGTCTGATCGTTCGCCAGTCTGGAACCCAGCCCTCCGTTTCCGTCTCGACCGCAGGAGCCCCCGCCATGTCCGCCGCCACGAAGCCCGCCACCTCCCCAACGGCTCCGATCTATCGCGGGCCGCTGCCGCACGTGACCACCGTCGAGCGGCTTCCGGTCACGGTCTACGACCAGCCGGCCGACGCCAGTCGGGCGGTGGCCCGTGAGATCGCCGACCTCGTCCAGCAGCGGGCCGCCGCGGGCAAGAAGACGGTGCTCGGACTCGCCACCGGCAGCACACCCGTGGGCGTGTACGACGAGCTGATCCGCCTGCATCGTGAAGAGGGCGTGTCGTTCAAGACGGTCGTCACCTTCAACCTCGACGAATACTGGCCGATGCAACCCGACGCCCTGCAGAGCTACCGCCGCTTCATGCAGGAGCACCTCTTCGATCACATCGACATCCCGGCCGATGCGATCCACATTCCCGACGGCACGCTCACTCGCGATCAGATCGCCGCCGCCTGCGCGGCCTACGAAGAGCGGATCCGCGCGGCGGGGGGCATCGACCTCCAGATCCTCGGCATCGGCCGCACGGGCCACATCGGCTTCAACGAACCGGGCAGCACGGTCGAGAGCCGCACGCGGCTGATCACGCTCGACAGCGTCACCCGCGGCGACGCCGCCAGCGACTTCTTCGGCGAGTGGAACGTGCCGCGGCAGGCGATCACGATGGGCGTGGGCACGATCCTCGACGCCCGGCGGGTGGTCCTGCTGGCGTTCGGCGAACACAAGGCGCCGATCGTCCGCAAGGCGGTGGAGGAGCCGCCGTGCAGCCACGTCTCGGCCAGCGCCCTGCAGGGGCATCCCGATGCCAGGTTCGTGCTCGACCGGGCCGCGGCCGCGCGGCTCTCACGGTTCGAGGCACCCTGGGTGGTGGGGCCGCTGGAGTCGATGGGGCTGGAATGGACGCCGCAGCTCACCAAGAAGGCGGTGATCTGGCTGTCGCTGCAGCTCGGCAAGCCGATCCTCAAGCTCACCGACGAAGACTACAACGAGCACGGCCTGCAGGATCTGCTCTCCTGCCGCGGTCGGGCTTACGACACCAACATCGAGGTCTTCAAGGCGATGCAGGGCACGATCACCGGCTGGCCCGGCGGCAAGGCGGGCGGCAGCCGCGGTGTGCCCGGCGGCTCCGCCGTGTTTCCGAAGCGGGTGGTGGTCTTCAGCCCGCATCCGGACGACGACGTGATCAGCATGGGGGGCACGTTCATCCGGCTCTGCGAGCAGGGGCACGACGTGCACGTCGCCTACCAGACCAGCGGCAACATCGCCGTCTGGGACGAATCGGCTGACCGGCACGTCGACTTCGTGGAGGAGTTCTGCAAGGCGTTCGGCGTCGGCACGCCGATTTCAGAGGGAGGGGCCAGCGGGATCGCCGATCGGATCCGGCAGTTTCTCAGGACCAAGTCGGCCGGTGCCGTGGACATTCCCGAGCTGCAGGCAGTGAAGGGGCTGATCCGACGGACCGAGGCCCGGGCCGGGGCGAAGTATTCGGGCGTGAAGCCCGAGAACGTCCACTTCCTCGACCTGCCGTTCTACGAGACCGGCCGCGTCCGCAAGAAGCCGATCGGACCCGAAGACGTCGCGATCACGGTCGAACTGCTCGACCGGGTGCAGCCGCACCAGATCTACGCCGCGGGAGACCTCTCCGACCCGCACGGCACGCACCGCGTCTGCCTGGCGGTGATCCTCGCGGCGCTCGCCGAGGTGAAGGGGCGGCCGTGGGCGCAGGACTGCCAGCTCTGGCTCTACCGCGGCGCCTGGCAGGAATGGGAGCCGCACGAGATCGAGATGGCCGTGCCGCTCTCCCCCGACGAGGTCTCGCGGAAGCGGATGGCGATCTTCAAGCACGAGAGCCAGAAGGACCGCGCCCTGTTTCCCGGGGCGAGCGACCCACGGGAGTTCTGGCAGCGGGCGGAGGATCGCAACCGCGACACCGCGCGACTCTACGACAAGCTCGGGCTTCCGGAGTACGAGGCCATCGAGGGCTTCGTCCGCCACACCTTTTGACCGTCACGCCAAGACACCATGAGCAAGCCAGGGACACCATGAGCAAGAAGTTTCAGGTCGGGATCATCGGCTACGGCTGGGCAGCCACGGCCCACATCGCGGCGATCAACGCCACCACCCAGGGCCGCGTGGCGGCCGTCTGGTCGTCGCGGCCGCTCGACTCGGCGGAACTCTCCGCGAAGCACGGCGGCGAGATCAAGGCCTATCGCGAGCTCGACGCGATGCTCGCCGACCCCGACATCCACGTGGTGGACATCACGAGCTACCCGAGCCAGCACCGCGACCAGGCCGTCGCGGCGGCCCGGGCGAAGAAGCACGTGATCCTCGAGAAGCCGATGGCCAACACCCCGGAGGAAGTCCGCGACATCGTGGCCGCCGCCGAGGCCAACGGCGTGAAGGGCTGCGTCTGCTTCGAGTGCCGCTACTCCAACCAGTTTCAGGTGACCAAGGCCCTCCTCGACGAAGGCCTGCTCGGCACGCTCCACTACGGCGAGGTGGACTACTACCACGGCATCGGCCCCTGGTACGGCCAGTATCGCTGGAACACCGGCAAGAAGGACGGCGGCAGCGCCCTGCTCACGGCCGGCTGCCACGCCCTCGACGCTCTCCTGATGCTGATGGGCAACGACGTCGCCAGCGTCACGAGCCTGAGCACGAAGTCGGCCAGCGGCATCTTCCAGCCCTACGAGTACGACACCTCGAGCGTGACGATCCTCCACTTCAAGAACGGAGCGATCGGCAAGACGGCGGCGATCGTCGACTGCCTCCAGCCCTACTACTTCCACACGCACCTCGTGGGCAGCGAGGGCAGCCTGCTCGACAACAAGTTCCACTCGATGAAGCTCAAGGCCGACAAGGGGCACTGGAGCAACCTGTCGATGAAGATGCTCGACTCCGGCGACGTCAGCGATCATCCCTACCAGGCACAGTTCCAGGCCTTCTTCGACGCCCTCGAGCGGGGCGAGGACATGCCGCTGACGAGCTTCAAGGAGGCCAAGAAGACCTTCGACGTGATCTTCGCCGCCGACGCCAGCGCCGCCCAGGGCGGCCAGCCGGTGCGGCTGTCATGATGAATCGATCGGCTATCCCATTGCCGGTCGTTCGCTCCGCCATCAGGAAGCCCAATCGCGTGAGCGATGGGGACCTCTCGGCCGCACCGCTCGGGGCTGCCCACGCCCCGTCGCCGGACGTTCGCTCCGGGCATCCTGCCCTCCGCTCACTCGGCGCTGCTCTCGCTTCGCCATCCTGGCTTCGCTCGACCAGCGACGCCGGCTCCCGGGGCATGGGCAGCCCCTCGCTGAGATTCGACGGAGGCTGATAGATTCACGCAGGTCGAGCAGCCGGTCGGGGGCACGCGCAGGAGCCGGTGAGATGTGTGCCACGCGACGCCCGCTCGGTACCGTTTGGGAAGCGAACTCACACATCCCGCCGGCGACGAGCATGTCACCGCCGGCTGCGACGCGGCCCGGAACTGACTTCAATCCCTTCGGAAGGAACCTCATGACTGCCCGACGCTTGTCGCCGTTCGCGGCCTGTCTCATGGCCATGGCTGCGTCCATGGCCTTTGCCCAGCCGGAGGTCGCCCCCGAGACCGCGCTCCTGGCCCCGGCGCCGCCGGTCGCGCCCGCCGGGTGGACGGCGCTCTTCAACGGCCGCGATCTCGCCGGCTGGCGCGGGCGGCCCCACTTCGATCCTGCCAAGGAGGCCGAGGGCACGCCGGAGGAGCGAGCGAAGCGGCAGGCCGACTGGGACGCCGACATGCGGCAGCACTGGACGGTGGAAAACGGCGTGATCGTCAGCGACGGCCACGGGGTGTTTCTCACCACCGACCGCGACTTCGGCGACTTCGAACTCGTCCTCGAGTGGGTGCTGCCCGCTTCGTGCGCCGACAGCGGCATCTACCTCCGCGGCAATCCGCAGGTGCAGATCTGGGATCCGGCCTGCGAACGCGACTTCAAGCACGGCTGCGAGAAGGGGTCGGGCGGTCTCTGGAACAATCCCGCCGACTCGCCCGGCAAGTGGCCGCTGGTGAAGGCCGACCGGCCGATCGGCGAGTGGAACACCACGCGGATCACGATGCGGGGCGAGCGGGTGACGGTCGTGCTCAACGGCCAGGTGGTCGTGAACGACTGCCCGCTGGCCAACTACTTCCAGAAGGGGCAGCCCCTGCCGGCCCGCGGGCCGATCCAGATCCAGACGCACGGCGCCCCGATGCACGTCCGCAACGTGTTCGTCCGCGATCTCGGCACGTTCGACCTCTCGGCCCCGGGGTGGCGGGATCTCGGCGAGGCCGACTTCACCAACGTGAACTGTGCCGCCGACACCTGGGCCTGGTCGCCCGCCGGCGTGAAGTGCTCTGGGCAGCCCGTCGGCGTGATCCGCACGAAGGAGCCGGTCGGCGACTTCGAGATGGCGCTCGAGTGGCGGCATCTCTCCTCGGGGGGCAACTCGGGGGTGTTTCTCTGGGCGCCCAAGGAGGCGCTCGAGTCGATCAAGCCCGGCCAGCTGCCTCCCGGGGGCATCGAGGTGCAGGTGCTCGACCACGGCTTCACCGCCAAGTACGAGGCTTCGACCGGCAAGCCGGCCGACTGGTTCACCACCGATGGCGACGTGTTTCCGGTGGGGTCCTCCACGATGAAGCCCTTCGCCCCGACGGCCCCGCGGGGGTCGAGGAGCTTCCCCAAGGAAAAGCATTCGCTGGGAACGCCGGAGTGGAACCACTACTTCATCCGGGCCGAGCGGGGGGTGGTGCGGCTCTGGGTGAACGGCCACGAGGTGTCGGGGGGCTCCGACTGCAGCCCAGCGAGCGGGTATCTTTGCCTCGAATCGGAAGGGGCCCCGGTGGAGTTTCGCCGCATGAAGATCAGGGAGATCGCCGCCACGCCGGCCGCGGCGGCGAACGCCGTCGAGGAGGGCTTCGTGTCGCTGTTCGACGGGCAGACGCTCGCAGGCTGGCAGGGCGCGATCGAGGGGCATCACGTCGTGGACGGCGAACTCCGCACCAAGCCCGGTGTCGCCGGGAACCTGCTCACGGCCGACGAGTACGACGACTTCGAGCTGCGGTTCGAGTTTCGGCTCACGCCCGGCGCCAACAACGGCCTCGGCATCCGGGCCCCCGCGGAGGGCAACCCCGCGTTCGACGGCATGGAGATCCAGATCCTCGACGACGGCCATCCGAAGTATGCGAACCTGAAGGACTGGCAGGTTCACGGGTCGATCTACGGAGTGGTCGCCGCCGAGCGTGGCTGCCTGAAGCCGACCGGCGAATGGAACGACGAACGGGTGGTGGTCCGCGGCAGCCAGGTGACCGTGGTCGTGAACGGCAAGACGATCGTCGACGCCGACGTCGGCCCGTTCCGCGACGGCGGCCCCACGCCCGACGGACAGCCGCATCCCGGCCTGGCCCGCACGCGGGGGCGGATCGGCTTCCTCGGCCACGGCGACGAGGTCCACTTCCGCAGCATCCGGCTCCGCGATCTGTCGCCCCCGACGAACTGAACGATCCCTTTTTTCAACGAGGTCAGTGCATGAACCGCTCCCCATCGACCGCCGCGCCGGCCCCCACGTTCCGCCTCTGGCTGATGATGGTGCTGGAGTTCGCGATCTGGGGCGCGTGGCTGCCGCTGATCTGGGGCTACATGGGCGCCACGGTCGCGGATGGCGGCCTCGGGTTCAGCGGCCCGCAGATCGCCTGGGTGGGGAGCGCGTTCGCGATCGCCTCGATCGTCGGCATCTTCTTCTCCAGTCAGTTTGCCGACCGCACCTTCGCGGCCGAGAAGTTCATGGCGGCGAGCCACCTCGTCGGCGGCCTGGCGATGCTCGGCATGTATTGGGCGAAGGACTTCCCGACGTTCTTCGGCCTCATGCTCCTCCACGCCCTCTGCTACGTGCCGACGATCTCCGTCTCCAACTCGCTCGCCTTCTCCCACATGAAAGACGCCCAGAAGGAGTTCGGCATCGTCCGCATGGGAGGCACGATCGGCTGGATCCTCGTGGCCTGGCCGCTGTACTTCATCCTCGAGGGCAAGACCGGCGCCGAGGCAATGTCGGCGAGCCGCACCATTTTCCTGATCGCCGGCGGCCTCTCGCTGGCGCTGGCCGTCTACAGCCTCTTCCTGCCGCACACGCCGCCGAAGCCGGCCCGCGCTGGGGAGGGGGGATTCGCCTGGATGAAGGCGGCGAAGTATCTCGCCAAGCCCTACCTCGCCGTGTTGTTCCTCGTGACCTTCATCGACGCCGTGATCCACAACGGCTACTTCGTGATGGCGGGCGACTTCCTGGGAAGCAAGGCGGTGGGTCTGGAGCCCAAGTGGATCATGCCGGTGATGAGCATCGGTCAGGTGGCCGAGATCGCCACGATGGCGGTGCTCGGGGCGGTGCTCGCGAAGCTGGGCTGGAAGACGACGATGATCCTCGGCATCCTCGGCCACGCCGCCCGGTTCGCCGTGTTCGCGCTCATGCCGCAGAACCAGGCGGTGATCATCGCGGTGCAGGTGCTCCACGGCATCTGCTACGCCTTCTTCTTCGCCACGCTCTACATCTTCATCGACGCCGCCTTCCCGAAGGACGTGCGGAGTAGCGCCCAGAGCCTCTTCAACCTGCTCGTGCTCGGCCTCGGCGACCTGGCCGCCAAGTGGCTCTTCATCCCGCTCCAGGACCGGCTCAAGGGCCCCGAGGGCGTCGACTACCGGCAGCTCTTCCTCTGGCCCACCTTCATGGCGCTGGCCGCGGCGGTGGTGCTCGCGATCGCGTTCTGGCCGCCGAAGTCGCTGGCGACGGCGGGCACGGCCGCGGACGACCTCGAAACGGAGCCGCCGGCGGTCACCTGAGCGGCGGGGCGATCGCGGAGGCCCGGCCGCGGTCAGCAGGGCCGCGGCGCCAGCGCGTGGAGGCGGTGGAGCGCGGTGTTGATCCGGCTCTTCACGGTGCCCACGGGGATGCCGAGGCGGCTGGCGGCCTCGCGGTGCTTGAGGCCCTGCCGGTAGACCAGGTCGAGCGTGCTGCGGAGCGGTTCCGGCAGGGCGGCGACGGCCGCCAGCACCCAGGCGGCGGTCTCGGCCTCCTGCATCATCTCGACCGACGTCCGGCCCCGGGCGGCGATCGTCTCGGCGAGCGAGCCCGTCTCCGTCCGGTCGTCAACGCGGCGATCGAGGCTCGCCATCCGGTGGCGGTGGTTCCGCCGTCGGGCGTCGATCGCCTGGTTGGTGGCGATCGCGTACAGCCACGGCCGGAAGCGGTGGCCCGCGGCGAACTGGCCGCTCTTCTGATGGACGCGGAGGAACGTCGCCTGGAACACGTCTTCGGCCATTTCGGCGTCGCCGAGGTAGCGGCGGAGGTAGCCGTAGAGTTCGTGCTCGTAGCGGTGGACGAGCGTCTCGAAGGCGGCCTCGTCGTCGTGCTGCACGCGGCGGATCAGATCCTCGTCGGAGACCGCTGCAGGGTGCGCTGTGGAGCAGTTCATGGCCAGTCCCTCGTGCAGAGCGAATGGAGCCTTTGGGAGGTCGCGGCGGCGCCGGACGACCCTGGGGCATCCATCTACGCAGCACGAGGCGTGCCAAATCTTGAGCGACCGACGGGGAATCCCTCAAATCGGCAGATCCGGCCCGAAAACGAGGTTTGGTGATCCTGGGCGCCCTTCGGCCCGCCTGCCAAAAAGTGTCTCAGGATGCTGCAGCAGCGTTGCATTTTGCAACGTTTGCAAGGGACTGAGGTCCCCGGTCCCCATCGCTTACGCGCTTGGGCTTCCTGAGATGGGCGAGGTGGACGTCGGCAACTTGGCGGCCAGCCAGGCCTTGAAGCCGCCCACGAGGTCGCGGGTTTCGGAGCGGCCGAGGTGCTGCAGTAGGCTCGCGGCGATGGCCGATCGGTAGCCACCCTCGCAGTGGACCACCACGGGCCGGCCTGCCGGGATCTCGGCCAACCGCTCCTCGAGGTGCGTGAGCGGTATGTTGACGCTCCCCGCGACGTGCCCGCCGCCATATTCGGCCGCGGATCGCACGTCCACGACCACGGGCTTCGCGCCGAGGTCGGAGCGGCCGCCGGCGAGCCATTCGGCGAGGGCCGGGGCCGTGATCCGTTCCGTCCGCTCGACGAGGTCGTCCCGGGAGGCGAGCGCGTTCATGCCGCCGGCGAGGTAGCCGGCCACGTTGTCCAGGCCGATCCTGCCCAACCGCATCACCGCCTCCTGCTCGCCCCCTTCCTCGGCGATCACCACGATCGGCCGGTCGGTGGAGAGCATCGAGCCGGCCCACGTCGCGTATTTGCCGCTGACGGCGATGTTGAGGCTGCCCTTCAGGTGGCCCCCCTCGAAGTCGATGCCGTCGCGGACGTCGAGGATCTGGGCTCCCGCCCTCTCCATCGCCAGCAGTTCGTCGAGCGAGAGGCCCCTGAGCGTCGTCTTCATGGCGTCGTCGAGCGACGCCCGCTCCTTGCGGTTCAGCATCGCATCGTGGACGAAGTAGTCGGGGGCCTCCGGCTGGTCGGCCGTGACGATCTTCTTGAACTCCTCGCGGCTCATCGGCTGGAGGGCGTAGTTGAACTTCTTCTGCTCGCCGATCGTGGAGACCGTCTCCTTCGAGAGGCTCTTGCCGCACATGCTGCCGGCGCCGTGGGCGGGGTAGACGAGCGTGGCGTCGGGCAGCGTGACAAGCTTGGTGGTGATGCTGTCGTAGAGCATGTCGGCCAGTTCGTCGGCAGTCACGCCGATGCTCGCCAGCAGGTCGGGACGTCCCACGTCACCGATGAAGAGCGTGTCGCCGGTGAGCACCGCGAGCGGGGCGGTGTGCGATGTCGCGAGATCGTAGACCAGGATCGAGATGCCCTCAGGCGTGTGGCCGGGCGTCTCCATGATCGCGAGTTTCACGTCGCCGAACTCGATCGCGTCGCCGTCCTTCATCGAGACGGACGCAAACTCCGCCTGGGCCCGGCGGCCGAGGTGGATCGTCGCGCCGGCCCGGTCGCGGAGTTCGATGTGCCCGGCGATGAAGTCGGCGTGAAAGTGCGTCAGGAAGACGTGCCGGATCGTGTAGCCGCCCGCCCGGGCGTCGGCCAGGTACTGGTCGATGTCCCGCTGGGGATCGACCACGGCCGCCGTCTTCGTCGCCTCGTCGGTGATCATGTACGACGCGTGCGAGAGGCAGGCGAGGTAGTACTGCTGGATCTTCATGGCACGGTCTCCGGGCGGGGATGGCGCAGGCGGAAAGCACCGCAGGATCTCGCTCAGGGGCCGACGGCCGTGGGGAACCCGGCCCGGTTCAGGTCGGGATAGCCGGGCTTCAGGGGCCGTACGTCGTAGCCGGCCCGGGCGAGGATCTTGGCAGCCGTGAGGCAGCGGCCGCCCGCGAGGCAGTGCACGTAGACGATCTTGTCCTTGGGCAGCATCCGGGCGAGCTGGTCCGGCGGCACGCCCCGTTCGAGCGCGCTCAGCGGCAGCGAGACCGCTCCCGCCACGTGACCGTCCTTCCATTCATCGGGCTCGCGGCAATCCACCAGCATCGCCTTCTGGTCGGCCATGCCCTGCCGGACGGCGTCGAGCGAGTCCTTCGTGTGCTGCGCCGACGCGAGGCCGGCGCTGCCGGCAGCCAGCAGGGCGGCGAGCAGCAGCCGGGTGCAGCAGCTGGCGCCGGACCCCGAAACCTGATTCCACGGCATGCGGGCGAGGGCCATCGCCATGCCGCAGGTGTCGGTGACTCCGGCGAACACGAGTCCGCAGCCGATGAAGCCGGCGAGGCCGAGGCCGATCGTCCGCCAGTTCACGGGAGCCTCGGGGCCGAACGCGGCCAGGGCGACCCCGAGGGCGACGAGCGACCCGGCCGTGATCCGCACCTGACGCTCGAGCGAGATCGCCTTACGGCCGCGGACCACGGGCAGACCGGCGGCTTCGCAGGCGGCCGTGCCCCCCTCGACGCTCACCACCTTTTCGATGCCGGCGGCGAGCATCTTTTCGCAGGCCTTCTGGCTGCGGCCTCCGGACTTGCAGACGAAGTAGACCGGGCCGTCGCCGCAGAGGCCGGCGATGTCTTTCGGGTTGAGCCGGTCGAGGGGCACATTGTGGGCGAAGTCGACGTGCACCTCGCCGTACTCGGCGGGCGTGCGGACGTCGATCAGCGTCAGCTTGTCGCCGCGGCGGCGGAGGTCGGCGAGGGTGGCGGGCGAGACGGTGGCAACCATGAGGAATCCTCCGGCAAGGGGCGAAACGCGCGGCGGCGGCGGATCCGGCCGACCACGCCATCATGTATCGGAATCTCGCGATATGTCAATCACTGTTTCCGGCCCGCCAGGGGGTTCGGCGAAGCGCCAGCGGCGACTTTCCGTAGATTGGGGGGCCTGCGGTTCACCCTGCCAGCGAAGGATCACGGCATGCCTCTGCAGATCTTCCATGTCGAGCGGCTCGCGGACGTGATCGATCACGCGGCCGCGTTCCTCGATCGCGACCACGACATCTTCGCGCAGCCGCGAATCGTGGTGCCGACGGCCGGTGCGAAGGCATGGCTCCACGACCGCCTCGCCCGGCGGCTGGGAACGTCGGGGCAGGGCACTGACGACGGCATCGTCGCCCATGTGGAGATGCTCTTTCCCGGTTCACTCGCCGACCTGCTGCAGCCACCGGCGGATGCGCGGCATCCCGATCCTTGGGCGCTCGACCGGCTGACCTTCGCGGTGCTCGCCGTGATCACGGAGCCCGCCGCCGCGGCCCTCGGCATCCCGGGCGAGGTGGCCCGCGAGCCGCTGCTCGCCGCACGGCGGATCGCGGGACTGTTCGACGAATACCACGTCCGCCGTCCCGGAATGATCCTCGAATGGGAGCGGGCCGAGGAGAATCCGGTGCTCGCGCCCACCGCCAACGACGAGCAGCGGGATGGGGAGCCCGTCCCCGCCACCCTCCGCGACGGCGACCTCTGGCAGTTTCATCTCTGGCGGGCGGTGCGGCGGCGAATCAACGCCCCCTCGCCGCCAGCCCGGCGGAGCGTCGCGCATCACGCGAGTCGTGACCGCCTTCTGGTGGCTGGCGTGCAGTCGCTCTCGCTGCCGCAGCTCGAGTGCCTCGAAGACCTTGGCACCATCTGCGACGTCGAGGCGCTCCTCGTTCATCCATCGCCGGGGCTGCGGGCCCGCTGGGCGGACACGGGCCAGCAGCCGCTGCGGCCGGATCTCCGCGGGCGACCGCTGCAGAAGGTGCGGGATCCGGAGTTTCCCGCCGGCGTCGATCCGCTCCTGCCCGTCTGGCTGGCGGGGGCGCGGGATCTCCAGGAGCTGCTGGCGGCGCGCGGGGTCGTGGTCGAACCGGTGCCGGCCGCCTCGGCGACGGATCGCCCCGAGTCGCTGCTCGTGCGGATGCAGCGGACGGTGTCGGCCGGCGGTGCGGCCGTGACGGCGGCACACGATCTCGCGACCGATCGTTCGCTCGTCATCCACCGCTGCCACAGTCTCTCGCGGCAGGCCGAAGTGCTGCACGACGCGCTCATCCAGGCCTTCGAGGAGATCGAGGATCTCGAGCCGCACGAGGTGGCGATCGTCAGCCCGTGCATCGAGAAGGCCGCGCCGCATCTCGAGGCGGTCTTTCAGCGGACGGTGTTCGGGCTCGATCGGGCGGGCGGCCAACGGGAGATCAAACTGCCGCTCATCGTGGCCGACCGGGGCATCCGCGAGGCGAACCCGGCGGCCGATCTGCTCGGGGCGCTGCTCGCGGTGCCGGGGTCGCGGGCTTCGGTCGACGACATCCTCGCCGTCGCGGGGCACCCGCTCGTGCGGGCCGCGTTCAACGCCGACGACGACACGCTGACCACGTGGACCGATCTCGTGGAGCGGACGGCGGTCCGCTGGGGACTCGACGCCGCCCACCGAGGCCGCCACGGCCTCACGCTCCCCGACAACCCCGACGTGCACACCTGGAAGCTCGGCCTCGAGCGGATGCTGCTCGGCGTGCTTCTGCCCGACGCCGCCGCGCGACCGGAACTCGGGGGCGTGGTGCCGCTCGTCGACCTCGACCCGGTCGATCTGCCCGGGGTCACCATGCTCGTGCGCATCCTCGACGTGCTGCGCGGGCTGGCCGACGCGGCGGCCGATCCGCGTCCCGTGGGGAACTGGTGTGCGGTGATCGAGCAGACGCTCGTCGGGCTCTGCGGCGAGGAGTGCCCGGACCTCGCCGAGCCGCTGGCGCATCTCCGCCGGCTCCGCGACTCCGCTGTGGCGACCGCCGCGGAAACACAGCCGGTGCCCTTCGAGGATGTGCGTCGCCTGCTCGTGTCGTGGCTCGACGAGAAGTCGGGGCGGCAGCCGCTCCGCACCGGCGCGATCACGGCCACGTCGATGGTGCCCCTGCGGGGTGTGCCTTTTCGCGTGATCGGCGTGATCGGCTACGACGACGGCGCCGTCGGGGGGGGCGACGCCGATGGCGACGACCTCGTCGCCCGTCAGCAGCTGCTCGGCGACGTCGATCCCCGCGCCGACGAGCGGCGGGCGCTGCTCGACTGCCTGCTCTCCGCCGGCGAACGGCTCGTGATCACCTGCACCGGCCGCAACGTGAAGAGCAACAAGCGGGTGCCGCTGGTCACTCCGCTCGCCGAGTTCGTGGACTTCGCCGTGCGGCACGGCGTGGCGCGCGACAAGCTCGACGCTCCGAGCGGCATCGAAGTCGATCATCCGCGGCACCATCTCAGCCGGCGAAACTTCGAGCCGTCGGCCGTGCAGCGGCATGGCCCCTGGAGCCACGACCGCGTCGCCCGCGAGGTGCTCGACGCCGTGGAACGGGATCGCGGGCCGGCGCAGGCCGCGGCATCACGCCCGTCGAGCGGCCCGGCCGCGGCTCCGCCACCGGCCGCCGCGGGTCCCATCCTCACCGAGCTCTCGCTCCTCGAACGCCTCGTGAAGGATCCCCTCGGCCTGTATCTCGAGGAGACGCTCGGCATCGCCACCTGGCGGGCGGACGACGAGGCCATCCCCGCCACGCTGCCCCTCGAGTTGGGTCGCCGGCAGGCCCGCATGCTCACGCGGGAACTGCTCCACGTGCTGGTCGAGGATCCGTCGGCCGCCGCCGCGTGGGTGGAGGGGCAGCAGCGCAGCGGCATGCTCCCCTTGGGCCCGCACGTGCAGCGGCAGCTCGACGAGCTCGTGGCCTTGGCGGCGGGGCTCAAGACCGGGGCGGAGTCGCGGGGCCTGCGGCTTGGATCCCTCGCCTCGGAGCCGCTCGATGACGTGCCGCTCGGGAATCATCGGCTGGTGGGCACGCTCGAGGGCGTCCATCGCGCGCCGAACGAACTCGTGGTGGTGACGACGGGCGAGTCCGGCAAGGACGGCTTCGGTCGGCCGTTCCACATGGCAGGGCTCCACCTGCTCGCCGCCCGTGCCGCCGGCATCGAGATCGACCGGGCCACGATCATCAGCCGGCGCGACGGCTGGACGGTGGGGCAGCAGTCGCCGCCGACCGCGAAGCGGGCCGAGCCGCGGCCGGTGGACGCGTGGCAGGCGCGGAGCGTGAAGCTCGCCGATCCGCTCATGATTCCGGCGGCCGCGGCCGCGCGGCTCGACGCGATCGCCGCGCTGGCGCACGAGGCCGTGGCCGCGGCCCGGCCGGCGTTCGGGAAGGTGCTCACCGTCGCGGCCGACAAGCGGGAGGAGGAGTTTGAGCGGGCGGTCGAAGGCGAGTTCTACGGGCGAACGTCGGAGGGCGCGCTGTTCGGGGTGAGCCCGAGCTTCGCCGAGGTGTTCACCGCGGTCCCCGAGCGCCTCGCCTTCCTCGATGCCTTCAAGGGGCTGCTCGAACCCGTCTATCAGCCGAAGGAGGGAGGCTTCTACCTGCTGTCATGACCAAACCCTTCGACATCACCGCTGATCCACTTCCCAACGGCACGCTGATCGAGGCCAGCGCCGGCACGGGGAAGACGCATGCCGTCGCGGCCTACGTGGCCAAGGCGCTCGCCACCACCGAGGACCTGCGAATCGGCGAGATCCTCGTCACCACCTTCACGCGGAACGCGGCGGCCGAACTTCGCGAGCGGATCCGCGGCCGGCTCGTGACGACCGCCCAGCTGCTCCGCGGTGTGAGCATGCCGGCGAGCTTCACCCGCGACGAGCTCGACACCCACCTCCTGGGCGATACGGCCGCGGCCGCCGACATGGCCCGGCGGCTCGAACGCGCGGTCGCGGAGTTCGACACGGCCACGATCGGCACCATCCACGCGATCTGCTCGCGGGTGCTGCGGCTGGCGGGGATCATGGCCGCCGACACGGGCGACGATGAGCTCCGCGACCGGGTCCTCGACGAGGTCGTCAACGATGCGGTCGTGACCGAGGCGATCGCCGGCCGGCACTGGGACGAGCGGCGGCTCCGCGAGTTCGTGCAGCTCCGCATGGCCGACCCGTTCCTGGAGACGACCTTCGATCCGGCGGAGTGCCCGGCGGATCGCCGCAGCGACCTGGATCGGCTGTCCGACCTCGTGGATGCCTGCGTGCAACGGGCCCGCGAGCGGATGCGGGCGAGCCCGAGCTTCGACGAGCTGCTCGTGCGGGCCTACGACGAGGTGACGATCCGCCCCGACGACTCGCCGGCCGAGCGCACCCGGAAGCGCGGCTTCGTCGACACGCTGCGGGAGAAGTTCAAACTGGCGATCGTAGACGAGGCCCAGGACACGAACCGCCTGCAGTGGGAGTTTTTCCACGCGATTTTTCCTCCGACCGGACGGCAGGCCCTGATCGCCGTGGGGGATCCGAAGCAGGCGATCTACCGGTTTCGCGGGGCGGACGTCACGGCCTACATCACGCACGCCCAAGACGGCGTGCCGCCGGAGGATGGCGAGCCGCCGCGCCGCACGCTGTCGGTGAATCGGCGGTCGGACGGACCGCTGCTCGGTGGGCTGAATGCCGTGATGGCGGGAGCCGGCTTCGGCGCCGGGATCGTGTACCGCGCGGTCGATCCCGCGCCCGGCCGTGAGGCGACGCCGCTCGTCGGCCTGAAGCCGGTCGAGTTTCTCGATGTGTCCGGTCTGATGCTCGTCGAGGCCGCGGTCCGCAAGGTGGCGGAACTGCTCAATCAGCCGCACGTTCGCCCAGCCGAGCCCCGGCCTTTCCGTCCGGGGGAGATCTGCGTGCTCGTGCGGACCAACGCCACCGGCGCGGCCATCGCCCGGCGGCTGGCCGATCTCGCGATCCCGGCCGTCACCGAGGGCACCGCCAGCGTGATGAATGGCCAGATGGCGGTGGATCTTCGCTGCCTGCTCGAGGCCATGGAGCGGCCGAGCGATTCCGGCAGGGCCCGCCGGGCGGCCGCCACCGCCTTCTTCGGCGAGCACCTTGCCGACGTCGCCAGCCTGGGGGAAGCGCGGGAGCAGGAGGTGCAGGCGGAGATCGCCGCGCTCCACGCGATCCTTCAGCGGAACGGCATCGCCGCGATGGCGACGACCATGCTGTCTGACCGGGCGATGATCGCGCGGATCGCCACCGGTGACGGGGGTGATCGGCGGGTCGTCGATCTCGCCCACCTCGTCGAACTCCTGGGAGACGCCAGCGGAGGACGCGGCTGCCAAGCCCGCGAGATGCTCGAGCACGTCGCCGCGCTCGCGGCCCGCGACGAGAAGGCCGAACTCGTGAGCCGGCGGGTCGAGAGCGACGCCGAAGCGGTCACGATCATGACGGTGCATGCCGCCAAGGGGCTGCAGTTTCCCTGCGTGGTCGTGGTCGATGGCTGGAATGAGAAGAAGGCTGCCGGCCAGCCCGTCGTGTTCCACCGCGGCGGCACCCGTCTGGTGGACGTCGGCAAGGCGGTGCCCCACGGTGACGTCGGCCCGGCGTCGAAGGCCGCGGCCCTCGCCGCTGAAAACGAGGAACTTCGCCGCCTCGTCTACGTGGCGGTCACGCGGCCGGAGCATCACGTCTGCATCCTGCGCACGCCGAGGTGGCGGGGATCCCTGATCGGCGTCGTGCTGCCGCAGGCTCCCGCCACCGCCGCCGACATCGCCCCAGGCGAGGCCGGCATGATCGCGGTCCGCGAGGCCGCCGACCTGCCCGAGCCGCAGCCGTGGACGCCGCCGGCGAAGGGGGCGACGCTCGCCGTCGCGCCTGTCCCGCCAGCGGTCGTGCAGACGGTTCGACGCACGTCGTTCACCGGCATCATGTCGCAGGCGGCGCGGCTGGGCCGCAACCCGCACGCGCCGGTGGATCGCGGCCACGACGAGATCGCGGCGACGGCGACCGCCGCCCTGCAGCTGGGCGAGGAACAGTCGCCGGAGGATGCGGTTGCGCCGGAGCCCGCGGGCTCCACGGCCACCGCCGTGAGCCGGTTCACGGTCCCCGAACTTCCGGCCGGCACCGCGTTCGGCAGCGTCGTGCACGAGATCTTCGAGCAGGTCGAGGCGGGCCCGGGCGTGGCCGAGGCCGACCTGCGGGCGGCCGTCCACCGCGTCGTCGGCGGCGTGGCCACCGCCCGGTTTCTCGAACCGCATCGCGAGCCGCTCGCCGCGCTGATCGCCGACGCCATGCTCACGCCATTCGGCGGGCCACCCGACGCCGCGTTTCGTGAATCTCGATTCGCCGACTTCTCGCCCCGGGATCGCCTCGCCGAGATGGACTTCGAGATGTCCCTGGCTGCGGTCGGCCGCGGCGTGCAGGCGCGGCACGTCGGCCGTGTGCTGCAGCGGATGCTCGGCCCCGGTGATCCGCTCGCTGGCTATGCGGGCCGGCTCGCCGGCCCGGCATTCGATGTGCCGCTCGGCGGCCTGATCAACGGCTCCATCGACGCGGTGCTCCGGCTCCCGGCATCGACTCCCGACGACCCACGGCTCGTGATCGCCGACTACAAGACGAATCGCCTCCACGATCGCGACGCCGCCGCTCCGCTCGCCGCCTATGCCCCCGCGAACCTCGTGGCCGCGATGGCCGAGCACGACTATCCGCTCCAGGCACTCGTGTATGGCACCGCGGTCTGGCGGCTCTTGCGCTGGCGGCTCGGGCCGCGGAAGCCGGCGGGCTGGGATCCCGGCGCGTGCATCACGGGTGTCGTGTATGGCTTCATTCGCGGCATGAAGGGGCCCGACACGCCCGAGGATGCTGCGGGCAGCCGCTACGGCGTGTTCACCTGGCAGCCGCCGCCGGCGATCTGGTCGCGGCTGAGCCGACTGTTCGCCGGCGATCTCACGGGGGTGGAGGTATGACGACGCTGGAGCGGATGGGAGCGGGCGACGCGCTGTCGGGGCTCGTGGCGGAAGCCCCGACGGGCCTCGCGGCCTACGTGACGGCGCGGGTGATCTCGGCGAACGACGTCGCCGCGACCGGCATGCTCGTGGCGATCGCCCGTCGCGACGAGGTCGGGCTCGACCCCGACCTGCGAGCCTGGCTCGCGCTCGCCCTGGCGTTGCGGGCGCCGCGGGACGGACACACCTGCGTGGACCTTGCCGACACCCGCGACTGGGCCGGCGACCTCGCGGTCGCGAGCGGCGGTCATCTCGACTGGCCCGCCGACGCGGCGGCGTGGACAGAGTCGCTCGCTTCCGCAGGTCCGCTCGTCGGTCGAGTCGGCAGCCGGGCGCCGTTCATCCTCGACGGCCACCGTCTCTACCTCGCGCGGTCGCTGCACGAGGAGGAGGAGATCGCCCGGCGGCTCGGCGGGGAGGATGGAAGCCGCGTCGAGATCCTGCTCGGCGGGCCGGGCACGGGAAAGACCACCCGCGTGGCCACGCGGCTCATCGAACTGATGCGGGATGATCCGCACGCCCAGATCGCGCTCGCCGCCCCGACCGGCAAGGCAGCCGCGCGGATGGCGGAGGCGCTGCGGAATCGCCTGCACGACGACAAGGCCCCCGACGACATCCGGCGGGCTCCGCAGGCGGTGCGCGACGCGGTCGCAAACGTCCGGCCGGTGACGATCCACAAACTGCTCGGCTACCGTCCGCACGGCACCCCGCGGTATCGCTTTCACGCGGGAAGCCGGCTGGAGTATGGCCTCGTCGTGGTGGACGAGGCTTCGATGCTCTCCAGTTCCCTGATGCACCACCTGCTCGCCGCGCTCGGGGAGCAGACGCGGCTGCTGCTGGTGGGCGATCCCGACCAGCTGGCGAGCGTCGATGCGGGCACGGTGCTCGGCGACATCGCCAAGGCCGCGGCCCGGCCCGGCTCCCGGCTCGCCGACCGCACCGAGACGCTCACGGTCCGCCACCGGTTCGGGCCGCGGATCGGCGCGCTGGCCGATGCGATCCTCGCGGGCGACGACGCCGGCGTGGTCCGAGCGTTCGAGATCCTCGGCGGGAGATGGACGCCGCCGTCGGATCCCCACAACACCAAGCCCGACGATCCCGGTTCGATCCGCTGGATCGAACCGGGCGGAGCCGGGCTCGCGGAACTCTCCGCGGAGGTGGTGCGGCAGGCCGAGCGGCTGCGCGACCTCGCCCGCGACGGTCATGCGGCCGAAGCCCTGGCCACGCAGAAGAGATTTCAGGTGCTCTGCGCCCATCGCGCCGGGGCCGGCGGCGTGCACGGCTGGAACGCCCGCGTGGAGCAGCGGCTCGGCGTGGCGGCGGCGGCGTGGTATCCCGGCCGGCCGCTGATGGTGTCGCGCAACAACCCCGCGCTCGACCTCTTCAACGGCGACGTGGGGATCGTGGTTCCCGGGGCAGGCGGAGGCCGCCTCGATGTGGCGTTTCCGGTGGCCGGCGGAGAGCCCCGGCTGGTGCCGGTCTCGCGGCTCGAGGAGGTGGAGACGGTGCACGCCCTGACGATCCACAAGAGCCAGGGTTCGGAGTACGAGCACGTCGTCGTGGTGCTCCCGGAGCAGGTCAGCCGGATCGTGACGCGGGAGTTACTTTACACGGCCGTCACCCGCGCCTCCGAGCGGGTGACCGTGGTCGGTTCCCGCGAGGTGATCGAGGCCGCCATCCGCCGACCGATCCGCCGGGCGACCGGGCTGGGCGCCCGCCTCGGCTGAGGTAGGTCGGCGTCACGTTTCCTCACAAGGCCCACGAATCGCTCGGCCGCCGGAAAACGGCTGCGGATCTGCCATGTGGCCGGGCGAGCCGTTCGCCATGCCTGAGAAACGTCGCTCGACGTGTCGCTGGAACGGCCTCGGCCCCGAACTAAAGTAAGGCGTCGATGTCGCGACGCTGGGCTTCGCCGCCTCCGTTGCGCGGGCCCTTTTCCACGCAGGATCCCCATGTCCACTGCCGCTTCCCGTATTGAATCCGAACGTGCCGTGGGAGCCGCTGCCGCGGTCAAACGTGCAGAGCGATCCGTTGATGACCTTCAGGACTCGGCGGCCATCCCGTACAAGGCCGGCACGTCACGGTCGGCATCGATCGGGCTCGCTCGGGTGGTGTCTGGATTCGTCTGCTCGCGGTGCGTGTTCAGCCTCACGGCGATCGGCGTGGCGATCGCGTGTCGCGTCATGATTCCCAAGCCGTTTCGCTGGTACGAGGTGACGGCGGCCGCGGCGCTTCTGCTCTTGTGGCCGAGGTTGGAACTGGTGGTTCACACCATCATGCACGAGGCGACCTGGACTGGATCGTATCGTCGTCACAAGCTGCACCACGAGGACAAGATGCCTCTGGAGGCCATGCAGACGTATCTGCTCTACAACGTGATGCCGCTGCCGTGGCTCGCGATCCACTGGGCGTGTGCGGAGACCGTGACGATTGCCCTGCTGTTCGCCATCGCGGTGTACGAGTTCGTGCACCACTCAGTGCACGTGCGGTATCGTCCGCGAACGCGCTGGGGGCAGAGCGTCCGCCGAAACCACCTGCTTCATCACCGCGACCCGACGACGCGACTGGAACTCGTGTTTCCGAAGGCCTGAGCGAGTTCGGCCGCGGGGAGATGGTGGTCGGGCCGGGAAGATCGTGCGGCCAATCGGACCGCGGCAGCCTCCTGACGGCTGAAGGACGGCTCGTGGATCACGGCGTCAGGCGAACGAGTGATCAGGCGATCGAAAAAGAGCTGAAGCTCTCGCTTCCGCCTTCTGGTTCGATGAACGCGGTGGGGGTGATGGGCGACGCCGTCTTCCCGGCCGTCCAGAGGTGCCGCCGCTGCCCAAAGGCGGGGCGCCGCGCTTGTGCGCCGCGCTGATATCGGGAAAATAGGTCGCAGGCGGGCGGGTGTCGCGAAGCACGGGCGTTCGGGTGGCAGGCTCGTCTCGGGTCTCTGGCGGGCGCGGAGAGCGATGATGAATCTCGCGTTCTGGCGACGGGTGGGTGCGATCACCGGCGCGGTGATCATCGGGATGGTGGTGCATACCGCGACGAGGGCCGCGCGGCGTGGTGCCATCAAGGCCGTGGCAACCGCCGTGCGCGTGGCCCGGGTCGAGAGCCGTCTGGAAGATCGTGAGCCCGGCTCGGCCGACGCAGGCTTGCACGCCGGCCTGCCGCCCCAGATGCCACGGCCCGACGTCCGGGCCGTGGCTGAACCGCCGGTGTCGCGCTCGTCGCCGCGCGACACCGCGCCGCCGCCGCAGCCCTCCGGGCCCCCCTCACCACCGAGCCCGCCGCCGCGGCCGGCGCCGCCACCGGCGCCGCCGACGCCCGCGGAGCGCCGCGCCAGCCTTCTCGAACAGCTCCACGCGGCCACGCCGCTCGAGCGCGCGCGGGCTGCGCGGGAACTCGGTGACATGCGGCCCGATCCGGCCGCCCAGGCCGAGGTGGCCGCGGCCCTCACGGCTTTGCTCGAGGACCGCGACCCCCACGTGACCACGGCCTGCTTGGAGGCGCTGCTGTCCTGGGGGACCGCCGACTCGGTACCGGCCGTGATCGCCATGCTCCGCAGCGACCGGGTGTTTCCCGTGCGGACCGCCGCGATCGACTTCCTTCGTCGGTTTCCCGGCGACGAGACCACTGCCGTGCTGACCGAACAGCTCTCCACATCCTCGGCCGCCTCGGCGGCCGAGGTGCTGCGGGCGCTGGGGCCGGCCGCCGAGCGGCAGCTCGCCGCGGGTCTGAAAACGGACGACCGGCGGACGCGGGAGCAGATCGTGGCGTTGCTGCGGGCCATCGCGCAGTCGAAGACGCTCGACGGCGACACCGTCACCGCCCTGATCCAGACCGTCGTCGCCGCCGACAGCATGATGTCGCTCGACGACGCGATCGCTGCCCTGGCCACCATCAAGGAGCCTCGCGTGGCCACCACCATCGCAGCCGGCATTCCCCACCTGCGGTATCGCGCCCAGGTGGTCGGGGCGCTGGTGTCGATGGGCGATCTGGCCGAGCCGGCCGTGCTCCCATACGTGGCTCATCGTGATCCCTTCGCGCGGAGGTGCGCCTGCGAGATCCTCGGTCGGATCGGCACGCGAAAGAGCCTCTCGCCGCTCCAGAAGGCGTCGCGGGATTACTTCAGCGGTCAGGCGGCGCGGGAAGCGGCCGAAGCCATCAAGCAGCGTCAGCGCGGGGCGGCACGCAAAGGCGGCTGAGCGGCCGGCGACGCGGGGGCGAGGGCGACGGCCTCGGCGGCTTCGGCGTGCAGGATGAGTCGGCCGACGAGTTGCCAGGCCAGGTAGGGAAACAGGCTCTGCACCCTCCCCGCCGCCCGCGAGACGGCGTCGGGTTGGTCGCTTGGCACCGGCTCCGGCACGAGGTAGCGGCCGATCGTCATTGCATGGTCGGCATGATCGAGCGGATAGGGTTCGGCGAGGAGCGTCGCGCGGATTCCGTTGACGTCGGCGGCGACCCCGGCGACGAGCGTCACGAGCATCTGCCGCGACGCCCCGTCGAGCTCACGGTCGGCGACGTCGCCCAGCCAGAATCCGAGTGCGGCGTTGCGTCCCACCAGCTCCGTAAAGCCCGCCTGGCAGGCCGCCATGGCGGCCAGGGCCCGCGTCAGGCGCGTCACGTCCGCCGTGCGGTCGTCGACGTCCGGCAGCCGTGGCGTCGCGTCGGCTGCTGCGAGCCAGCCGAGGGCGGCTCGGAGCCGACGGTCGATCAGCTGCCGACGTTCCGTGAGGGGCAGGGCACGCGTGGTGAAGTCGGCCCACGTCCGCTCCCGGTACTCCTCCACCTCGGCGGGCGTCGCCAGCGAGATGCCCCGCGTCTTGTCGTGGTAGCGCTGTTTCAACGCGACGACGGTCGCCACGAGAAACGAGTGCTGATGCTGGAAGAGCGGATCGAACACCTCATCCCAGCCCTCCCGGGGGACCGTCGGCGTCGCCGCCAGCCGGGCGTGGACCTCGCGAAGCGCCTCGAGGCAGCGTGCGGCGGGCGCGTCGAGCGGGCCGCCGGTTCCGGGAAACGGGAGGTGGGGGCTCGTCTCGTGCTCGAGCCACCGGCTCGCCGCGTCCACCGCCAGTCCCTCGCCGCGGTGTCGCGCGATCACCTCCGCCGGCGGGCGAAGGTGGTGATCCGCGACCGCGCCGGGGAGGGATCGTTCGTACACGGCCCGCGTCAGTTCGCGGCAGAGACGAGGGAAGTCGCTGAACAGCCGCGCGGCCGGCTCGCGGCAGGCGAGGACGGGCGTGGACCGCTCGGCGGCGGCCCGCCGGATCCGCTCGCCGACCGCCGGATGCGTCGCGAACAGGTCTGCTCGCTGCGCCCCGACCGATGTCGCGATCGCCTGGTTCTCGTCCGACGTAAGCTGCTCCGAGAGGATCATCATCAGGTCGGGCACGCTGTCGGCGAGCATGCCCTCCAGCCAGCTGCTCTCGAGCGTCTGCCACGCCTTGGCTTCGGCGAGCGCCAGCCGGGGGAGCCGCTGAAACGTCTCCGCCACCACGGCCCCCCCCACGAGCCGCGTCTGGTGGAGGTCGGCGTCGTACTCCATCTGCCGCGAGAGATGGCAGGACAGCGCGTGGGCGACCCACATCAACCCGAGGAGCATGCGCCGCGTGACCCAGACGCATCCCCATGCGGCCCAGATGATCCACACGATCCGCAGGTCGAGGCTCTTCGACCAGGCTTCGAGTCGCGCGTCCCAGGCGTCGCGCTGCCAGACGACGCGGGCGAACCATGAGTTGATGCGGTTGATGAGGGCGCCGAAGCCCATGCCGGCCCCCTGCGTGAAGTGGCCGAACTCGTGAGCGAGGACGCCGGCGAGCTGGTCCACCGTCAGTCCGGCCACCAGCGGCAGCCCCAGCGTGAGCACGAGGTCGTCGCCCATCACGCTGAGCAGGCCCCGGCGATACGACGCCGACGCGTTGGCATTCAGATCGACGTCGATCCGCTTCGGCATTGGGGCTCCCACCGCGCGGCAGACGCTCGCCACGAGCGCGAACAGCGTCGGCTCGTCCTCGGGCCGCAGCGACCGCGGGGCGGCCTTCTGCTGCCGACGGGCGAGAAACGGCTTGACCATGAAGAGCACGAGGAGTGCCCCGATCACCGCCGGCGCCGCGTAGAGCAGCAGGGGCACGATGGCCGCCTTGCCGCGGAACTCGCGGCTGGCAAGGAGCCCCACGTTGTGCACGAGGTGCCACCACACGCCCCAGCCGACGGCGGCGATCATCGCGAGGTACACCGCGGGCAGCAGGATCATCATCACGCCCACCAGGGCCAACGCCAGGCGATACGCGAGGGTCGTCCGGACCGGCGCGATCGGGCCCGAAACCAGCGCCGCCGCCTCAGGCGGGGTGAGCCGCCCATGCGCCGTGATGGGAGGCGCGGGGGCAGGTGAGGGTGACGCGGCCGAGGGCGGGCCAGCCGCGTCGGCGAGGCCGCCGACACGAAACGATGCCGAACACTGCGGGCACTTCACCCGCTTCCCGGCCAGCGCATCCTGAGCCTTGCCCGTCCAGCCGCATGCCGGACACGCGATCGCGATCGACACCGGACACCTCCCGGCAACGTGCACGTTGTCCGCCCACCACCTCACCATGATGGATGACGGACCCCCTCTCTGCACTCCCCCCGTGCGAGGCGGGGGCGATCAGCGGCGCTGCCGCGCGGGGTCGTGCGGCTCGTCGAACGGGCCTTCCATCACGGCGGTGGGCTGCTCGCGGCGGCCGTCCGGGCCGATCACCACTTGCGCCTGCCGGAGGATGGAGTCTGGCACCCTCCAGCGGTTGCGGTCGTAGCCGGGAGCCTCGAGGTTCACCGTGAGCCGCGGGGGAATCGCCTGCGAGGTTTCGCCGATGGGGACCGTCGCGGGATCCCGGCCGGCGAGGATCTCGCCCGCGACCCGGCCGGCGAGCAGGCCCACCTCGTGGAAGTCGTAGCCGACGTCGAACAGCGTGCCCCGGTCGGGCTTGCCGGGCGTGACGGAGAACACGGGCAGGCGGGCCTTCGCCGCGGTGGCGACGACCGACTCGATCACGCTCACGACCGTGGTGTCGCCCGGCACGAAGATCACCTCCGCCCCGCGGGAGATCGTGGCCTGCACCGCCTCCACGACCCCCGACGAGTTCTCCACCGCGGCCTCGAGGAGCACCAGGCCGCGGGCGGCGGAGGTGGCACGGGCGAGCTCCATGAACCGTCGCGAGTTGCTCTCCGCCGGATTGTGGGCCACGCCCACCCGGGTGATGTCGGGCCGGATCGCGAGCAGCAGCCGAAACGTGGCCTCGACCGGCGCGAGGCTGCCGTAGCCGACGAGGTGTGGCGGATGCACGAGCGGGTCGTCGCGGTCGAGGCCCACGCCGGCCGACCACGGATCGGCCACGGCCGCGAACACGTGCACCAGCCGGCGGCCGGCGGGCCGCCCCCGTTCGTTGGCGGTGGCGACCGCCTGCAGCGACGGCGTGCTCGACGTCAGCGCCATGTCGTAGGGGCCGCCGACGATCTCGCGAGCGATGGCGTTGGCCTGAGCGAGATCCCCCTCGGCGTTGAAGCGGCGGAGCGCGATGGTCGTGCCGTCGCGAAATCCCTTCTCGGCGAGGCCGTCGATCATGCCCGCGACCGCGTCGTCGAGCACCGGCGTGCTCACCTGCTGGAGGATGGCCACGCCCGGCAGGCTCCGCACGGCGGCGGCCCGGTCGGTGACGAGGAGCAGGGCGGATGCCGCGACGAGCAGGGTGATCAGTGGCAGCCAGCGACGGATCTCGGAGGGCATGGTGGTGGCTTCCGTGGTGGGCGTCAGACGTAGAGGTCGGCCAGCGTTCGCGCGGCGGCGTCGTCGAGCTGGTCGGCGCGGCGGAGGCGGTCGAAGCGGTCGGCGAGGTCGTCGGCCGTGAGCCGTCGCTTCGCGGGGCCGGCCACGTCGAGTTCGATGCGGCCGCGATGGACGAGGATCAGCCGGTCGCCGAGCGAGGCGGCCTGGGCCAGCGAATGGGTGACCATCAGGGCGGTGAGCCCCTGTTCGCGGATCAGGGCGTTGGACGCCTGCACGACCCGGTCGGCGGCCGCCGGATCGAGGGCCGCGGTGTGCTCGTCGAGGAGTAGCAGCTCGGGGCGGTGCCACGTGGCCATCACGAGCGTCACGATCTGCCGCTGCCCGCCCGACATCGATCCGATCGGCTGGTCGAGCCGCGCCTCGAGCCCCGGCACGATTCGCGCGAGCCGCTCGGCCGCCGCGCCGCGGAGCTCGCGCGACGTGGCCCAGCCGAGCCCGGCCGGCCGGCCGCGGCACGCCGCCACGGCGATGTTTTCCAGCACGCTCAGGCTGCCCGCGGTGCCGGCCCGCGGATCTTGAAACACGCGGCCGATCAGCGCGGCACGGGCGTGCTGCGACCAACGGGTGATGTCGTGGCCGGCGAGGCGGATCGCGCCGGAGGTCAGCCGCACCGTGCCCGCGATCGAGCCGAGGAGCGTGCTCTTGCCTGAGCCGTTGGTGCCGACGACGACCACGAACTGGCCCGCGGGCAGCTCCAGCGACACGCCGTCCACCGCCCGCACTACGGGGCCTCCCGGCGACTGGAACTGCACGACGGCGCGATCGATCCCCAGCATGCTCATGGGC
>Ga0208864_1000079_pt1 | contig 29503 bp, 43 predicted proteins | sample CryBogmetaGMA05M_FD_184542 | JGI IMG/M metagenome (GOLD analysis project Ga0208864, IMG submission 184542) | Freshwater microbial communities from Crystal Bog, Wisconsin, USA - MA0.5M (SPAdes) | ecosystem: Environmental > Aquatic > Freshwater > Lake | place: Crystal Bog, Wisconsin, USA...
ACTCCAAAATCACCTGAGCCGGTGTAAAATCTTCCATCCCTCAACCTTTCCAAACGTTCCCCCAACAACACATTCAAACCATTAGCAGTAGCCCTCTGCCTGGAAGCCATCGCTTGATAATACGCTTCCTGCAACTCCAAACAACTAGCTTGCAGGATTTTGTGGCTGTTTAAGTCCATCTGCACGTTCTTTAATACCCTTCAGGATGGCTGCGGAAACCCCGCCACGCTCAGCCCTAGCATACAACGAACGCAACCCATCCAAGTCACCAGCAACCACCAGTGCGTCAGCTTGACCAAACAAATCAATCAACGGTGCCGAAGGTGTGTTATTCCGTTCGACCTTAGCCATTTCCTCACGGCTAGCACGTTTGTTCCCCGAATACCCTGCATTAGCCAACGCACGGCCAATAGCGGATGTTTCAGCGTTCTCCAGGGCAGAAGTCTTATTCGCCCCACCAGACCCGTCAACCTCAAACGCATGACCGGTAGCCTTCGGTAAACCAGCGGCTTGTGAACCCTCATCAAAAAAGATGGTGGCCTTTACAACCCAAGTCGAAACCTGCCTATCCTGCAATGTAGTGAGATTTTCGGTAATCACTCTGCCGTCATCGTGGTCAGCAAAAAACCTTTTCAGACGTTCCTCAACGGTTTCATAATCCGCCAAATTAAATGTTGCCATTAGTCGCGCCCATTAACAACAGTCAACAAAATCTCACCAGACTGAACCATCAAATCAGCCATCTTATCCAACGCCTTCGACTGTTCCAACACAGTAGCTGCAACACGCTGCAACATGCGATCTACAAACCACAACCGAACCAGGGTAAACCCCAAACCAGCCCCCAACAACCCAACAACAATTTCCATTTACTTTCCTTTCGCAATCTTTAGAAACGGTGTACCGGTACTACTGTTCTGACGGTAAACAACCCGTTCACCATCCAACATCCCATTTCGGGACTCACCCAACTGAGCCAAAACTTGACTAGCCCAGAAGTTGTAAGCACTTTTAGCATCAGCGAGTTCAACATTAGCGACCAACAACTCACGCGCCAAATCACCCAACTCCACATCATCCTCAACAATGTTCTTATTCAGCTGACGCATACTCTGATAAGTGGACTCAGACCCATCCCACGCTGGTTGCAATTGTGTTTTAACACAATTCCAAAACTCGCCCAACCGTTCCAACATGGCTTCTTCCACGAAGTCGTCACGGTCAAACCAAAACTCGCGGTAAGACGAACCGGCCAACGCAACAATTACGCCACGCTGCAACCCAAGAATGTGCATGTACCAACGCACCTGGTACTCGTAATGTTTTGGCACCTCAGTCCAAAAGTCTGCCGAATACTTGACTTCAATAACACCCATGCCCTGATCGTCACGGAACAAACCATCCAAGTTAGCATGCTTCCAAGAATCAGTTTTGTGTGCATAAGTGCCGGTAGTGAACACTTCCAATTCTGGATGTTCCTCAGCGAAAATCTCCAGGATAGGTGTTTCAAGTTTCGTACCCAAACGCATACTCATCGAAGTAGGGATAGCCGAATCAATCTGCCCCGTCAGCTTCAACCACAAAGTGTAAGCGGACTCCCACGGGTTCAACCCCAAAGCCGCACCAACCTGCGACCCACCCAACGAACCCTGCCTGGCTTCATGCCACTCAGCTGATCCGTTCACGAAATCACCCAACAACACAGCCGAATCAAACTCTGGTGTCAAATGCCCAACATTTGCCATAACACAACCTCTCTAAGTAAGGTTTACTTTATGACACACCTACGACATTCAACCGAAGCAACGCGAGCCTACAAATCTTTGATAAGGGCTGTTATAAATAACGGTGGTGTTGAATGCGAACAAGTACCAGAAGTGTTCTTTCCCGAATCAAACAAAATGTTGATGGAACGCCAAGAAATAGAAATGGCAAAAATGATTTGTAGACGATGCCCCATCAGTACGGAATGCGCCAACTATGGCATCAAAGCTGATGAAGCGTTCGGGATCTATGGTGGTTTAACACCGGATGAAAGACGACAGTTGAAGCGTCTTATTTCCCAACATGATAGCGAGCAAGAAGCACAGTCGCTACTGAAAGAATCCCAGTAACCGACCCAATAATGGCTTTACCCAGGTTATCACTCAGGTAACCCATAGCAACTAGGATTGGCACAACCGCTGCCACGATGGTGTAAATGTTTTTGCGAGTCTGTTCGGTCATTTTCAGCCTTTGCTTTTGTCAATCCATTTGAACACGTCAACTAACAAATTAAACGGTATCAGGTGAACATCAACACCAGCACTCTGATGGCACATCGAAACATGCAAGTGAGCGCCTGTTGACGCGGAACCCGATGGTGTGTTAGCGCCACCACCGACACGCCCAATAGGTGAATGAGCTGCAACCGTAGAACCCTTTTTCAAACTTGTTGGTTTCTTTGCAAGGTGAGCGTACAAAATGTACATTTTGTCATCAGTTGCTTGCACAACACAGTTGCCCAGAACATCACTCCAAAAGATTTTCACAATCTTCCCCGAAGTGATTGCGGGTATCACTGATAGTTCGGCTGGATGCCAATCGGATCCACGGTGAGGTTTGCCATTACGGTATGGGGCTAGGTTACCTAAACCATCACCGCGAGTACCAGGGAACGGGTCAATGTAAGTCATGCCGAAATCATCTTCGCAATAATCGAACCAACAAACGAAGTGAGGAAACCAATAACGGCTGCCCCACCCATAATCTTCCACTTGAACTGTTCAAGGGAACGCATTCGCTTCTCATGGTCAAGGATATTTCTTTCAGCCCAACTAGCTGACGCGGAATGTCTTTGGTCGTTGGCTTCAATGCGTGACGATAAACGTTCGATAGCTACTAAGATTTCAACTCCCCATTTAGGCGTTAGTTCGTCATCACTCATGACGGCACCTCATCCGTAACAAACACGTCAGCAACCTCATCGTAAAAGTCACCAATGGCTGCAAACTTGCCACGAATCTTTGCATTGAAAGAAGTTTTTACCCAACGCCCACCCAGGTTGTCAATCAACCACTGGTAACCCTCATCAGGTTCATTGTTGTCGCCAACGGTTACACGTAAAACTTTGTTGTTTTCATCTATTTCAGCCCAGTGCGCCATGTTTATACCGCCGACTTTAGATAACGAACAATGACAATACCCGACCCACCAGCAGCTGATGCACCAGGTGTTGTGTTAGTGCCACCACCACCACCGCCACCAGTGTTAGTTGTTCCAGCAACCGCGCTTGTTGTTGAGGATTTGGCACCCGAACCGCCACCATTTGATGCAGTACCCAAAGTTGTTTGCGCACCACCACCGCCACCGCCAGCGTAACCACCACCAACACCAGTAGAAGTTGCTGAAGCCCATGAACTGAACGAAGTGTTACCGGCACCACCAGCACCAGCCACACCCGAACCAGCAGCTGATGCACCAACAGCAGTGGCACCACCACCACCACCAGCGGCTTGACCGTTAGCAATACCAGTACCACCATTATTGCCAGCAGACCCAGTACCACCCGTATAAGCGGTTGCAGTGTTCGAACCTGCACCACCACCACCAGAAGCACCGTTAGCACCATTAGCGCCACCACCACCGCCACCACCGCCAGTTGCAGTAATGCTGTTGAAAGTTGTTGACGTTCCTGATCCACCAGTCGAAGCTGCACCAGAACCTGCGGAACCTGCGCCACCAATAACAATGCTCAACGCTGCTGGTGCAACAATCCCTGACCCAGAAACAAACGCACCGGCACCACCACCACCGCCACCAAAGAACGATGTTGAACCACCGCCACCACCGCCACCAACCATGATGTAATCCAAAGCCAAAGACGAGTTCGTAATAGTCAACGTGCCATTAGAAGTGAACGTCCGATAGTAATAAGTTGCATCCGAAGTCAAAGTCCCACCAGTAACAGTAGAACGCCCCTGCCCAGGGTTATAACCCTTGACGGAAGCACCAGCGAATGTAGACAACAAAGGCATTATGCGTACTTGATCTGTGAAGCCAAAACTGTGAAAGCGGCTGAACCTGTTTTGATAATCGTTACAGTGTACGAATCAATAGCTGACGCGTTACCTGCGGCTGGTGCCACACCAGAAACCCACTTCGGGGTTACAGCCGAACCATCAATCTGATACACGGTCGGGTAATAAGCGGTTGCACCGTTAGTGTTCATAAACACAATGGTCACACTCTCACCAGTAGCCATGTAAGTATTTAGGCTTACGGTCGATGAAGCGCGAACATTCAAAGTGAAGTTAGCGGAAGCGTTAGTGGTGTAATACAGAATCGCTTGCGTATTGATATCAAAGTTGACGGTACCTGTTGCAGCAGTAGCCGAAACAGTAATAGTTTCCAACGGTGAAAGAAGTGTTTTGTTCTGCAAAGTTTGGTCTTTAGTCAAGTCAGCGAACCCAACCCAAGAAGTACCGTTGTAATACTCTACGACAGTACCATCAGTACGATACGAAACCATACCCGTTGCGACCGCAGTACCCAACGCAGCTGTCCTGGCCGAAGCCGAAGCATAAACCTGCACACTCTGATCCTGCAAATAGTTTTGAATCTGAGCAGCCGTCAAAACCGCACCAGCGGTGAACGTTCTCCAACCAGAACCAGCCATGTCTTATCTCCTAATAACTCAATGAATTCAAGTCTAGCAAGCCGTAAACGGCATCATCCAGAACGAAAATACTGTTTTCCAACGTCTTGAACTTCAACACAATCTTGTGCGAATCTATCCCAATGTTGTGAGTAACACCCAACACGGTACAAGTCTTAGTGATAGCCGGTGCAATGCCGTTCGGTGTAAACACAATGTTGCATGAGTCACCAATCTCCAATCCCAACACGGAAGCTTGTTGAGCATTAGACAAATCATTCAACACGATTTCAACGGATTCAAAACGGAACTCAGGGTTATCGTATTGATTCACCAACCATTGCGCCAGATTAGCCACATCAGCATCATTGTCCATCAACAAACCTGTTTGAGATAAGGCTCGCACACCATAAGCGGTTTGCGAATCACCATTCATAGTGGTCGCGGTGCCACCATTGACGCGACTAATCGTCACCTGGTTGTAAAGAAGTTCCGACCCATACACAACATGAACCGCTGAGTATGGAACACCCGAACCATCATCAGCCAAAGTTGTTATCGAACCCGTTGCAGGAACATGCGCCCTATCCTGCCAAGTCGCATAACCAGACTTATTGATAAAGAACATGCCAGGTTCAGTCTGTTCAATCAAAGCAATGTAAGCGGAAACATCCTGATTAGGTTTGATCACATCGGCTTGCAACATTTGCTGACCAGCATCAATCTGCCGTTGAGTAGCAGACCATTGCACATTCGAATCAGACAATACAGCATTGATACGCGCACCAGATAACTGTGAAGTTGCAGTGCCACCAGCCAACTGTTGCTGACTCAACTTCAAAAAGCCGTCATACGCCGAAGCAGAAGCTGTTGAGTTGCCGTCTGTGGAATACTCCAAAGACCAGTCATCAGTCTGCCCAACGAACGCATAAGCCCCATTCAAGCTAACGCGAATGTCCTTACGGGGAACAATCGAGCCATAGAAAGGCGAAGCCGTATAAGTCGGGTCAAAAGCGCGACTCCGATTAATAAACCGCACATCCAAATGACCAGCATTGAAACGGTCAAGTTCACGGTTACGGCCACGACTAATGTTCAAATCAGTTACATACGAAGTCACGTCATACCAAGAACCACTATTCAAAACATAAGTGGTGTTATCCAACACACCACGCACAGCATTATCAAGGGTAAAGAAGTTACCTGGTGCGGCTTCACCAAAACCGAGTTCAACTTTTACTGCCGGCTTACTCATGCCATAGCCCAAACAGCGCCATTAGTGCGTTCATACTTTTTGATTTCAGTAACAATCTTGCGCCCAATGTCCATACCATCAGCACCCATACCAGCATTCACAACAACATTCACAACAGTGTTATTGCCCTGGTTACGTGATCCACCAGCTGCATCATTGATTTCATTGACAACACTGCCAATCTGATTCAACGGAATAATCGCCTCAGCTTGACCAGCCTCAGCAACAGTCACCATGCGACCACCAGGAACGGGCTGAACAATACCACCCTCAGCCAAACGAGGAATGGAAGGAATAACCAACGGGGCAACATGCAAAACACTTGCACCAGCCTTCAAAAAGCCATTCACAGTACCAATAGCGTTATTCGCTGTATCAATGATTCCGTTTATAGCGTCTTTGATAGTGTCGCGAATCCCATTGAAAATGCCGACAACAAAATCAGAAACTTTCTGGAATACTTTTTGAAACGTATCGCCCACCACAGTAACAATGGGAATGATTTTGTCATTGAAGAAATTATAAACAGCCTTGATAGGAACCATCAAAATGTTGAACACATCAATGGCACCCTGCACACCAATAATCAAACCTTCTTCAAGCACTCCGGCAACCGAAGTAATGATCGGAATGATGGCAGACAACAATCCTGTAAGAATCGGCAAAGCAAGTTCAACCAAACTCATGAACAAACCAAGCAACGGGGTAATGACTTCAAAAGCAAGTTTCAAAAGTTCAGGAATCAAAGGCAGAAGTGGTTGCAACAAATCGTTGAATGCTTGAATAATCACGGCCAACAATGGTGCCAAATCTGAAATTCCTTTCGCAAAATATTCGCCAATCATTTTTGCCAAATCAGCAATAATCGGCATCAGAACCCTAATGGTTTCAGTCAAAGTACCCGAAAGCATTTTTATCAAATCAGTAATCGGTGGCAAAATAACTGTCAACGCACCAGACAAAGTTTCAGCAAACACTTTAGCCAGGCTGACAATCAAACCAACAATCGTTGGAAGCAATGGGGCAATGACACCAAGAATGAGTTGCAACGGGCTGAAAGCACCAGCCAAAGAAAGTAGCTGCGGAATCAACGGGGCAAAAATAGGCAACAACTGTTTGAACCCGTCAACCAAAGGTTTCAACACAGGCCCTAGAACGCTACCGATGCTAGAAAAAATACCAGGCAACGCAGAAACAAAACCATTCAATGCCGGCACAACCGTGGTCAGAATCCCATCAGCCACACTATTGAACGCAGGAAGCAACGCCTGACCAGCGTTCTGTTTAATATTGTCAAACGCAACCTTGATTTTGTCTGACGCACTAGCAGTAGCAGCAGCAGTACCACCAACCTGCTGTTCAACAGCTGACAAAATAACATTCTGCGCACCAGCTGCATCACCAGATGCAACAAAAGATTTGATAAGTTCTTTTTGGCTATCTGTCAACGTCACACCAACACGCGTCAAGGAAGCAACACCCTTGATAGGGTCTTGCAACGCCTTACCCAACATTGTTGCGTTACCCTCAGTGGTACCAAAACCAGCGGCAGCCAAATCCTGTGAAGCCAAAGTTGCACGGTCAAACGCGCCACCAACATCGCCAGCAGTCTTAGCCAAATCAACGAACGTCAAAAGTTTTGCTTGCGCACCCTTAATAACATCATCATCAGTTCCAGTGAGCGTTGCCTGGCTTTCAGCCAAAGCAAGGATACGATCCGAAACGGCACCGGCTTTATCACCGAAAATACCCATCGAAGAAGCAATGTTACGAACACGCTTCTCAGATTTATCTGATTCGATACCAGCATTGACAAGTTCTTTAGTGAAGTTCGCTACACCAGTGATGGCACCTACAACAGCAAACCCTGTGAATAAGCCTTTGAGTTTGTCACCGAAACCACTCACTTCACCCTCAGCAGATTTCAATGCGGAAGAATCCACCTTGTAACTAATAGGAAAAACAATGGCCATCAGGCATACTCTTTCTCAATGATTCGGCTTACTTCATCAATTGTATTTTGAATTTCGTCAACCACGCCAGGCATAGCCTTTTCACCGGCAGGGTAAACAAAACGCGAAGCCCCACTAATAGCGTTCAATTTCGCAATCATGGCGCGACCAGAACGAGTATTACCCTGACCTTTACGGCCAGCAATGTCAGCCATAGCACTAGCAGCCGAATTAACTTTTACAGAAAGCAACGGAGTAATGGCATCAGTTTTAGATGCAGAAGCTTTGAAAGCCAAAGTAGTTGAGTTAGCAGGTTTACCCACACCCCAACCCAAACGCCCACCATTATTCATACCCGACAAAGGGGCAACCTGTGGCAAGTTTGATTTGATAGCAAGTTCAACAGGTTTACCGATTTCCTTGACACGGCGAACCACACCCTTACGCAACTCAGGATCAATAGCCTTCAATGCGCGTAAAAGTTTTGCTATAGGAATCTCGGTTTCAATAACCGCATCAACATCTGCCATGACTAACCTTCTTGATTCTTACTAATCAAATACCGGTTCATAGTCCACAACATGCGTTCCGATTCCTGCATCAGTACGCTAGGCGCAATACCTGTTTCACACGCAATAGTCGCAATGTACCAATGCGCCGAAGAATCGCCTAGCCCTTTGATTTTGGGTCAGTATCAGAACCGCCCACAACTTCAACCAGGTCAATCCAGTTTTCAAAGGTTTCAGCAGTCAGCTTGACACGATACATTGCATGCCAAGCCAACCACATCAAATAAGTAATCCGCGGATCGGATTCAAGTTTTGTTGCCGAAATGTTGAACTTATCTTCGAACGCAACCAAGTCAGCAGCTGATGCTGTAACTTCTTTGCTTTCGCCGGATAGAAAAGTGACGCGTAGGTTGATTTTCAATTTTTATCCTTGATTAAGCGGTGGCGCGAGTAACAGCACCAGTGGTCGGCCAGCTAACGCTGAACGATGCTAGGTCACCAACAGAACCGTTAATTGGCTGATAAGCGTTGATTAGAACGTTAGCAGTGTAAGAAGGGTTTGTTGCTGAAACAGCGGTTCCGTTTGGCTTGATAACAACGGTACCGATGGTGTTGATTAGCGGCCAAATGGTTGCGTCAACTGAACCAGCTGCGAAGTCCTGGAAGAACTCCAACTTCACGGTGCCAGAAACAATGCCACCAACAACGGACTTGTAAACGGTGCTGCTGGTACCAAAAGTGGTGGTGTCAACATCGCCAGACTTTACATCCAGGGTAACGGCGTGAAGGCTGTTAGTTAGATCAGTTCCGTTCAACGAAATCTGAAACTGTGTGGCTAGAAACTTTGCCATTTATTTCTCCTAATTTGCGTAAACCTTGACAGCAAACTCTGCTGCAAGATAAGTGGTATCTCCGATGGTTAGCCCACCATAAGTGGTGATGCCGGTCACTCGGAGATCGTTAGCCTTTCCGCCAAGTGTCCTATCTGATTCTATCGCAGACTTCACACTTGAATCCCCTGAGCTTGAACAGTAAGCGTCAAGGCTTGCTTGCGACACACGGTCGCTGACACGTGACACCAACACAGTCACTTTGAAGTTGAATTCATCCAACCCACGACCCATAGTGGTGTCGAAGTTTATGGTTAGTGGTTCAACCACAGCCATTGGTGCGCTGAAAGTATCTGGCACAAACGCTTTCGTTCGCAAACCAGGTATGGTTCCCAGGTTCGTTGCGATGCCGTCACGAAGTTCGGTTATCAAGCGAAGTTCCTAGCCAACTTGTAAGGTTCAACGAGTTGACGAACATCAGGGTCAAGTTGCGAACTGATTCGCATAACACCCATGTCGCCGAACCCTGCAACACCTAACGGTGAATCGTTGCGTTTGAAAATACGTGCAGCCTGGATAACTGTGGCTTGTTTGATTGGGATAGGGATACTTGACCAACCCCATGTTCCGGTAACACGAACCAATGCGTTGCCACCGATGGTTGGGAAAAGGTAACGCCACAACGCACGAATACCCGTGTAAGGCGAGAGAATGCCGTCAGTTGGGGCTGTTGCGTTCAAAGGTTCCAACTGATAGTCACCATTGTTTTGACCGCTGGAAGGGTTAGCCCAAACAGTGTCATAGTTTCCGTTGCTGGTCAACGCTGTTGCCAGTTCCGTAATCGTAATGAGGTCGTCAATGGGGCAGAAGTATGGATCTGATGCGCTGAAGAAACGAGCTGATGAACCCATGTTGTAGAACACGCGCGCACAATAAGCATCTATTTCGCGTGAAGCTGCTTCAACAGCCAACTCAATAAGTGCGTCATCTACTGTGTCAGTGATACGAAGTGCAGACTTGACTTGTGCAAGAGTTGCGTACCCGTTTGATATTGCCATCAGTGGCCTTTCAGAAGTCTATGCTTCTAGTTTACCGAACCTAAGACGTTCCCTAATCTGTGTAGTGCTGATACCACCGGTATAAGGCAAAAAACCAAACCCAATTTTGTTTGACTCCAACCATTCCCTGGTGAAACCCATTTGCTTCATGTAATCTTTTTCCGCCCAATCAGTACCAGTAATCACAAACTGGGCACGGGTAGCCAAAATAGTTGGTTTTGAATCGCCATCAAATTCATTCACAACGACTTCATCCACATACTTACAAGAAGCGACAACATCAAATCGTTCCCATAGATTCATTATCGGCCGTTTGCCTTTGAACTTTTCCACAAACTCATCAGTGTTCAAAGCAATAATCAAAGCCCCATCATCACCAGCAAGTTGCTTCAACTGTTCCAACATTTTGACATGACCCCAATGAAACAGATCATAAGTGCCGCCATTGTAAATCCTTAATCCCAACGGTTCGCCCTTCTAACATTCAAAGACCATTCGCCTTGCGTGAAATCCTGTTCAGCTTGCTTCCTCTGAAACAACTCATTGTTTCTCTGATAAGAAATGGCGTTCACTTCTTCATGCCCTGCCAAAGTTGATGAGTTATCGTGATGAACTTTTGCTTCAATGTGCTTGATACGAACACCGTGATGAACAACGCGACGTTCAAGATCATTATCGTCAAAATACAAAGGATAAAAACGTTCGTCATAAAGACCCACTTTATTGACCATGCCTTCTCCAAGAACCGGTGCAGCCCATTTCGGGTAACAGTCCAAAAAGTTAAGCGCATCAGTATCCACTTCCTCAGTAATCGTTCGCAACGCACCAGGTGCAAACCATGCGTCATCGTTTATCAACACCCAATATGGTGCGTAAGGTGTTGATTTCACTATAAGGTTCCAAGCCCCAACCAACCCCAAACCGAACGGCACACGAATAACCCACATGTTTTGCACCCACACAGGTTTCTCAGGGTTCCACTCAGCTAACCCACTGTTATCCACAATGACCAAGTTTTCAACAGGGAAATCAATGGAGTCCAGCAAGCGTTGCGCCAAATCAAAACGCTTCAACGTGGCGAACCCAACAACAGGAATCACTTCAACAACTTTGCAAGAACAGGTTTCCAATACGCTTCATACACGGCATCAGCGTCATAACCTTTAGCGAACTCCAAAGCCTTCACGGAAACCCCGTGACCGCGCTTATAGGCCTGTTCCAAAGCATCCACAATACTGTTCACGTTCGGCACATTGAACCAGGCGCGTTGATGATGATCCCACAACGGTTGCCCCTCAACCAACCAACCTTCACCAACAAGTTCAGCTGATGCTGCGAAGTTAGAAACAATCACCGGCACACCACACGCTTGCGCCTCAATGGTGCCAACACCAAAACCCTCACCATAAGACGCACCCAAATACACGTCAAACGCCGAATAAATGCCAGCCAAAATGTGTTGGCTAATGCCCTTACGGTAAGCAACCTGATCCACAAACACAACCTGGTCAGTGCTGATACCGACCGACTCCAGCAACGGGGTTAGTGGCCAACCACCGAAAGTGCCAAACATGTCAGTATGCAAATAAAGTTTTGCATCCTTGCGTTTCTTAGCGAAAATACTAAACGCCAACAAGTTCTCAGCAAACGCTTTACGATGCACCAACCCGTTCGCTTTGTTAGCTGCGTTCATACCCACAATGAAGTCCGATGAATCAAACCCCAAATACTCGCGGTTGCTCTGGTCACCGACCTTATCGGTTGGTTGGAACACACGTTCAACAGCGTGAGGAACATACTCAGAATCAATGCCGGCATCTTGAATAAGTTTCTGCCCAAATTTACTCATCGCAATCGGGGTGACATTTGGTCTAGCCAACCACTCCAAAACTTGTGGTGGTGCAGGATGATGATCGACGGGAACCCACGAACCAATCGGAACATCCTTATACGCACCCTTCATAATCCAAGTGTCATACAAAGTGATTAGGGCTGAAGGCATGCCAGGGTTCTGTGCCTTCCACATTTGAAAGTTCAGGTTCGTTACATCCTGCGAATAAGCATCAGTGCCACGCGCAAACTCTGGAATGACATGGTTGCCAACACGGGTTTCCCCATCCACACCCTCACGCCCATAGTTGCTCAAAATAGCAACCTTGTAATCATCATCCAACAAACGCTTCACAACTTGTTTAGTTTGCACACCATAACCAGTTGGTGCGTCAGGACTGTTACTAAACCAACTAATTGAACCTTTGGGCATTACTTTCCTTTCGTAGTAATCCCACAATAGCAAAAGAAGAATCCCCCCACCAGCCTACGCACCGGTGGGGGGATTCCGCTTATGTCAGCTACTAGCTGGCAGCACCAACAAACTTCTTGACGTGAGAAGTCTGAATCAGGTTGCCGTCTCCACGCCAGGTGTAACGGAAAGTTACCTGGTCGTTGGCGAATGCATAGTCGTCCGAACGGTCTAGACGGATTCCGCCAACCTCACGAACATAGTACGAAGCAAGGTCACCGAACAGAACGCTTGTGGCGCTGGTCGCTGGCGATGCAATGTCAGGGTTCTCAAAGATTGGGTAACCGAGTAGAAGGTCGTTCTTGTCAGCCGATAGTGCTGGATCGAAGATGTAGCGACCGTAGTTGTCCTTTAGCTTACGAACAGCTGCGATAGCCGATGAGTTCATCTGGAAACCTGCACCTGGACGGCGGCGAGCCGCGGTGTTGACCGAGTAAACAAGGTCAATCAGGTTGTCAGCGGTGAACGCACCCGAAACACCAGTTCCACCAGTTACACCCGAAGCTGCAACAGTAGCGATACCGGTTGGAACAGTGGTTCCAGTTCCAGTGGTTAGTGCAGCGTTAACGCTTGAACCAAGACCAACACCGATCTGGTCGGCTAGGAAACCGAGCAGGTCAACGCCAGTGTCCTCAAGAAGTTCACGTGCAACAGTGATAAGCCCACCGAACTTCCAAGACTGAAGGGTCTTGAAAGCGTTGAAGGTTGGGTCAGACTCGGTTAGTGCAGAACCAGCAGCGGTCTGAGTTCCAGCCGAGTAGGTTGCCTGTGAAGGAATCTGAAGTGGCTCACCAGATGTGGTGCGAAGCATGGTCGAAGTGGTTAGCATCGGGCCGACAAACTTTGCAACCGTGATTACCTGGTTGTAGAAGCTGGTTGGAACCGGTGCGCCAGTGCTTGAACCAGAGATTGCGCGCTGCTCGTTGCTGAAGTCGAAGCTGCGCTTCTCTCCACGAGCCATTGCACGAATCTGCTCAGCGTCACTGTTAGCCGAAGTAGAAGGAACGGTGAAGTCGCTTGCAAGTGCAACAGCGCGCTCTTCGCGTTCTGCAACCTTACGGGCTTCCTCAATGAACGATGCACGGCGGTCAAGTTCGGTAGAGATTGAAGCGTACTTTGCTTCTTCCTCACCAGTAAGCGCGCGGCTCTCAGCTTCAGCAGTTTCTAGAACAGCCTTTGCTTCGTGCCACAACTTCTGGCGTTCCTCAACCTGTGCCTTTAGAAACTCAGACATGAGTTCTCCTTTGGTTAGGTAAATGTTATGGGGAACATCTGCCGCGTTGACGCTGAACAGACTATGACCGCGCTAACGCTGAATCAATAGTTAAAGTCTAATACACCCTATGCAAGCGGATAAAGGAAACCCCTGCCGGTAGAAAGGAATAGACCGGCAGGGGCAGGAAACGCCAAGTAGGGGTTAGCGAGTTTCCTTCACATCCGTTACACGAACTTCTTTGGTCGGAACGGAAGCCTTCAAATCACGCAACAAATCAGCAATAACCCCAGAGTCAGGGTTACCAGCGAACTCGTCAACAATCTTTACAGCGTTTAGGATTTCATCTTTAGTTGGCATTAGAACTTCTTCAGCATCAGGTCGAGTTGTTTCTGCTTCAAACCAAGAATGACTTCGGCAGGGTTTTCCTCAACGGATTTAGTTAGACGGGTTACAACATCGTTGATCATTGAAGCCTGGTCTGCGGATAAATCTTCCCCATTTTCCAGTTTCATCAAAGACTCAGCTAATGCATCGGCGTTGATGTTTGAACGAACTGAAACACTTGTTGCCTGGTATGCAGGGAAAGACACGATAGAAACTTCGTGCAAACGAACACTGTTCAAAGTTCTTACGCTTCCATCGGTGTTCCATGAATCGCCACCAGCAGGAACACTGAAACCGAAACTCATGTTCGCCACGTCACCACGCTTGATTAATGTTGCAGTGTCACGCCCCAACTGTGTGTCGGGAAGTGTTGCAATGGCTTTCAAGCCTTGTGAGTCTTCAATGAGTTGTAGAGTACCGGCACGAGTAGAACCTAATACCTGACCGGTGTCATGATTCCACAACAACTTCACATCGTTACGGGTAGACAAAGAACGTTTGAACGCACCAGGTGCAACATACTCGGTGAATCGCCCACCAATCGGTTCAGAAGGACTATTGAACACAGAAGCGTAACCCTCAAAAGTCATGCCATTAGCGGTCGCGCGCAACTCAAAATCAACATGATTCACACGGGTTTCAAACTTTGCGTCACGGGATTCAGGCATCGGGGCTTCCTGAGCTGGTTCCAAACGGCGCAAAATCATTTGAGCAGCCTTAGTCCATTTAGCATCCACGCTGTTCATTTGAACCATTGGGGAACCATCAGGGTTAGTTATGGCCGACTGTGGGTTAGTTGCACCCTCAGTGTCAATCTCTGGTGCAACCTCGTTGCCCTCACCAGTTTGCAAACCCTCAGAAACGGCTTGCACATCAATCTCATAATTATTTGCGAACGAGTCACCAATAATGGCGCGCAACTGCCACTGCCATTTGCTGTGCATGTCCTGGCGTTCAGCCAAGAAGTTTAGAATCCCTTGCTCACCGAGTTCATCAGCAACACTAATTGCGTGAACAATGCACTCACGAACATCCTCGTTCGCCATGTACAAGCTGCGGCTCATCTCCAACGGGTCACTTGAATCAGTTGGTTCCAACTCGTCAGCGGACTCCATGAAATCAGCCAATAGGAATGGTGCATCAAAGTTGAGTTTGCGGATGCTCTCACCAATGCCGTCAATGGATCCTTCAGCATCCTCGTAAATCTCTTGAAAGAACTCGTGAAATTGCTGGAAGTTGATTCCGCGAACATTCCAGTGGTAACCATGAGCCAACAACTTGAAAGTAACAACATCACCCAGAAGGTCGCGTAAACGCATTTCCAAGTCTTGTTTCGTGCATGGTGCAACAGGTGCAGCCATAGGGTTTTCAGTTGCATCCACAGCCGGTGCGTTTTGGTCTGGTGTCATCGTTTCACGTTTCGCTGGTAGTTGGGTAGGGTCAACAACGGGGATACCCAAAGAAGCGTATGCTTCACGCGCACCACCATCGTTATCAATAGCCATCACAACTTCGTAATGTTTCAAAAGTTCTTCAGCCGTTTTCTTTTTGAACTCAACCGCTTTTGCAGTTGAACCTAAATCGTTCATCCACAATTGGTCGTAGTCCATTCCTAGTTTACTAAGTTGTGCAACAGTTGCAGCCCTGGTTGCTTCCAGGCGACCTGTGACCAGTTCAATACCGACTTCTTGTGAAGTAACAAAATCAGCTGTGTCTTGAATGAGCATTCCGTTGTGAATCAAAGTGTCATCAATGTCGCAGATTAGAATACGGTTCATGCCGTTATCTCTTTTCTCAGTGTTCAAAGATTCCGCCCAAGTTTGCCCTGCATCACCACCCCACGCATCCCAAGCCACGCGCCCAGGTGTCGGGTAACCTTTCTCACCAGCATTGAAACCCGTTGCTTGTTTGTCAACAGCATGACGTGCGAAATAAGAACGCATACGCCCCACAGTGACATCAGAAACCGCTTCCCCGTTAGCAAGTTGTGAAGCCCTTTTACGGCCAACAGCAGTGAACCCTGAACCTGCCTTGCCGTCAGCAATCCAAGCCAACGCACGTTTAGCGGCTTCCTGTACATCCTTTGGTGGAACATAAGTTTGTGCGCGTTGCGTATCACCAGCAAAATACTCACCCAAAGGTTTCATACCCTCACCCATAGACAACGCAACCATGTGATCAACAGCAGCTTGTTTGTTGTCGCCGTGGCAGGTTATGGTTTCTGCTTTGCCGTCAGCAACTTTGATTGTTGCCCATCCGGCACAATCTGGTTGTTTGTCACTGATGTAATAGGGCATTAGGCAACCTCGTCTGGAACTTCGATTTGCTCAATAATGTTGTGTAATGGGTGTTCGTGTGTTGGGTCACAATCAGCGCAGTAACCGCCGATTCCGTATTTCACATTTATTGCCATTAGTTCACCTGTAACCAAACTGTTCCGTTTTGAGCTGTTGCTGCCGAGGCAGTTTCCGTTACTGCGCTCAAAGTTGATGGTAATGCTCCAGTAACTGCACTTTGAACAAAACCGACAGTCATATTTGTTGTCATATTTATTACGCCAATAGAAACAACTGGCTGGTTCATATAGTAAACCGTTGGTGTGCCGCCTTGCGCAACTGCTGCCAGAGCGTAAGTTCCCGCTGCCAAAGTTTGACTGATGGTTATTGTTTTATTGCCGGTAGTTGTTGAGCTAACTGTTCCAGCGTCCAAAACTAAGGTAGTTGGTATTCCATTGGCGTCCGCATTATAGATACCTAAACGGATTGTAGAGCTCGCTGCTGCTGTGGTTACTTGACAACCAATTGCTTTAAAAGTTGTGGAACTAGGTACAACAAAAATAGATAATCCAACGCGGTTCAAAGTCATTGCAACAGTAGACGACGTTCCACCAGGAGTGTTGTACCAATAACCTGATCTAAATGGAAACTGGTAAGCAGTCCAAGCGTAAGGGTTTGATGAACCAGAACCGTTAGCCGCCGAAGTGACACGACCCTTAGCATCAACAGTAATGTTTGCACTCGTATAAGAACCAGGCGTAACCGCAACAGTACCCAAAGTAGGGTTCGGGTAAGTTCCCGTCAAATCCCCACCAGCAGACCCAGTAGGCGCAGCACCACCAGCAGTAGTCGCATACGTTGCTGTGCCGCTAGTGGTGCCGTATACGGCTGTTCCAGCGGTTGTAGCGTATGTTGCTGTACCAGAAGTCGTTGCGAAACTAGCTGTTCCAGAGGTTGTTGCTGTCGAAGCTGATGTGCTAGACCCTGACGTGGTTGCATAAACCGCTGTACCAGCAGTCGTGCCATACGATGCAGTACCAGCAGTAGTTGCGTAACTTGCTGTTCCAGCAGTAGTCGCAGTGCTGGCTGATGTTGATGAACCACTGGTGGTTGCGTATGTCGCTGTTCCAGAGGTTGTTGCATAAGTTGCCGTGCCAGCCGTAGTCGCGCTAGTAGCAATCGTGGCAGTTGTCGCACTCGTTGCCGAAGTAGCGAACACGGCAGTACCAGAAGTAGTCGCATACGAAGCTGTTCCAGCAGTAGTCGCATAAGTCGCCGTATCAACTGAACCAGCCGAAGTTGCATAAGAAGCAGTGCCGGCTGTGGTCGCATAAACGGCTGTACCCGAAGTCGTACCATAACTAGCCGAACCAGCCGTAGTCGCATAAGTTGCTGTTCCAACCGAACCAGTTGATGTTGCGTAAACCGCGGTACCCGAAGTAGTTGCATAAGAAGCAGTACCCGAAGAAGGTGCGCTACCAGCGGTAGTGGCATAAACCGCTGTTCCGCTAGTAGTCGCATAAGAAGCAGTACCAGCCGTTACAGCCGTTCCTGCGCTAGATCCATAAGTAGCTGTACCGGCAGTAGTTGCATAGGTTGCCGTTCCAGCTGTTGTGCCGTAAGTGGCAGTACCGGCAGTGGTCGCATAAGTCGCTGTACCAGCAACCGCAACCGTACCACCACTGAAATCACTCACCTGGCTGCGAGTAATACTCAACGCAGACTGATTCAAACCAATCGTACCAGTAGAAGTAACAGTGCCACCCGTCAAAGGACTAGAAGCAATAATGCTAGTTACACCAGTAGCAGCTGCATCCTTGTTCTTCCACAACGAAGTTGATGTTTCATAAGTCAACACCTGGTTGTTTGTTGGGGAGCTAATCGCAACATTGTGCAGTTCCTGCAACTCGAAGCCGTTTTGAACAACAACAAAAATGGATCCCACAACGGCGTGGGCGCGAGTCACATAACCGATGAACACCATGTGGTTTGGGGCTGACGGCCTATTAGCCAAACCATAAACCAACCCACCAGCAGTAGTAGGTGACAACCAAACAGTATCACCCTCAGTAGCAGTCGAAGTATCCAACCCCGACAACAAACCATTAGTGACAACAAAACCCTGACCGTTCAAAGCCAAAGAAGTTTCAACCAAACCAAGAGTCTTGGAAGAGGTTTCTTCCGCATTCGCTTGCGACTTGCCAATAATAATGTTATTGCCAGTGGCACCGGTAATGTAAACAGCCATGCCCTTAGTGAGCGCAACACCAGCTTTGACTGCAACGCGTTGAGGAACAACCGAAGTGTCAAGGGTTTGCCAGGCAGTGTCATAGTTACTTGATGATGCCTTTACAAGGAACTGACCAGCCGTACCACCAGAAACAACACCTTGACCAGGTACTCCCTGAACACCAGCGTTCGAAACTGTAACCTCAACGGTTTGTGTGGTTGTGGTTATGTTCACCACATCTTCAGTAACAGCAACAGTTGTTACCGGCTCATTGACAGTAACTACATAACTCATCGGGTTACGCGACCTGTAACTTCAAAATCACCCTTAAGAATCGGGTAAGTGACCGTTCCCGAAGTCAAAAACAAATCATAAGCGTAATGACCAACAGCAACACCAGCAGTAATAGCTGAACCGAACGCAACCGCAATGGTTCCAGCCGTACCACCCAAAGTGATACCAGACCCGTTAGTCAATGAAATCAGGGCAGTGTCGAAATCGAAAGACTCACGAACCTGCATGGCAGCGGTATAACCCGTCAAGTTCAAATCCGACACAGTGAAAGTGCGGTCATAGTTTGCGCCTTGCGTAACCGAAATGTTGTATGTTCCTGGCTCAATCATTAGTTACCCCCATAAACGGTGTCTGGTGCGGCTGGATCAATGGATGCAACTGGTTGCAGTTTCGTTGACGGAACGCCGGTGTGTGGAATCTTCGGCAAACCAAGTGAAGCCAAAACTTCCTCTGGTGCGAAACCTTGACTGATAAGTTCGGCAGCCATCTTCACCTTGATTTCATCCGCCGATAACTCAGCAGCTGACAAGTTCACGTTGGCTAGTGGCACACGGTAAACGTCACCACCATCAGTCGGTTTGAAATCTTCCAAAGTGCGAATGTCGTTGATGCTCATCCAACCACCCTGAATGGCGATGCTGTAACCCTGCATACGCGTAGCGAAATCGGCGCGGATAAGTCCATCCAAGTTCCACTTCAAGAACGCGTTATCAGGCAACAATGAACTGTAAGCGGCTTCTAGGCGTTCAACGTATGGGCGCAAAGTGTGTGTAACAAAATCAATGGCCATTTGTTCAACGCTGGCATAAGACGTGGTACCTGGAACACCCAACATGAACGGTGGAATCTGGAACGCACGAGCAATATCCAACACTGCAAACTCACGCGACTGAATGAACTGATTAGCGTCATTTGGTGTTGAAGTCTGAATGTATTTTGCACCACCCGAAAGGATGCCCGTCTTGTGTGCGTTACGGTAACCCTTATGACGGTTATCAAACCCGTTAGCCAAATCCTTAGCTTGTTGAGCAGTCAACGCACCAGGGAACTCAATGATGCCGGCAGTCTGCGTACCGCCACCAAAGAACCGCGCAGCAAAAGACTGCAACGCAATGTCCAAACCAAGGTTTTCTTTCAGGGCTTCAACACGACCCTTACCCTTCACAGCACCTGGTAGAAGAATGTCGGTGATGTGAAGAATCTCATCAGAAGTAAGCGACTTCCCTTCCTCACCCTGGTAAGTGTAAATCTTCCGCCCAACAGCATTACGCTTCACATCCACAAGAGTCGGGTCAAGAACAACAAGGTTCACGATTTCAAGAGTTTTTGGATCACGGAAAACACGGGTATACGAGTTACCCCAAACTAGCAAGCTGATTAGAACCTGTTGCCAGTGTGCTTGACCTGAAACCAAATCAATGTCGGGTTTCACAACCCATGCTGGCTTTGGTCGGTAAGGAAGTCTTTGCCCGTTGTTGCGAACGAACGAATCCACCGGCAATGTTGAAATGGTGCCAGAGATAAGGTTTACCGCAGAATAAAACGGAACAATGCTGAAAGACGAATCAGGGGTAACGTTCGCACCCGAATCGGACTGCCATGCAAGCGAATCACCAGCACCCCAAATGCTTTGAAAAGAAATGGCGCGTTCCTCAGCGCCCGTCAACCTTGACCACCAGTTTGCCAAAATTTACCACCTAAAAGGAAAAGAATTCAGGAATGACCTGCACATCAAGTCTACCTGCGGTTGCACGGTCAAGGGCTATCACAGCTGCGACTGCCGCGTCAATGCGCCTGGAACTATTGCGGTTCTCTTTCACAATACGAACACCCAAAGCATCAGATTTAGTTATGGCGTTAGATAAATGCCTAGTCAACATAGGGTTTCCGTCATGGGTTAGACGGCCATCAGTCGCGTAATCGAAGAACTTTGCACAAGAAGTGACCATGCGTTTAGCGGAAGTTGACGGGTATTCGACAATAGGAATGCCTTTATCTTGCAAAACTTCCATTGATCGTTGCCACCGGTACGGGTCACAAGCAACTTCACGCACCTTATGGCTGGCACAAAACTCCAAGATTTCGTTCTCAACATCCTGAATGGGTACACGCCAGTTCGAATCATCAACACCATCCACCTTCTCCCACGCCTTCACCATGAACAAATGAGGTTTCTCGTCAAGTTCTTTAGGGATAGTACAACCAACAATGACGGTTGCGTCACCGCTGAACGACCCGTCAAAACCCAACATAATCTCATGGTCGGTAATGTCCACCTCATCCTGCAACGGTTCCCACGTGCCATTTGGCAACCAACTGATTTGTGAAGAAACCCACTGATTCAAACGCTTTGTACGAAACTCAGCTTCAGGGGTTCGGCGAACAGCAGACTCAAAGTCGGCTTTAGAAATAATGTCATCAAACCCAGGGTTCGCTTTCTCCCACTGAGCAGGGTCATTATGGTCACCGTCAGGGTCAGCTTCCCACCACGCCATAAAAAAGGTTGGATCAATGATTTCACCGCGAGCAACTTTCTGCCCATACTGATACAACGAATAAGCAACCGAATCCTGACCAGTCATGTCAGACTTCACACCAGCCGTAGTGATAGCAACAAGTTGACCAATCTTTCCACGGTTACCCATCGCCAGGCTAAACACATCAAACAAGTCACGGTTCTTATGGGCATGCAACTCATCCATAATCACGCGGCTAGGGTTCAAACCTTCCTTCGAATACGCTTCAGCCGAAACAACTTTGAACACTGATTGTGTTGCCGGAACATAAATGGAATCCCGATACAACTGCACCATGCCAGAAAGTTCCGTAGCCTCAATCATTCGTTTCGCTTCACCGAAAACAATGCGAGCCTGTTCCTTCTCAGCAGCAACCGCAATGACCTCACCACCATTGATGCCCTCAGCAATCAACGAATACAAACCAATAGCAGCTGACGAAAGCGCAGACTTCCCATTCTTACGAGGCAACCCCAACAATGCGGTTTGAGCAACCAACCCATCCTGCTCATCACGGGCATACAAGTTCTGCAGCAACGAAACCTGCCACGGCCTCATCCGCAACGCATCACCAGTCTTACCAGCAATACCATCCTTACCGATACTGCCAAAGGTTTCAGCGAACTCAGCCGCATACAACCCATCGCCACGCTCAACCGCATCAGGATTCACCGGAGTCAACCAACGAGGCGGCCAACTCACCTGGCAGCCTTCTTAGCCAATAGTTCTTCAAGCTTCGACTTAGTCTTAGCCGACACCAAACCCAAACGGGTACGGTCAGCCGGTGTGAACCCAAGCAACGAAAACGCGTTTACAATCTGTTTCTCAGTTTCCAACAAAGACATGTTCACCGGTCGGTCGGTCGGGTCAGCAATGAACGCTTCACGCAACAACTCGCGCCGGTCAAGTAACTCACAAACCATTTGCACCAACTGAGTATCAGTCTTGATGCTGATCCACAATTCACCAGCACCAAAAATGGAATCCCACAACTGGCGACCAACAACACCCAACGGACGCAACGGTTCAACATACCCGTATTCCATAGGGGCAATGCCATCATTTAGGCGCAAACCACGCTTACCAGGGTTACCCTGCATCAGCTTGATTTCAATGGGTTTCGGTGGATTAGCCATGCTCAAAGCCTAACAAAGTCAAAAGGTTGCAACTGCGGATGTCTGCAAAAAAGTTTCGGGGTTTCGGCTGAACGGAAAAGTTTGAATCTTTGACCCCACCCTGGCCTTTGTTTCAGAGTTGTGTGTTGCCTCTGCGACTGTTGCATGACCTGTGTGCGGCTGCTAGAGGGCTGTTGGGGTTCGTTGCGTCTATGTGGTCGGCTGTCCACGGATCGTCTTGCCTTGCCCCGTCTCCGCAGAGATGACAGGTCGTTGCTGTTGCTCTGATGAATGCTGCGTGTTTCTTGTATGTCTTGTTGTATAGCGTGGCTTTGTTGATGGTGTGTGTCTGGCATCTACTGCCCATTGATAGTTGACCACATACGATGCAAGGCTTAGGGAACTTCATTCCTTTGAAGCCCATCCGTTTCCTTTTAGGATGACGGCTGTACTGAAGAATAGTTTGTCCAGTTTTTCCCCACATTTTTCGCAGGGGATTTTCTCAGGTTCCGGCTCATTTATTTGGCGGATTATTAGCTGAGTATCTTTGCAGGGTTTGCAGTAGTAACTGTATGAGGGCATCAGAGTTTTCCTATGGTTCCTGTGTATGGTGTGTTGCGTTGTAGTTCCAGGTACGTTATGCCCACGGCTGAGTCGCTTCCTGCGTTGAGTCTGTACCAGTTACTTCCGTTATCCATCGAACCGCACTGCACCCAGTACCGTGATGAACCGTTAGATGACTGCCCTAGTTCTTGAACGCGTGAATGGTGGAAGTGTCCGGTCAAACCGATGGTGGCTGCTGTTACGGGTTGGTTGCCGAATGTTTGTTTCTCCCACCATGTCGGTACCCCATCGGGTCTGCCTGATTGGTGGCCATGCCAGATACCTAGAATGTGGTAGCCGTCACCGAACACGTCAATAGCTAACGATTCGTCATAAGGTTCAGGGATTAACACTTTCAGTGGTGTGTCTGTCGCTTTCGCGAGTCGATGTATTTGTTTAGCAATCATCACACCCCAATCATCTTCGCCTGGTTTACCCACCTGTTGTTTGTTTACACGGTTCTGGCAATGGTTGCTGGCTATGGTGGCGTAGGTTACTTCGGGGCAATACTTCACTGTTCGGGTAACCAGTTCCCAAATAAGGCTTATCGCGGTGTCAACCTGCCTCATGATGCTTAGATCATTCGTTGCGAGCTGCTGCATGTCGGCTTTGTTGTTGAAGCCCTCAACAATGTCACCCACGTCAACTAGAACAACGCGTTCATATTTGCCTGTTTTGAGTTTCTTTTCCAACGCATCGTATGCTTCGAACATTCTTTCGAACAGTTGCTGTGTACCACCGCGGTAATTAGTCTTACCAACCTGTAAATCAGCTACACCAACAATGAGGGCTTTCCCTGAATCGGTTACAGGTGGGGTTCTTTTTGTTTTCTTTGCCAACGACCAGGCGAGAGGTAAATCAACTTCTTGTGCGTTCTTCAGTATGAACTTGAACCGGTATGCGGTTAGCCATTGTGGTTCTAATGGGAATGGTCTGGCGACTTGCCAGCGTGATGTTCTGGGTTCCCCAACGATGGTGTATTTGTCGGGGTCAAACCCTGCTTCGATTAAAAACTTTTGGAAGTCTGGTTGTTCATCGCTTGAATAACCTGGTGTTGTTGCTTCCCCCACACCGTCTTGAAACTCAACTGCTGGTCGCCAATCCTTCGGGGCTGTGACCTTTGCAGCTGGTGTCAAATCTTCTAACACGAACACAACCCGTCACGGTGGCGTGTAATGCTCGTGTCAATGACTTGAATGCCCCGTTGTTTCAACGCATTACTCAACCCGATAGCTGACCAGGTTGCACGGTCATTGATAGCAGCTAAAAACGTTTCACGGTCTTTGCCTGTCAGTTGCTCACTGATAGTGCGTACCTTGCATGAGTAACGTTTCACCGGTGGTGTTAGATCATCTAAAAGCCCCATAGTTTCACCCTATCAAGTATGGTTTCAAGTTTCACTTTAACTTTAGGTTTCCAGAAGTGCCGGTACTGGTTGAGGAACCAGCGGTAATGCCAGCGCCAGGGAATAGGTTGACGTTCAGCGCGGTGCCGTGCCGTGCGTTTAGACATGACTATTTGCGTTTCAGTTCTTCAATTAGTCGGTACAGTTCCCAACAGTTTCCGTGGTCACATTTGCCTTCTAAAAAGTCGAAACAAATCTTTGCCTGGCAGGTTTTGATGACTTCGTTTCGTTCATCCATCTTCCCAAGCTCATACATTTGGCGTTCAGAGTGGTCTGCTGGTGCAAGACGGTTCATTTTATTTCCCCTACTTTGTTTGCTTTTTTTTGATTACAAATACCGTGTGTTGGTCTGATATTGTCTAATACATCAGCCCCACCTTTTGACAATGGCACAACATGATCAGGATGAAAAGACATTTCCCAACCTGGTTGCCCAACTCCACGTGGTGCCAACAAATCAATTTCGCCTTTACATAAATAACAAATGTTTCCATAGACATCTAAAACCAATGTCCACGGCACTTTTTTTGGATCACGTTGAAAACGATTAGGTTTGTTTTTGCGTTTACCCTCAATCCTTGCATTACGGAAATAACGTGCATTAGCTTCCCTGCAATCGGCACAGGGGTTTTCTTCTAACTGACGCACATGGAAGTCGTAACCAGCCCTTGTGCCGCATGCTGGCTGTTCTCTGAAGCGTGGATAACTTTCTTTAGGCATCAGATAGTTTCCTTTCTAGTTGATGCACCAGTTATTTCCAACTCTCCAGTCACAAAAGACCAGAAATCATTTAGTTCATTCTTGTAAACGGGTTTCGTTACCGGTTTGTTTTTTTCTTCCGACCGGAACCAAACCATGTAACAGCTTTTGCACATTTTCCGTGCATAGTGTGGTTTACCGCATTGACATAACTGTTTTTCTTGTTTGCCTTTACTACGCCCACGGGCAACGTCATAGTGTGGCCAACACATTTGTTTCCGTGCCGCTTCGGAATTGCAACCAGGTTCAATGCAGTTCACTTGTTCTCTCCTTTGATTGCCTTGCAGCAACACTTGTCTGGAACACTATCCCACAGACATTCTCCGCAGCACTTGCCCTTATGTACACTCACTTGTTCTCTCTTTCGATAAGAGCGGATAGTTCGTCAAGTAGACCATTGATAAAATCATTTTCTGCATCGTGAGAACCTGTGTCACGCTTGCTCTCTAGCAGTTTGATAATGCGTTCCTGCTCATTCTCAGTACCAGCATTATAACCACGCCAATAAGCGTCATTAGTCAAATCTTCAACCAGCATTGTTGTAGCCATTACAACCACCTACGAGCTGCAACACGAACCCCAACAACCAACAACACAAACAAACCAGCCAGGAACCACAACGGATCCACGTAACTCACCCAACCAGCCAACGCGTTACCCAACAAACCTGCACCAGTAAATAACGCCAAAAATGCGACCGACCCGACAATAAACTTCACTTTGTTTCCTCAACAATCTTCACAATGTGTTCCAACAATTTAGCCGAAACAGTAAACGATAAAACAGCATCTTCATTCAATGCTTCAATGATTCGAATGCGGACAGCATCAGCACCTTCTTGACGGTGGTGGTTACGAACCGCTGCACCTGGAATGTTCGCATCATTCATTAGATTCACTCCGACTGATAATGATGAAAGCCAACATGAACAATGCACCCAACAAAATGACGGTGCCGGCAACGACACAACCCAAAACGATTAGTGCGTTGATCATGGCATTGCCTCAACTTCAAGGATTGCCACTTTTAGGGCTTTGGTGGGTTTTGGTAGCGACTTTAGGAACGCCACCACATCTTTCTGCATTTCAGCGCGACCAGCTTTGTAACCAGCCTTCAACGCTTCCTGACGGACTTTCTCCATACCGTCATAAATTGGTGTTTCCATTTGAGTTCCTTTCCTCACAAGAAGTGTGGCACAGAACACTCGCAAACTGCAACATTGAAAATAAAAACTTTTGATAACATTTTCATAACTGGTCATACCTCGGATGAATAGTCGCTTCCGACCAGTAGAAAAGCCCCCACAAACCGTGAGGGCTTTTCGTCATTTCGGGGTCACCGTAATCCAAACACCCGGTGGTTCATCAATCGCATACCGTTCCGTGGCTTCTAAAGAAACCACCAACGAATCATCAGACCAAACCCGTGCATCCGTTAAAGAATCGTTGACGGCGCGAATTAGTTTGTCCAAGTCCGGTGCCACTGAAGGCCAAACCCGTTTCACAGTAGACGGTCTAGGCATAATGAACTCATAAACAACATGCACAGCATCAGTGAACGGTTCCATAAGGTTCAAGTTGACGAGTTCTTGTGCGGCACCAGCTGCAACAGTTGCGCGCCACGCTTTCAACGCAGGGTTAGCTTCAACCAAAACAATCTGGTTGCCCCGTTTAAACGCTTTTTTCGACCCCTGCGGAACAGGTTTGCCTTCAACGAAAACGTTAAACCTAGAAAGGTAAGTCATCCTGCTTCACAACCGGAACACCAGGCGCTTCAATGCGTGGCTTGTTGATGTGAACTTCAACACTGGTTTTACCTTCGTATTCGTTGATTCGGGTGCTGAAGATACCTGAAACGTTGATGATCTGACCTTCACGAACCTGCTCGTCAGTCCAAACCTTGTAATACTTCGACATGGTTTCGCCGGTCTGTGTTTTGTATGATTCAACAACGGTGAAACCTTTGCTGTTGATGTTTGTTACTGTTGCGTTTTTGATGCTAATAAAAGCCATGAGCTTTCCTTTCTATTCTCTTTCGTAACCAGGGACATGATACGGGTTCACACAATCGGTGTGGCCGCAGTTCCTGATGCCTGGCATGAACGGTAACCCATCCACGACAGGGCTTTCATCCTCATCGAAATCGCCTCGGTGAGGAATGCAAATCTCCGACCCGTAACGGATTTGTTTTGCAGGTCGCATGGTGCAGGATGCGCAAAAAGTTTTACGGCGGCTATCTTCAAGACGGCTTCCACATTGTTGACACAACTCGCGTTCCACATCGTCAGTTTAGCCCCAGAAGGCAGTTACGGCATTGAATGATGCTTATGCCATGAATACATTTCGGTGGTGGTGTAGCCCGTTTAGCAGCTTCCCTTGACTCCATGATGGCTTCTTGTGCAGCTTGTTTTTGTGCATCCATGATTCGCCTGGCACGGTCGGTTTGTTCGACCGCTTTTTCTTCAGGGCTTTTATCGCGTTCAGGGTACGGTTCATCCCACCAACCTTGACGGTTCAACCAGGTTGCTGGATGAGGTATGAACTGTGCCGGTGGAAGGTTCGGATCATTAGCGAGCCGTAAGGCACCCGAAAGAATGGCAATAACTGAGTCAGCTTGTTTCATAAATGCTTTCTTTGCTTCGCCTTTGCCGACCTTCCGAGGGTATGCTTCCCAAAACTTTTCAAAGTCACTTTGAGCATTAACTATGGTGTTCTTAACTAAATGGTTTTCTTTAGTAATTGATGTTCTTATATTGTCCGTTGATTGCCCCATGTGGTGCTGTTCCATAGTGGAATCGCCCGCGGTGGATTCATTCGCATCAGGATTCAAAACAACCCACTGTTTACAGGCAAACTTGCCGTCAACTTTTGGGCGATTCACTTGCAGCCATCCCAAATCAACGAGAAGCTTCGATGCTTCGTTTATTGCGTAACGACCCATACCGGTCTGCGTTTCGATCTGGTCATAAGTCAGGTTGTAACCATCCTGATGACTCATCAGGTATGCGAGTAGACGGAATGCGTTTGGCGTTATTTTGGGGTCACGGATGGCTGCGTTGGGGATTTGTGCGAATGGTACAGCGTCTTTTCGCGAAAGGTTGATTACACTCATTACTGCCTTTTCTCCGGCAGATACCCTAAAATGAGTAATGCCGATAGGTGATTATCGGTTGAGGGGCAAGTTCTTTACGGGGCTTGCCTCTCTCTTATTTTACCACGGATACAACGACTCCCTCTTGAAGTCATCCTTCAACAAGAACCAGGTGCGCGACACAGAATCAAACACCGGTTCGAACTCTGGATCAACCCAAGAATCAAGTTTCCAACCATTCTGCCGTGCAACACGAGCTGCATCAGCATTCGACTCAATCAAACCATTGAACGCCGAACACAACACGATAATGTTCGAAGCACGGTCAAGCAGTTTCGACCCACCCATGCCACGGCCAATGCGATGCTGTGGAACCAAAGTGTCATCATCCAAACCGCAATGCAAACAATGCCCATCACGTTTCAGAAACTTGCTGAACTGTTTACTGTTCACGTTCCAACCTGGTGATTTCCCGTTCCAAATACCAACGAGCCTTCTTCAAATCCTGTAACTTGAAACCCTTGAAATCTGCACGGCAAACATACTTCACCACATTACCCAGATTGAAGTTCAAACATTCTGTAATCTCAATCACTTCGACAGGGAACTGTGTGTAATGTTTAGGGTTATTGATTAGATCAGGCAAACTTGTATCCTAACTCCACTTGTTTAGCAACGGTTTGTGTTGACATTTGCGCCAACTCAAGTTGTTTCAGTTTAGTCTTAACCCGATTCAACTCTGCCTTAGCCAAATCAGCCCCCAAACGGCTTTCAGCGGCTTGTAGACGGCTTATCGCTGTTCTATCCGCAACAGTACCCTCAGCCCCCAGAAACGCCTTCTGCAACGCTAACTCGTACTCGTATTCTTTTTGCGCCAATTTCTCCTCAGCACGAAACAATGCATCAGCACCCTTAGCTGCTTCCTCGCGAATCCTCGTCAACTCCAGAATCACCTGAGCCGGTGTAAAATCTTCCATCCCTCAACCTTTCCAAACGTTCCCCCAACAACACATTCAAACCATTAGCAGTAGCCCTCTGCCTGGAAGCCATCGCTTGATAATACGCTTCCTGCA
>Ga0208864_1000080_pt1 | contig 29150 bp, 29 predicted proteins | sample CryBogmetaGMA05M_FD_184542 | JGI IMG/M metagenome (GOLD analysis project Ga0208864, IMG submission 184542) | Freshwater microbial communities from Crystal Bog, Wisconsin, USA - MA0.5M (SPAdes) | ecosystem: Environmental > Aquatic > Freshwater > Lake | place: Crystal Bog, Wisconsin, USA...
CATGGCTGCCGGCACGGTGCTGTCCCGCTATGCATCCCGCCACAGCGATCCGGTGGCGATCACCGGATGGCACATGCTGTTGGGCAGTGGACCTTTGCTCCTGGGGGCCCTGATCACTCCACTGGTTTTGGCTGGGGGGCCGGAGTTGGCATCGGCTGGATTGGGGCCACGTTTTTGGGGCGCGCTTTGGCCCGCCTGGAGCGCCGGCCAATGGGGCCTGATGGTCTATGCCACGGTGCTGGGGAGTGCCCTGGCCTATGGCCTGTTTTTCTGGTTTGCCAGCAGCGGCGATCTCACGGGCTTTACGGCCCTCACCTTTCTGACACCTGTGTTTGCGTTGTTGTGCGGCGTGTTGTTCTTAGACGAGAGCCTGGAGCCACTCCAGTGGGTTGGTGCCCTTTTGGCCCTGGTTTCGGTGCTACTGATCAACCGGCGCCAGCAGCTCTGGCAGGGGACTTTGTGATGGCGGTGTTGTGATGCGGATTTTGGTGGTGAGTACCCCGGTGGGCCCCTTGGGCAGCGGCCAGGGAGGTGGGGTGGAGCTCACCTTGGCCGCCCTGGTGGCCGGTCTGTTGCGGCGGGGCCATGGGATCACCGTGCTGGCGGCAGCGCGATCGGTGCTGCCGCCCTCCTGTGGGGCGGCCGCGTTGTGGACCTGCACCGGAGCACCCCAGCCCAGTTGCCAGCACCAGGGCCGTGGGGCCCCGATCACCATGCCCGCCGATGGGCTGTTGGCCCAGTTCTGGCAGCGGGCCCTGCAGGCCCAGGCGTCGTTTGATGTGATCCTCAACCTCGCCTATGACTGGCTGCCCCTCTGGCTCACCCCCCACACCCAAACGCCCTTGGCCCACCTGGTGAGCATGGGCTCGGTGGGGGAGGCGATGGATGGGGTGATTGCCCAAATCAGCGGCAGTCACCACCGCCACTTGGCCTTCCACACGGCCAGCCAGGCCGCCGATTTCCAGCTCTCAAGCCCGCCCCAGCTGGTGGGCAACGGATTTGATTTGCAGCGCTACAGCTTTTCTGCCCAACCCATGCAGCAGCTGGGATGGGCGGGGCGCATTGCCCCGGAAAAGGGTCTCGAGGATGCCGCCGCCGTGGCGGCCCAGCTGGGATTGCCCCTGCACGTTTGGGGCTACCGGGAAGATGGCGCCTATGCCGAGGCGGTGGATGCCTCCGTGCCGGAGGGCACGCTCATTTGGCGGGGGTTTTTGCCCACCGACCAACTCCAAGCCGAACTGGGCCTGTGCATGGCCCTGCTCAACACCCCCAAATGGAATGAGGCCTTTGGCAACGTGGTGGTGGAGGCCATGGCCTGCGGCGTTCCCGTGGCGGCCTATGCCCGGGGTGGTCCGGGGGAGCTGGTGCAGGAGGGGCTGAATGGGGCCTTGGCCCGCCCGGATGACCGCTTGGATTTGGCCGCGGCGTTGCACCGGGCCCTGGCGGTGCCGCGCACTAGTTGCCGCCAGTGGGTGGAGCAGCACTGCTCCCAGGATGCCTTCGCCGGCCGGATTGAGGCCTGGCTCCAGGGGGTGGCCAGATAGCTTTTGGCCACCCCAGCCGGCCCGGTTTGAGCGACTTGCCCATTGCCCCTGCCCTGCGCCGCCACGTGCTGCTGATCACGGCGGTCTTGGGGCTGGTTTTGTTTGTGTGGCGCTTGGGCAGCACGGGCCTGGTGGATGAAACGCCGCCCCTGTTTGCGGCTTCTGCCCGGGCGATGGCGGAAACGGGTGATTGGTTGATCCCCCGGGTCAATGGCCTGCCCCGCTACGACAAGCCGCCCCTCGTCTATTGGGCCATGGGCTTGCTGTATGCCCTGCCCGGCCAGGAGCAATGGAATCCCTTGGGCACCTGGGCCGCCCGGCTGCCTTCGGCGCTGGCCTCGATCAGCGTGATGCTGGGTTTGGCCCACACCCTCTTGCGCTGGCCCCAAGGGGGCCCAAGGCCCGCCCTGACGGCCCTGGGCGCAGCCCTGGCCTTTGCCCTGTCGCCCCTTGTGCTGCTTTGGAGCCGGATTTCGGCCAGCGACGCCCTCTTTTCGGCCTGTGTGGCCTGGAGCCTGCTGCTCTGCTGGCAGGCCTACGCCGATGGCAAGCGGCGCTGGTGGTCCGGTTGGGTGGCCCTGGGCTTGGCCGTGCTCACAAAAGGCCCGGTGGCGGTGGTGCTGGTGGGGTTGGTGCTGCTGCTGTTTGGCTGGCTTCAAAGGGATCTTGAGGGGGTGGCCCGCCGGCTCAGGCCGGTGCGGGGCCTGGTGATCGCAGCGGTGATGGCGATTCCCTGGTATCTGGCCGCCGTGGCGGTGGAGGGGGAACCCTTCGTGCGCAGTTTTTTTGGTTACCACAACCTGCAGCGCTTCACGGTGGTGGTGAATCACCACCTGCAGCCCTGGTGGTTTTTTGGGGTGGTGCTGGTCATCGCCAGCCTGCCCGCCACCCCCCTGCTGCTGCTGGGCTTGGCCCAGTTGGGGCGCCGGTGGCGGGAACCCTTGCCGGCTTCCCTTTCCCTGCAGCGCTTTGCGGCCTGCTGGCTGGTGGCCGTGCTGCTGTTTTTCACCGCAGCAGCCACCAAGTTGCCCAGCTATTGGATCCCCGCCACCCCGGCGGCTGGGCTGTTGATTGCCATGGCCGCCCAGCAGGGCAGGGGGCGCGGGGCTTCTAGCCGCTGGGCCTGGGGGGGCACCGTGGCCTTAACGGTCGTTTTGGCCGTTGGCTTTGCGGCCGCTCCGCTGTGGGTGCCCCTGATCCAGGAGCCGGAGATGCCCAGCTTGCCGGTGGATTTGTTGGCCGGTGGCTGGCTCTGGTGGGCTGCGGCCCTGTTTGCCCTGGCGGCCCTCGGGGTGATCGTGACCCGCCGGCGGGATGGACCTAAGGCTTTGCTGGCCTTGCAGGTGCCGATCGTTGCCTTTGTCCCTCTGGTTTTGCTGCCGGCTTGGCAGTTGGGAGATCAGCTGCGGGGCCTGCCGGTGCGGCAGATGGCCGCCGCGGTGGCCCGCCAGTCCCAGGGTTCCGACCCCTTGGCGATGGTGGGCGTGATGAAGCCCTCTCTCCACTACTACAGCCGCCAGGTGGTGCTCTACGAAGGGGCTGGGCCCGTGGGCTTGCTCAACCTCAACGACCGGCTGGCCAAGGAACACCGCCCGGGCCTTGCCCCCAGCCCGGCGCCCAGGGAGGGAACTTCTGGTGCAACTCCCAACACAACTCCCCACGAAACGGTTTTGGTGGTGATCGACCAGGGCACAGCCCAGCAGGTCGGCTGGCAGACGCTGCCCCACCAGGAGTTGGCCGCCCATGGGATCTACCGGCTCTGGAGGGTGGAGCGCTGGCACCTGGACCGGCGGGCCGTCCAGCTCGCCGCTGCCAGTGCCCTCAGGCCGGATTGGCAGAAGCCCAGGCCAGAGCGTTACTAAGACCTCAGCGGTGCTAGGCAGTGAACCCCCTAGTCGGGGGCGGTGAGTTGGGCCCGGCGGCAAAAGCTGCAATGGCCCCACAGGGCCATCTCGCCGGCCGGGGCCGGGCTGCCGCAGCTGGGGCAGGTGGCCATGCCATGCACATCCACCCGGCTGGGATGGACAGCCCAGGTTTGGGCCTCGGCCTCGCCTCCAGGGGTGGCTTGGGCCCGGCCGTAGTGCTGCTCGATCTTCAGATCCCGCAAGCTGAATCCGGCTGCCCGCAGGGCGCCGATCAGTTGGTGGCGGTTGTATTGCAAGGCCTGCAACCAGGGGCCGGGTGCGGCCCCCACGGTGAGCAGGCCTCCCTGCAGGCGGAGCGGGCGGCAGTGGGCGGCCAATTGGGGGCCGGCGATTTTGGGCCAGGCCTGCCAGAGCGCCGCCAGATGGCCGCCCCGGTGCCAGTCTTTTTCCAGGGCCTTGAGGCAGCTCCCCAGGCCACTGGCCCCGGGCCGAGGGGCCGGCAGCAGCAGCGAGAGGTTGCCGATTTGGCGGGTTTGGTCCCGGGGCGCTTTGGCCATCGCTGAAGGCTAGGCCCATTGTGGTTAGCCTCAGGCCTTGCCTTCTCTGGATGGGCTTGTTGCACCCATGGGTTTTTTCGACCGCCTCAGCCGCCTGATCCGTGCCAACGCCAATGCGGCGTTAAGCAGCGTGGAAGATCCGGGCAAGATTCTCGATCAATCCGTTGCCGACATGCAATCGGATCTGGTCAAGCTGCGCCAGGCCGTGGCCGCGGCGATTGCCAGCCAGAAGCGCATTGCTAATCAGGCCGAGCAGGCCGAGAGTCAAAGCGCCACCTGGTACGAAAGGGCAGAGTTGGCCCTGAAAAAGGGGGAAGAGGACCTGGCCAAAGAAGCCCTGGCCCGGCGCCGCACCTGCCAGGAAACCTCCACCGCCCTTTCGACCCAGCTCAACAGCCAGGCCGGCCAGGTGGAGCTGCTCAAAAAGAGCCTCCTGGCCCTGGAAGGCAAGATCGCTGAGGCCAAAACCAAAAAAGACATGCTCAAGGCCCGGGCCCAGGCAGCCCAGGCCCAGGTCCAACTGCAGAGCGCCGTGGGCAACCTCGGCACCAATACCTCCATGGCTGCCTTTGAGCGCATGCAGGAGAAGGTGGAGATGCTCGAAGCCAACAGCGCCGCAGCGGGCGAGCTGGCTGGGGCAGATCTGGAGAGCCAGTTTGCGGCCCTAGAAGGGGCTCCAGAGGTGGATAGCGAATTGGAGGCCATGAAGCGGCGCCTCTCTGGGGGAGCCTCCCAGGTGTCGTTGCCTGCGGCCGACTCGGCCGCTGTGCAGCAGGTCAAGGTGACGGAGGTTGATGGCGAGCTCGAGGCACTCAAACGCTCCATTGAGCAGGGCTGAACCAAACGCTGCACCCTGGGCCAGTTCCTACAATTGGCCCAGAATTGCTTTACTTCCGTGGCCGTCGTTGAGCTCACCGATGCCAATTTCCAAGCCGAAGTGCTGGATGCCCAAGGTGTGGTGCTGGTGGATGTTTGGGCGACCTGGTGCGGACCTTGCCGCCTGATGGCCCCCTTGATGACCTGGGCCGATGGCGAGTACTCCGGCCGCTTGAAGGTGGGCAAGCTCGATGCCGATGGCCATCCCACGGCCCGGGACGGCCAGAAGATTCAGGGGCTCCCCACCTTGATCCTGTTCAAGGACGGCACGGAGGTGGCTCGCCATGAAGGCGCCATGGCTAAGCCCCAACTCGCGGCCTTCTTGGATGCCAATCTCTGAGCGGCTTTCGCGGCTCGGCAGCGGCGTTTTTGCCCGCAATGATGAACGCAAGTCGGCCTATCGCCAGCGGCTAGGGGCTGGCCCAGAGCTGCTCGACCTCTCCCTGGGCTCTACCGACCTCCAGCCTCCTGCCGCGGCGATCGCGGCCATGGCGGCCGCCCTGGAGCGTCCTGAAAGCGCCGCTTACTGCATGCACGGGGCCACCCAGCCCTTTCGCCAGGCGGTGGCCGATTGGGCCGCCGAGCGTTTTGCCACGGCCGTCGACCCCGACACCGAGGTGCTGCTGTTGGTGGGCTCCCAGGAGGGTACGGCCCATCTCCCCTTGGCGGTGTTAAACCCTGGTGACCAGGCCCTGCTGCTCGATCCCTACTATCCCTCCCACATGGGGGGCTTGCACCTGGCCTCAGCGGAGCCGGTGCTGTTGCCCTTGGATCCCACCCGCCAGTGGCGTCCAGATTTTGGGGCCCTCAGCCCGGCGCAATGGGATCGGATCCAGCTGATGGTGATGGGTTTCCCCCACAACCCCACCGCCACCACCGGTGAGCAGGCCTGGGTGGATGAAGCGGTGCAGAAGGCCATCGAGCACGGGATCGTGCTGGCCCATGACAATCCCTATGTGGATTTGGCCCTCGATGGCGAGGCCCCAGCCCTGCTGCGCAATCCCGCCTGGCGGCAATGCGGCATTGAGTTTTTCTCCTTTTCCAAAAGTTGGTGCCTGGGGGGCTATCGCCTGGCCTTTGCGATTGGGGCGCCATGGTTGATCACGGCCCTACGCCAGCTCAAGGGCGTGGTCGACTTCAACCAGTCGTTGGCGTTGCAGGCCGGGGCGATCGCCGCATTGCAGCAGGCCTCCCACTGGCCCGAGCAGCTCAAGCAGGTCTATCGGCCGCGGCGGGATCGGATGGCTGCAGCCCTGGAGGCGGCGGGCTGGCCGGTGCGGCTGCCCTCGATGGCCCTGTATCTCTGGCTCGAGCTGCCGCCCAAGGCGCGCGCGAAGGGCTTCGGTTCCGAGTCGTTTTGCGCGGCCCTGCTCGATGCCACAGGGGTTTGCCTCACACCGGGCAATGGCTTTGGCCCCGGCGGCGAGGGCTGGGTGCGCTTGGCGTTGGTGCATCCCGTTGAGCAGCTGGAGTTGGGGGCAGCCCGCATCGGCGTTTGGTTGGCCCAGCTTTGAGCTGGCAGGTTCGCCGTACTGCGGTGTGTGGTAGCACCGAGCGGGAATTGGAGCGGTGGTTGCGCTCTCGCGAAAAAGAGCGCCGCCCCCTGCCAGGCGCCCTTGGGGGAAGGCTTGGGGGAGGGCTGGCGGTGGTGGCCACCCACCAGCGCTTTGGCCAGGGCCAGCGGGGCCGGCCCTGGGATTCGCCCGTGGGAGGGCTGTGGCTGAGTGCGGCGATGCCATGGCCAACGGCCTTGACCGACTCGGCCTCCCTGTCCCTGGCGGTGGCCGTGGGATTGGCCCTGCAGTTGGAGGCCCTCGGGGTGGTTGTCCAGCTCAAGTGGCCCAATGATGTGTTGGTGGGTGGGCGCAAGTTGGCCGGGATTTTGCCCCGGCTGCGTCTGCGGGGCGACCAGGTGCGCTGGGCCCAGGTGGGACTGGGCCTCAATGGCATCAATCACCCCCCCAGCGGGGCGATTTCCCTCGCCCAAGCCCTATCCCAGGGCCCGTTCCATCCCAAGGCCAAGCCCCAACGGTTGCTGAAGCCGGTGCTAGCTGCCCTGGACTGGGCCCAGGCGATGGCGCACCAACAGGAGCTGGTGCGGCTGGGGGCGGAAGCCCGCCTGCTTCGGCCGGCCGAGGGGCTCCTCCATGGCGGCCAGATCTGGCAGGTGGTGGGCCTGGAGTCGGATGGGGGCCTGCGCTTACAGCGTCCTGGGGCGACGTGCACCCTGCAGCGCAGTTTTTAGGATGGCCCCATGAAGCGACCGCCCCAGTCCCAGCCCAGGTGGTCACCTCTCTCCTGGTGGCAGCCCGTGGCAGCGGCGTTGGTGTTGGCATCCCCGCTGCTGGGGGTTGCAGCTCCCCCCGAACCCCTGCGGCCGGATCCCGCCCAGTTGTCCACCGAACCCCCAGCCCGCTTTGATGCATCCCTGGATGCCCTGGTGCGGGATGGGGTGGTGACCCCATCGGAGCGCTCCCGGATTCGCTCCGGTGGTGGGATGACCCCCTTCAATGTGCCAGCCCACCAGCAGGCCTGCCGCAGTGGGGCCCTCTCCGATCAGGAATGCCGCACTGGCTTGGTGGTCCGTTGGGGGATTCGACCAAGCCGCTATTCCAGCAGCGCCGATGGCATCGAGCGCCTGGGGGCCGATGGGAGGCCCCTACCGCCATTGACGGTGCCGGTTTCCGCCTTGCTCACGGGCGCAGGGGGAACCTTTCGGCTGGCCGATGTGTTTGGGGTGACCCCCCGGCCTGCCCCGCTGCTGGGCAATGGCAATCGCCGGTTGCTTTTCCCTCTGATGGGCTCGGCGGTCACCACCAGTGGCTTTGGCTGGCGACTGCATCCCCTACTGGGCAATTGGTTGATGCATTCAGGCCGGGATCTGGCCGCCCCTGAAGGCACCCCGGTGGTGGCGGCCCTTTCCGGGTTGGTGATCAGCAGTGGTTTGGCCGGGGGCTATGGCCTGGCCATTGAGGTGGAGCATGCCAACCCGCGGCGCCACAGCCTCTATGGCCACCTCAGTGAGCTCTATGTAAAGACCGGCGATCGGGTGCGCCAGGGCGAGGTGATCGGCCGGGTGGGCAGTACGGGACTCAGCACGGGCCCGCACCTCCATTTTGAGCTGCGTCTCCCGGGGGATGGGGGCTGGGTGGCGGTGGATCCGGGCGATTTGGATCCCGGCAGGGCTGGATCCGGCAGCGACACCATTGCCCTGTTGATGGGCCAACTGGTGCAGAGCCTGGAGCGGCCAGCCAAAAAAGCCGGGCGAGGTTGAGGGCCTAAGGGGCGATCGCCCCATCCCTGAACTGCACCACCTGCTGGGCCCTGGCGGCCACGTCATCTTCATGGGTCACGATCACCACGGTCATGCCGCCTTGATGCAGGGCTTCAAAGAGATCCAGCACCTCCTTGGTGGTGCGGGAATCGAGTGCCCCTGTGGGTTCATCGGCCAGGAGCAGGGCTGGGTTGTTGATGATGGCCCTGGCCACGGCAACCCGTTGTTGTTGGCCGCCTGAGAGTTGGTTGGGTTTGTTCTCGAGTCGGCTCCCCAGCCCAACCCGCTCGAGGGCAGCCTTGGCGCGCTCCCGGCGTTCCTCATTCGGAACTCCGGCATAGATCATCGGCAGCATCACGTTGTTGATGGCGCTTAGTTGGGGAAGGAGGTGGAATTGTTGGAAAACAAAGCCCAGCTCTTTGTTGCGCAGGTCGGTGAGTTCGTCGTCGTTGAGATGTTCGATAGCCGTGCCATTGAGCTTGTAGCTGCCGCTGGTGGGTCGATCTAGGCAGCCGATGATGTTCATGGCGGTGCTCTTTCCGGAGCCGGATGTACCCATCACCGCTAAATAGTCACCGCGGTTGACCTTGAGGGTGAGACCATTGAGGGCCCTCACCTCCGTATCCCCTGTGCCGTATACCTTGCAGACGTTGACCAGTTCGGCAACGGCTTGGTTGGCAGCAGGCGACGTGGTTGAGGCTTCAGCCAAGGGGTAGGGGCGTGGCTGTCGCAACAGCAACTCCCGACGCTATGGCCTGCTGCAGGATCGGGGTGCCGGCAACGGTTTCACCAGCCCATTGGAACAACGGGTTGGAGAGGATGCCGCCAACGGCGGTGATAATCACGCAGCCAACCAAGGCGGTGCGCAGGGCAGGCAGGCCCGCCACCGACCAGGTGATGGCTGGGTAAGACTTGACTGCGTCGGAGGCTTCCTGGGGTTCCTTCACCACCATCATCTTGATCACAGAGATGTAGTAGTAAATCGACACCACTGAGGTGATCAGCCCCACCACAACCAAGAGATATTGGTGGTCGGCCCAGCCAGCAAAAAACAGGTAAATCTTGCCGAAGAAGCCGAGCATGGGCGGGATGCCTCCAAGGGACAGCAGGCACAGGCTCAACCCCAGGGTAATGAGGGGATCTTTCTGATAGAGGCCGGCGTAATCGGCGATGCGATCACTGCCGGTGCGCAGTGAAAACAGGATGATGCAGGCAAAGGCTCCCAGGTTCATGAACAGGTAGGCCGCCATGTACAAAACCATGGCGGCAAAGCCATCGGCGGTGCCGCAAACCAGGCCGATCATCACAAAGCCGGCCTGGCCAATCGAGCTGTAGGCCAGCATCCGTTTCATCGAGGTTTGGGCTAGGGCCACCACATTGCCGAGCACCATGCTCAAGATCGCCAGCACGGTGAACAGCAATTTCCACTGGGCTTCAAAGGGTTCAAAACATCCCACCAAAATTCTGAGGGCCAAGGCAAAGCCTGCGGCTTTGGATCCCACAGACAGGAACGCCACCACCGGCGTCGGCGAGCCCTCGTAAACATCCGGGGTCCATTGGTGGAAGGGAACCGCGGAGATCTTGAAGGCCACGGTGGCCAGCACAAACACCAGGGCCAGGGCGCTCACCGGTGAGGCGCTGGTTTGCAGGGCCACGCCCACGGCCTCCAGGCTGGTTTCACCCCCGGTGATGCCGTACAGCATGGAGGCCCCGTAGAGGAACACCGCGGCTGCAGCCGATCCCACCAACAGATATTTCAGGGATGCCTCGGCGCTGCGGGCATCGCGCTTCATGTAGCCCGACAGCAGATAGCTCGAAACCGAGAGGGTTTCAAGGGACACGAAGATGCTGATCAGATCGGTGGCGCCACACAGAAACATCGCCCCTAGGGTTGCCGAGAGCAAAATCGCCGCGTATTCCCCCACGGGGCTGCCGCTGCGCTCGACGTAGCGCCAGCTGATCAGCAACGAAATCAGGGTGGAGGCAGCCACCACGGCACGGAAGGCAATGGCCAGGTTGTCGGCCAGGAAGGTGCCTACAAACGAGGGCGCCAGGTTGCCGTTCCATTGCGTAGCAAGCAGCACCAGGGCCGAGGACAGGCCGGCGTAGCAAATGGGCGGAACCCAGCGGCTGGCGGCCTTTTCGCCAGCCAGATCCACCAGTAGGCAGGCCAACAGTGCGATTAACACCGCCGCCTCTGGAGCGATGGCGGCGGCGTTGAGCTGGAGGTTGAGGCCGGCCGTGCCTGCCCCACTGCCGATGGCTTCAGCCACGGACGAGAGGGAGCCGAGCAGAACAGTCACAGCAGCTGCGGGCCAAGGGTTGAATGGTCTGGACTGTAGCCGCGCTAGGCCCTTGATCTGAGGGGTCCCTAGCCGCCCGGGGCATTCGATGCGATAAAGAGGGATGCGGTTGATTGCCAGTCTGTGGGGCATACCCTCGTCATCGTTGAGAGCCCCACAAAGGCCCGCACCATCCGTGGCTTCCTGCCGAAGGAGTTTCGGGTGGAGGCCTCCATGGGCCATGTGCGCGACCTTCCCAACAACGCCAGTGAGATCCCGGCGGCCTACAAGGGCGAGAAGTGGGCCAACCTCGGCGTCAATACCACCAAGGACTTCGAGCCCCTTTACGTGGTGCCGAAGGACAAGAAGAAGACCGTTAAGGAGCTCAAGGACGCCCTGAAGGGCGCCGACCAACTCCTGCTTGCTACCGACGAAGACCGGGAGGGCGAAAGCATCAGCTGGCACCTGTTGCAGCTGCTAAGCCCGAAGGTGCCCGTGAAGCGCATGGTGTTCCACGAGATCACCAAGGAGGCGATTGGCCGGGCCCTCGACCAGACCCGCGAGCTCGATATGGAGCTGGTGCACGCCCAGGAAACCCGGCGCATCTTGGATCGGCTGGTGGGTTACACCCTCTCACCGCTGCTTTGGAAGAAGGTGGCTTGGGGCCTCTCGGCCGGCAGGGTTCAATCGGTGGCGGTGCGGCTGTTGGTGCTGCGTGAGCGGGCCAGGCGCGCCTTCCGCAGCGGCAGCTACTGGGATCTCAAGGCCCAGCTCCAGCATGGCGGTGCCAGCTTTGACGCCAAGCTCAGTCACTTCAAGGGTGAGCGCATTGCCGGGGGCTCCGATTTCGATGAGACCACCGGTGGCCTGAAATCCGGCAGCAGGGTCAAGCTGCTCAGCGAAGCCGAAGCCCGCAGCCTCCAGGCGGCCACCAGCGCTGCCCCCTGGCGGGTGGCCGAAGTGGAGGCCAAGCCCACGGTGCGCAAGCCCGTGCCGCCCTTCACCACCAGCACCCTGCAGCAGGAGGCCAACCGCAAGTTGCGGCTCTCGGCCCGCGACACCATGCGCACGGCCCAGGGCCTCTACGAGCGCGGCTTCATTACCTATATGCGCACCGATTCGGTGCACCTCTCCGACCAGGCCATCAATGCGGCCCGCAACTGCGTGGCCGCGATGTACGGCAAGGACTACCTGAGTCCAGGTCCGCGCCAATTCACCACCAAGGCCCGCAACGCCCAGGAGGCCCACGAGGCGATTCGCCCCGCCGGGGAAAGTTTTCGCACCCCCAACGAGACAGGCCTTGATGGCAAGGACCTGGCCCTCTATGAGCTGATTTGGAAGCGCACCGTGGCAAGCCAGATGGCTGACGCCAAGCTCACCATGCTGAGCGTGGAGATCCAATCAGGGGAGGCCACCTTCCGGGCCTCGGGCAAGCGGATTGATTTCCCCGGCTTCTTCCGGGCCTATGTGGAGGGCAGCGACGATCCCGATGCGGCCCTCGAGGGCCAGGAAGTGCTGCTGCCCTCCCTGGCCGTGGGAGATGCCCCCACCTGCAAGGGCGTCGAACCCCTGGGCCACCAAACCCAGCCACCGGCTCGCTACAGCGAGGCATCCCTGGTGAAGATGCTCGAAAAAGAGGGCATTGGCCGCCCCTCGACCTACGCCAGCATCATTGGCACCATCGCCGACCGGGGTTACGCCGCCCTCCAAAACAACTCCCTCACCCCCAGCTTCACAGCCTTTGCGGTGACGGCCCTGCTGGAGGAGCACTTCCCCGAGCTGGTGGATACCAGCTTCACCGCGAAGATGGAGAACAGCCTCGACGACATCTCCACTGGCAAGGAAGAGTGGCTGCCCTACCTCACCCAGTTCTTCAAGGGTGACCAGGGTCTGGAGACCCTGGTCCAGCAGCGGGAAGGCGACATTGATCCGGGGGTGTCGCGCACGGTGGTCCTGGAGGGGCTGCCCTGTGTGGTGCGCATCGGCCGGTTTGGGGCCTATCTGGAAACCAAGCGGGTGGCGGAGGATGGCACCGAAGAACTGCTCAAGGCCACCCTCCCCCAGGAGATCACCCCTGCCGACCTCGACGCCGAGAAGGCTGAGCTGATCCTCAAGCAAAAGGCCGATGGCCCTGAATCGATCGGCGAAGACCCGGAAACTGGCGAGCAGATCTATCTCCTGTTTGGCCAGTACGGCCCCTACCTCCAGCGGGGGCAGGTGAGTGATGAGATCCCCAAACCGAAGCGCACCTCCTTGCCTAAGGGGGTCAGCCCGGAATCCCTCACCCTGGACGACGCCCTCGGCCTGCTGCGGTTGCCCCGCCTTCTGGGTGAGCATCCCGATGGCGGCAAGGTGCAGGCCGGTCTTGGCCGCTTTGGGCCCTATGTGGTGCACGACAAGGGCAAGGGGGAAAAGGATTACCGCTCGATCAAGGCGGAAGACGAGGTGCTCTCGATTGGCTTAAGCCGGGCCGTCGAGCTGCTGGCCACCCCCAAAAAAGGTCGGGGCGGCCGGACGGCTCTGAAGGATCTCGGCACGCCCGAGGGCGGCGATGAGGCCGTGCAGTTGTTCGACGGCCCCTATGGCCTCTATGTGAAGCAGGGCAAGGTGAATGCCTCCCTGCCAGAAGGCAGTACCGCCGACACCATCACCCTGGAGCAGGCGGTGGAACTGCTGGCAGCGAAGGCCGCCACTGGCAAGGGAACCAAGGGACGCAAGGCCTCGGGCAGCGCAGCCAAGAAAACCACTGCCAAGGCCGCGACCAAGCCAGCTGCGACTAAGGCAGCCACCACCAAGGCAGCCGCTAAGCCCGCGGCTAAAAAACCACCAGCCACCACCAAAACGGGCCGCCTGCGGGCCAGCGCCGTGCGGGTGATCAAGGCCGCGGATCGCTGATGGCGCGCCGAACCCTGGTGGGCCTTGCTGGGGTTCTGCTGCTGGGCGGTTGCAGTGGCACGCCCTTTGGCGACCAACTCTCCCGCAGTTTCTCCAGCCCGCCTGGGGCTGGTGCCCCCGCCGGGCGAGCAACGGCCACCAAGCCCGATCCGGCCCTGGGCCCCGATGCAGCCAAAACGACTGATTTAGCGAAAACGGCTGACCTAGCTAAAACCAGCGATCCGGCGAAACTTGCCAAGGTGGCGGCTTCCACGGCCAAGGCTCCGGAAGCCAAACCCTTGCCGGCTCCGGTCACCCTGGCTCCGGCGCCCTACCGGGTGACGATCAAATTGCCCGCGGCGGATCCTTCCGCCCCCGCCGAGGTCGTGACCAAGGCCCTGCGCGCCGCTGGTGTGTCCTTTGAGGTGGAAACGATTGAGCGGGTGCGCAATGGCAGCCAGGGCCAGGGCGCTAACCCCAGCGTCACCCCGGCCCCCCAGCCGCGCTGATGACCCGCCATCCCCTAAGCCACCGCCAGGCCAGGCAGCTGATGGATACGGCGTACCTCGCTGCTGCCACAGCCTTGCTGTGGATCGCCCTTTATTACCTGCCCGTGGGCAGTCCGTTGTTTCGGCTGGCCCTGCCCCTGCCCCTCGCCCTGCTCCAGTTGCGCCAGGGCTGGCGCTGCGCGGTGGAGGGGGTGGTGGTGACGGCCCTGCTCCTGCTGGCGCTGATGGGCCCGATCCGGGGCCTGCTGGTGCTGTTCCCCTATGGCGCCCTTGCCCTCTGGATGGGGTGGTGTTGGAGGCGGGGCGCCAGCTGGTGGTGGAGCTGGGGGCTGGGCAGCCTGATTGGCGCGGTGGGTTTCCTGGTGCGGGTGGCGGTGCTGTCGGTGCTGGTGGGCCAAAACCTCTGGGTGGTGATCACCAGTGCGGCGGCGGGCTTGATGGAGAAACTGGCCTCCTTGATCGGCCATAGCGGGGCCGTGGATTTGGCCCAGGTTCAGCTGCTGGCCTTGGTTTTGGTGCTGTTCCAAAACGTTGTTGTGGTGCTGGCCATGCACGCCGTGGCCTATTGGATTTTCCCCAGGCTGAAGTCGCCGATTCCCGAACCTCCCGAGTTGCTGCGGGTGGTGGTGGCGATGGATCCGCTCTAGCGATCCATGCAGGCTCCAGGCTCCCCTCCCTGGCCGACGAGCCGCATCCTGCTGCTGCTCGCTGCCACCGAAACGGCGTCGGTGGAGGGCATCTCTGCAGCTGGCGCTAGCCCCCTATCCCGCCGTCAAACCGCCGCTGCCGATGCGGAGCTCCTGCTTTTGGGCCCCTTGGCTCAGCGGGCCCATGGCCTGCCGCCCCTGCCGGCGGGGGTGACTCCGGCCTTGATCAGCCATGTTGTGCTAAGGGATTTGGGCCTGTTGGCCCACACCCAGGTGGTGGATCTGGGTTGCCCGGTGGCGCCGGCCATCCCCCACCTGCGCCTGCCTGCCCTGGAGGGCAGCGCTCCAGCACGCTGCTTGAGCAGTGGGATGGCCATGGACCTAGGGCGGGTGCAGGCGCTGCTGGCCCGGGGTCTGCGCTGGGGAGAACGGTTGGGAAGGCCTGCTGGTGCTGGAGGCTTGTCGCCGAGTCCGTTGGTGGTGGCGGAATGCGTGCCGGGCGGCACCACCACGGCCCTGGCTGTTCTCGAAGGCTTGGGCGTTAGGGCCCAGGGCTTGGTGAGCGGCAGCCTGCGCCATCCTGCCCATGGGCTGAAGGCGGCCCTGGTTGACCAGGGGCTTGCCAGGGTGAACCCAAAGCGGGGGCAGAGCACGAATCCAGCCTGGGATTCCTTGGCGGTGGTTGCTGCGGTGGGGGACCCGATGCAGCCCCTGGCGGCGGGCCTGGTGCTCGGGGCTGCGGCCCAGGGGGTACCGGTGCTCTTGGCCGGGGGAAGTCAGATGGCGGCGGTGTTGGCGTTGGCCCTGGCGATCGCCCCTGCCCAGGGGCGGCCGGCGCTGTTGGACCTGGTGCAGGTGGCAACCACCGCTTGGGTGGCCCAAGACAGGGGCAGCAATCTTGCCCTGCTGCTGGAGCGGATTGCCGGGCGCTGGGGGCTCGAGCAGCCCCTTGTGCCCCAGGTGGCCGGCCTGCGCTTTTCCGATTGCCGCAGTCAGGCCCTGCGGGATTACGAACGGGGTTACGTGAAGGAGGGTGTGGGGGCGGGCGGATTGGCGCTGCTTTGGGAGCGCTGCGGCCACTCCCCCCAGGCGCTGGCTTCAGCCTGCGACGTCCTGTGTTCGCAGTGGCTCGGAGCCTAGGGTCGGGCCCATGGGTTTTGGTGAAGCGCTCTCCCGCCGTCAGTTGCTGCGGCTTGGCCTGATCTCCGGGGCCGCGGTGGCGGCGCCTGGGCTTCTGGCAGGTTGTAATCGGGATAAGAACCAGCTCTTGGCGGCGGTGGAGGGCCAGTTCCCCCAGGCCTGGAGCCAGCAACTGCCAGCGGGCTGGCAGGCCAGCTGGTTGGGCGATCCCGAGGCCGTCGCCCGCAGCAAGGCGGCGCTCTGGGCCCTCTCCGATGGCTGGGCTTCTGCCCTGCCCCGCCAGCACCTCCAGCCGATTGGTGTGGAAGCTGAGCTGCGACGACTGGCGCCCTGGGCCGGGCCGGTGAGCCGGTTATTTGCGCCCGAGGGTTCGCCGGCCTTGGCGTTTCCCTGGGCCTTTTCGCCCTGGGTTTTGGTGTTGCGCAACCGTCCCGACCTGGCCCAGCGGCGGGCGGAGGGATGGGAGCTTCTGCTGGATCCCAGCCTCAAGGGCCAGCTGGTGCTGCCCTCGAGCCCGCGGGTGGCGATGGCCCTGCTGGGCAATGGCCTCGAGCCCCTGATGGCCCTGCGGCGCCAGGCCCTTGCCTACGACGAACGGGATGGTTTAAACCTTTTGCTCAGTGGTGAAGCCCAGGCCCTGGTCACCCCGTTGCAGCGGGTCATCCCCCTGTTGCGAAGGGATCAGCGCCTCCAGGTGGTGCTTCCCGCCACTGGAGCACCGCTTACCTGGCAACTGTTGTTGCAGCCAGCGCCTGGGGTGAGCGGATCAGTCGCTGGATCCTCAGCCGGATCAGGGGCACCCCTACCGGCGGCCTGGATCCAGAAGCTCTGGGACCGATCCCTGCTGGAAGGCCTGCTGCTCAAAGGCTGGGTGCCGCCCCTGCCGCGCGCGGTGATCGAGCCAGTGCTGCGGGGCTTCCCCGAGCCTGTGGCCCAGTTGCTGCTGCCCAGCGATGGGGTGCTCGAGCGCTGCTGGAGCTTGCCCCCATTGGCCCCCGAGGCGCGGCTGGCGCTGCAAACCCTTTGGGATGCCGCAGCTCCCTAGCCAGCCCCAGCCCTAGCCCCAGAGCCGGCGCCTGGGGGCGGCGGCCAGCCTGCGGTGGGTGTCGGCTAAGAGATCTGGAATCGCCAGCCCATGGGGGCAGCGGGGTAGGCAGGCGCCGCAGCGCTGGCAGGCGTCGGCATTGAGGCTTTCCCACCAGTGGCCTGCCCGGCCAATCAGGTTGTAGCGCTCGCCAGCAAAGGCCTCCATGCCATGGCCCACGGCCAGGTTTCGCAGCCGCAGCAGCTCGGGAATTGGCACCTCCGCAGGGCAGGGCAGGCAGGCGCGGCACTGGCCGCAGCGCCCGTTGCCCAGCCGTCCTGCTCCAGCTGCCGCCAGGCTTTCAACTGCGGCAGCCACCGTGGCGCCCATCGCTTCGGGGTTGGCTGGGTTGGACTGGCTGGGCTCGCTGGTGGGGGGCGCCAGCCGCCGGGCCCAAGCCAAATCGCCCGGCTGGGCTGCCCCCAGGGTGAGGGTGGAGATGCCCGCATCCAGGAGGAAGCGGTAGGCCAGTTCCAGGGGATCAAAGGGCTGGCAGTCGGCGATCAGCTCCGCCGGTGGGTCGTAGAGCCGGCCGCCTTTGTCGGCTGGCGAGATGGCCATCACGCCGATGCCATCGGCCAGGGCCTGGCGGGCGATGGCCAATCGGGTTTGATCAAACAGATGGATGTGGAGGCTGCAGAACTGAAAGATGCCACTGTCCAGGGCGGCCTCGATCAGCCCTGGGCTGCCGTGGCTCGAGAAGCCCACTTGGCCCACCAGGCCTTCGGCTTGGGCCCACTGCAGCAGGTCGGCACCTGGGCCCTGAACGGCCCAGGCAAGGTGCTCTTCCAGGTTGAGGCCATGGATGGCTAGGGAGGTGAGCTTCTGGACGCCAAGCCGCTCCAGGATTGCGCCCAGGGCCCGTTGCCCGCTGGCCAGATCGCCGCCGGGCAGGAGCTTGCTGGTGATCAGCCAGCCCCCCGCTGGGGCGGCGCCCTCCTCGTGGAGCTGGCTGAGGGCGGCTGAGAGGAAGCTTTCGGCGGGGCCGTAGGCCGGGGCCGTTTCCAGGTGGTTGATGCCTGCTCCAAGGGCTGCGCGCAGCACGGCCTCCATTTGGGCTGGGCTGTTGATAGCCCGCATGGTGCCCAAAGTGAAAAGCGACACCGCCGGCCCGCGGCCAAACGGTCGCCTGGGCCAGACGACCGTTGGACTGACCGGATCAGTGGTCGCCAGGGCTGGCTTCGCCATGGTCAGGGGCTCTATCGGCCTCGGGCTTGGCCTTGGTCAGGTGGCGCACCAAATCCGCGGGGCTGGTTTGATCGAGAAATCGCCGGAAGTTGGCCTGCTCGTCGGCATCGGCTTCGGCATCCACCGGAATGGAGGCATCGGCTACCACCTCTTCGAGCATCCAAATTGGACTGCCCGTGCGCAGGGCAAGGGCGATGCCATCACTGGGGCGGGCATCGAGTTCGATGCTTGGGGTGTTGGGTTGCCCGGGGACGGTTTCGTCCTTTGGTCCTGAGGGGCTCAGCTTCAGCACGGCCTGGAACGTGCTCGATTCGATCGCATGGATGATCACGCGATCCAACTGAAGGCCTCCGGCCTTCAGCAATGCCACCATCAAGTCATGGCTCAGGGGCCGCGGCGGGGGGTCGGCATTGAGTCCCGCCAGGATGTTTTGGGCCTGGGCCTGGTCGATCCAGATCGGCACCTGGCGCCGGCCGGATGGGTCGCGCAGCAACACAATGGGGCTGCGACTGGCCGCATCGAGGGCAATACCGGCAACTTGCATTTCGACCATGGCCGGGCGCTGCCCTTTGCCCGATTATGACCATCTCGCAGGGGAAGCGGATGTTCACGGGATTGGTCCAGTCCATCGGCGTGATCGAGCGCTCCCCCCAGGGTGTGAGGCTGCGCTGGACGGCGCCCCCCCCCGGCGAGGGTGAAGCCGGCTGGCTACCTGCGGATTTGACCCTCGGCGACAGCGTGGCTGTCGATGGGGTCTGCCTCACGGTGGCGGAACGGCTGGGGGACGGCTTCCGGGCCGATATGAGCCCTGAAACCCTTGGCCGCACAACGCTTTTGGCCAAGGCCGAGGGCCGGGGCTGGGTGAATCTCGAGCCTGCCCTTCGCCTGGCAGATCGACTTGGGGGCCACTTGGTGAGTGGCCACGTCGATGGCCTGGGTGAGGTGAAGTCCATCACCCAGGTGGCGGGCTCCTGGCGGCTGGAACTGCAATGGCGGGATCGGGCCTATGGCCGCTTCATCTGCGACAAGGCCAGCGTTGCTGTCGATGGCATCAGCCTTACGGTGGCGGGTTGTGAACCCGGAGGCGGTTGTTTCTGGATCGCCGTGATCCCCCACACCTGGGGCGCCACCACCCTGCAGCACTTGCGTCCCGGTTCCCTGGTCAACCTGGAGGCCGATTTGCTGGCCAAGTACACAGAAACGCTGTTGGTCGCCAAGGGGGCTGCCGCCGGTGCCTCTGGTGGGCCGCAAGCCGCAGCCAGCATGGATGCCCAATGGCTGGCCGACCACGGCTGGGGTGCCTAAGTTTCAATTGATCAATCCCTTCCCAGGTACGGGCCCGATGACCACCAGCTTCTGGAATCCCAATTCCGGCACCTTGCGTGCCTTCACCCTGTTTGAAGGGGTTTTGATGCTTGTTCTGGGGGTGCTGGCCCTGGTTTTCCCGATCATGGCCTCGGTTTGGGTGACCACGGTGGTGGCGGTGGCCTTTCTGGTGGGCGGCATCGTGGGCTGGATCAACAACCTGATGCGGGCTAAACAGCTCAGCCGTTGGCTCACCTTCTGGCGCCTGGTGGTGTCCACCGTGTTTGTGGTGGCAGGTGTGTCAATGATTCACCAGTTGGGAGCTGGCCCTGCGGGGGTGGTGCTGCCTGTGGCATCGCTCAGCTTGGCGATCGGCATTGTCTTTTTGGTGGAGGGGGCGGTGGCCTCGGTGGTTTCCCTGGCCCACCGAGAGATCAGTGGCTGGGGTTGGGGACTCCTCAACGGCCTAATCACCCTGATCTTGGGTGGCCTGATCCTCAGCATGCCAGCTGCGAGCTTGTTGAGCGTGCTTGGCATTTTGGTGGGGATCAGCTTTCTGTTCAGCGGCATCGACCTGCTGAGCTTCAGCGCAAGTTTTCACCCCGAAGATTGATCTCTCAGCCTTCGGCTTCGCCATTGTCTGCGGCGGAGCAGTTGTCTAAGGGCATCAACCAAATCGAGCCGGTTTCCTGATGGAGTTCAATTTTGAATTCCATCCCAGGCTCGAGGCCCATGCGCTTGGTGTAGGCGTGGCCAATCAGCAGGTTGCCATTGCCATGGACCCGGGTGCGGAAATCAGCTTGCCGACCTTTTGGCCCGCCGCTGCCAGAAGAACTGGAGGGAAGGCAATAACCCTTGGCAGCCACTAGGGCCTTGTAAAAACTTTTTTTCAACACCCGGCCACTCGGGCCGACATACCCGCAGGCGCGGGCAATTTGATCTTCCGGCCGGTTGCTGAGCGAGCGGGCGCGATCGAGTAGGGCCTGGCCTTCGAGCATGTCTCCAGGAGGAGTTGTTCGGATTGTGCCCTTTGCCGATCACTAGATGCAAGGGCCTTGGCTTCAAGCCCTCAAAGCAGATAAAGAATTCCATAGAGCACAACCCAGATGCCGTCTACGAAATGCCAATAAAGTTCAGCCGCCTCAAGGCCAAAATGATCCTTGGCGGTGATGCGTCCGTTTGAGCGGGTTTGCAGGGTTACGATCGCAATGCAAATTACGCCCAGGGTTACGTGGAGCCCGTGAAAACCGGTGAGGGCATAAAAGGTGCTGGCAAAAAGGTTGTCGGTTAGTCCAAAAGGAAGCGAGAAGTACTCCACCATTTGACTGGCCAAAAAGGCCACTCCCAGGCCGCCGGTCACCATCAGCCAGGTGCGGGCCTTGGCGAGCTGGTTGGCCCGGCACGCTTTGCCTGCCTGGTGAAAGGTGAGCGAACTGACAACGAGAATCACTGTGTTGATCGTGGGTAGCAGCAGCTCCAGCTCGTAGCTGCTGCCCTCGGGCAGGGGATTAACGGCCCGAAAGGTGAGATAGGCCGCAAAAAAACCGGCGAAGGTCATGCCATCGGCCACCAGGAAAGTGGCAAGGCCAAATAGGCGGAAGTCACCATGAACCTCGTGGACCCCTTGGCCCTCGGGGGCGACTTCGCTTTGGGCAGCGTCTTTGGGATGGGGGTTGTTGTTGGTGAGGTCGCTATCGGCGAGATTGGAGAGGCTTGTCATGACTAGGCGACCTGCTTCACGGATGAGCTCGAGGGCTCGTTGTCTGGGGTGTGGCCGTAGCCATAGGGCTCTGTCACCAAGGGTGCTTCCCCAAGCCAGTTCTCCACCGGGGGAGGCGAAGAGGTGAGCCATTCGGGGGTGAGGGCATTCCAGGGGTTGTCGCCGGCGATCTCCCCCTTGAAGGCTGTCAAAACCACGTTGATCAACAGGGGGACGGTGCTAATCGCCATCAACAGGGCCCCCACGCTGCTGACTTGATTCAAGGTGGTGAAGCTGGGGTCGTACTCCGCCACGCGCCTGGGCATGCCATTAAGACCAAGCCAATGTTGGGGTGCAAAGCAGAGGTTGAAGCCAATGAAAGTGAGCAGAAAGTGGAGCTTGCCCAGGTCTTCATTAAGTAGGCGCCCCGTGAATTTTGGATACCAGTGATAGAGGGATGCGAAGACCACAAACACGGTTCCTCCGTAGACGATGTAGTGGAAATGGCCCACCACAAAGTAGGTGTCGTGAACGTGGATGTCGAAGGGAACCTGGGCTAGGGCAACGCCAGTGATGCCGCCAAACACGAAGTTGACGATGAAGGCACAGGCGAAAAGCATCGCTGAATTGAGGGCGATCTTCCCTCCCCAGAGGGTGGCGAGCCAATTGAAGAATTTGATGCCGGTTGGCACGGCAATGAAGGAGGTGGCGATTGTGAAGAACAGGCGCATCCAGGGCGGGGTGCCGCTGGTAAACATGTGGTGGGCCCACACAATCAAGCCCAGGAAAACGATGGCCATGATCGAATACACCATGGTCACGTACCCAAACAGGGGCTTGCGGGCATGAACCGGCAGGATTTCACTCACCAGGCCAAAGGCTGGTAGCACCATGATGTAAACAGCCGGATGGGAATAGAACCAAAAAAGGTGTTGATAGACCACCACATTGCCGCCGAGTGCCGGATTGAAAAATCCCGTATGGGCAATGATGTCGAAGCTCAACATGATCAGGGTGCCGGCCAGCACGGGAGTTGAGAGCACCACCAGGATGCTGGTGCCAAGCATGGCCCAGCAGTACATCGGCATTTGCATCAGGCCAAGCCCTGGCCGCCGTAATTTCAGGATGGTGGCGATGAAGTTGATGCCGCCAAAAATGGAGCTTCCGCCGAGCAGTAACACGCTCAAAATCCACACCACCTGGCCAGCGGCTGGCGTGGTGAGGCTCAAGGGGGGATAGGCGGTCCAGCCGGATTGGGCGGCAGCACCAGCTAGGAAATAGCTGCTGATCAGCAAGATGCCGGCTGGCGGAATCAGCCAAAAGGCCACGGCATTGAGGCGAGGGTAGGCCATGTCGCGGGCCCCCACATAGAAGGGAATCAGATAATTGCCAAATCCCCCATTCACGACGGGCACAATCCACAGGAAAATCATTACTGTCCCGTGCAGGGTCAGCACTTCGTTGTAGGTCTCGCGGCTCACGAAATCGGCCATGGGACTGGCCAATTCGGTGCGAATCACGCCAGCGAGTGCCCCACCGATCAAATAGAAAATGAAGCCGCAGACAAGGTATTGGATGCCAATCACCTTGTGGTCCAGGCTGAAGCTGAAGTAGCGCAGCCAGCCCTGGGGCTGGAGATTGCCTGGGAGGGGTTGGGCGAGCTCCGATGGGGTGGCGAGGGTCATGGGGCTCTTAGGTGGTGGTAGGGGCTGGGGTGTTTTGGGCGAGCCAGCTTTCGTAGGCCTCGGGTTCATGCACCACCACGTTGGAGCGCATCCCCCCGTGATAGGGGCCGCACAGCTCCGCGCAGACAATGGGATAGGTGCCGGCCCGCGTGGCCGTAAAAGAGAGCACGGTGGGTTGGCCAGGAATGACGTCTTGCTTGAGCCGGAACTGGGGTACCCAGAAGGCGTGGATCACATCGCGGGCTTCCATATGGAGTTCCACGGGTTGACCCACCGGCACATGCAGCTCGCCGCTGGTGATATCGGCGTTGGGGTAGTGAAAGATGAAGGCAAATTGCATTGCCGTCACATCAACCGGCAGGGCAGCTGCCGCGCCACTGCTGGCATCAGCACCCACGCCAATGCCCGCCCAGATTTTCGCTGGAGTGGCGGCATTCGAGCTAATGCCGCTGGATTCCGAGGCCATGGCCAGCATGGCGCTGTGGTCATGCATGGGGGCCATGCCACCCATGCGCTCGTAGATGTCGTAGCTGTAAAGGCCAACAAACAACACCACAACCGCTGGTATGGCTGTCCAGACGATTTCAAGGGGCAGATTGCCTTCGAGGGCCAATCCGTCACTGACATCGCCAGGGCGCCGGCGGAACGCCACCAGGCTGTACACCAAAAGGATCAGGATCCCGAGAAACAGGACCGTGCCAATGCTGAATAGAACCTTAAAAAGTGCGTCGTAGGTGGGAGCATTGCTGCTGGCAGCAATCGGCAGCACATTGACGTTGTAACCCACCCAGAGACCAACCAGCACAAGGGCTGCCGTGGAAGACGCTAGAAACAGAACTGCGGGAAGTTTCACTGCTCTAGTCGTCCTCAGGAACCAGCCTATGGGCTTTCACTTGACCTCGAGGTTGATTGGATGATTTGGTTGGCAAATCCACTTGGATGGGATTGGTTTGAGCCCCTGGCCCTGGTTGGCCCCCCTTTATTCCCGATTCAAAATGGTGGGCTAGGGGATGTGCGGGATTGCCCACCCGGCCTTCTTGCTGAGGTTGTTTTGCCTAAGGTGATTTATCGGCAGGATTGAGCCATGGCAGGGGCTTTACCGCCAGATCTTCAGTTTCGGCCAGATCCTCAGTTGAGGCACCGCCTCTCCCTGCTCGCGTCCCATTTGGTGGTCGCTCTTGTGGCGCTGGTAGCGATTGGCGGGGCAACCCGGGTCATGGAGGCCGGTTTGGCCTGTCCCGATTGGCCCCTCTGCTACGGCCGCTTTTTGCCTGGCAAGCAGATGAATGTCCAGGTGTTCTTGGAATGGTTCCACCGCCTGGATGCCTTTGTGGTGGGGGTGGCCCTGCTGATTTTCGTTGGAGTGGGGGTGACCCTCCGTCGGCGGCTGCCCTCCTGGTTGCCTTGGATGGCTTCCCTGGCCTTGGGCTTGGTGGCCTTCCAGGGAGCCCTGGGGGCTCTCACCGTGACCCATCTGTTGGCCTCGCCTTTGGTCACTGCCCATTTGGCCACGGCCTTAGTACTTGTGTCCCTAGTCAGCGGGGTCTACCAGAGGCTGGCCATGGCGCCCGAAGTCCTCGACCCTTTACCTCCCGTTCCCCTTTGGTGGCAGGCCCTGGCGGCCCTTGCCTTGGCCTTGGTGTTTAGCCAGTGCTTGCTGGGCGGTTTGATGGCCAGCCAATGGGCGGCGGATCAGTGCCTCGCAGCTGGCGAGGCGTGCCAATGGTTGTTCGCCCACAGGAAGCTGGCCCTGGGGGCGGCAGGTGGTGTCGCCCTCATGGCCGCTACGGCCCCCCTGCTCCCCCGGGGCCTGGGCCATCTCCAGGGCCTGGCCTTTGGGGCGATCGGCTTGGTTGTGGTGCAGATCGGCCTGGGGATTTGGACCCTCACATTGCAACTCGCAGCACCAGCTGTCACCGTGGCTCACCAGCTGGTGGCTGCCCTACTGGTGGCCCTCCTATCTGCTGTTTTGGCGAGGTCCTTCGGTCCCCTGCAGCGCCAGCCCAAGAGCGAGTTGGCCCATGGTTAGCGCCCCGCTTCAGCAGCCTGGATTGGTGCCCCAGCCCAGTGGCGACCTCCCAACCATTCGGCCATCGGTGGTATTGCCGCCCTGGTTGGAGGTGGCGAAACCGCGCTTGATTCCCCTGTTGCTGGCCACCACCCTGGCCGGCATGGCCGTCAGTGCTGATGGCTGGCTGGATGCCGCCACGATCACCTGCGCCCTGGTAGGCGGGGCCTTGGCCTCAGCCGCCGCAGGGGTCCTGAACTGTCTTTGGGAACAGGAGCTCGATGGGCGCATGCAGCGCACAAGTCGTCGGGCCTTGCCTTCCGGGCGGTTGGCCCAGCGCCAAGCGTTTGTCCTGGCCATTGGCCTAACGGTGCTCTCGGTGCTGGTGTTGGTGCTGGGGGTCAACCCCCTGGCGGCCAGCCTGTCCTTGCTGGGCCTGTGCAGTTATGTGCTGCTCTACACAGCCCTTTTAAAACCCCGCACCAGTCAAAACATCGTTGTGGGCGGTGTGGCTGGGGCCATCCCCCCGTTGGTGGGGGCGGCGGCGGCCACGGGGTATTTGGGCTGGGCCAGCTGGTGGTTGTTCTCCCTGGTGATGGTCTGGACTCCCGCCCATTTCTGGGCCCTCGCCTTGCTGCTCAAGGATGACTACCGCTCCGTTGGCATCCCGATGCTCCCGGTTGTTAAAGGGGTTGTGGTGACGGCCAGGGCGATTCGCCACTACGCCTACGCCACGGTGGCCATGAGTGTGCTGGGCCTCTGGGCGTTGCCCAGTGGGGGTGCGCTGTTTGGCCTGCTGGTTCTTCCGTTTGATGCCCGCCTGCTGCAGCTCACCTCCCGCTTGGCTGATCAGCCCGATGATCCCCAGGCCGCCCGGGCCCTGTTTCGCTGGTCGATCCTCTATCTCTTTGGCATCTGTTTGCTGCTCCTGCTGGCCCGTACCCCCCAGGCTGGAGTGTTGAGCACCCAGTTGATGGCCAGCTGGCCGCCCGGGCTGCCTACATTGGGCCTTCGCTAGGGAGTCCCTAGGGGTGATGCGTCTCGGAGAGGTTGCTTGGTGATCGAACTGCACCAGCTCAACAAGCGTTACACCGCGGCAAAGGGTGTCCCGGTGCCTGCCCTCAACGACCTCTCCTTGCAGGTGCCGGCGGGCAGCCTCTATGGCCTGCTTGGCCCCAATGGCGCCGGCAAAACCACCGCCCTGCGCATCCTTTGCACCCTGCTCGCTCCCGATAGCGGCACGGTACGGGTGGCGGGTATCGATGCCTTGACCGATCCCCGGGGGGTGCGCCGGTTGCTGGGCTACGTGGCCCAGGAGGTGGCGATTGACAAGATCCTCACCGGGCGGGAATTGCTCCAGCTCCAGGGCGATCTTTATCACCTATCGGCCCGTCAGCGCGACCGGCGCATGGCTGAATTGATCGAGCTGATGGGCATGGGTGATTGGATTGATCGCCGTTGTGGCGGCTACTCAGGCGGCATGCGCCGCCGGCTCGATTTGGCAGCTGGTTTGCTGCACAGTCCGCAGGTGTTGGTCTTGGACGAGCCCACCGTGGGCCTGGATATTGAAAGTCGAGCGGCGATTTGGCAGGTGTTGCGCCAACTCCGCGATGGCGGCACCACGGTGCTGCTCAGTAGCCACTACCTCGAAGAAGTGGATGCCTTGGCCGATCACCTGGCGATTATCGAATCGGGCAGTGTGATTGCCGAAGGGGTCCCCTCCTCCCTCAAGGCGGCCTTGGGCGGTGATCGGCTCACCCTGCGGGTGCGGGAATTCAGTGATGCCAGCGAAGCGGCCACGGTGCAAGCCCTGCTCCGGGATTGCCCAGGGGTGCGGCAGGTGGTGGTCAACCAGGCCCAGGGCTATTCGCTCAACTTGGTGATTGAGCACGATGGCGTGGTGGAGCAACTGCGTCAGCAATTGGCCACCGCCGACTTGCCTGTGTTTGCCCTAGCCCAAAGCCGCCCGAGCCTGGATGATGTGTATCTCCAGGCCACTGGCCGCACCCTGATGGATGCGGAGCTGGCGGTGGCCGGTAGCCGCGATCCCAAAGCCGAACGCAAAGCAAGCATGTGATGACCAGCGCCACTCCCACCATCGCCAATCCCTCGCCGGGAGCTACTGACCAGCCTTCCGCCCTGGCAGAGATCAGCCAGGAAACCCTGGCCCTTACCAAGCGGCTGTTCCTGCAGCTGCAGCGCAGGCCCTCCACCCTGGTGGCCGGGGTGTTGCAACCGCTGATTTGGTTGGTGTTGTTTGGGGCGCTGTTTGCCAAGGCTCCCGCAGGGCTGCTGCCAGGTGGCATCAGCTACGGGCGGTTCCTTGGAGCTGGGGTGATCGTTTTCACCGCCTTTAGTGCGGCACTCAATGCCGGCCTGCCGGTGATGTTTGATCGGGAATTTGGCTTCCTCAACAGGTTGCTCGTGGCACCCCTGCGCTCCCGCAGTTCGATCGTGCTGGCTTCCGTGCTTTACATCACCAGCTTGAGCCTGGTCCAGAGCTTGGCGATTATGGCTACCGCTGCCCTGCTCGGCTATGGCTGGCCTGGGGGGGTGGGCCTGCTGTTGGTGCTCACCACCCTGTTGCTGTTGGTGTTTGCGGTGACGGCCTTGAGCCTGGGGTTGGCCTTTGCCCTGCCGGGTCACATTGAGTTGATCGCGGTGATCTTTGTGGCCAACTTGCCACTGCTGTTTGCAAGTACGGCGTTGGCACCCTTGTCGTTCATGCCCAACTGGTTGGGCTGGCTTGCATCCCTGAATCCGCTTACCTTCGCGATTGAACCCATTCGCGCTGCCTACGCCGGCCAGTTCTCCCTCACCGCGGTGGTGTTGGAGGCCCCCTACGGCGACCTCACCGCTGGCACCTGCTTGATGGTGTTGGCTGGTTTGGCAGCCGGATTGTTTCTCCTGATTCGGCCATTGCTGGATCGCAAGCTCACCTGAATCCCACGCCCGTGGTTGCATCCCGCCCGCTCCATACCCCTTCCCGCCCAGAGCTCTCCGAGCGTCTTTTGGCGGCCGTTGCCGAGCGGGATGGGGGCCTAGCCAATCGCTTGCTGCAGCAGTGGGTCCATCGCCGCGGTCTGCCGTCTTTGGAGGCTTGGATCCGGGGCCCCCTGGCCTCGATGCAAGGCCCTGGGGCTTCTGCTTGGTTGCACCATTGCCTCGAGGACAGCGCTCAAGAGCCGATGGCTGCGCTCGAGACGGCACCAATCGAGACGGTACCAATCGAGCCTTCTGTGATCGAGACGGTTGCGAATGCTCAAGCCTTGCCCGAGGTGCCCGAGTCTCCCGGTATGGATTCACCCGGCTTTGATGTCCCAGGGACCCATTCCCCAGGGATCCATTCCCCAGGGATTGATTCCCCAGCGCCTGCCCCGGCCTCGTTGGCGGCCCTGCGGGCCTGGTTGCCGGACCGCTCCGATGATCTTCCCTTGGCCGGTTGAGCGTGAGTAACCCTGCGACCCGGCCATCTTTGTTGGCCGCTGGCTTGATTGTCTCGGTGCAGGCACCTGAAGGCTCGCCCATGCGGGACCCGGAGGTGATTGCGGCCATGGCCGAGGCGAGCTTGCGCAATGGCGCCTCGGGCGTGCGGCTTGAGAGCCCTGAACACATTGGCGCCGTGCGCCGCCGCTGCCCCAACGCCTTGATTGTTGGTCTCTGGAAGCGGACCTATGGCGATAGCCCCGTTTACATCACGCCAGGCTGGGCGGAGATTCAGGCGGTTTGGGCCGCCGGGGCCGATGTGGTGGCGATCGATGCCACCGACCGCCACCGGCCGGGCGGGCAATCCTTGGAGGAGTTGATTCGCCGCGCCACCACCGACCTAGGGGCCGTGGTGATGGCCGATATCGATAGTGTGGCCAACGGTTTGCGGGCTGCCGAATTGGGCTGTGCCTGGGTGGGAACAACCCTTTACGGCTACACCGAGGCCACCGCTGGTCACAGGCCTCCTGGCTGGGATCTGGTGGGCCAGCTGAAGCAACAACTCCCGATGGACACCAGCCTGATTTGCGAGGGCGGTCTGGCCTCTGCAGATCAGGCTGTGCGGGCCCTTGGGCTCGGCGCCGATGCCGTGGTGGTGGGAACGGCCATCACAGGTGTGGACCTCCAGGTGGCCGCCTACGTGGACAAAATCCAAGCCGGCTAGGGCGGAGCGGGATCCCGGCGGGATCACATCATCCCGGGCATGCCCATGCCACCCATGCCACCCATACCTCCCATTCCGCCCATGCCACCCATTCCGCCCATGTCGCCACCGGGGCCAGCAGGGGCGACGGGTTCGGGTTTGTCGGCGATCACCGCTTCGGTGGTGATCAGCAAGGACGCAATCGACACCGCATCCTGCAGGGCCAGACGCACCACCTTGGCGGCATCCAGAATCCCTGCAGCCAGCAGGTCTTCGTAGGTCCCGGTCATGGCGTTGTAACCCTTGCCTTGGCGTTTGATTTCGGCAACCACCACCGCAGCGTCGGCGCCGGCATTGGCGGCGATTTGGCGCACGGGCGCGGCAAGTGAGCGCTGCACGATCTGTACCCCAGTGCGCTCGTCGCCTGTGCAGCTGGCGGCCAGGCCATCGAGGCCATCGGCCAGTTGCAGAAGGGTGGTGCCGC
>Ga0208864_1000081_pt1 | contig 28853 bp, 15 predicted proteins | sample CryBogmetaGMA05M_FD_184542 | JGI IMG/M metagenome (GOLD analysis project Ga0208864, IMG submission 184542) | Freshwater microbial communities from Crystal Bog, Wisconsin, USA - MA0.5M (SPAdes) | ecosystem: Environmental > Aquatic > Freshwater > Lake | place: Crystal Bog, Wisconsin, USA...
GGCACGAACGCTCGATCAGATCCTTCTTGCGGGCCGTGAACTCCGGGCCGTCGGCCGCCGTCCCCTCGCGGGCGGAGAGCGAGATCACGGCCCGGAGGCTCTCGAGCGTGAGTCCGCCCGAGACCGCCGCCACCCGTCGCACCTCGTCCATCCGCTCCGGCTTCATCCCGGCGGCCGACGCCGTCGCCACCGCGAACCGCTCCCGTTCGGCCGCGTCGGGCATCGGCACGTCGATCGTGGTGATCGCCGGATTCTGGACGAGACGCGGATGCACCTCCGAGATCGTGTCGGTGAGGAGCACGACGGCCACGTTCACCCGCCGCAAGAGCGGATTGGTCGCCCAGCCGAGCACCCGCACCAGCCGGCTCGCCGCGCTTCGCGACGCCGCCTCGCCGTCGGGCACGAGATACTGCGCGTAGTCGAGCACGATGGCGATCCGCTTCCGCTGCTCGGGCGGATCGATCAGGTTGCGTTCCAGGATCGCGTCGATCGCCGCCACCGCCTGATCCGGATCCCGCGGCCAGGTGGCCGCGTTGCCGATCCGTTCCGTGAGCCACTGCGCCATCGTCCGCAGGCGGTTCGGGTCGGGGCCCGCGAGCGGCCGCAGCCCCTTGCCGACGTCATACGCCAAGACGATGTCCCAGCGGCCGAACATCTCCCGGGCCAGGAAATCGGGCACCGTGCCCCAGGCCGAGGGATCGGTCGCCGCCCCGTTCGCCGCGGGGGCCGCGACGGGCACGAGGTCTCGCACATTGCCGTGCATCAGGAAAACGCAACTCGTCCCGGAGAGGTAGGCGTCGCCGAGGCGTTCCGCCCAGGCCGGACACCAGTCGGGCATCGAACCCGCCCCGGCCGATGGGGCCGAGGTGCCGAGCGACGTCGAGGACGCGGCCGCGGCCGGCGGGCTGGGAGTCGCAACGGTGGGCGTGGCAGGACTGGTCACGGTCGGCTCCCGAGTTCGCGCCGGCGGATCAGGTGGACTTCTGCGTCTGCCGCTCGGAGCCCAGCTCCTTGTCGTCGGCCTTTACGCCGGCCGTCTCGGGCGTGACCATACCCATCTCGACCTCGAACTGCCGCAGGGCGTTGTCGGCCATCGCCTTCTCGACCGCCTCTTCCTGCTTGATGGTCTCGAGGCCCTCGCCAGACAGGTCGGCCGCGACGCGGACCTTGGCCCGGTTGAGCCCGATCTTGTCTTGGATCACGTCCTCGATCTGGCCGAAGTCGGTGGTGATGTCGAAGTTGAAGCTCGTGGCGAGCTTCGCGAGTTCCGCCTCCGCCCGCGAGAGCTTCAGCTCGGCGTCGTACTTCTGGATCTTCTGCTTGAGATCGGCCAGCTTCTTGGTGGCGTGCTGGATCTTGGTGACGTTGTTGGTGTAGGCGGTCTCGTGGAGCTTGAGCTGGCCCTCGTTCTCGGCGAGCTCCTTCTTCGCCTTCTGCAGTTCCAGTGCGAACTTCGACGCCGTCTCCCGCTCGCCCACCTGCAGGTAGGCCTTGATGCGGGCCTCGAGGGAGGCCACGTGCTGGCGGTCGCCGTTGACCTGCCGGGTGACCCGCTCGACGAGGGCGCGATACTGCTCGAGCCCCTCGCGTCCCTCCTTCATCTGATCGACCGCCTTGTCGTATTCATACTGGAGCTGCGCGATCGGATCGGCGGTCCAGAAGAAGTTGGCGATCTTGTTCATCTGGGCCGCAAGGGACTTCCAGAGCTTGCCGAGGATCATGGCCTGAGACTCCGCGCAGGGAGGGAGGATGAACGAGTCGAGATTCCTGGCCGGCCAGGAATCCCCGAGGTGTCTTGATACCGCTGCCGGGGGACGGCGTCAATCGGCCGAACCCTCTCCCGGAACTCCGGCACACGCAACCTGAACAACCCGAGGTCACCATGCGCGACGGCGCCGCACGTGGTCGGTCGGTGGGGTGTTCGTCGCCACCGCGATCACGTCGGCCGATACGGCCCGGCGTCGAACAGACCCGTGGCGAGGAACTCCGCGACGTCGAGCACGTCGGCGAGCCGGTCGTGGTTGAAGTCGCCCTCGCCCCACGACGTCTCCTCCCCCGAGTCGAATCGGCCGCCCGCCAGCACGTTGGCCGCATCGAGTACGTCGATCATCCCGTCGAGGTCCGTGTCGCCCGCCGCGGCGTAGGTCACCGTCACGGCACCCGCATCATCCACCGTCCAGCCGATCGTGCGCGACCGGCCCGCGGCGAGGTCGCTCCGCACCGCCGCCGACGTCAGGCCGCTGCTGCCGGTCCAGCCGCCGTCCCCGCGGCCGGCGACGATCGCCGCCACCGTGTCGGACGCCGTCAGGCCCGCCAGCACCACCGCTCCGCCCGCACCGATGTCGAGCGGCCCGGAGGCCACGTCGAGCCCGCCGAGCACCGCCGTCAGTCCCGGCGCCACGGTCGCCTGCCCACCCGACGCCACGACCAGCCGGCCCGACGCGAGGGCATCCGCCTTCGCGATCCGCAACAGGCCCGCCTTCACGGTGATCGACCCGGTGAGCGGATTGGTCTGGTCGAGCACGAGCGCCCCGCCGCCGGTCTTTTCATAGGGCACGCTCCCGATCAGGAGCGGGTGGCCCGCCTGCGTCTGCGTCTGCGTGCCGCTCGCCACCGCGATCGTGGCTGCGGGAGCGAACTGCACGCTCAGGTCGTCGATGCCGAGCGTCGCGCCGCCGGTGATCCGCCAGCCGAGCCAGAGGAACTGGCCCGCCGGCACGGTGACGCTCATCACGGCCGTTTTCACCGCACGGTTGGCGGCGGCGTTGCCGTCGAGCACCGCGGCCGTGCCCGTCGCCGCGGTGAAGGCCGTGCCGGCCACCTCCGTCCAGCCGACCGTCGAGGCCAGGTCGAAGACGGGGTTCGTCGCCTGCGTCTTGAAATAGAACTGCATGCTCCCGGCCGTATTCCGGCGCCACTGCTCGACCGCGTACGCGACCGTCAGTTGCGTGACCGGCCCGTCGAGCGCGTTCTCGAAGAGGATGCCCTGCGCCTGGTACTGGCCGGTCGCAGGAATGCCGCCGAAGGCCCGCTCGGCCGCGTTGGGTGTGGCTGCGGTCGTGGCCGACGAGCCGTAGCTTCCGGGGCGGGCCGTGGTCGTGGAGCCGTCCGTGAACCGCATGTCGGTGGCGTCGGGCCGCGCCAGCGACCAGCCCGGCAGCCAGGCGTCTCCCGCCCACACCTTGGCATGCACCGCGGAGCTCGACAGCCGATCGAACGACTGGTCGTAGCGCTGCCCCACCTGGCTGATCAGGAAGCGGCCCGCGGCCGGCACGCGGGTGAGCACGGCGGGGCTAGTGGGAGACGACAGGGCGTTGGCCGCCACCATGCGATAGCGGTAGCTCGTGCCGGCCGCCACGCTCGTGTCGGTGTAGGTCGTGATCCCGGCAAGCACGCTCCCCACCGGGGTCCAGGTCGCGCCGTCGGTCGACCGCTCGATGCGGAAGATCTGCTCGTTCGTGCTCCGATCGGCCCACGAGAGCACCACCGCCGACTGGGAGATCGGCACGGCCGTCAGCCCGGTCGGCGCGGCCGGAGCCGTGGCGGCCGGCTCGCCCACCACCATGCCGCCCGACTGGGAGAGCGTGGAACGGGTGCGGCCGTCGGCGCCGGCGGTGAACTGCAGCACGTCGGCACGGCCATCGACCGTGGTCGTGAAGGTCCCGGCGGCCAGCGACGTGACCGGCAGCGTCTCCCCCTGCCGGAACGGAAACAGCATCACCTTGAAGTTCGGGGCCACCGCGTCGGCGTCGATCCGCAGCCGCTGCCAGGTGGCGCCCGAGCGACGCGGCTCGTCGTAGACCTCGAGCGTGGCGGGGGTGGCCGGATTCACCACCCCGTCGGCCTGGAGGATGCGGACGAGCAGCCGGCGGGTGCCCGACTTCTCGGCGAGGATCACGTCGTTGCGGTAGTTCGCCGTGGTCCCGCCCACGACCGTGCTCTCGACCACGAGGTCGTTCGGCACTTGCATCAGCCACGAGTAGCGGTGGGTGGCGTCGTCCTTGCGGTAGTCGTCGAGCACGAGCGCGTAGGGCCGTGAGCCCTTCACCAGGGCCGTGGTGCGGTAGGCCGACCGCATCGGGTTGAACGGCGTCTTGAGAAACGCCTCGTCGAAGCCCATGCCCCGCCAACTCGGCCGGTCGGCGAGCGGCTCGGCATACCACGGCTCGGCGGACTTCGTCGTCCGAAAGTCGTTGAGCGACTCGGTCACGAAGGCATCCTGCGGGCCCGGCGTCACCAGCGAGCCGACATTCGTGGCCCACGTCCAGTCGTACGCGACCTTGGCATCGCCGGCGGCGAACGTGGCGGCCGCGGTGTCCACCACCGACACGAGCTTTCCCCCCTGCTTCGCCACTTGGTAGGAGTTGAGGCCCTGCCCGAGGCCGTCGATGAGCACGCCGCTGTGATACTGCGTCTCGGCGACGACGTTGCCCGTGGGGCCGACCGTGCTCCCCTCGGTGCGATACACGGCCCAGGTGCGGCCCAGGGCGCTGAAGTTGAAGTTGTTGCGGTCGGCGTGCGTGTGCCCGCCGAGATCCTGGCGGGCCGAAAACTCGAGCCGCGCCGCATCGACGCCGAAGCCGCTGCGGGCGTAGACGAGCCCACGGTCGGATTCGACGAAGGTGGTCTCGCCGTCGTTGGCCGCCCGTGCCGCCGCCTCGAAGGCGGTCGGCTGCGCGAGCGTCGGATCGACGTCGAGCGCCTGGATCGCGCCCGACAGCAGGTTGTTGACGTAGCCGTTGGGAACGAAGGGCCGCTGCCCCAAGGGGTTGGACCAGTAGTAGGCGGCGTAGGGATTGGCGTTGCTGTTGACCGCCATGAAGTTCGTGAGCACGAACGACGTGGTCGGGCTCGTGGGATACAGCCAGCGGGCTCCCACGGCGTCCTCCGCCTGGAACTTCCAGTCGCCCGTGGCGTCGACGCGGCCCGTGCCGCCCCAGTCGTCCGACTCGCTGAACGCGTTGCCGAAGGGCTGGGTGATCGCCGGGAGGTAGTTGCCGACGTAGGCCCGCACGTGCGGATGGCCGGCGAGAAAATAGCCGCGGCGGGCGAACGTCTCCTGGGTGGCGAGGAACTGGTAGTTCTTTCCCAGCCCCTCGTTCGGCGCGCCGCTGTCGTACCAGCCGTAGGTCAGGAAGTTGTACTGCGTGCGGATGAAGTCGCGGAAGTAGCTGTCGGGATAGGCGCCGGCCTCGCCCTCCACCGCCATCAGCTGGATCGGCACGAAGTCATTGAGCGTCGACCAGTTGCTCGTGGTGGCATACGGCACGGCGTCGAAGCCGTAGTTCATCGCCGGCGTCCAGGTGCCCGCGATGATCCCGCGGCGGACGAGGTCGCGCTGGGCCGTCGTCAGCACGTCGTAGTTGAAGTCGTAGGCCAGCGCCATGTGCGTGGCGCCGAACCACCCCGCCGTGGACGCCCCGTAGCCGGGATCGTCCACCACGAGCCGAGCCCAGGTCTCCATCACGCGGGCGATGTCGGCCGCCCGCTGGTCGTATTCCGGCTGACCGCGGTAGAGCCATGCCTCATACGCGGCGAGGGTGAGGATGCTCGCCAGCTGGTCCCGCTTGCCGGTGTCGGGATCGCCGGTCGAGGTGACGGGGAGCGGGTTCGCCGGCCGCGGCGACGCGGTCCAGTCGTAGGCGAGCAGCGCCGCATACGAGGTCGAGACATCGTTCGCGCCCACGTTCGAGAGCCGGGCGTTGCCCCAGGCATCGACGGCGTAGGGCTCCGTCCGCACGTAGCCCGCCTGCCCCACCGTGAGCAGCCGCGTGTAGGCGGCGATCTCGGCCATCACCTCCTGCCCCGAGGTCGTGGTGGCCAGTCGCCGCCGCAAGGCAGGCCGCTCCTCGGTGGTGGTGAACACCCGCGGATGCACGCCCGCCGCGGGGGCCGCCGGAATATTCCGCATGCCGGTGAAGTCGAACGCGGGCCGCCGGCTGCCGATCTCGGCGGCGGTGAAGCCAGCGAACGAGGTGCCGCTCGAGGTGGTCACGGATGCCGCCGCGGACCAGCCGGTCACGTTGGGCGTGGCGGCGTTGTCGCGGGCGCGAAACCGATACGACTGCGTGCTGCCCGGCGGCAGCCCGAAGTCGGTCCAGGACGAGACGTCGATCCAGCCGCTGGTGCGCGAGGGGTCGGCGACGTTCTCGAACCAGTACTGCACCCCGCTGGGATCGGCGAGCGGGCTGGCCACGAGCGTGACTGCGGGCACGCCCGCCTCGACCGCCTGCGGGGCCTTGGCGAAGGCCACGGTCCCGGCGGGGGGCGTGGTGTCCACGACCGCCGCGCCGTCGGAGAGCCGAAAGCCGTTGAGGACGGCGGTGCCGGACGTGCCGGTGCGGCGCACGGCGATCGCCGCGGTGCCATCGGACTTGGCGGTGAACGACACCGCGGGCCGATCCGCGGAGGCGACGCTCGCGCGGGTGGCGGTCGTGCCGGTGGCGACCGTCACCGCCGTCCGGGTGGCGTCGGTGACGTCGATGGCGAACGTCGCGGAGGTCGGGGAGGCCGCCGATCCCGCCACGAGATAGTTCACGCTCGCGAGCGTGAGCGAGTAGCTGGCGCCGGCCGCCAGGCCCGACAGCGACACCGTGGCCGTGGCCGTCGTGCCCACGCCGTCGCGATACACCAGGTTCAACGGGTGGACGACGGTGTGCGCCGCCGACGCATCGATCCACGACAGGCTCGTGCCCGACACCGCCGCCGTGACCGTGCGACCGCCGAGCGCGAACGACGCGGATGCCACCGTTCCGGAGGTGCCGGTGCCCGAGAGCGCCGCCCAGTCCGGGTGCACGGACTGGAAGCGGCCGCCCACGTCGACCGAGACCGTCGCCAGCACCTGCCGGGCCTCGAGCACCTCGGGCGGCTGGAGCACCGCCATCGACCGTCGAACCCGACCGTCGCGGCGTTGCCTGCGGACTGACATCATCCCGACTCCCGCTTACCGACGGCGGCGCATGCGCCCCACCGTCGCCACCGCGCTCGCCGCGGCCAGCAGCGCCCAGACCGACGGCTCGGGCACGGCCGCGATCGCGCCCGCCTGGCCGGCCGAGTTGTAGGGACCGGCGTCGAACAGGCCGTTGGAGAGGAAGCTCGCGGCGTCGAGGATGTCCACCACGCCGTCGTAGGTGAAGTCGCCCTCATTCCACGTGGCCGGGCTGCCACTGTCGAACTTGCCGCCGGCGAGGAAGTTGGCGGCGTCGATGATGTCCACCTGCCAGTCGAGGTTGGTATCACCGGCCGCCGCGAAGGCGAAGGTCACCGTGCCGTCGCCGTTGTCGAGCCAGCCCACCGTGCGGTCGCCGCCGCTGGCGGCCGCCACGCTCGAGGTGATGCCGCTCGTGCCGTTCCACGTGCCGTCGCCGAGGCCCGTGACGATGGCCGTCACCATGTCGGCGGCCGAGAGGCCGGCCGCCACGGTCACCATGCCGTTGCCCACGTCCACGAGACCGCCGGCGTTCGGCGCCAGGCCGCCCACCGTCGTCTGCAGGGCCGGCGTGAGGGTGACCGTGCCGCCGGCGAGCGGCACCAGCTTGCTCGTCCCGAGCGCGGCGCCATTCGCGAGCTGGAGCCGCCCCGCCTGCACGCTCGTCGAGCCGGTGAGCGTGTTCGCCTGATCGACCACCAGCGTGCCGGCTCCGGCCTTCACCACCGGAATCGAGCCGGAGAGCAGCGGGTAGCCTGCCTGGCTCTGCGTCTGCGTGCCGCTGGCGACGTTGATCGTGATCGCCGCCGGCGGCGCGACCGTGAACACGAGGTCGATCTCGTTGCCATTTTGGGCGACGCTGAACGAACCGCCGGCGAGGGCGTTGGCGAATCCGCCGGTCCCGTTCGCGGCGGAGGTGGTGATCGCGAACTTGTCCGCCGAGAAGCCGCTGATACCCCCCGTGGCGCTGGCGATCTTCCAGGTCCCGTTCTGCGATGAGTTGAAGTTGGCCGCCGAGCCGCTCACCAGCGGCGAGGCCGACGCCAGCGACCAGAGATTGATGCGGAAGGGATTGTCGGTCGTCGCCGCGATCGCCAGCGTGCCCGTGGCGGTCACGAGATCCCAGGCGTTGGCCGCGCCGGCCGTGCCGGTCGCGGAGAGCATCTGCCAGTTGTAGTTGCCCCCGAGTCCCCAGGTCAGGTTCCCGGTGACCGGCAGCGTGCCGACCGTCGCGCCCGGAGCCAGCGTCGCCCCCGACGGAATCTGCACACCCCCGACGACCGTCCCCTGGCCGGTGAGCGACTGCCCCGACGCGACGCTCAACCCTCCCGACACGCCCGAGGCGTCGATCACGGCCCCCGAGCCGACCGACACGGTGGCACTCGCCGCGAACGAACCACCCGTGCCCAGCGAGAGGGTGCCCGCCGTCACGACCGTCGAGCCGGTGTAGGTGTTGCGGCCGTTGAGCGTGAGCACGCCCGCTCCCGACTTCACCAGGCCGCCGATGTTGCTCTCGTCGATCGTGGAGGCGTAGGTCACCGCGCCGCCGTTGGTGTCGATGGCGATCGGCGCCGTGCTGTTGTGCACGCGATACGAGTAGTCGGTGGTCGTCCCGGGCAGATACTGGAGCGTGCCCCCCGTGAACGTCACCGCGCCATACGCGCCGAGGGCTGACGAACCCGACACCGCGAGCGTGCCAGCGGCGAGCCGCGTGCCTCCGGAGTAGCTATTGGATCCCGAGAGAATCCAGCGACCCGATCCGGCCTTCACCACCGACAACAGCGCATTGCCCGCGGCATTGGCCAGCGGGGCCGAGGCGGTGGAGAACGTGTTGTCGGCGGTGCTCGTGCCGCCGAGGGTGAGCACGGCGTTCTGGGCGGCGTTCGTCGTGCCCGGGCCGACGTTGTTGTTGTTGTTGTTCACCAGCGACAGCGCGGCCGACGGCGCCCAGACCAACGCGCCGGAGCCCGACGCCTCGATCGTGGCCCCGTTGCCGTAGATCTGGAAACTGCGGTTCGTGGAGGCGGCGCCGCCGGTGTAGCGGAGCGTGCCGCCGTCGAAGCGGAGGCTCGTGTTGGCGGCCGAACTCGCCCCGATGCCGCTGTAGTTCGCGGCCGTGAAGGCCGTCACCGCCGCGTTGCCCGAGGCGTTGGCGGTGAGCGTGGAGGAGAGCGTGACCGTGGTGCCGGCGATCGAGGCGATCGTCGTGCCGGCCGCGATCCCGGTGCCGGCCAGGTTCTGGCCCACCGTCAGCCCAGCCGTGCTGGTCACGGTGATCGTGTTCTGCCCGCCCGAGGCCGTGCCCGAGATCAGGAAGGCGACACCGCCGTCGGTGAGCGTGTCGATGCTCGTGACGCCGCCGTCGAGGTACGTATTGCCCGTGTAGGTCTTCGCCCCCGGCACCACGAGTGTGCCCGCGCCGGCCTTGTTGACCTGCGTGAGGCTGGCGGCGTTGTTCGCCACGGCGGCCTCGACCCGCAGCGTGGCGTCGGCGGCCACGTTGAAGATCACGCCGGTGTTCGAACCGGCGAAGGTCTGCATGGTCCCGCCCGTGATCGTATAGCGGCCGTCGCCGCCGCCGCGGTAGAGGATGCCGGAGTTGCTGAACGTCAGGCTCCCTCCCGCCAGATCCATGACGTCGCCCGCCCCGGTGCCCGTCAGGCGAATCCCCTTGAAGGCGAGGTCGAGCCCCGGGTCACGGACGTAGCCACCGTCGATCTTGTAGTAGCCGCTGGTGCTGCCGGCCGACGTGCCGGTCAGCGTGCCGTAGTCGGTGCTGGTGGCCCCCACGACGTTCTTCGAGGCGTCGTACCGCGCGAACTCGGTCCCGCCGTAGGTCGCCCCCGCCCCGACGAAGCCCGCGGTGCCCGACGCGCCGCTGTTGGTGAACGTCGTGCCGGGGCCGAGGTCGAAGTCGAGCACGGCGCCCGTGTTGAGCGTGACGCCCGTGACGGTCACTGCCGTCGTGCCGCCGGAGCCGGAGCGGAGCGTGAGGCGGCTGGCGAGGTTGCCCAGGGCGTTGAACTGCCCGAGCGCCTGCGTGCTCGAGGCCCCATCCTTGCCGACGACGGCCAGCGCGCCCCCCGCCACCGTCGTCGTGCCGGTCGTCACACCGTTGTAGAGGATGTTGGACGCGGGAGCGCCGGCCGCCGAGAAGTCGAGCGTCAACACGCCCGCGTTGACGACCGTGGCGCCGGTGTAGGTGTTGGCGGCACCGAGCGCCCACGTGCCTGAGCCGGCCTTCGTGACCGAGAGGCTCGTGGCCACGCCGTTGGAGATCGTGCCCGTCACACGGCTGCCCGGCGTGTTGCCCCCGAGCACGAGCACCTGGGAGGAGGTGCCGGTGCCCGTCGTCGTGACGGCACCCAGCGAGAGCCGGACGCCATCCGCCACGATGCCGTTCGAGCGACCAGCCGTCTGCACGCCGATCGCCGTCGTGCCCGTCACCGTGGCCGCCGGCACCCCGCTGGTCACGTTGCCGGCCTTCGAAAACTGGAACGCCTGCTGGGCTCCCATCGAGATCGACGAGATCGTCTGGTTGGTCACCGCCACCCCGCTCGTTCCGCTCCCGAGCACCACGAACTGCGAGGAGGCGGCGTTGCCGAGGCTGCCGGAGGCCAGCGTGAAGGCCGGCACGGCCGAGTCGGCGGCCACCCACAACCCCACGTTCGTGGCGGTCGCCACACCGGGCTGGATCGTGCCGCCCGCGTAAGCGAGGGGATGGGCGAGTTTGAGCGTCACGTTCGAGCCCACCGCGATCGGTCCCGTCAGGGCCGACGAACCGCCCAGGGTCACCGTGCCGTAGCCCGTGCCGCTGCTCGTGACCGTGAAGCCGAAGGTGCCGCTGGTGGTGCTCGAGTTGATCACGTCGCCCCCGAACACGACGGCCGACCCGATGGTGGGGCCGAGCGCCACGGTGCTGAGGTTGCCCCCCGAGATGTCGTACGTGTTGGTGAATACCAGCGTGCCCGCGTTGGCGTTGACCGCGATCGAGTTGCTCGTGTTGCGGCGGAGTGGATTGTTGATCACCTGGGGCAGCGGGCTGTTCGAGACGATCGAGCCGGTGCCAAGCGTGATCTTGCCGCTGCCGCTGATCGTGTAGGCGGCCGCGTTGGCGGGATACGTGATGGCCCCGCCGACGGTCGCATACTGCGTGCCGACGTCGAGCGTGAGGGAAGTGCCCGCGAGCCCGGCCGGCCCGAGCACGATGCCGTCGGTGTTCGTCACGGGGGCGACGCCGCCGACCCAGTTGGCACCGAGCGTCATGTCGCCGCTCGTGTCGCCCAGCCAGGTCACTTGGGCCGCAGAGGCCGGGCCGGCCGTCATCGCGACCAGGCAGGCGATCACGCAGGCGCGACCGCGGACCGCAGCGCTCATGGCGCCGAATGTGGCCCCGAAACGCCCCGCTCCCGACGACAAGACGAAACAGTTCATGAATGCCTCCTCACGCCCCGTTGACCCGGCGACAACCGCAACCCCTTGGTGTACGACAGGTCTACGGCGGCGGGAATGAGAATTGGGGAATCGGGCTGAAATTTCGGAAAATGCCGGTTTGGGTCTGTTTTCCCGCCGGCGTGCCATTGTTCTCTGGCGAGAGGCTTTCTCGGGCCTGCCTCCCGGCCAGTGGGGACCTTCCATGCGGGATTCTGTCACCACGCGTGTGCAGCAGTTGTTCGTCCGGCACCAGCCGGCGATCCGTGCCTACGCGCTGGCTCTGACGGGAGATTTTTCGGCCGCGGAAGACGTCGTCCAGGAGACCTTCCTGACCGTGACGGCCAAGGCCGCCGACTTCGCCCCCGACACCAACTTCGTCGCGTGGGCCTGCACGATCGCGCGGTTCAAGGTGCTCGAACGGCGACGGGCCGACCGCCGGTTCTCGCCGGCCGTGATCGAGTCGCTGACGGCGTCTCTCGATGCCGACGTGCTCGCGGAAGATCGCCTCGAGAAACTCCTGACCTGCGTCGAGGCGCTGCCGCCGAAGGCGAAGGAACTGGTCCGGCTGCGGTACTTCTCCGAGCACGGGCCGGGCGAGATCGCCCAGATTCTGGGGCGTTCCGTGGCGGGCGTGAATGCCGCCCTCGTGAAGGCCCGAGACCTGCTGCGCCGCTGCGTGAGCGACGAAGCCGGGTGGCGCACCGATTGCCTGGAGACCTGAGGATGCCGATGGATCGCATGGCGAAACTGATGGAAGGCTGGTTCGACGGCTGCCTCGAAGCCGACGAGCACACCGAACTCGAGCAGCTCCTGCTCGAGTCTGCCGACGCCCGCCGCGAGTTCTGGCGCCGGGCGGCCTTCCACGGACAGGTCCGTGAGGCGGCGAAGATGGCGTTCGGAACCTCCGCGGCGGCGGCTCCAGCGGCCGTTCATCCGCGGCGTCCCACGCCGGCCGGCTGGATGCGCCGCGGCATGGCCATCGGCACCGCCCTGCTGCTCGCCGGCGGCTGCGGCTTGGGATCGGTCGTCACGTCGTTGGCGTGGTCGTATTCGACCCAGTCGGCCCGCACCCCGGTGTCGATCGTCGTCCACGAGGAGGGCTTCGAGTCGCCACCGTTTCCACAGCAGAACTACGTCCCCAAGCAGACGGACGTCTGGGGCGGCGACGAGACCGAGGCGGTCGCTGGCGACGACGGCGTGCTGCCGCGGTCGGGCCAGGGAATGTTGCACTTCGTCAGCAGCCATCCGCACGACAACCGCTATCCGGGCCTGGCTTCGGAAATCTGGCGGGTGGTGGACGTCGAGCGTTTTCGCGGCCTCGCCCAGGGGGGCAGCCTGCGGATGGAGCTGGCGGGCTATTTCAACGCCCGGCCCGCGTCCCCCGGCACGACTCTTACCTGCGGCCTGACGATCGTCGCCACCGACTCGCCTCCCGCCGCCCTCGGGGAGCAGTGGCTCGAGCGATTCTGGGACGCGAAGACGAAGCCCAGCAACGTGGCCATCGCCAAGACGCTGACGGAGCTCGACGGCGATCCGACCACCTGGCAGCGGGTTGCCGCGACGATCACGGTGCCGCCGGGGGCGCGGTATCTCGTGCTGCACTGCGTGGCAGACGGCATGGAGGACGGCCGGCCAGCATGGCTGAGCACCGGTCAGTATCTCGACGACGTCAGCCTCGTGGCGACGCCCGTCGAGCCGCTTCGTCAGCAGCTTGGCTCGGACCATCACGACGGAGGTGACCGATGATCATTCATTCGTCGATCGCGGAGGCCGATGACGTCATCGGACGCGCCCTGAGTTACATCGACGACCACGTGACCCGGGGGGTGACCGTCAACGAAGTTGCGGCGGCGACCGGCGTGAGCCGTCGCTGGCTGGCCCTCCGCTTCGCCGCCACGCTCGGCCGTTCCCCTCACGAGGAGATCGTTCGCATGCGTTTCGCCCGCGTCGAGCGGCTGCTCACCGACACCGACCTCACCCTGGCGGAGATCGCCTACCGCTGTGGCTTTCGCCACTGCGAATACATGACGGCGGCCTTCACGAAGCGCTACGGCGTACCGCCGAGCCGCTGGCGGCGGCTGCAGCGGTGCGAGCCCGTCGGCCAGAGCGGCTTCACGCTCGTGGAACTGCTCGTCGTGATCGCCATCATCGCCACCCTCATCGGCCTGCTCCTGCCCGCCGTCCAGTCGGCCCGTGAGGCCGCCCGCCGGATGCAGTGCGCCAACAATCTCAAGCAGGCGTCGCTCGCGGTGCTGTCGTACGAGTCGGCCAACAAGGCGTTTCCCCCGGCGTGCGGCAACATCAAGTTCCAGAAGCTCTCCACCAACGGCGGCAACACCAACGGCAACTGGTGGTACTTCGGCTGGATTCCCTCAGCCCTGCCCTTCATGGAAGAAACGACCCTCTACGGCCAGGTCGTGGACTGGGTCCAGGCCGGCAAGGGGCCCACGGGTGCGGGCTGCCCGTTCCTCGCCCAGCCGAAGGGGCTGCAGTGTCCGTCCGACGGCGGCTTCGGCCGCAACGACGGCGGCTCGCTCGACTACGGCGACACCAACTACCGCTGCAATCGTGGTGACTTGTTGCTCGACAAAAACGCCGGTTCCGCCTGGCGCGGGCCCTTCGGGCAGGGCAACAACATCAATGCGCCCTTCGGGGCGGTCGATACCTGCACCATCAAGAAGATCATCGACGGCACCACCAAGACGATCATGCTGTCGGAGTCGGCCGTCGGCATCAACGGCTCCAACCATCCGATCTCGGGGATGGCCGCCGGCGTGACGATGTCGAAGGTCAACGGCACCGCGAGCCGCAACCCCTACGGCCTTCGCGAGTGCGTGGCGGAGCGGGCGAGCGGCGTGTACGGCGGCAGCGTCACCAACGTGGCCAATGGCAATCGCGGCCAGAACTGGGGGCACGGCGACCCGCCCTACGCCTCCTTCAACACCGCCCTGCCGCCGAACGGGGCCTCCTGCACGGCCACCCCCTCCACCACCGCCGCCAACTTCCCCACGCTGATCTCGGCGAGCAGCTTTCATGCGGGAGGCGCCAACGTGGCCATGTGCGACGGCTCGGTGCGGTTCGTCACCGAGATGATCGACGCCGGCGACCCCGGTCAGACGACGCTGCCCAACGGCGACAGCTCGGCGGCCTCGCCCTATGGCGTGTGGGGCAGCCTCGGCACGCACCGCAGCGGCGAGATCGTAACCCTCGATCAGTGAGCCGGCTCGGACGAGCGCGGGACCGACGGCTCAGGGCAGCGGCCAGTCGTCGCTGCGAAACGGTCCAGCCGGCAGGCCTTCGCCGTTGACGAGCGTGGCCTGCTCCGGGTCGGCCAGCCAGCCGTAGCGGACCGCCACGGGAGCCGCCACCGCCGCGCTCGTTACCCGGATCGAGTCCCCCGCGACCACCGCTTCCGCAGGGTGCCACACGCGATCGGCCCCAGCGAGTTCGAAGCCGCGGATCGGGCCGCCGTCCCGGCCGCGGAGGCCGGCCGCGTGGCGAAGCCGAATCGTCGCGCCGCCCCCTTCGAACCAACGCTCCGCCGGCACGGGCCCGCTGGTCTCGAGCGAGCGGCCGTACTGCGTGCCGAGCGCCCAGCGGGCGAGGCGGTCGCCGATCGCCGTCTTGTCGGCGGGATGGACGTCGTCGGGATCGCCGACGTCGTAGGTCACCACCAGCCCCGTGTGCGGCAGGTCGAGTACCCGCGCCTGCGCCTCGCGGACCGCCGGCGCGGTCCGGGCCGTGGGCCGCCAGAAGGGAATCTGAACGACGACGAACGGGAGCGCCGGATCGTGCCACCGCGTCCGCCAATCGCCGACGAGCGCGGGCAGCTGGTCCCGGTAGCGGATCCCCGCGGCGACCGAGGCGTCGGCTTCCCCCTGATACCAGACGATCCCCCGGATGCCGAACGGGATCAGCGGCTCGATCCGCAGGCGAAACCAATCGCCCGCCGGCAGCCAGCGACGATAGATCTCCTCGGGCGACGCCGGCGGTGCCGGCGGCTTCTCGCCCCGCTCCCGCGCGGCCTCGGCGGCGGCGACCCAGTCGGTGTAGCGCTTCGACTCGCGATATGCCTTCATCTCCTTCTCGAGGTCGGTCTCGTCGTGCCGCTTCTGGTCGAGCTGCACCGCCGCCTCGAGCGCCGGCGCGGCTCGCTGCACCTCGCGGTCGATCCAGAGGATGATGCTCGTGCCCCCCTTCGACGCGTTGATCACGCCCACCGGCACGTCGCGGAGTTCCTCGAGGAGACGTCGCCCCAGGAAGAACATCACCGCGGAGCATTCGCCCGAGGTCTGCGGCGTGCAGGTCTTCCACGAGCTTCGCGGGGGCGTCGCGGGCGTGTCGGTGTCGCGCTCGTCGGCGGTGTAGAAGCGGAGCTCGGGAAGATCGGCCGCCTGCATGACCGCGGCCGCGTCGCGGTTGCTCCGCAGCGGAAACGCCATGTTCGACTGGCCGGAACCCAGCCAGACCTCCCCCACGAGCACGTCGCGCACGGTGAGCCCGCCGCCGGGCTCGGCGTCGATCCGCAGGTCGCGCGGCTCCCGTGCGGCCGCGAGCGGATCGAGGGTCACGCGCCAGTGGCCGTCGGCGGTGGCCGTGACCGACTTCGCCTGGCCCGCGAACGACACCCGCACCACCGCGCCGGCCGGTGCCGTGCCCCAGACGGGCAGCGGCCTGTCGCGCTGGAGCACCATGTGATCGGAGAAGATGCGCGGCACGACGAGCCGCTGCGGCGCGGCGGAAGGCGCCGGCTCGGCCGGCGAACCGCTGCGGCTCTTCGCCCCCTCCGCCCGCCGGTCACTCGCGGCGACGTCGATCGCGGAATCGATCGTGCCGGAGGCCGCGGCAAGCGGCGGCAGCGCGCGGCGGTCGGGCAGCCGCTTCCGGTAGGCGTCTTTCTGAAGGCCCGCGCCCGCGAGCAGATCCCGGGGAAAGTCGGGCCAGCGGCGGAGAATCGTGGAGCCGTCGCCGAGACGAACGTCGAGCGCTCCCTCGGAGGCGAACTGGGGATCGTCGGCGCCGGTGCCCGCGCCCAGGTCGAGCTGATCGGTGATCGAGCAGCCGGCGAGTTCCCCCGGCTTGGCCGACTGCCGCAGGGGCGTGCCGCAGCGCACGGTGACGTTGCCGGTGATCGCGATCCCGTCGGGGCGGCCCGCGTCGAACCCGGGGTCGAGCAGCCGGCGCAGCGCTGGGTAGCGGTCCGACCAGGGGGCCGCGGCGATCGGCACCGAGGCCAGCCGCTCGCGGAGGTGGACGTTGTCGCGGTAGCCACGGGCCACGCCGCGGGCATCGACGTGGATGCCGACGGGGCAATCGACGAACAGGTTGCGGCGGATCACGTTGTCGTGCCCACCGCCGAGAAACGCCCCGCTCGCCGCCCGCCAGACCACGTTCTCCTCCACGGTGTCGCCGCTGTCGCCGTCGTCGAGGTAGAAGGCGTTGGCCCGGGGGCAGTCGTGCACGAGGTTGTGCCGCAGGATCGTGCCCTGGCTGGTCCAGTCGTGCGACGTGTAGAACGCGCCGACGTCGCCGGAGGTGAGGGCCACGCGACAGACCTCGTTTCGCTCGAGCACGTGGTCGTTGCCGGTGTAGAGCACGGCCGAGTGCGGCAGGTCGTGCAGGAAGTTGTTGGCCACGCGGCAGCCCACCGCCTCGGCGTCGCGGGCCCCTCGCTCCATCAGCAGCGACCCTAGGTGCACCGCGGCGGCCCAGGTCTTGCGGCGGCGGCCCACGTGGTGGATGTCGTTGTTGATCGCGGCGTGTCCTGCCGGGGCGAGCGTTCGCCGGTCACCGCCGAACAGCCGCACGCCGGCCGATCCGAGTTCGTGGATGTCGCAGCTCCGCACCGTGTGCTCGCGGCCGCCGTCGATCACCACGCCCGTGCCGCCGAGGCAGCGGAGCGTGCAGCCGAGCACGAGGGCCTTGCGGCCGCCGGTGATCGCCACGCCGTCGCCGAGCCCGCCGGCGATCGCCAGCGATTGCAGCGTCACGTGCTGGGCGCCGTCGATCCGCACGACCGGCTCGGCGAAGCCGCTGACGAACACCCGCGTGGCCTTGCCGAAGCCCGCGGGGGGCCAGAGGTAGAGTCGCTGGCTCGGCAGGTGGATGCACCACTCGCCGGGCCGATCGATCTCCTCGAGCACGTTCACCGCCCACCAGGGTTCGGTGCCGTCGCCGAGCTGACCGTCCGGCGCATACTTCGAGCCGATGCCTCCCCGCGTCGCGCCCGCGAGATCGACGCGCCTCGTGACGGGGTCGAGGCCCGCCACCCGGATCACCGCGGGATCCCACGGCACCCGCCAGTAGCCCTCGAGCCACAGGCCGTCGGCGAGGTTCCAGCGGGCGAGGCGAGCGTCGCGGGCGATGAACGCGCCGCCCCGACGACCCGGCTCGCCGCGATCGAGCACCCGCTCCATGGTGGCCGCACCCTCGTCGGGCCAGCGGGCGAGCGGCTGCGGCACCTCCTCGATGAACAGATCGGGCAGGCCGCCGCCGTCGTGATAGACGTCGGGTGGACGCTTCACCGGCCCGAGCCCAGCGGCGCGGAGGTCGAGCTGCACGACCCGATCCCGTGCGGCTGGATCGAGCCGCGTGCGGATCGCGGCGTCGGCCACGGGTACGAAAGCGGCCGCGTCGATGAACCGACCGGCGTGGAGCGTGGCGCCGCGGTCGTCGGGGCCACGGATGACGAGCTTCGAGTCGCGGGCGTCGAGCACGAGCGGCGCCGATCGGGCATGGATTCCCGGGGCGAGCCGGATGATGTCGGCCGGACGCTCCGCCCGCCGCCGATCGTGACCGCGGGCAGCCTCGACGGCCCGCTCGAGCGTGGCGAACGGCTGCTCGGCCGTGCCGGAATCGGCATCGTTGCCCGCCGGGGACACGTGCCACTCCTGCGGCGGCTCGGCGGCCCGACCACACACCCCGATGGCGAGAAACACGAGCGCCACACGCCAGCCAAGGCTCGTCATGAAATCACTCGCATAAGAACACGGTGCCACCATGGCTGCCCGCCATGAATCCCCATTCTGCACCACATGCCCCGCCGCATCGGCGGGCTGCCACGATGGTTCCCCGAACCTCAAGCCCCGACATGGACCTCCTGTTCTCAAAACCTCATTCCGCCAGTCGGCGGGGGCGCCATACTTTCCCGGAGGGCGGACTCTGCCGCCGCCCGTTCGAACTGTGTGGGGGAAGCGATGCGACGCACGACGACGATCTGGGTGTTCGGGCTCCTGATCCAGGTGGCCGCCACGGCCGCAGCCGCCACGGTCACGTGGACCGGCACCACCTCCGGTGACTTCAACACCGGGTCCAACTGGACCGGCGGATCGGCCCCCACCGGTGCCGACGTCGCGCAGTTCAACGCCCCGTCCGCCGGCGGCGCAACCACGGTCACCGGCAACGTCACCTTCAACGCGACCACCGGCAAGATCGCCTTCGGCGGCAGCGCCCCGAACTACACGCTCGGGGCCACGATCGGCGGCAACACGATCCGCTTCGTCGACGCGACGAACGACGCCATCCTGGTTTCCGGAACCGCCACGCAGACGATCAACGACAACATCGTGATGGGCACGGGCTCCACCGCGACGTCATCGCTCACCACATCCAACACCGCGGGCGGCCTTCTGTGGGTGAAGGGCAACGTGTCGGCCGGCAGCGGTGCCGCGACCACGGGCACGCTCACGTTCTCGCTCGGGAGTGCCTCGGGCAACAACGGCAACTACCGCATCGACGGCAACATCTCGAACGGCGGGGCGCTGGCGGTGGGACTCGCGAAGCGGGGCAGCGGCACGGCCACCCTGACCGGCACCAACGGCGTGGTCGCCCTTTACAACAACGAGGCCAACAGCACGATCCGGATCGACGGCGGAGTCACGTCGATCACCAACGCCGCCGCCACGGGGTGGGGCGGCTCCAATCAGCAGTCGTCGGTCATCCGCGTCGCCTCCGGCACGCTCACCGCGTTCGACTCGCGCCAGGTCCGCAACAGCGTGTCGGTCGAAGGGGGAGTGCTGTCGCTCGGCCCCACCAACACCTCGGGCAGCGCCCGCTTCTCCTTCAACAATCCTGGGAGCAACGTCCCGTTCACCTTCGGCCTCTCCAGCGGCTCGATCGGCTACTTCCCGAGTTACAGCACCAACAACTTCGGTGTGCGACTCGGCAACGATAGCGGCCCGAGCGTCGCCACTGCCGGAGCCTCGGTGACGGGGCTGCAGACCGGCGGCACATTCACCGTCTTCGGCGCCGGCGGCCAAGACTCCACGTTCTCGCTCGGCACGGCGGAACCTGCCAAGGACAACGCCTACACACTCTCCGGCGGCCTGCTCGACATCCGCGGCTCCAACGACGCCAACGGCTGGCTGACGATCGGAGCCGGCACCGCGTCGGGTACGACCACCTTCACGCTCAACGGCGGCAAGCTCGTGGTCCGTGGCTCGAGTGGCAGCATCAACGGCCGTCAGGCGGGGGCCGTGCAGGTGTTCTCGTTCACGGGCGGCACCCTGGTGGCCGGCAAGATCGACGCCACCAACCTGCGGAGCACCACCGGCGGCACCAACGGCACGTTCGAGGTGGCCGGCGGCACGCTCTCGCCGGGCGACGCCGGCACGGTGGGCACGACCAGCGTGGTCGGCGGCATGAAGCTCTCCAGCGGCACCTACGCGGTGGACTTCGGCACGAGCCGCGACCAGACACTGATCTCCGGAGGGCTCGACATCGCCTCCTCGGCCGGCACGCCGTTCACGATCGCCATCACGAGCACGCAGGCCGGCTTCAGCAACACCGCTCGGCAGGCGGTGCTGATCGCCACCGCCACCGGCGGGATCACCAACTACGCCGCGAACAAGTTCACCTTCAACACGTCGGCCGTGACGGCCAGTCTGGCGAACGGCGGCTTCGTGACCGGCACCACCACCACCGGGAGCGCGACCGCCCTTCAGGCGGTGTTCATCCCGTCGGCGGTCTACGACCTGTCCGCCGCCACCGACGCCGCCACGATCATCACGGGCGGGTCCGCGACCATCACGGCCGCGATCCTCAACAACGCCACCGGCCGCACCCAGCCCGACAGCTTCAACTACACCGGTCTGGCCGTCGGCAACGGCGTGTCGATCACGAACGGAAGCGGCAGCGGGATCGCCGCGAGCGGCTCGAGCGTGGGCAACGGCCTGTTCACCGGCGGCACGCCGGGCGTCGTCACCTTCACGCCCACAGCCACCACGGTGACCAACGCGACGATCGGCACGTCGTCCCTGTTCGGCAGCGCGTCGGCCGCCACGGTCACGGTGCTCGACCACGCCACGCCGGGCTTCATCGGCCTCTCCGGCAGCGACACCGTCCTCAACCTCGACTTCGGCACGGTCGATCTTTCGGCCGGGCCGCAGAGCCTGCCCTACGCCCTCACGAACCTCTTCAACGCGACGTACGGGGCCAACCTCACGGCCGGCCTCGCCCTCACCGGCTTCTCGACCGACGGCGACGGCTTCTCGTCGGGCCTCACCACCTTCGGCAACCTGGCGGCCGGCGGCACGAGTTCGGTGTTCGCGGGCTTCACACCCAGCACGACCGGCTCGTTCACGAGGCAGTTCTCCCTCACCTTCACCGACCAGCAGACCCTCTCGGGTGCGACGTCGCTCCGCGGCCTGGTGGTGAACATGTCGGCGATCGTGGTGCCGGAGCCGGCCACGCTCTCGGCGGTGGGCATGGGCCTCGTGGTGTTCCTCGTGAGGTGGCGGAGCGGACGCCGATGAGCATCGCGTCGCGACTGGTGCGAGCGTCCCGCGGTCCCGGCCCTTTGCTCGCCCTGGGCCTGGTGCTCGTCGCCTCCCTCGGCGGATGCGGCCCGCGGGGCCCCGTGGTGGCGTTCGTCGAAGGCACGGTCGTGCTCGACGGCAAGCCGGTGGACGGTGCCACGGTGACCTTCTCGCCGACCGACGGCAGCGGCCTGCCGGCGATCGGTAAGACCGACGCCACGGGCCGCTTCAACCTCACGTCCACCCGAGGCGGTACGCCCAACGGCGGCGCGGTCGTAGGCCGCTACGCCGTGAGCGTGTCGAAGGTCGGCTACGACCTCGGCGGCAAGCCGGCCCCGGCTGATGGCGACTACTCGGGCGTGCCGGTGCGGCATCTCGTGCCCACGGCGTATGGCGACAGTTCGTCGTCGGGGCTGTCCGCCGACGTCGCCCGGGGCCGCAACGCGCTCCGCTTCGAACTCTCGTCCGGCGGCGGCCGGAGCCCGTGACCGTCGCCGACCGTCCTCCTGGGCGTGCCGTCGTGTCTCTCCCGAGCCGGGCCCGCGGATCGCTCAGCCTGCGCCTGGTCGTCTGGGCCGTCGCCCTCCTCCCGTGGGCTGGCACCGGTGGCGGCGAGCTCCGACCGGCGTCGGTGCTGCTCGACATGGTGTTTCACAACCCGGGCGAGCCCCCGTTCGACTCCCGCTACAACGATCCCGCCGTCAGCCGCTCGCTCGGCTACACCGGCAAGATCTTCGCGCTCTTCGAGGCGGCGCAGTTCGGCATCGACTGGTCGTCGCTCGACCCCGCGCTGTTCCCGACGGGGTGTCCCGAGCGGGCCTGGATCGACGCCAAGGCGGCCGAGCTCGACCGCCTCTTCGACGCCACGAAGGCGGCCGGCCTCGAGGTCTACTGCCACACCGACATGGTGGTGCTGCCGCGCCGGCTCGTGGAGAAGCTCGGGCTCGAGGAGTTCGGCGACCTCTCCCGCACGGACGCCCGGGAGGTGGTGCGGGCCGGCATCCGCGAGCAGTTCGACCGCTTCCCGCAGGTTGACGGCCTCGTCGTCCGCATCGGGGAGACCTACCTCCACGGGGCGCCGCACCACGTGGGCCAGATTCGCCACCACACCGATCCCGAGAAGACGATCATCCCGCTGATGCAACTCCTCCGCGAGGAGGTCTGCGAGCGGCGGGGCAAGAAGGTGTTCTTTCGCTCGTGGCGGAGCTTCGACATCGATGCCGACGCCTATACCCGGGTGAGCGCCGGCGTGGAGCCGCATCCCCTTCTGGCGATCGTGGTCAAGCACTGCGAGAACGACTTCCACCGCGGCAACCGCTTCAGCCGCGTGCTCGGCCTGGGCCGTCACCCCCAGCTCGTCGAGGTACAGTGCCAGCGGGAATACGAGGGCAAGGGGGCCTATCCGAACTACGTCATGAAGGGCGTGATCGAGGGCTTCGAGGAGCACCCCGCGGAGACGAGCGTCCGCCGCTTCTGGAAGAGCCCGCTCGCCCTCGGGCTCGTGACCTGGAGCCGGGGAGGGGGCTGGCAGGGGCCCTACCTGTCCAACGAGCTGTGGTGCGACCTCAACGTCTACGTGATCGCGAAGTGGGTGCAGCAGCCCGACCGCTCCGAGGAGGAGGTGTTTCACGAGTTCGCGACCGACGTGCTCCATCTCTCCGCCGCCGATGCGCGGAAGTTCCGCCGGCTGGCCCTGCTCTCGGCCGACGCCGTCTACCGCGGCAAGCGGTCCACGACCAACGCGATCGCGCCACAGTGGACGCGGGACGAATACATCGACCGCCCGCCCCTCCCCAAGCATCCCCAGGCGCTGCCGGCGGTGGTGGCGGAGAAGGATGAGGCGGTGCGGCTCTGGGAGGAGATCGACGGCCTCGCCCGCGAGATCCGCTTCGCCGACGCCGCGACCCAGGAATACGCCGAGGTATCGTGCCGCTACGGCCTCCTCCTCTACCGCATCTATCAGGCCGGCTTCCACCTCGCGGCCCTCGGAGAAGACGGCGACCGAAACGAGGTCGAGCGCTGGATCGCCGCCTATGATCGGGCGTGGCGGGAGTATCGCGACCTGAAGGCGGAGCATCCGTGCTGCGCGAGCCTCTATCGCGACAAGGGCTTCCGCTTCGAACCGGCAATCGGCGCCGTGGAGAAGCCGGGGATCGGGGCATTCGTGGACGAGTTTCGCCGCTGACCGCGAGGTGCACCATGTTCGGCCGTCGCCGCCAGCCACAGGACCGCCGCTCGCGGCTCGGCCGGCGGCAGCCACGGCCGCAGCTCGGCTGCGAGGCGCTTGAGGCCCGCCGGCTGCTCGCCCAGACCGGCTGGTGGTCGTTCGACGAGGGCACCGGCACCACGGCGCGTGACGGCTCGGAGACGGCCGCGGCGCTCACGCTCTCGGGCGCTCCGGTGTGGCAGACCTCCGGCCGCGTGGGCGGGGCGGTGTCGTTCGCCAACTCGACGAGCCAGTATGCGACCGGCGCGGCCACGGTCGGCGGCTCGGCCACGCTCTCCTTCTCGGCGTGGCTGCGGCCCTCGTCGCTCCCCGCCTCAACCTTCATTCCCCTCGACAAGACGCCCGTGGGCTCGTCCGGCCTCGGCTGGCGGCTCGAGCTCGGCAGCGATGGCAGCATCACGTTTCGCATCGGCAGCTCGACGAGCTTCGCGCGGGTCACGTCCGCGACGGCGGCCTATGCGGCCAACGCCTGGGTGCAGGTCGCCGGCACCTACGCGGCCGGCACCGCCACGCTCTACGTGAACGGCGCCCAGGCGGCGCGGGCCACCGGCCTGACGGTGGGCACGGGCGACACCACGGCGTCGTTTCGCATCGGCATGCCCTCGGTCTTTTCGGTCGGCACCGGCTCCGCCGGGTCCGTGGACGACGTGAAGCTCTTCGATACCGTGCTCTCGCCCACCGCGATCGCGCGACAGTATGCGGTGGACACGCTCCCCGAGGGCACGGTGGCGGAGCGGCTCAAGAAGGCGACCCTCGGCTGGGCCGTGGAAGACGCCATCCGCGACGAGGATGCCGGCTTCGCGAGTTCCGCCACCTCCACCTACGCCGACGTGCAAACGCTCGTGACCGCCGCGATCGGAACCCCGCGGACCTCGCCGGCCGCCTGGTTTCCCGCGATCCCGTCGTATGCCACCAACCCGATCGTGACGGCGGCGATCACCCAGCTCACCACGCTCCGCAGCTCAACCTACCGACCGCCGAAGGCGCCCGCGTCGTACTCCACGAACCTCTCGGTGGGCGACGTCTTCGGCCGCTGGAGCGACGACGGGCTCCAGGGCGCCTTCGCCCTCGGCCAGACGCAGAACGCGTTCTATGCCGACCCGAAGCTGCTCTGGGTGGTGCTCCGCCGGTTCCAGGGCTGCTTCGAGGGCACGCCCAACACGTTGGGCGACTTCTTCAACGCGCCCGACATCGAGGAGATGTATGCCCTCTTCAAGGGTGTGTTTCCCGACTTGATTCTCCCCTCGAAGCAGGCCGCCTGGGAGTCGGTGCTGGAGCGCGACGCCGCCAAGGTCTACGCCGACCAATCGGCCCGCCTGCTGGCGGGCGATCCGACCAACTCCTACTTCAACGCCGACGTGGGCTACGTCACGGCGCTCCGCTGGAACGCCGAGCTGTTTCCCACCCGCACCGCCTACCGGACCGCCGCCGACGCCGGGATCGCGCTGTTGTCGAGCGTGATGTATCCCGACGGTGGCACGCCCTACATCTCCACGCAGAACGAGTGCTTCACCTATCACGGCATCGGCGTCAACGCGATGGCCCGCTACTGGCAGGCGTTCGGCGACACCCGGGCCCGCGACCTCGTACTCCGCAGCACCTGGTATTACCCGCTGAGCATCGAGCCGCGGATGACGACCGAGTATTCGACGGCCCCGAGCTGGAAGCACTACTGGAACGCCGTCACCGGTGCCGACAGCGCGTATCTCGTGGCGTCGATGGCCCGGTCGCCCGAAAACATGACCGTGTTCCGCAACATCACCAACGGATCCTTCACGGCGCTGGGCAACGCCGCCACCCTGACGCTCGCCACCTACTACACGACCGACGTGGTGGCCGGCGCGTCTCCCGATTCCTACGTCACCTACGACCGCAACCTGCTCGGCGCCCGGGCGCGGTTCGGGAACTGGTCGTTCTCCTCCACGGCGAACCCGGTGGCGGGAGACAACCGCGGCAAGGCGACGTTCGTCGGGGCGATGCTGCTCGACCCGCCCGGCTCCTCGCCGGCCTGGAGCCTCAACGCCGGCGTCGATTCGGTGGGCACCCGCCTGCGGCTCAACGCCGCCGGGACCACGATCGCCGACTCCACCCAGAACGAGTTCAACGCCCTGACCGTCACCGACCGGTTCGCCGCGGTGACGTCGGTCAACAACCCGGCCCCCTACAAGCAGGCCGCCCAGACCGGCTGGCAGGGAACCCAGGAGTGGCTGCAGACGGCGAACCGGATGGTGGGCCTCGTGTCGATGAAGGCGCTCACCAGACAGAGCACGTTCGCCGTGCAGGGCGCCATCGAGCTGGTGTCGGGCCGCGGCACGTGGGGCACGCAGAAGACGTTCACGCAGCTCGGCCCGGGCATCTATCAGTATGGCAACCTGATCGTGACGATCGTCGCCACCGACTACGCCGCCACGAGCACGAGCCTCGTCGACACCTGGGGCGCCGACGGAGCGAAGAAGTCGGGGCTGATCACCCTCTCCGACGCCTCGTCAGTGGCCACCGGCGGCACCACGTCGTCGAGCTACGCGGCCGGCTTCAGCCAATACTATCTCGTCGACATCCGGCCGGTGACGACCGCGGCGACGTCGTCGATCGCGCGGCTTCAGCCGGGCAACGGCCTGCAGGGCTTCGCCGTCACCGATGGCGGACGCCGCTACCAGGTGATCGACAACCCGACGGCAGCGCCACTCACCTACACCACCACGCTCGCCTGGGCCGACGGCGTGGTGATCCACCCGTCGGGCGAGCGGTATCGGCCCGGCTGGCTCGGCACCTCCCAGTCGGCCGACACCGACTTTCGCGGGCGGCCGGCGGTGACGCAGCCCTACGCCGTCGCGGCGGGCGCGGTCACCGTGACGGTGCCGCCGCGGTCGCACGTGGTGCTCGAGTCGAACACGCCGGGCACGATCATCGATCGCGTCATCGACGTGCCCGCCGGCACCACGGTCACGGCGCCGACCGATCTCTCGGGCCCCACGCGTCTGGTGAAGCGGGGCGCGGGCACGCTCGTGGTGTCGGCGGCGGCCAGCCACTCGGGCGGCACGGTCGTGGAGGCGGGCGAACTCGTGGTGAGGCAGGAGCAGGCGCTCGGCAGTGCCGGACTGGTGATCGGCGACGCGGCGCGGGTGCGGCTCGACCTCGGCCGCTCCGGCATCGCGCTGGCCGCGCTATCGATCGCGGCCGCGGGCCGCCTCGACGTGGGCACCGGTCGCATCGACGTGGCGGCCAGCGGCTACGACGCGGCGGCGATTCGCAACCGTCTCTTCACGGGCTGCAACGACGGCGGCTGGAACGCGGCGAGCGGGATCGTCTCCTCGGCGGCCGGGGCGGCCGTCAACCGGGCCGTGGGGATGGTCGTGGGCGACGGCGGCGGGATGACCATCGCCTGGGCCGCCCCGGGCGACACGAATCTCGACGGGATGATCGACCTGATCGACATCGGCGACCTGCTCGCGGCCTCGTCGTTCGACGCCGGCGCGGCGTCGGGCTGGGCCGGCGGCGACTTCAACTACGACGGCGTGATGGACGTGATCGACGTGCTGGCGCTCCTGGCGAGCGACCTGTTCGATCGCGGTCCCTACGGCACCTGACGCCGGAGCCCTTCCCCGATGCTCAGTTTCGAACCCGTCCCCGGCGCTGGATTTCGACAGGCGCTTGCGATCGCCCATATCATGCGCGATGCTCGTGAACGCCTCGAGACCGCCCTCCGGCAGGAGGTCCTGGGGAGGAAAGGTGGCGGCGACTGATCGCAGCCCGAAACCCTCTGGTTCGCCACCCATCCGCGTCGTCGTTCACCGATGAACTAGACCATGGCCAAGAAGTCCGCGAAGCCGGTGCTCCTTTCCGGCGGGAACCCGCAGATCCCGAAAGCCGATGGCGACGCGGCCGTGAGGGCCTACATCGCCGCGATGCCCGGCTGGAAGCTCGAGATCGGGCGACGGCTCGATCGCCTCATCGTCGAAACGGTGCCCGGCGTGCGGAAGGCCGTGAAATGGAACACGCCGTTCTACGGCCTCGAGGGCCGCGGCTGGTTTCTCGGCTATCACTGCTTGACGAGGTATGTGAAGGTGTCGTTCTTTCGCGGCGCTTCCCTGAGTCCGATGCCGCCGGGGGCGTCCAAGCAGAAGGACGTCCGGTACCTCGACATCTACGAGGACGTCGGATTCGACGAGCACCTCATGGCCGAGTGGATTCGCCAAGCATCCGAGTTGCCCGGTGGGAGCCCGTGACGCGGCACCTTCGGAGCGTCTGAACCCACCAGGTGAGGGAAACCAGCATGACGCCCGAGTCGATCACCTATTCGTGGCGAAGTAACTCGAAAAAGACGGCACTGATGAGCGCCGCCTGCTTGGTTGCCGGCATCTGGATCGCCGGGATCGCCGTCGTGAGGCCCCAGCAACTCTCCACGGTCCGCACGGCGGTCGCCGCCGTCGTCGCGGCGCTGTTCGTCGCTGCATCTCTCGGCTTGTGTGTCGATCAACTCATCACGATCGACCGGCAAGCAGGCTGCGTCTCACGAACCATGACCTTTTTTGGCCTGGTGCTCTGGACGTCGCAATGGCCGCTCAGCCTATTCTCGGGCGTGAACACCTACCGCCTGAAGGGCGGAACTCCGCAGTCGCCGATGGACCTGGTCCATGTCGGCCTGATGCGGACCAATGGCTCGACCCTGGCAGTCAAGTACTTCCCAACGGGTCGCGACCAACCGTGCCCTGCCGCCGAGGCGTTCGCAGCCGATTTGTGGCAGGCGTTCGACCGTTCGCCCAGGCATCCGCCGGATCACGACGATCAACGCGGCCGCGACCGCGTTTTCAAGGGTGGCTAACGGGACTCGAACCCGCGACCCTCGGTACCACAAACCGATGCTCTAACCAACTGAGCTATAGCCACCGTGCGTCGGCGATTGTAGCAAACGGGGGCACGGTTTCAGGCCCCTCGCGCCAACGGGCCAAAAGCCCGGCGATGCTGCCGCTTTGGCCGCGCGGGCTCACTCGCGGCGGCGGGAATCGACCACGATCGTCACCGGTCCGTCGTTGACCAGTGCCACCTGCATGTCGGCCGCAAACACGCCCCGTTCCGGCCGCCGGCCCGCCTGCACCTCCACCGCCGCCAGAAACCGTTCGTAGAGCGGCACCGCCTCCTCCGGCCGGGCCGCGCCGATGAAGCTCGGTCGGTTACCCCGCGCCGTCGAGGCGATCAGCGTGAACTGGCTGATCACGAGCAGGCCGCCGTCCACCTCGGCCACGCTGCGGTTCATCTTCCCGGCTTCATCGGCGAAGATCCGCATCTGCGCGACCTTGCTCGCGAGCCAGTCGGCCTCGGCCACCGTGTCGCCACTCTCCACGCCCACGAGCACGAGCAGCCCCGGGCCGACCCGGCCGACCACGTCGGTCCCGATCGTCACGCTCGCCTCGCGCACCCGCTGGATCACCGCTCGCATGGCGGAAGTGTAGCCGCTCGGCCCCGAAACCAGCCTGTGCCCGACGGCGGTGGTTTCCTACCATGGCGCCGC
>Ga0208864_1000082_pt1 | contig 28724 bp, 30 predicted proteins | sample CryBogmetaGMA05M_FD_184542 | JGI IMG/M metagenome (GOLD analysis project Ga0208864, IMG submission 184542) | Freshwater microbial communities from Crystal Bog, Wisconsin, USA - MA0.5M (SPAdes) | ecosystem: Environmental > Aquatic > Freshwater > Lake | place: Crystal Bog, Wisconsin, USA...
TCAGGAACTGGTTGATGCCATGCCAGCCATGGAGAGTCATCCATGAATGAGCTCTCCCAACTGTTTCAGGATTTCCTTGCCGATCTGCTGCGCATTGAGGTACTCAGACAATTTGCGGGCCTGGGGCTAGCCCTTGGCGTCTGGCTGGTGCTCAAGTCCAAGTTAAAGCTCGAGGAACGGCACTGGCCCCAAGAGAGCCATTGGCCATGGCTGGCTCAGGTGAAGCCCCTAGCCAATGAGACCCTGCTTTGGGTCTGCCTTGCTACCGCGACCAGTTGGTTGATCACCACCACAGGGGTAGGGGAACTCGCCAGATATGTGACGAGATTTTACGCAATCTGCCTATGGTCCCGATTTGGGCTCGTGGCTCTCAGGCGATACCTCCCTCCCAAAGTTGTCAAAACATCGGATCTCCGGGTGATACGGCCGTTATTACTTCTGGTCGGCATCCTCCAATTTTATTCCCAGTTTGCCAACTTGGATCAACTTTGGGCCACCCAGGTGCTGCATTGGGGCAATGATCATTTGACATTTGGCGCCCTAATCATGCTGGTCTTTGGCAGCTACTTTGTTACTGCTGGAGCTGAGCTTCCAGCCCTTGCCGTGGCTGAAGTCATGCGGAGGGCCCTTGGGTTGAGTGGTCCGAGCCATCGGGCATCGGCTCTGGTGATTCGCTATGGCCTAGGTGCCTTAGGCCTGGTGTTGATCTTGGCCTATGTGGGAGTCAATCCAACCTTACTTGCGGCTGTGGGTGGAGGGCTTTCAGTGGGACTGGGCTTTGGACTCAAGGAAGTGTTTAGTAATTTTGTGAGTGGCATTTGGTTACTGCTGGAAGGCGCCGTTCGACCTGGGGATGTGTTGCTACTTGAATCTGGAAGAGGAGAAGACCCCTGTGAGGTTCTTGAGCTAGGAATGCGTGCTACCACCCTCTGGCGCGATCGTGACAACGTGGAATTGGTGGTTCCCAATCAAACATTTTTCACCCAATCGATGATCACCTACAGCGGCCTACGGGATCGCCGCCGCCGCGGACAAGTGCTGATTGGCGCGGCCTACCACCACCCACCAGAAACGGTGATCGCCCTGCTAGAGGCCACCGCAATCACCATCCCCAGGGTGTTGCATCAGCCTGCACCGAAAGGCCTGCTCCTCCGCTACGACGACTCCGCCATCACCTATGCCATTCGCTATTGGATCGAAAACCCCATGGATGGGGTTGGCGTAGCCAGCGAGGTGGGCATTGCCGTTTGGAACACTTTTCAAGCAGAGGGCATCGAAATTCCTTTCCCCCAAAGGGTTCTGCACAATTCACCAACCCATCAAGAGTCTGTCAATAGCCAGTAATTCTGAATCCTTTAGCAGTCTTTAACCAAAAGGCCGATTGGGGCTGGATAGGCTGGCAATATTCAGATGAGTCAGGTGAATCGAATGTCTCGCAAGCTCACCTCTGTCGTTGCTGGCGTCACCATGGTTGGCCTTGGCTTGGGCCTGGCCTCTTGTTCAGCGAATACAACCCTTAATGGGGCGGGTGCTTCGTTCCCTGCAGCGATGTACCTCCGCTGGTTCAAAGAACTCGCCACCCAGGGTGTCAAGGTCAATTATCAGTCGGTTGGATCCGGAGCTGGGGTTCGCCAGTTCACCGCAGGGAGTGTGGATTTCGGGGCAAGCGATGTACCAATGTCTGAGAAGGAGATTGCAGCAGTCAAAGGTGGGGTGGTCCAAATCCCAATGACTGCTGGGGCGATTGCCGTGGCCTACAACAATCCAGGCTGCACGCTCAAACTGAGTCAAGCCCAATTGGCTCAGATTTTCCTCGGCTCGATTGACAACTACAATCAACTTGGCTGTAAATCCAAACCAATCCGCGTCGTGCACCGCTCGGATGGATCCGGCACGACGGCGAATTTTACAGCCCACCTATCAGCCATTAGTCCAGAGTGGCAGCAGGGGCCTGGCGAGGGCAAATCCATTGCCTGGCCCTCAGGAATAGGTGCCAAAGGCAATGAGGGCATGGCATCCCAGATTTCCCAACTTGATGGCGGAATTGGGTATTTGGAGTCGGCCTATGTGACTGGGCTACTGCAGGCAGCCAGCCTCACCAACGCCTCAGGGCAGTTGGTTGCTCCAACCCAAGCAAGCGAAAAAGAGGCGGTAGCTTCGATTACTTTGGATGAGAATCTGACAGGCAGCAATCGAAATCCAATCAACGGATATCCAATTGTTTCACTCACGTGGATTCTGTTACATCAACAAGGTAACGGAGTCAAGCTTGACCCCATCAAAAAAGCTTTTGGATTTACTTTGTCTGACCAAGCCCAGGCCATGGCTCCTGAGCTGGGATTCATCACCCTTCCAGCCGAGGTGCTGGTCAAGGCGAGGCAAGCATTGGCCGGAATTCGTTAAGAACATAGGTCACTCAGCCCGCCAATCCAAAGGTTGCCTTCAGCACATCGCCTAGTCTCTAGAATTACATGTGTGTTGAAATTTGGGCATGAAGCAGCTGCCGCAGCCTGAATCACTTCGACAAAGCCCACCCTTCGGCCTTGCTGATGGAGTCGTTATCCTTGGGGTCTTGGCATTGCTGGCCCTCATTGCCCACGTGGGTTCAGAAGCCATGGTTGGCTTTGAGCCACCCAACGTCAGCCCAAGGATTTCACTAGACCCACACAATCTGCCTGAATACGCACTGCGCTCCACAACGCGCATGTTTATTGCCTTGGCGGCATCGATAATCTTTACCTTGGTTTATGGATCCATAGCGGCCCATAACCAAAGGGCTGAAAGGGTTTTAGTGCCCTTACTCGACATTCTTCAATCAGTACCAGTTCTCGGTTTTCTATCTATTACGGTCACAGGTTTTATCGCTCTATTCCCGGGAAGTCTCTTGGGATTAGAAGCAGCATCGATCTTCGCTATTTTTACGAGTCAGGTCTGGAATATGACCTTCTCCTTCTACCAATCACTGCGTACAGTACCGAAGGAGCTGCTAGAAGCAGCATCACTTTATCGACTCTCCCGCTGGCAACGTTTTACCAGAATTGAAGCCCCTTCGGCAGCGATCCCCCTGCTTTGGAACGCGATGATGAGTTTTGGTGGGGGTTGGTTTTTTGTGGCAGCCAGCGAAGCCATCAGTGTGCTGAACCAGGACTATACCCTCCCAGGCATTGGCTCCTATGTGGCTGCAGCTGTTGCGGCCCAAGACCTTCCAGCCCTGGGGTGGGCAATCCTAGCGATGACAGCCATCATCGTGCTCGTTGATCAACTTTTTTGGCGGCCTCTTGTTGCCTGGTCGGATAAGTTCCGAATGGAGCAAAGCAGTAGTGGAGATGTGCCCCAATCGTGGTTGTACGACCTCCTAAAGTCCACCAGGCTTTCCAAGCTAATAGCACCGTTTTCTATGCCGTTAATCGATGCATCCGATCGACTGATGTCATCGATATTGGGGCAAGTCGGTCATGGGCCAACTGCCACGCAAACCGCCCGACCAGACCGCTTATTCAATCTAGGGCTTTTGATGATTGTTGGCTCCCTCATTGCCTGGCTTGTGCATTTTGTGCTGGTCACCGTAGGCCTGGCTGAAGTAGCAATGGCATTCCGCCTAGGTATCTACACGCTCTTGAGAGTAACGATCCTGTTGGTCGTGGCCACCGTGATCTGGACGCCCATTGGTGTTGCCATCGGCTTCAACCCCAAACTTGCCAGATTGCTTCAACCATTCGTGCAATTCATGGCTTCTTTTCCTGCCAACTTCATCTTCCCCTTTGCCACCCTATTTTTTGTTTACTCCCATATCAATATCAATTGGGGCTCGATCCTACTGATGGCGCTTGGCTCCCAGTGGTACATACTATTTAACTCGATTGCTGGGGCCCAAACAATCCCATCTGACTTGCGCGAGATGGCCGATGACATCGGCCTGAAAGGAATCCAACGCTGGAAGAAACTGATCATTCCGGGGATCTTTTCAGCTTGGGTCACGGGCGGTGTAACCGCTAGCGGTGGGGCCTGGAACGCCAGCATTGTTTCTGAGGTGGTGAGCTGGGGTGCCACCACCCTCACAGCCACTGGCCTAGGGGCCTACATCGCAGAGGCGACGAGCAAGGGGGATTGGCCGCGCATTGCCCTGGGGATCGGCATGATGAGCCTCTTTGTGGTGGGCATCAACCGGGTGCTTTGGCGCCGTCTCTACCGCCTGGCCGAGCGCCAATACCAACTCTGATCGAACCATGTCTCTGATTACTGTCAACGACGTTTCCAAACGCTTTCCCCTTCCCGATGGCAAGGGCGAATTTTCTGTACTTGAGGGCGTCAGCCTCACGATCAGCGCTGGTGAAGTGGTGGCCCTATTGGGCCGCAGCGGCAGCGGCAAAAGCACCTTGCTTCGGATCATGTCGGGTCTGATCGGCCCAAGCGATGGTCGGGTTCAGTTCAAAGGTGCGCCCCTGGCTGGCTCCAATCCAAACCTGGCCATGGTGTTCCAGAGCTTTGCACTCTTGCCCTGGCTCAATGTTCAAGACAACGTTGAGCTTGGCCTAGCCGCCAGGCATGTGGAGCGGACTGAACGGCGCGAACGCGCCCTCAAAGCCATCGACATCGTGGGCCTTGATGGCTTTGAGAACGCCTATCCCAAGGAGCTATCTGGTGGGATGAAACAGCGGGTTGGTTTCGCCAGGGCCTTTGTGCTGGAGCCTGAAGTGTTGTTTATGGACGAACCCTTCAGCGCCCTTGACGTACTCACCGCTGAAAATCTTAGGGGTGAGATTGATGATCTTTGGAATGCGGGAATGTTCCCTTCCAAGAGCATCCTAATTGTCACCCACAATATTGAAGAGGCCGTTTTCCTGGCCGACCGAGTCGTGATCCTGGGCTCAAAGCCAGGCCGAATACGCGGCGAACTGCAAATCAATTTGCCCCGGCCCCATGACCGCAGCAATCCCCGCTTCAAGTCCCTGGTCGACTACATCTATTCGGTGATGACCAATCCCGAGCTCGAAGTGACCGGTATGGTCGATGACAGCAATGGGCTGGCCCCCATACCCCGCAGCACCATCTCTCCTTTCGCCAAAGCCCTACCCCATGTGCGCGTGGGTGGTATTAGCGGTTTGCTGGAACTGATCGTGGAACGGGGCGAGGCCCTTGACGACATTCCAATGCTGGCCCAAACTCTGCAATTGGAGGTGGACGACCTCCTGCCCCTGCTCGATGCCGCTGTAATGCTCGGCTTTGCCGAGATAGCCGAGGGAGATGTGCACCTCACTGCCATTGGTAGGGATTTTGCCACCACCACGATCCAGAGGAGCAAAGATCTCTTTCGGCAGCAGGCCTTGGGCCGAATCCCGGTGCTGAGCAGCATTGTGAGCACTCTCAAGGAGAAAAAAAATCTGGCAATGCGGTCAGAATTCTTCCTGGGCATGTGGGACGACTATTTCCCCCTCAAGGAAGCGGAATCCCAGCTTGCAACAGCTGTTGACTGGGGCCGTTATGCCGAACTGTTTGAATACGACTCCAACGAAGGGCGCCTCTACCTGCCGGGTCATTAGGCCGACAAAACCATCCTCATTCCAGCAAAGCTGCTCCATCCAGCCGCGTGATCGCCACCACTCCGGGTCTGGGTAGCCGCCCTGGCAATCCCGAAGGCCAGTTAGAGCCAAGGGGTACCTGGCGCAACTGGTTAAACGGCTGATTGCTCCGATCCCTCAGTTGAAAGGCCTGGAACTCCTGATCACCCCGGAGATGGACACCATGATCCTCTCCGGGGTGCTGCACTGCCAGAAATAGTGTGGATTCCGTTTGATCAAAGCAGGGTCCGGTAAGTTCGCACTCCATGGGGCCAGTGGCAAACAGAAAGGCTTTGCCCGCCGAGAAACCCTTAGCCGGTAATAACCAACAAGAGTTATTGCCAAAGACGTCGAGTGTGCTATTGCTGGTTGATCGATCGGTGACCATCCAAATATTCCCGGACTTGTCAATTGCCAAGTTGTCGGGATTGGCAAATCCCAGGCCTCCCTCCCAGGGCAGGCCGCCGGTTGCCACCATCCGCCAGCTGAACGTTCCGCCTGGAACCTCAGGGTTTCCAGGCTGATCCTGCAGGCGCATCACCCAGCCATAGGGCCACTCAGGCTGCCCGGATGGACCGTGGAATAAGGCTGGATCGGCACGGCCACCTGCATCAGCGCCACCTGCGGTGAAGGTGATCAGCAGATCTCCAGTTCTTGGATCCAGCTCAGTGTCTTCAGGCCGTGCCAATGGCGAGGCACCTACGGCGTTGGCTGCCAAGTGGGCGTCGATGAGAATGGCGCCAATTTGCTCATCTCCGCTCCCGAGATAAAGATCTGCGAGGGTCTGGAAACGACTTCGATAGCCCTCCAGTTCGACATCACTGCGGATTTTTTCAACCCCTGCGCGGTTGCGATCGCTATGGGGTACCAGAGCGGGCTGGTCATAACCAAATCGCTGGAAATGGCTCGGAGGTAGGGGGTCGACCGCCGTGGTTGTTAGAAGGGGAATCCAGGAGCCAGTTCCATCCGGCTGAAGCTTGGCCACCTCAAGCCGACCGTTCTCCAGCAGATGGGAATTAGCTGGGTCTTTGGGATCTTGAATCGGGGCCGCACTCACGAAGCGATAGAGGTGGCCTCCGTAGCGGTCACAACCGGAATACACCACGAGCGGTTCATTGGGGCGAGCCCTGACGGCAACGGCCTCGTGGCGAAATCGTCCTAGCCATGTGTGCTTAACAGCTGGTTGCTTCGGCTTTAGGGGATCGACCTCAACCATCCAGCCATATTTATTACCAGCCATGCCAAAGGGATTACCAAGCCCCTCCAGCCGCTCTCCATCAAAACGGAATGGACATTCGGCCGGCGGTGGCGAAGAGCCATCCGCAAAGACCGCCTCCACCACCTGATTTTGGAAATTCTCCTCAGCCGATAGAACGGTGCCCCAGGGGGTCTGGCCGCCAGCGCAGTTGGCGAAGGTACCGATCACCCGATCTCCCAGGCCATCGTTGTAACCCATGCGTTGTTGACGCCGGAACACCGCTGATGCAGGACCACTGGTGCGCAACTGCTCTTCGAACTTTTGCCATCCACTGAGTCCGGTGATACGTCGATCGAGCGCACCCGATTGGTGAAGCCAGCGACCCTCGGCATTCCTCTCGATGGTGGCAACCCCAATCCCGAGATCCATCAAGGCCGCACGGGCCACGGACATCACATTTGCGAGAAGCCCATCGCCAGCAGGCAAGGAACTGGCATCTACGCTGCCACCACGACGGGACAGTTCATCGATCAGCGCCCTAAAAGGCAGGCTGATGCCCATGACCTCCTCAAAGCCAGCACACCAAGATTTCGCACTGATGTACTCAAAGTTCACCGTGAGTACTCCTTGGTTCGAAGTCAGGGGCTGGAAGGACAGATAGTCATTGTTGAAGCCGAAGCGACCATTCCCAAGCGAATCACCCCAGCTCAGTACCAGGTCACTGCGGTAGCCCTTGGGCACGACCAGCTTGTCCTGGATTGCGATCCTGGCGTAGTGGTGGCGCTGTTGAGCGGCAGTTAAGCCATCGGTCGGGAGGGGAATCGGGCCTAAAAGTGGTTCAAAAGGCTTGCTCTTTTCCCGCAAGGCCCCTTGTCTGCCCGCAACTGATCCGCCCACAAAAGATCCGCGGGCATGGGATCCACGCGCATGGGATCCACCCGCAAACAACGGTGTAGCGAAGCCAGCGGCGCCTAAACCAAGCAATTGGATGAGCAGGGCGCGGCGGTTCATGAATCAGAACGGCAGCTGGTGGGACTGCCATCCGCCACACCAGACCAGGTGCTCAGCTGGGCATCAGGTAGATCACTGAGCAACGAAAGGCGATCGCGCTTGGCGTCGTAGCTGGCGGCTGAAAAACCACCGATGGCAGCTCCGCTGAAGTTCTGCCGAGGCAGCATTGTCTCCCAAACCTTTTGCAATCCAAACCAATGGGAACAGGCCGAACCACGAACAAGCAGGGCGGCAAAACCAAGACCCAGCACTGTCTAACGATGGATAAAAGAGCGTTTCGATGGAGCCTCTCTAGCAGTCACGCCCTAGAGGTCGCCCTCCACATCCGTCTGGATTGTGCAATCTGAAAGGGGGTAGCTGACGCAGAGAAGGGCGAACCCACTAGCAATCTGGTCGTCGTCGAGGAAGCTCTGCTCTTCCTGGCTGACACTTCCCTGGAGAATCTTGCCAGCGCAAGTGCTACAGGCCCCTGCCTTACAGGAGTAGGGAAGGTCTATTCCTGCCTCTTGGGCAGCATCGAGAATGAAGGTGTCGCTGGAGCAGGAAAAGCTCGCTCCGCCTGCAATCGTGATCGTGGCCATGGATAGACAGGGCAGATTGAACGCCATTCAAGGACTCTTCACCAAAGCCCCTTGTCTCGTTGATCACATCCCAGCGGTGTGCAGCCGACCTTCCGACCGGCATCGCCAACCGCATCCACATCACCCACAAGCTTCAACGGTTGAGTTTCTGCATCTGCCAGGTCACGAAGGTGCCCACCGGGCTCCAAATCAGATAGGGCAAGAGCAGCAGCCAGGCCCCAAAAGAGTGTTGGGCCACCACCAGGGTGAGGGCGATGCCCCAAACCCAGCCTGCAAAACCGATCCAGGTTCCATTGGCCAGGGATCGACTCCGGCAGATCACCAGGGTGTAGCTCTGCACCAGCACCAGCAAACCCAGGTAGCCCATTAATAGGGTCCACTGAGCTGCCGCACCCCAGCTGAGGAGCGCCGATGCATAAAAGCAGGCGTAGATCACCAGCCAAATCACCGGAATCCATCCCTCAAACACGAGCCACCGGGGCCGCCTGAGCCGAAGAAACCAGCTGAACTCCCCCTTACTGGGATTGAGGCCAAAGGCAACGCCCACCATGGCGATCAGGATCCAAAAAGCCGCCATGCTGCCAAAGGGTTGATGGTTCTAGCTTGGTGCCGTCAGGGGCCAGTGGAGCGGCCAGCCCTGGCGGATAGGGCCGCCGCATAGAGGCTATTCACGGCTTTCCAATTCACCACATCCCACCAGGCACTGATGTAATCAGGCCGGCGATTTTGGTAGTTCAGGTAGTAGGCGTGCTCCCACACATCCAACGCCAAAATGGGCGTGCCGCGCTCAAGTCCAGGCAGATCCATCAGGGGGTTGTCCTGGTTGGGGGTGCTGGTAATGGCCAAGGCGCCATCGGGCTTGACGATCAGCCAAGCCCAACCTGAGCCAAAGCGGCTTGCCGCAGCTTGGTTGAACTGCTTCTCCATGGCCTCCTGGGAGCCAAAGGCTGCCGTGATGGCCTTGCCCAGGGCCGCGGAAGGCTTGCCTCCCTGGCCCCCAGGGGCCATCACGGTCCAAAACAAACTGTGGTTGTAGTGGCCGCCACCGTTGTTTCGAACAGCAGGGGAGTATGTCGAGATCGAGCCTTGCAAGGTGGTCAGATCCATCGATGCCAACTCTGGAAACGTGGGGATCTGGGCGTTGAGATTGGCCATATAGGCGGCATGGTGACGATCGTGGTGAATCGTCATCGTGCGGGCATCAATCGAGGGCTCCAGGCCATTGGCCGCGTAGGGCAAGGGGGGCAGGCTGAACTCCGCAGCCGCCTGCAGGGGAGCCGCCAGCACGAGGCCCAAGCCCACCACCAGGCTCAAGCCAAAGCTCAACCCAAATCTGAACCAAGAACTCAACCAAGAACCAAACCAACCCATAGCCATTGGCAACGGGGGACCCCAGGGTTTTAGCGCCGGAAGCCGCCCCAGGGGAATCCGGCTCACGGCTGGTTGAGCCTGTCGGTCACATCCGCCATCGGCATCAGGGCACTACCCCAGCCATTGGCGGGCAACAGATTCACCGCACCTTGGGATGGGCGCACAGCCTCTCCAGATGCAAAGGCCGCATTGGTCCAGGCAAGCAACAGGGGGCCCAGCACCCCGCCATCCGCCGATGGTCCGGGCCGCAGGTTGAAGTGATCGCCCCCTTCAACCAGCACCAGCCGGTTACCCAAGCGGGCTCCCCACTCCATCGGCATGATCGCCTCTGGATCCGGGGGCACGACCCAATCACGGCTACCGCTCACCAGCAAGACGCGGGCACTCAGGTTTTGCCCCGAACCCCGGGGAAACAGCAGGGAAACCGGAGGGCTCACCGCCGCAACGGCGATCACCCTCGGGTCCTGAAGGGCTGCCTGGTCCACCCCTTTCAGCCAGCTGCACTGCAGGGTCCAGCTCAAGTTGCGACTGGGGTCATCCTTGTTGCCGCAGCGCGCCAGCAAATCCATCTGCTTAGGCCTCACCCCCGCCAACTGCAGGGCCGTGGTGGCGCCCCAGGAGTGGCCAATTACCGTCACATGGCTGGCATCCACCCCGGTAACACCACCGAGGCGGCCGGCTTCCAGGGCATCCATCACTGCTTTGAGATCCTTCGGCCGCAGGGCCAATTCCTCCGGCCCTGGCGGGGGTGCGTCGCCCGTCAAAACCTCCTGCTGCTGGGTCTTATCGCTGCCGGGATGGCGGGGCAGGATCACGGTGTAGCCCTGGCCAGCCAGAAAGGTTCCCCATCCTTGAAAGCTGGCAGGCCCATCCCAAAGACCATGGGACACCAGCACCAATCGGCCATTGCCCCCTTGGCGGGGCTGAAGGACCTCCAGCTCGATGGGCTGGGCGCGGTGCGGCACATCCAAGCGAACGTTGCTCTCCACCACATCGTTGCGGGGCACAACCGGCGCAGCCGGGGCTTTGGCTGGGGGGGTGGAAGCGAGCAACTGTTCGGCCCGCTGGCGCTGTTGGGCCATGCGGCTGATGATCTGGCGTGCCCTACCCAAATTGAGGATCACCCGTTTGCCGGGAATGGCCTCGATCAAGCTCAACAGGGTGGGTTCGCCGTTCTTGGACGCCTTGATCAAGGCGTCCCGCAGGGTCTTGCCGCTGAGATCAGGACTACGGCCTTCCACCTTTCCCAAGCTGGAGAGCACGAACATGGCCTGCTCGAGCAAGGGGGATCCCACCGAACCATTGGCCACCTGGGTGAGGCTGAGTGGCACTGGCTGATTGAGCAGGGCGAGGAACTCTCTGCCCACAGCTCCCCCACTGGCCCGATCCAGTTCGGCGAGATCGCTCGTGCCGGTTCGCAGAGCCCTGGGGTCCCTTAATTCAGCCACTCGCACCGTGAAATCGGTGTCGAGCATGGGAATCTTGATCACAATCTCCTCAAGGGCCCGCGCAGCGGGCATCGCCATCAGAGGGGAGAGCAGGGCCCCCAGCAGCAAGCCCTGCCAAACCCTCGACATCAGCGGCAACCCTGCACCGAGATGCGATAGCTGAAGCCAAGGGCATTGGGATCACTGCTAGCACCCACCTTGAAGTTCATCTGGGTGGCCTGCTTACCCGGCACCGCCGCAAAGGGACCAAACATCTTGCCCGTTCCCATTGGGGGGTTCATCGAGGTGTTGATCACCTGGAGGTTGGAGCCATCGCTGAACTTCATGAAGCCCTCCACCGGGTATTGGGCGTTCGGATCAGAGGAATTGGCTGTAAAGAAGAACTTGTAGCTGGTGTAGGGCTGGGTCACGAAAAAGTCGGTGTTCCAATTGGTGTTACCGAGCAACTTGCCGCGCCCCACCGACTTACTCACAATCGTGCTCACCCCATTGCCGCCCACCGGCTGGAGGAAGGTACAAACAGGAGCGGCCTGTACTCCAGATGCCAGGACAACGGCAAGACCACCCGCTAAGGGAGCAGCGATTAGGGGGCCACCAAACAAGGCACGAAAGCTTTTCATTTTGATCCTGGGTTATCCATGGAGTCCAAGGAAGCTACCAGCCCCATGACAGGCCGCAACACCACTTGTGGTCCGCCTAGGTAGAACCAAAGGCCACCTGGCACGCGGCATTGAGGAGTTCAGCTTGGCCGGCCGTCTTCGGCTCCTCTCCATTGATCGTACCGGCGTTGCAATCGGCGCTGAGTTGGTAGTCGTTGCCGTCAGCTTGCACAACAAAACTGACGGAGGATTGGCCGATGGGCTGGATGGAACCGTAGTAAAGCGAGTAATTGCTGTTGGGAACAATGATGGTGGTGTCGTTATCAGCGATTGCATCATTGACCGCGTTATTGATGATGGCGGCTGTGGCGAGGGTGCCCACGCCCCAGAGCGCTGCCCGCGCTCCCCACCATCCCCACGCAGGGGTTGACCAACCGCCATACCAGCCGTAGTTCCAGGGGCGGGCAACACCCCAGCCCGGCCTTGCCCAGCCCGGATGAATGGCCACAGTGTTGATATTGACCTGACGATTCCAGTTGCGGTTGACATCGCGGTTGACATCGCGGTTGACATCGCGAGTGCCGTTGCGAGTGCCGTTGATCTTTGCGTTGCGATTCCCGTTGGGGGTTCGATTGAGGGTGCCCCCCCCTCCAATGGCCCCCTGATTCGGGCGATCCAAATTGGGGCGATTGGCCCGATCAAGGGAAGGCCCCGTACTCGCCCCAGGCTTGACCTGGCTGCTCCAGCCGCCGCTGGGGCGCGTCGAGCCGCGGTTGAGACCAGCGCCAGCCCCACCGAACCCGTTGTTGGCCCGGCTGGCGCTGCGCTGACCACCACCAGCCCTGCCACCACCGCGGGCAACCAGGGAGTCGGCCGGAGACAGAACAGCAAACGGCGCCTCTGGGTTGGATTGCCGACTGGCCAGGGCAGAGCCAGCCGGAACGGCCATCAACGCCGCCAATGCCATTCCGAAGGCAGCACGGGCATCCTTCACGGGGCCACCCTCTTGCAGCCATCGTCGTAACAACTCAGGTTGATCCGGCCGTCCTTGCCGAAGAACACCTGCACCAGATCGCGGCCGGCCATCGCCTCGGGGCGATCCTCCTCAACACTGTTGAGGTAGTTGGGGTTGACCACGCAGAGATCACGGCCGTTGAAACACACCGTGTTTCGGGAGAAACGGGCGGCCGCAGACGTGAGCGACTGCCACCCCTTGGTCTGGGCATCCCACCGCTGCATCCGCACCGGCTGGTCGCTGATGCGAATGGTTTCGGTCGTGCTGCCAATGGTTTGGCGATACAGGGTGGCGCCTTTTTCGTTGATGGCCTCCACCAGGCAAGGCTGGGGGTTCCCCCCACCCAGGCTGCATTGGGTGTTGAGCTTGTAGAGCACCTCGGCCTTTGCCACCAGGGGCGTGCCAAGCAGGCTCGCCGCCAACAAAGCCAGGAGCCCACGGCTACAGGTTGGGATCGAGACGGGAGTCATAGGGGAGGGGAAGGCCCTGGACTGGTGGCGAGCCAAATCGATGATCCATCCTGGGTAGCTCGCGATTTGGTGTCTGGAGGCTGTGGTTTTTCTCTATGAAGGCCCTCCAGCTAGGGCAACCCCGTTTCGTAGGCCAATCCGGCCCGGGCCAGGTTCCAACGATGCAGCGCTGCAGCTTCCGCCGAGCGGGCCGCCTGCAGGTTCCTTTGGGCAACGAGGCAGTCGGTGATCGGCGCAATTCCCGCCCGAAAACGCAGCAAGGCATCCGCCACGGCCACATTGCCGGCCCGAACTGCAGCGGCAGCAGCCTCGATCTGGAGTCCGGAGGCCCCATGAAGCGCAAACCAGGTCTGCACGCTTTGGGTGATGGCTTGCTTCGCCACTTCAATGGCCACAGCGCTTTGCTCCACCCGCCGCTGGGCCAGTGCCGTGGACTGCTGGCTCACGCCCCCATCGAACAAGGGTTGACGCACGTTGATCAGGGCTCCCACGTCGTAAAAGGTGCCCGACGACGAAATACTCGCTCCATCCCCCTGCACGCCGAGACTGTCGCCGTTGAAGCCACCGCCAAATAGCAAACCAACGCTGGGGAGCAGGCTGGAGCGCGCCAATCGCACGGAGGCAAGCTGGGCCTGACGCTGGTAATCCAGTGCTTCGAGGCTGGGCCTCTGCTGGAGGGAGCGCTCGAGGGTGGCGCTAAGGCTGAGCGGCCAGGCCTTCGTGCGCTGCAACGGATCACTGAGGCTGAGCTGCTGGCTGGCTGGTTCGTTCAACACCCGGGCCAAGCCGCTGAGGGCGATTTCCCTTTGGGCTAGGGCATCGGCAAGGCCGGCTCGATCGGTTTGCCAAAGGGCTTCGGCCTGGGAGGTATCAATGCGGGCGGCTAATCCCACGCGGCGAATGGCTCGGGCATTGGCCAACAAGGTGCCGGAGAGATTGACCGATTGCCGCCAGACGGGGATCAAGGCATCGGCAAGTTGGGCATTGAGGTAGGCACTCTCGATGTCAAATCGGGTGCGCCGTTGCTGTTCACTCAACGCCGATTGCGATGCAGCAAGGCTGGCCTGGGCAGCTTGCTTTAGCGGACCCCGGCCAAAATCAAGCAGGGGATAATTAATAGCAAGCCCCACATTGGCGAAGCTGTTCTGGAGATTGGCATAGCCATTGGTCTTCACACTGAGGTTGATATCGCCAATGGTAGGAACATTGGAAATAAAGCCGATACTGCTACCAACCTGGGCATAGGTTCCCAAGGCAACAAGATCCAACTTTGGCAGGAAGCGGGTCTTGGCCAGACCCAGTAATGCCTTGTTCTCCTCAACATCCAATTGACTGGATTGGAGGGGGAGAGAGTTGTTCAATCCCCGTTTCAGCGCCTCATTCAGGCTCAGGCGCAGGGGCGCCCCAGCAATGGGTTGTACGGCCTGTGCCGCTGCACCCACCCCGGCCGACGACAAGCAGAACGTCAAGCCCAAGGCACTTAACCAGTGACTTCGGCCCCAGCTCAACGGTTTTGCTAGATCAGTGCAGGTATCCTAATGCCACTGTTTTTCCGTTTTGTGGAGCTGGCGCCTCGCCTCGTGCCCATGGCTTTGGTGAGCTGCCTGTCAGCTGCCTGGGCCATTTACCCCGGGGTGGCAGTGAAGGTGGAAGGCAGTGCCGTTTTCCTGCAGCCCGATAGTCGGGTGGGTGTCTACGCCCGCTCTGCCGGCCAGGTGCAAGCGGTGCTCACCCAGGTGGGACAAGGGGTACGCCAGGGTGACGTGCTCCTCACCCTCGATCGCGTCGACCAGGCCTCACCAGGCAAAGGGTTTGTCGCCGCCAACCCCGATGCCTTGGGGCGGCAGGCCAAGGCCATCACCCGCCAAGAGCAGGCCCTGCGTTCGCAAATTGGTGCGATTCAAACCACCAACCAGCCTGTTTTTCAACAACTGAAGGCCATGGAAACGCTGCGCAAGCAGGAGGTCATTCCCCGCTACAGCCCCCTCTGGGTCAGCGCCCAAGATCTTTACCTCCGCAATCAAAGTCAGGTCAAAGCCTTGGAAGGACAACTGGCTGCCCTTGATGCATCCAGGGCCGAATTGGAGGGCCAGCGGCTGAGTCAGGCGGTGGTTGCCCCACGCAGCGGACGCCTCTTAAGCCTCTCGGTGGCCCCTGGCCAGGCCCTCATTCCAGGCCAACGGGTGGGCACCATTGGACCCGGACCCAACCCCCAGCGGGGGATGCGCAAGGCCGTAGCCCTGTTTGGCGATGCCGATGCCACCAGGCTGCGCGTGGGCCAGCGGCTCCAGCTGGACCCCCTATTGCAGACCCGCGATCGCTATGGCGGCAGCGCCCAGCGCTATGGCGTGGTTGAGGGCCGGATTGCCGCCATCACCCCTGCCAGCGCCGATCCTTCGGAAGTGAGCCGCGTGCTGGGCGATCCCGATTTGGCCGTGAGCTTGATGACCCGCAGCCGCCAAGCAGCGTTTGGTGAGGGCGGCGACCCCGTAGCCACCACTGGAGACAAAATCACAACTCCCGTGGTCATCGTGACCGTGGATTTAGAGCCTGCTTCAACGCCCAGTGGTTTGTCCTGGAGCGGCGGGCCTGGACCCAACCTGGCCCTCGAGAATGGAACCCCGGCCAAGGCCCAGGTGACCGTTGAGCGCCGCTCCCTGGTGAGTTTTGTGATGCCGTTCTTACGCTGGATTGGCGGATCTGAACGATGAGGAGTAAACCTTTGGCCCCTCAACGCTCGCTTTGGTTGCGCCCCTGGCGCCAGCCAGCCCCCTGGGCCGCCCTGGTGCTCCTGGGGATCGCCAGCGTGAGCAGGCCCCCACGGCTTTGGTTCTGGGTGGCCTTGCTGGTTGTGGTTCTCCTGGTGGGCTGGATCCAAGCCCTAAAGCGGCCCGAGGCCTGATTGATGCTGCGCGCCGCGCTGGTGATTGGCTTGGCAGCGGCTTTCACCAGCGCAGCCGCCCTTGGCCTGGGCCTGTCTGGCAGTGCCATGGCCTTTGGGGCCGTGATTGCCGCCTTGGTGGTGCGACCCAATTTCAGCCGCTGGCCAGCGGCGATCTACCCGGTGTTGCTGGTGATGGTCGCCATTGGACTGGCCATCGGCACCTGCCTTGGCCGGGCGTTGGCATCCGTTCCCCAGGTGTTTGTCTTTGGCTTGGTCGCCGCCTTGATGCAAGGGCTCACCTTGTTGCTGCCGGCAAAGCTGCGCTCACTAAGGGACGTGCTCACAGTCTTTGGAGTATTGCCGTTGCTGAGCTCAAACCCAAGCTGGAGCTCCGCTCGGGACGAACTGCTGGCCATCGCACTGGGCCTGGCGATTGGCACGGCTCTGCAGATTCTTTTGACCCCGACCACCCCCAGCCCGGCCAATTCGTCGCCTTCAACCACTCCGACTGGGGAAGGCCAGGGGGATGACAAAGGGGCCAAACCAGCCGAGCACACCTTGGGGGTCAACGTGATGGCTGGCTTGCGCTCTCCGTTCTTCTGGCGCAAGTTGATCTGCGCCAGCCTTGCCCTCGCCATTGGCGAAGGCTTGGGAGCTGTGGAGCCCAAGTACGTCTACTTCGGCGTGGTGCTCTTGCTGAATGACAGCATTGGCGACACCCTCTTCAAAGTGCGTGATCGCATGCTTGGGGTCAGTCTGGGCATCCTGATGCCCTTGCTGGTGTTCAACACCATGGGGGGCGGGAGCTTCTCCAATGGCTTGGTGATGGGAGGCACGGCGGCGCTCGCCATGGCCCTCAACCAAACACCCCATTTGAACACGGCTTTGATTTCCAGCGGAGTGGCCTTCATTGGCTATGGCCCCCTCGTTGCCTGGTACATCCCGAATCGATGGATTGGCTATTCCCTGGGCTGTGCCCTCTCCGTGGTGATAGCCATTCTGATTTTTCCCAGCTCATCTCTCAAGCGATACAACGAGCTCAAAGCCCTGCCTGATACAACTCCAGAGCAACTTTTAGAGCTCCTACCAGGAGCCAGAGAAGAGGCTTTACTCTTGGGCCTTCAGCCTCCTAGCGCCGCAGGGAACAGCTGAGCGGGAAACACATGAACTGGAAACAGACAAGCTGGAAACCCATGAGCTGGAAACAGTTCAGGTGGCCCCTATTGGCCGGCATCGCTACTGCAGCTGGAATCGCCTTAAGCAGCTATCGAGCGACACCCCAACCATCAAGCTGCCCAGGAATCGGCACCGTTGCTGGGATTGTTGTGGGAATGCTCGTTGCCACAACAACCATCCATGTCTGGGTTACTTCCATCCACGTAGAGCTCAATAACTCGGGAAAGCTCAGCGCTTGGTGCGCACAAAGCAGTGCCCGCCACCTCTTGGCGATTGCCCTGGGAGCGCTACTGACGGCAGCAACATTAGCCCTGGAGATTGTCCTATGGGCCCAGGTCTATCACCATGTCGGCGCCATTCATGGCCTCGAAGAAAGCCTATATTTCTCAGGAATCACGTTCACAACTGTTGGCTATGGAGACAGCACGCTGGTCCAATGCTGGCGCCTCCTGAGTGTTGGCGAGGCCATCAACGGCGTACTGATGGCGGGCTGGAGCACAGCTCTACTGATCTTTGTTGTACAGCGGGCGATGACGTTAAAATTCCGCAATGAAGAGGGCAAATCAACTGACTCATTCCCCTCTTAAACCTTCTGCAGCTCCGCGATTGCCAGCTCCAACTGACCCATTCTCTGCTCGGGTGGGCCAACAAGTTCGATCAATCGAGGGCCATCCGAATTGGGGAACAAACCAAAGCGGCCATCGCGATAAATCTGCTTAAAGATTGTATCCACATCATCCCGATAGGCATGGTCTACTGGCCTAATGCCATCGTCCTCCATGGCCACAGGCCAGTCCGCGGATTTGGGAACGAAGGCGAGAATATCGAGGCGATCGAGAGACTCCCGGACAGCCGGCAGCATCGATTCCACAAAACAGTCGTCGATATCCGATAACCCCTGGGCTGCCGTGTACATCGAATAGGCAAGATAATCGACCGGCGCCCGATCAAAAATGACGTTGTCGGTGGTTAGGCAATAGCGCTGAACTCGGCTAATATTGTAATAAAGCTGAAGGCCATTCTGAAGCCTGGTTGAGGCCTCTCGAAAATCAATTGTGTAGGGGCCATAGAGACCTAGGGCGCGATAGGGCTCTTCTTCCCGCCGGTAGCTGGGATGCCTATCCACCCACTGGTTGACAACCGTTGATTTACCCAGGGAATGGGATCCCGTAATCGCAATCCGCATGGAGTTTTCGGCCCAGGGGCTTCTGGTTACTTGCCGGCCAAACCGCGGCCCAGCAAGAGGTCACGAGCTCCGTTCACAAGCTGCATGGTGTCGTGCTCCCCGCCCCGATCCGGATGGTGCTCGCCTGCGGCAGTCTTCCAAGCCCGGGTCACATCAACCTCCGTAATGCGGCCAGATAGGGGCAGGTGCAAGCGCTGCCTCGCCACGATCGCATCCAAATCCGGGTGCTTGCCCAAGGGGCCCCAATCCGCCTTACTCAGGGACGGTGCCTTCTTTTTGCCGCCCTTGCGCTTGGCACCGCGGGCTGGGCTACCGCCACCGAATCCATTGCGAACCTCAGGGGACTTCGCCCTGGGCTGACGCCCTTCCTCGTCTGCCTTCCTCGTAACAACTAGGGCCATGGGCCGCATGCGCAGATCTTCGAACAATTTGAACGATCACGCATGGTTTCAGCCGCCACGCCCAATACACCATCCATCCTACGGACCAAGACCCGCTTGCCAGCGAGCAAAGGTGACCTTCAATAGGCCTACAGCACAACCCTTCATGGCCCTGAACGACCGCTCTGATCACCTCGGCCTCAACACGTTTGCGGAAGGAAAACTTGTGGCCGCAAATCTGCCCACCCAGTTGCCCCGCAACCGACTAGCAGACTGTGGGCTGGAAGCCAACCTGGCTTACCAAATCATTCACGATCACTTGATGCTCGACGGCAACGCCAGGTTGAACCTGGCCACGTTCGTGGGCACCTGGATGGAGCCCGAAGCGCGCCGCCTGATGGAGGAATGCGCCGATAAGAACATGATCGATAAGGATGAATATCCCCAAACTGCCGAGCTTGAGGAGCGCTGTTTACGCATGCTGGCTGAGCTCTGGCATGCCGAAGACCCCGCCAAGGCCATCGGCACCTCTACTACCGGATCAAGCGAAGGCTGCATGCTCGGGGGGATGGTGCTCAAGTGGCACTGGCGTCAGAAACGCAAGGCCGCTGGCCTCGACGATCGCCGGCCAAATTTGGTGATGGGCACCAACACCCAAATTTGCTGGGACAAATTCTGCGCTTACTTTGATGTGGAACCTCGCATGGTTCCAATTACACCCACGCGCCTCCATCTCACAGGGGAAGAGGCCGTAGCCCACTGCGATGAAAACACCATTGGGGTGGTGGGCATCCTTGGCAGCACTTTTGATGGCAGCTATGAGCCCATCGCAGGCATTCAAAGCTGCCTCGACGAGCTGCAGGAACGCACAGGATTGGATCTACCAATTCACGTGGATGCCGCATCAGGGGGATTCGTGGCACCCTTCAATTCCCCCGACCTGCTCTGGGACTTCCGCCTATCTCGTGTGAAGTCGATTAACACCAGCGGCCACAAATATGGTGGGGTCTTGCCAGGAGTGGGCTGGGTCCTTTGGCGCGAGCAATCTGCCCTACCGGAAGAGCTGCGTTTCAATGTGAATTATCTCGGCGGCGAGATGCCAACCATTGGCATGAACTTTTCGCGCCCAGGTGCCCAGGTGGTGGGTCAATACTTCAACTTCCTCCACCTCGGCAGAAGCGGCTATACCCACCGCATGGCGGCCCTCGAAGCCATCGCCTGCCGCTTGGCCGATGGCATCGCCGCGATGCCCCAATTCCGGCTGGTCAGCCACCCCATGGGCCAGCTGCCTGTGTTTGCTGTAGAGCTCGATCAGGCAGTCACCGACTGGACTGTCTTCCAGCTCTCCGACAAGCTACGCGAACGGGGCTGGCTGATTCCCGCTTACACCATGCCTGCCAATTGCGAGCAAATGGCAGTGCTGCGATTTGTGATCCGGGCAGGATTTAGCCGGGACATGGTCGAACAGCTTCTGGCAGACATTCAACGTTCCGTGGAGTGGTTTGAGAGCCTCTCTGGCCCCATGCCCCAGCCTCAGACGACCGAGCAGCATTTCCACCACTAGGCCTTTCTCGGCATCCCCCCCTGCATCCAACCTTGACCTCTCTCATTGAACAAACCACCTTCCAGCATTTCCTGATCGGTTTGCTGGCAATCGGCAACAACATCTCGGCCATCGGCGCATTCCTGATTCAAACCAGGGGCCTACCCCGTAGCCAGATTCAGCGCATGATTGCGATCACCTGCACAGCAAGTTTGCTGATGCTGTTGTTATTTATGCAGTTCGGCACAGCCGTTCTGGGTTTCTTTGGCATATCGATCAGTTCCTTTCAAATTGCGGGCGGCATCCTGCTCGGTGGCGTGGGACTGGACATGATGAATGCCCGCCTATCCAATGACGTCGATGTCAAGGCTGTCGATTCAAGTCTTGTCGATCAACAAGCCCGCGACAAAGCCCATCTCTATGCCTCGGCAGTGGTGCCGATTGCGATCCCACTCACCGTTGGGGCCGGCACGTTCTCTGCGGTGATTCTTTTTGCTGATTTAAGTGCTCGAACCGGCTCCCAAGCCAGTCTTTTTTGTGCGATTTTGGCCCTGGTTGGACTGAACTACCTCGTCTTTCAGTTCAGCTCGCGCATCGTGAAGTTTGTCGGAGAAGTGGGCCTAAGTGTGTTCACCAAGATCATGGGTTTATTCACCCTTGCCATTGGCGTGGAGTTCATTGTGCGCGGCCTGAAAACTATTTACAGGCACCTCCAGTGATTATTTAAACCTTGAATTTCAGATCATCCATTGACATTTGAATCACTTATGGATGGCCACATCCACCCCTGATGTTCTGCGCTTGACCAACACACCGGTGTCATGTTCACCACGATGCAACTGGAGATCGATTTCCTCATCGCCCAAGCGCAGACCATGGATCTCCAAAAGATTGATTTGCTCCGGCAACACAGGGTTGCGAAACAGCACATTGACGCGCCCCGTTTCCGATTCGCGGCCCATCCGCATTCCCGTAATCGCTTCCAGCAAGCCGAAGGCCGTACCGCTGGCCCAGGCCTGGGGGCTACAGGCCACCGGGTAATGGGTGGGGCCTTCGTCGGGCTGCCTGGGAAAGCCGCAAAACAACTCGGGTAACCGCGACAAGGGCATCGAGCGAGCCGTATCAAAGACACCCGTTAAAACCCGCATGGCCTCACCGGTATAGCCATAACGGGCCAAACCCATGGCAATCATTGCGTTGTCGTGGGGCCAAACCGAGCCATTGTGATAGCTCATCGGGTTGTAGCGGGCCTCCCGCTCATCCAAGGTGCGAATGCCCCAGCCATTGAAAAAACTAGGCCCCAGAAGTTGACGGGCTATCGAACTGGCCGCCTCCGGGCTGGCTATACCCGTCCAAAGGCAGTGGCCCGCATTGGATGAACGCACGCAGCACGGTTCACCCGCCCCATCGATGGCCAAGGCATAGGTGCCAATCTCTTCGCACCAAAACGCCTTTTCAAAACGCCGCCGCAGCATGGCGGCCTCGGCAAGCAGTTGGTCGGCTTCTGCCCTGTTACCCCATTGGCGCTGGATGGCCGCCATCGCCAACCTGGCCCCGTAGCTGTAGGCCTGCACCTCACAGAGGGCAATCGAGCCTTCGGCCAAGCGACCATCAGCATGGTGAACGGCATCGTCGGAATCCTTCCAGCCCTGGTTGCGCAGACCACCTTGGGCCGCACGGCTGTACCGCAAAAAACCATCCTTCTCGCGGGATTCTGCCTGGCGGATCCAGGCCATCGCCGCATCCAAGGCGGGCTTGAGCTCGGCAATAAAGGCCTGGTCTGCAGTGCGCTGTAGGTAATCGCCGGCCAGGATCAAAAACAGGGGCGTGGCGTCAACGCTGCCGTAGTACTGGGCGAAGGGCACCTCCTTGAGCGCCGCCATTTCTCCCAAGCGGGATTCGTGCAGGATCTTGCCAGGCTCAGCATCACTGGCGGGATCCAGATGGCGAGCCTGTTGTTGGGCTAAAAACCCCAGGACCCCCCGGGCCAAGCGGGGTTCAAATAACAGCATCTGCCGTGCCGTGATTAAACCGTCACGGCCAAAAGGACAGCTAAACCAAGGCACCCCGGCATAGGGATAGAGCCCATGCTCAAGGTGGCTGGAGAGCAGATGCACATCCGAATAGGACCGCGTAATCCAGCCATTGAAGGCTGGGTTATCGCTATGCACACTTGCCGAACGACGACGGGCATCGCGAAACCGATCAATCGTGGCACTCAAACCACTATCAAAGGCTTCTTCAGGGCCGTCATGGTCTACGCCTGACTGCAGCGCGAAATCAAGCACCAAGCAAAGCCTGGTGGGCTGTTTCGGCTCCAGCTGAAGCGATAGACCCATACTCTCCTCATCAATGGCATCGACTGGGCCAGAGATCCGCACCATCGTGCAGCGCGAGCAATCATCGAGGCCGTGGTAAACAGCCTCTAAACCATCAGGGGTCAGGCTACGTACGGTACGCCCACGATGGGGACGCTGGTAGCCCCTCACTTCAAAAATATCGCGAAAATCGGTGTCAAACAGCAGCCTTATAGGCACACACAATGGGGCCTCTGCGTAGCTGGTAAAACTAATCTGCTGCAAAAAGGATGTGGCCGTAAGAATTGAACTCCGCTCCAGATGAACGGTGCCATCTTGGTTGCTGAGATGGCTCACATGGACCCCCATCTCACCCCGCTCTGTTGAGCTCAGCACATTGGCAGGATGGTCCCAAAGCAAAAGCTCAAGCCTGCTGACATGGCGCATGCCACGATAGAAGATACCTGAATCAGGATGGGTTACGGGATTGATTTCAGCCCTGGAATCAAGCATGGCGAATGTCTCGCCATTTTTGAGAACAAATGGCGGCAACTGATCATGTGGCATGGATCAAAAGCTCATGGGTAAGCATCCCAGGTCGTCTCATACCGCGATCACTTTGGGCCTGAATCTGGTGGCCATAGAGACGTTCGTACTGCTGGGCCACGCGGGTGATACTGAACCGTTTCTCAAAATCGCGGCGCACCACCACCCGATCCAAACGTTCGATCATACGAACGGCGGCAACTGCTTCCGAAACTGAATCCACCAAAATCCCATTAATCCCCTGGCGAATCACTTCAGGTGTTGCGCCATTTCTCCAGGCAATTACAGGGGTTCCACAGGCATTTGCCTCAATCATCACCAGGCCAAAAGGCTCTTCCCAATCAATCGGGAAAAGGAGTGCCAAACTTTTACTCAGCAGTTCCTGCTTACCCACATCATCAATTTCTCCCAAGAACTCCACCAAGGGATTATTCACAAGCAGCGGCTCAATAAATTCCTTGTAGTAAGCCTCTTCCGTAGGGTCAATCTTGGCGGCAACCTTCAAAGGAATGCCCAACTCTGTTGAAATTGCAATCGCCCGATCCAGACGTTTTTGTGGGGAAACCCTACCCACAAAGGCCAAATAATTGCTTGGCGAATAATCTGGCTTGTAGAGATCAAGGGGCAAACCATGATAAACAGTGCCGATCCAATTAGCCCCGGGAAGCGGTTGCCTTTGGGACTCGGAGATCGACACCAGGGGGATCTGATTAAAACGGGCATATAACTCCCTTTGACCTGGCACATCGAGGGGGCCGTGCATGGTGGTGAGATGGGCCACCGGCATACGCGACATCAAGGGGTAATGGGAGGGGCCTGTATGGAAATGAAGAATGTCGAAGCGATCCCACAAATCGGCCACTACATCCACCTGAATAAGTTCGGGCGCCACAGGGTCACCGCAATAACCGGCTTGCCGAAGGGCTTCAGGCACCGAGGCAAAGAGCTCTGCACTTGTGCAGGAGTCACCGCTGGCAAACAACACCACGTCGTGACCACGGCGCACCAGTTCTTCCGTGAGGTAGTGCACCACCCGCTCCGTTCCCCCATAGCCGCGAGGTGGCACGCTCTCAAACAAGGGGGAAATTTGACCGATTCGCATTGCGCTACGACGGATTGGATCCCGCCTATCAAGATCAGCGCGGTTACCTCTGGTCTAGTCAGGTTGAATCCGGATGGGCCTGTCTGGTCAGATGTGGGGCGAAGGCGACGCAGCTACCTGGCGGGGGGAAGCGGCTCAATTGCTAGGGCTTGATGACGTCTCAAGTCCCCCGTCGCCGATAGTTTTTAAGGTGCTTTGGCCTAGGTCCTCGCGATGCCACCAGCCCAGGCCAAGGAGGTGGTCGTGGTGGCAGGCGACACCCTGGAGGCCATCGCCCACACCTATGGCGTCAGTCTGGAAGCCCTGATCCCGCGCATCGGGATTCAGGATCCAAGCCGCTTGCACATTGGCCAGAAACTACTGCTAGCCAATCCACCAATGGGGGGATCAAGCCCAGCCCAGCCGGCCTCCAAGGGCAGCGAAGCCGTCGCGCCGCCGCTGGAAATGGTTCAACGCCACGGCGGTCGACCGGGCTGGATCTCTGCAGCAACACCCTGGAGGGGCCAGCCGTTCCGGTGGCGCCGCTGCCCTAGGTCACAATGCAATCCACCGGGCTGAGCTGCCCATGGGAGGGACCCCGAACCTTCACTGCATTGCTCAAGACGCCCAAGAGCTGGGCGATGGCCGGGCTGGCCGCCACATCGGAGCGGACCACCACAGCAAGCCAACCATTCCCATCCGAAATCTGCTCAGGAATCTTGTCCATAGTCCTCTCCAAGGGCGGCTGCGCTACAACAAACACCTGGAACGTGCTGTCGTCATCCCCAGCAAGATCTGACTTTTTGCTGAACAACAAGCCATCCACCACGCGTTCGCGCAGGAAGGTGAGGCTGCGCCCACGGCCCATGCCACCGGCACGACCAACACACCAATGGGAAGGCATCTCCCCCAAAAGATCCTGAGCGACCCGATGATCCAGCTCAAGCCGAAGCGGACCATGGCCGAGCAGGCGGGCCAGCTGGTGCACCTCTCGCTGCATGGTGAGCAAGGGACAGGGCGCGGCGAGATTGAGCTGCCCATCGCGGCGTACCAAGTTGGCCCCAAACACTTTTGACGCCAATTTCAGGCGGCGCGACACCGTGCTCTGGTTACAACTGAGCTGCTGAGCTGCCATCACCTCCGAACCCAACCACAGGGTGAGGTCAAAGGCATCAAGGGTCTCAATTGGAAGCACAAAAGACCTAACACTTGAGCGAGAGAGTAAAAGCCGTAGAAGCAAGTCCGTGTGCAATCCGGTAGCAACAGATACCCAGATCACGGAAGCAAAATCATTGCGAACAACCAGGCCCTTTCATGCTAGAAAAAAGCAAGGAAAGTCCATAGTCAGGTGCTGAAATACCATACCAAACAGACCTGGCAAAGCAAGTAAATTTTCCACGTAGATATGGAACCTATTCCTTTAGCTCAAACCTCAGCCTTACCCCTCCTCAATGCCCGGGCCACCCTTAACTTTGATCCCGATTGCTGCCACGAACGGATCTCCAGAACCATTCCCGTCAGTTCGATCAACCCCACGGGATTCCTTACCAATTATATTCACAAATCTGCCCATGTTGATTTGGGCTCCATTCGACTAACCGTGGGCCAGGGTTCGCCTTTCGAGTTCTGGGTTGAAGATCACAGCACCCCAAGTCTCCTGCTTTCAACAGGCGGCAATGCCCAGGTCCAGATCGGTCTCCACACCTACTCATGCACTCCGAGCGCCCCCGCCCTCTATCTGGCAGGCGAGCGCTACAGCTGTCAAATCACCGATGCCAATGGCATTGAGCTGCGGCTCGATCGTCAGAAACTCGCCAAGCAAGCCATGGTGATGGCCGAGCGAATCGGGCTCGATGGTCTGGATTGCTCCCGGCTTTTTTGCCCCTGGGAGATGAAATCCGATAGCCCATCGTCCGCCCGCCTTCTCTCCATGCTGACCAGAAGCCTGCACTACCTTGACGTCAGCGATATGGTCCTCTCCAGCTACGCCCTGGCTCGGATCGAAACCCTGATTTACCAACTCCTGGCCGCCATGGTTTACCCCGAACTATTGGTTGCGGTTTAGCTTGAGGCCTTCAGCCCCAGCCCGATGCCAACGCTTCAACGGCTCTTCCCTGCCCTATCAGCCGCCTGCCTCGCCCTCGGCTCGGGCTATGCCTACGCCCAAACCCCTAACGCCGCACCTGGTGCATCTCCAGCCCCAGCCACCACGGGCCCCGCAACCATCAAGCCCGCATCCGGCACGTCAATCACTGACATGTCGCTCTCCCATGCGGTGAACATCTGCGAGTTGGCCGTAACCGCCAAGGTGCCGGTGCAAACCAGCCTGCCCACAGCGGCCCGGGCCATGGCCTATGTGATTCAAAGCCAGCACGGCGCCCAGGTCGCCAGCACCGCCACCCTCACCCCCGAACAAATGTTCGATGGTTCGCTGATCGAGATCGTGACCAAAGTGAACAGCGGTTGCCTCACCAAGCTCAACGCCGCCGATCAGAAAACCGTGGGCACCCTGGTCGCTGGCATTAACGCCGCGGCCAAGTTGCAGCCTGCCCCGACCCCCTAGGCGCCTTTGGGAGCCTAAAAAGGCAGGGCACCAGCGCTTTGGGGAAAACCGGTGAAAACCAGCCAGGCCATCGCCTCCCCACGCTGGTGGGTGGCGGGCGATTTCGATGGTTTTTTGGGGCTGGGCCTCGACAACCTGATCCAGATCCTGCTGATCGTGGGCTTGTGCCGGGGGGTGCTTGGCTACCCGGATGGCCTGATCTTTGGAACCATCCTTCCCGCCACAGGGATCAGCCTGGTGATTGGCAACCTGGCCTACGCCCGCCAGGCCTTCCAACTCGCCAAACGCGAACAGCGCAGTGATCGCACGGCCCTGCCGTATGGGATCAACACGGTGAGCCTGTTTGCCTATGTGTTTTTGGTGATGCTGCCGGTCAAGTTGACCGCCCTGGGGCACGGTCTGGGGGAAGCGGACGCCGTGCGGCTGTCTTGGCAAGCTGGGCTCGTGGCCTGCCTGGGTTCGGGCTTGATTGAAGCCTCCTGTGCCTTTGGAGCCGATCTCCTACGGCGCTGGCTGCCCCGGGCGGCCCTGCTCTCCACCCTGGCTGGCATTGCCCTGGGCTACATCGCCCTGGGCTTTTTGCTGCGCACCTATGCCCACCCCGTGGTGGGGCTAACGGTGCTGGGGGTGATTTTGATCACCTACTACGGCAAGGTGCGGCTGCCCTTGCCTGGGGGCCTGGTTGCCGTATTGGTTGGCATTCCCTTGGCCTGGGCCAGTGGGCTGATCTCGATTGATGCCGCCAGCTGGAGCAGCAATGCCCAGCAAGTGGGATTGAGGATTCCCCACCTGGAATTGGCCAGCCTCTGGCAAGCCCGGGGCCAACTGCTCCCCTGGCTGGGGGTGATTGTGCCCATGGGCCTGTTCAACGTGCTCGGCTCCCTCCAAAACATCGAAAGTGCCGAAGCAGCCGGGGATCGCTACCCGGTGCGCAGCTCCTTGCTGATCAATGGCATCGGCACCATCGCCGCGGCAGGGCTGGGGTCCTGTTTTCCCACCACGATTTACATCGGCCATCCGGGCTGGAAAGCCATGGGGGCCCGCATTGGCTACTCCTGGTTGAACGGCGTGGTGATGGGGGTGGCTTGCCTCAGCGGCATCTTTGGGCTGGTGGGCCAGCTGGTGCCGATTGAGGCGGGGATGGCGATCGTGCTCTACATCGGCATCGTGATTGCGGCCCAAGCGTTCCAGGCCACCCCGGCAGCCCATGCCCCTGCTGTTGTGATCGGCCTCATGCCTGGCCTGGCGGGCTGGGGATCGTTGATGCTCAAAGCCGGTCTCAGGGCAGGTGGGGCGGGAACCAGCGCTGAGCCATTCGGGCCAAGCCTGGTGACCACCCTGGCCCAAGCCGATGTGTGGGCCAGGGGGGCCTTTGCCCTCGAGCAGGGCCAAATCATTACGGCCATGCTCCTGGCGGGATTGCTGGTGTTTGTGATCGAGCAACGCTTCCTAGCCGCCAGTGCCTGCGCCCTGGTAGCAGCGCTGTGTTCCTGGTTTGGCGTGATCCACGCCTGGCAATTCAGCCAAGCCGACACCGTGCTGCAGGTGGGCTGGGGCGTTGGCAGCCAGTGGGCCCTGGGCTATGGCTTGATGGCCCTGATGTTGGCCCTGAGCCACCTAGCGATCCGCCGGACGCCCGGCCACCAGCCATAGGCCTACGGGTACGAGCAACCAAGGCAACCAACCGGCATCAAAGATCCCCGTGCCGATGTGCAGGAGTGGCGTGAGCACCAGGTGGCAAAGCCCCAGGGTGATGAAGAGCACCAAGAGAAGGGCAGCCATCGCAATCGCCTAGATCCCTGCGGGCAGTAGAGCAC
>Ga0208864_1000085_pt1 | contig 27768 bp, 17 predicted proteins | sample CryBogmetaGMA05M_FD_184542 | JGI IMG/M metagenome (GOLD analysis project Ga0208864, IMG submission 184542) | Freshwater microbial communities from Crystal Bog, Wisconsin, USA - MA0.5M (SPAdes) | ecosystem: Environmental > Aquatic > Freshwater > Lake | place: Crystal Bog, Wisconsin, USA...
TATCGACCGGTTTCAGTGGGGAAGGGCGGTCAAGAAGAGCCTGGGGATCCTCAAGAAGTGCGCGGCGCTCGCCAACGGCGAGCTCGGCCAGCTGCCCGCCGAGACGGTGAAGCTGATCGTACAGGCAGCGGACGAGGTGATCGCCGGGAGGCTCGACGACCACTTCCCGCTCGTCGTCTTCCAGACCGGCAGCGGCACGCAGTCGAACATGAACGCCAACGAGGTGATCTCGAATCGCGCGATCGAGATCGCCGGCGGCGTGATGGGCTCGAAGAAGCCGGTGCATCCCAACGACGACGTCAACCGCGGGCAGTCGTCGAACGACACGTTTCCGACGGCGATGCACATCGCGGCGGTCGAGGTGATCCACGACCGGCTGCTGCCCGCCGTGCGCCAGCTCCGCGACGTGTTCCTCGGCCTCGAGCGGAAGCACGCCGACCTCGTGAAGATCGGCCGCACGCACCTCCAAGACGCCACGCCGATCACCCTCGGCCAGGAGATCTCCGGCTGGCGGTCGCAGCTCGACGACCGGATCGCGGTGCTCGAGCAGACGCTGCCGGGCCTCTACCAGCTGGCCATCGGCGGCACCGCCGTGGGCACCGGCCTCAACGCCCACCCGCGGTTCGGTGACGTGGCGGCCAGCCACATCGCCCGGGAGACGGGCCACCCGTTCGTGTCGGCGGCCAACAAGTTCGCGGCCCTGGCCGCCCACGACGCCATGGTCGACATGAGCGCGGCGGAGCGCGGCCTGGCGATGGCGCTGTTCAAGATCGCCAGCGACATCCGCCTGCTGGCCTCGGGCCCACGGTGCGGGATCGGCGAGATCTCGATCCCGGAGAACGAGCCCGGCAGCTCGATCATGCCCGGCAAGGTGAATCCCACCCAGTGCGAGGCGATGACGATGGTCTGCGTGCAGGTGTTCGGGAACGACGCCGCCGTCGCCTTCGGCGGATCGCAGGGGCACTTCCAGCTCAACGTCTTCAAGCCGCTGATGGTCCACAACGTGCTCGAGAGCGCCGACCTCATGGCCGACGCCTGCGACTCGATGCGGCTCCACTGCGCCACCGGCATCGAGCCCAACCTGGCGCGGATCAAGCATCATCTCGACGATTCGCTGATGCTCGTCACCGCGCTCAACACCCACATCGGATACGAGAAAGCGGCGAAGATCGCGAAAAAGGCCCACGTCGAAGGGACGAGCCTCAAGGAGGCCGCGGTGGCGCTGGGCTACGTCACGCCCGAACAGTACGACCAGTGGGTCGTGCCCGTGGAGATGACACGGCCGCTCCCGGCCTGAACCGTCACGAGCCCTGGACGAGCACGTTCCTGAACTGCCAGGGATCGCCGGGGTCGATGTTCTCACCGAACAGGCCGGGGCGGCCGGTGAGCGGCGTCCAGTCGGTGTAGTGGCCGGTGACCGGCCCGAGGTAGGGACGCTGGACCTCCAGGCACCGCCGGAAGTCCATCTCGTCGGCCTCCACGATGCCGGCCTGCGGATGCTCCAGGGCCCAGACCATCCCCGCGAGGACGGCGGACGAGACCTGCAGGCCGGTCGCGTTCTGGTAGGGGGCGAGGTCGCGGGTCTCGTCGATGGAGAGCTGCGATCCATACCAGTAGGCGTTCTTCTCGTGGCCGTACAGCAGCACTCCCAGCTCGTCGATGCCGTCCACGATCTCGTGCTCGTCGAGGATGTGAATCCGCTCCTGGCGGACACCCGCCCGGCCGAAGAGCTCGTGCAGCGAGAGCACGGCATCGTCGGCAGGGTGATACGCGTAGTGGCAGGTGGGACGGTAGGCGACGCCGTCGGCCGCCGAGTCGTCGCGGATCGTGAAGTAGTCCGCGATCGAGATCGATTCGTTGTGCGTGACCAGGAAGCCGTACTGCGGCCCCGGCGTGGGGCACCAGGAGCGCACCCTCGTGTTGGCACCGGGCTGGAGGAGGTAGGCACCCGCCTTGGAGCCGATCGTCTCCAGGCGGCCGTTCTCCGGCAGCCACTTCTCGTGGGTGCCCCAGCCCAATTCCGCCGGCTGCATCCCCTCGGAGAGGAAGCCTTCGACGCTCCAGGTGTTGACGAACACGTTCCTCGGCTTGGGATTCCGCGACCGCTGCGTGTCGCGTTCGGCGATGTGAATCCCCTTGACGCCGAGATCACGCATCATCCTGGCCCAGCCGGGCTGGTCGCCGGCGGCCGGCGTGGGCAGTGGCCGGCCCAGGTCGCGGGCCAAGTCGACGAGCGCCTGCTTCACGAACCACGACACCATGCCCGGATTGGCTCCGCAGCACGACACGGCGGTGGTGCCACCGGGATGCCGGGCCTTCTCCTCGCGGACCGTCGCCCGCAGCGCGTTGTTCGTGCGAGCCTCCGGCCCGGCGCTGCGATCGAAGTAGAAACCCGGCCAGGGCTCGACCACCGTGTCGATGTAGAGCGCCCCCACCTCCCGGCAGAGCCGCATGATGTCGAGCGACGAGGTGTCGACCGAGAGATTGACGCAGAATCCCTGGCCGCCGCTGGTGAGCAGCGGCTCGAGGAGGTGCCGGTAGCGGTCGCGAGTCACGCCCTGATGGATGAATCGCACACCGTGCCGGTCGAGGATCTCCCGCCCGCTGTCGTCGGGGTCGATGACCACCAGCCGGGAGCGGTCGAACTCGAAGTGCCGTTCCAAAAGCGGCAGCGTGCCCCGGCCGATCGACCCGAAGCCGATCATCACAATCGGGCCGTCGATCCGGCCGTGAACGGGCCACTTCGTCATGCGATCACTCCAGGAGGGGCTCGGGCGTGGGCGGATTCTCCGCGATGGCGTGGGGCCTGTCCATTCCCGCCGGCAGACGCTCGACCGCAGGAAGCCCAATCGCCAGTGGCCGCAGGTTTGCAACCTGCGGTGCCCCGCCGCTCGGGGCTGTCCGTGCCCGTCGCCGGACGTTCGCCACCAGGAAGCCCAATCGCGTAAGCGATGGGGATCTGCGGTGCCCCGCCGCTTGGGGCTGCCCGTGCCCGTCGCCGGACGTTCCCCACCAGGAAGCCCAATCGCGTAAGCGATGGGGATCTGCGGTGCCCCGCCGCTCAGGGCTGCCCGTGCCCGTCGCCGGACGTTCGCCTCGGCCCTCCAGGCCTCGGCTCTCTGCATGTCCGCTGCGCTTCGGCATCCTGCCTGCGCTTGCTCCCATAGCCCGGCTCCCGGGCACGGGCAGCCCCTCGCTCCTCGTTCGCTGGTGCGCTGGTTCAACCCGATCCGTGCGGCGTTCACGGCAACGCGATCCGTGTCCGCGGGGGCCGGGATGGCCCCCGCGGACACGACCTGCCGATCAGATCGCGGCGGCAGCCGTCTCGCCGGTGCGGATCCGGACGACCTCCGCGAGGTTCGTCACGAAGATCTTGCCGTCGCCCACTTGGCCGGTGCGGGCGGTGGACATGATCTTGCTGATCACGCTCTGGGCTTCGTCGTCGCTCACCACCACCTCGATCTTCACCTTGGGCAGGAAGTCGACGGAATACTCGGCGCCGCGGTAGGTCTCGGTGTGGCCCTTCTGCCGCCCGAACCCGCGGACTTCGGTCACAGTCATGCCCTTCACGCCAAGAGCGTTGAGCGCGTCCTTGACCTCTTCGAGCTTGAAGTGGCGGATGATGGCTTCGATCTTCTTCATGATGGTCTCCTCGTCGTGATCGACACCGCACCGCGGTGCCGAAGGTGATGCTCCCGAGCCGATCGCGCCGACCGACTCCCGCCATCTCAACAGTCCCTGCACATCGCATGCCAAAGGGGCGGAGCAATAAACGCCGCCATTCTCGCGGTTCTCGGAACCCACGGTTGTCGCGCCGGCGTGAATCACGCCGGCGCTCGTCGCGGCCGCGCGACAGCCCCGCTCACGCGGTGGCCCCCAGTCCCGGCCGATCGGCGAGGCACTCCGTGTGCAGCATCCCGTCGCTCACGCGGAACAGTCCGGGGAGTCGCTCCTCCCACGCGCGGTTGGCCTCGGGCACGTACTGCCGGGCGTTGGCCTCGATCCCCGCCACGCCAGGGACCCAGGCCGCGATCCCCGCAGAATGCACCAGCGCCGCCCCGGGGCAGGTGAGATCCTGCACACAGACGAACATCCGGTGCTTCCTGGCGGCTGCCGCCATCAGCAGCGAGTGCGACTGCCCCTTGCAGGCCTTGAGGGCCACGCCCGTGTAGCCGAGGTCGCGGGCCAGCAGCAGGGTTTCGAGGTCGGTGAGCGACTCGTCGATCACCACGGGCCGGAGCCGCGCCGCGGCATGCATGTCGTTGCGGGGCGGGGCGGCGAGGTCGCGAGCGGTCGGCTGCTCCACGTAAAGGATGCTCTCGAGACACCGCGGCGCGGCCGCCTGCACCCGCCGCAGGTATTCGAGCACGTAGTCCACGTTTGGACACCGCTCGTTGAAGTCCACGCAGAAGCGCCAGGCCGTGGCCGGGCGGGCCTCGCGGGCGATGCGGTCGATGGCGAGCGTGCGGTCGACGTCCCAGTCGAGCGACTCCCCCTGCAGTTTGATCTTGATGTTGCCCAGGCCGTTGAACGCGATCCATTCGGCGAGCGTCCGCGGCAGGCCGTCGCGGGGCACGTCCGCCGCGTCGGCCTCGGCGACGGTGAGCGGATCGCTGCCGCCGACCGAGTGGAAGAGCGGCACCGTGGGAGCCGGGCTCGGCCGCACGACGTCCTGCAGGCTCGTGCCGGCGAACTCGTCGCCCAGGTAGCGCGACAGGTCATGCCCCACGAGATCGGGCGACAGGGTGAGAAAGCTGCTGCGGCCGAGCGCCTTGCCGGCAGCGTCGTGCAGCGCCGCATCGAACGGGCTGGCCACCACCAGCATGGCGAGCTTCGGCAGCGGCACGCGCAGCCCGCGGGCGGCCGACTCGACGGCGGCGGCGGCGAGGAACTCCGGCTCGAGCCGATGCCAGAGTTCGAGCGGGTGCGCCGCCACCGGGCAGGCCGCGACGACGCCCGCGACTCGTTCGGCAAGTCCCTTCATCGCGTCGAGCGTCGCCTGGTAGGGCAGATCACGGGCCGGAAACGCCCACACGTTTCCCAGCGGCATCGAGCCGCGGCCGGTGATCACGCGGCCGTCGGGCAGCTCGACGTCGATCGCCACGTCGAGCAGCGTGACGCGATCGACCGGCACGCCGCCGAACTTGTACGGCGTGCGATAGCGGTAATCGTGGAACGCCGGCCGGACGTCCTTCACCCGGATCGCCAGCGGACCGCTCCGCTCGGCCGCACGACCACGGCGGCCCGAGATGCTGACGACGCCGATGGCGGCAGCCGCCTTCCGGCAGAAGTCTCGGCGAGAAGGTCGGCTCATCGTCGTGGTGTCCTGGGGTACCCCGGCACCGTAAGGTACAACAACGAAAGGCTGGACGGCCGTCCCGCCATGATGGGTGAATGCTGCGGAGCGGGGGACTTCGATGACGACTGCTTCACGGGTGTGGGCTGCGGTTCTGATCGGAGCGAGCGGGATGACAGGCGGCGATTCCAGGGCCGCCGAACAGGCCAACTACGACGAGTCGGCCGTCCGTCGTTACACGCTCCCCGACGTGCTCGCCGGCCCCGACGGCACGGCCGTGACGACCGCCGAGGCCTGGCGAACCACTGCCCGGCCGCATCAGTTCGAGCTTCTGGAAAAGAATGTCTACGGCCGTCGGCTGCCGGCGGTGCCCGTCCACGTGGTCGGCGCGGTGGATCGCGCCGAGGCGACCCTCGCGGACGGCGTGAAGGCGATCCGGCTGCAGGCCCGGCTGCGGCTCGGCGACTCACCGCAGGCCGTCACGACCGACGTGCTCGTCTACCTCCCCGTCAGCGGCGGGCCGGCGCCCGTGTTTCTCCATCTCAACTTCAAGGGCAACCAGGCGGAGCATCCCGATCCCGCGATCCGCATGGGCGAGGCCTGGCTGCCCAACGACAAGCGCGGGGAGATCGTCGAGAACCGGGCCACGGAACTCTCCCGGGCGCAAGACGCCCGACACTGGCCCGTCGAGAAACTGCTCGATCGAGGCTATGGCGTGGCCACCGCCTGTTACGGCGACGTCTTCCCGGATCGCGCCGACGGGCGGGCGGCGAGCGCGCTGGCAACGCTCGGCAGGCCGCTGGAGGGCGAGCTGCCGGCCGACGAACCCGGCGCGATCGCCGCCTGGGCCTGGCAGCTCTCGCGGATCCTCGACTGGCTCGTCACGCTTCCGGAGGTCGATGCGTCGAAGGTGATCGTGGTGGGCCATTCCCGCAACGGCAAGGCGGCCGTCTGGGCCGGCGCGTGCGACGAGCGGTTTGCGATGGTGGTCTCCAACGAGTCGGGCTGCGGCGGCGCCGCCCTCGAGCGGCGGAACTTCGGCGAGACGATCGAGGCGATCACACGGCGGTTTCCCCATTGGTTCTGCCCCGCGTTTCGCGCCTATGCCGACCGCGAAACGGACCTGCCCGTGGACGCCCACGTGACGCTCGCGATGGCGGCGCCGCGGCCGCTGTACGTCGCCAGCGCGAGCGACGACCGCTGGGCCGACCCCAAGGGAGAGTTCCTGGCCGCCGTCGCCGCCAGCCCCGTCTGGAGCCTGTGCAGACGCGAGGGCCTCGGGACGACCGCCTGGCCGCCCGTCGACACCCCCGTGGGACGCACCATCGGCTACCACCTCCGCACCGGCAAGCACGATCTCCTCGAATGGGATTGGCTGCGGTTCGCCGATCACGCCGACCGCACGCTGGAAACCAGCTCGACCGCCGACCACGCCGGAGCCGAGGCGGCGTTCCATCCGGTGCAGGACCCGTTGCCGGTGCCGCCTCCGCCCGGCGCGACCCTGCTGTTCGGCGACGGCACCGAGCCCGGCGGCCCGCGATTCACCGCGATGAACGGCGGGGCGATCGATTGGCAGGTCGTGGACGGCGCGCTCGTGGCGCAGCCGTCGAAGGAGCACGCGAACCACGTCGTCTCGGTGCCCGTGTTTCGCGATGCCGAGATCCACGCCGAGTTCATGACCTCGCCGGTCGCCCGTGGCAACAGCGGCCTCTACATCCATGGCCACTACGAGATGCAGATCTTCGACTCCTTCGGCGTCGATCCGCCGACCGATCAGGACGAGGGCGCGCTCTACCGCTTCGGCAAGCCACTGGTGAACGCGGCGCGGCGCACCGGGGAATGGCAGGTCTACGACATCCGCTTCATCGCCCCGCGGCGCGGCGCGGACGGCGCGATCACCACCCCGGGGCGGATCACCGCCTGGCTCAACGGGCGGCTGGTGCAGGACGGGATCGAGTTCACGGAGCCGCGGTCACCGTATACGCCCTACAAGCATGGCGTCACCGACCACCTGCGCACGATCGAAGGGACCCTGCGAAAGAGCGGCCGCGGCCCGCTGTTTCTCCAGGACCACGGCAGCCCGGCGCGGTTCCGCAACGTGTGGATCAGGCCGCTCGAGGCCGGCGACGGCCAGTGATCGCGCGGCCCGCGGCCGGCCACGTGCGGCCCTCTGGGGTTTGTTTCGCGACCGGGCGGCCATTACATTCCAGCGTCGCTTCACGCTTCCGGGAGGGGATTCCATGACACACGACTTCGCGCCCAGCCGGCGCCGCTTTCTGGCGACGTCGGCGGCCACGGCGACGGCGGCCGTCGCGGCCCCGTACGTGATCACCTCCAAGGCTCTCGGCGACGCCACCACGCCGCCGGCGAGCGACCGGATCGTGATGGGGGGCATCGGTCTCGGCAACATGGGCTCGGGTGACCAGCGGGCCTTCCTCGCAGATCCCCGCGTGCAGTACGTCGCCGTCTGCGACGTCCGCGAGAAGTGGCGAGCCGAGGCCCGGGATCGCGTGGACGAGAAGCACGGCGCCGGATCCTGCGCGACCTACGTCGACTTCCGCGAACTGCTCGGCCGCGACGACATCGACGCCGTCCACATCGCCACCCCCGACCACTGGCACGCGCTGATGACGATCGCCGCCTGCCGCGCGGGCAAGGACATCTATCTCCAGAAGCCGGAGACGCTCACGCTCCGCGAGGGACCGCTGATGATCCAGGCGGCCCGGCGCTACGGCCGCGTGGTCTCCGGCGGCAGCCAGCGGGTGCTCGAAGACTACCGCCGTATCGTCGACCCCTGCTGGGCCGGCGAACTCGGGAGGATCACGTCGATCGACATCGAGCCCGGGCCGTCGTCGATGGCCTGCTACCTGCCAGCCGTCGCCACGCCGCCCGACATCGACTGGGAACTCTGGCTCGGACCGGCCCCCTGGGAGCCCTACAACCCTGGTCGCTGCGACGGCAACTACGGCGCCGGCGGCGGCAGCTGGCGGTCGTACATCGACTACTCGGGCGGCAGCCTCACCGACTGGGGCGCCCACAACTTCGGGGGCACGATCTTCGCTGCCGGCCTGCTCGACCTTCAGCCCGTGAAGGCCGTCTGGCATCCCGCTTCGAGCGACGGCAAGGCGGCGGCGTACGCCACGCTCGTCTACCCCAACGGGGTTGACGTGCACTGCAACCGGCCGAAGACGCTCCGGCCCGCCGATCCGGCGGCCACGGTCACCCACGAGCGCGGGATCACGATCCGCGGCGACGGCAACGCCGTGCCGCCGCGGCCGGTGCCCGCCTACCGCGGGGGCGTCAGCATCTACGGCGACTTCATCGAATGCGTGAAGACACGGCAGCGACCCTTCCGCGATCTCGAGGGTGCCGTCAACACGATGACGGCACCCCACATGCTCGGCCTCGTCCGGCGGCTCGAGCGGTCGGTCGAATGGGACCGCGCGGCGCAGCGGTTCGTGAACGACGAGGAAGCCAACCGCCTGCTCGACCGCGCCCGCCGCGAACCCTGGATCCTCTGAACCGGAGCCTGCAGCATGTCATCCGACCGCATTTCGCTCGACGACGGGTTCAAGGCCCTGGCGGCCTTCGACTGGGGTGCCGACGCCGCGCCGCTCGCCACGATCGACGCCGCCGTCGTCGCCTGCCACGGCCAGGAGTCGTTGACCTCCGACCTCGAGAAGCGGTTCGGCGCGATCGTCGGCGGGAAGGCCTCCCGCGCAGCCAAGGAATACGCTTGTCGCAAGCTCGCGCTGATCGGCACCGCCGCCTCGGTGCCCGTGCTCGCGCCGCTGCTCGCCGATCCCATCGAGTCGCACATGGCCCGCTTCGCCCTCGAGCGGATCCCGGCGCCCGCGGCGGGTGACGCGCTGCGGCAGGCGCTCGGCGCGGCCCGGGGCGACCTCGCCATCGGCATGATCTCGTCGCTCGCCAACCGGCGCGACGCGGCGAGCGTGCCGGCGCTCGGGGCCCTGCTCGGCGGCGACCCGAAGACCGCAGCGGCGGCTGCCGCCGCCCTCGGACGAATCGCCACGCCCGAAGCAGCCACCGCGCTCGCCGCGGCGCCGCCGGCGGCGGGCCCGGTCGCCGATGCGGTGATCGACGCCCGCCTCGCCTGCGCCGACGCGATGCTCGCCGCGGGTGATCGCGCCGCCGCGAAGGCCATCTATCAAGCCCTGGCCGCCGCCTCCGGCGCCACGCCACGCACCCATCGCGGCCGGGCCGTCCGTGTCGCGGCGAAGAGCGGACTGCTCGCCTGCCTCGACGAGACCGTCTCACCCTGACCGTTCCCGGCTTCGACCGTCATCTCCCCGCCGTCAGCGAGTTGCCATGCCAACGCCCAGCCAGTCGCACCGCGTGAGTCCGCGGGTCATCCTGCTCTTGGCCCTGGTTCTCGCTTCTCTGCGAAGCGTGCCCGCCCGGGCCGCCGAGACGGCGTCGGCCTCGACGAACCAAGCCGCCGAGACGGTGCTGGCCTGTCTCGTCGACGACGACGCCGACCTGCGGGCGGTGGCCCTCGATGCGATCCGGCATCGGCTGAAGGGCGAGTGGTTCACCCGTCGGGTGGCCGAAACCCTGCCGACGTTGCCGGCGAACCAGCAAAGCACCCTGCTCGTGGCGCTCGCCGACCGGGGCGATGCCGCAGCCCTGCCCGCCGCGACCCAGGCGCTCGTCGCAGCGAACGACGCCGGCGTCCGAGCCGCCGCGATCGCGCTGATCGGCCGCCTCGGCGGCCCCGCCGACGTGGGCACGCTCGTGGCGGCGCTCTCGGCCGGCGGTCCCCAGCAGGACGCCGCCCGACGCGGACTCGTGGAGATCACCGGCGCCGACGCCGCCGCGGCGATCCGCGCCGCCGCCACCGCGGGGCCATCGGCCGCGCGGGCGCTGGTGATCGACGCCCTGGCCGAACGCCGCGACCGCGCGGCGCTCCCGGTGCTGGAGCAGGCCGCCGTCGATGACGACGCGGCGGTCCGCCAGGCGGCGATGCGGGCCCTGGCCCGGTTCGGGGGCCCCGCCCAGATTCCCGCGATGGTGCAGTCGCTCCTCAAGTCATCGGGCGAGGAGGAGCGGGCCGCTCAGCTCGCCATCACCACCGTCTGCACCGGCGCCGGCGACGACGTCCGTGCCACCGACGCGCTCATCGAACGCTACGAGTCGGCCGACGATCGGGCACGGGCGAACCTCCTGCCCGCCCTGGCTCGCGTGGGCGGTCCGAAGGTGATCGCGATCGTCGACGCGATGCTGGCCGATCCGGCCCGGCGGGCGCGAGGCCTCGACGCCCTCTCCAAGTGGCCCGACGCCACCGTGAAGGACCGGCTGCTCGATCTCCTCGCCAAGACGACCGACCCGAAGGAGAAGCAGTTGCTCCTCGGCACGCTCATCCGCCTCGCACCGCTGCCCGACAACAAACTCAACGACGCCGCGAAGCTCGACCTGCTCGTGAAGACGATGGCCCTCTGCGAGCGGACGGAAGACAAGGCCCGGGTGTTGGAGCGGGCCAATGCGATCCGCACGATCGAGACCTTCCGTTTCGTCGCCCCTTATCTCGACGATCCAGCGCTCGCCGAACCTGCCTGTCGGAGCGTGGTCGAACTCGCGCATCACCAGAAGCTCCGCGACGCCCACAAGGACGAGGTCACCGCGGCGCTCGACAAGGTGCTCGGGATCACCAAGAACGAGGAACTCGTCGAACGGGCCACCCGCTACAAGGCGGGCCAGACGTGGGACCGCAAGAAGAAGACCTGATCCCCGCCGCTCGGGGCTGCCCGTGCCCGTCGCCGGACGTTCCTCCGTCAGGAAGCCCAATCGCGTCAGCGATGGGGATCGCGTCAGCCCCGCCGCTTGGGGCTGCCCGCGCCCGTCGCCAAGTGGCCGCAGGTTTTCAACCTGCGGGTGCCAGCCTCTTGACGCCCCGCCGCTCGGGGCTACCCGTGCCCGTCGCCGGACGTTCGCCTCGGCCCTCCAGGCCGAGGCTCTCTGCATGTCCGCTGCGCTTCGGCATCCTGCCTGCGCTTGCTCCCATAGCCCGGCTCTCGGGCACGGGCAGCCCCGAGCTCGCCCTCTCTTCGTTTCGTGCTGAGCTCTCCGGTGTGGGAAGCAGCCGGATCGGGGCACGCGCAGAAGCCGGTGACACGTGTGGACACCGGACGTCGAGATCCTGGCGGCGCCTCGAAATCACACGTGCCGCCGGCGCCGAGCATGCCACCGGTCCGGCTGCGGGGCCGCAACGAAGCGCGACGCTCCGCTTCGGCCGCTCACTTGCGGAACTGGCCACCGTCGAGGCCATGCCCCTTCATGAGGCGGTAGAGCGTGCCGCGCGGGAGACGGGCCTCGCGGGCCGCCGCCGACACGTCGCCGAGGTGCCGCGTGAGCAGGTCGGCGAGAAACTGCTTCTCGAACCGGGCCACGTGCTCGGCCCGTTGGGCGAAGAAACCGACGGCGCCCGCCTCGGCCCCGACCGCGCGGCCCGCGGCGCTCACGACCTCGTCGGGCAGGTCATCGATGCCCGCCACCGGCGACCGTGTCATCGCGATCGCCCTGCGGACCACGTTCTGCAGCTCGCGGACATTGCCCGGCCAGTGGTAGCCCTTGAGCACCTGATAGACGTCGGTGGATAGGCCGCCGACGTGCCGCCCCATCTCCGCCGCGGCCTTGTTGGCGAAGTGCTCCGCGAGGAGACCGATGTCGTCGCCCCGCGTCCGCAGCGGCGGCAGGTCGATCCGCACCACGTTGATCCGGTAGAAGAGATCGCGGCGAAACTCGCCGCGCTGCACCATCTGGTCGATCTCGCGGGAGGTGGCGGCGACCACGCGGACGTCCACCGGGTTTTCCTGCCGGGCGCCCACCCGCCGCACCCGCCGCTCCTGGAGCACGCGGAGCAGCTTCGCCTGGAGCGGCAGCGGCAGTTCCCCCACCTCGTCGAGAAACAGCGTGCCGCCGTCGGCGAACTCCACGAGGCCCATCCGCCGAGCATCGGCCCCGGTGAAGGCGCCTCGCTCATGCCCGAAGAGCTCACTCTCGATCAGGGCGTCGGGGATCGCTCCGCAGTCCACCGGCACGAACGGCCCATCGGCCCGGCGGCTGCGGGCATGGATCGCCCGCGCCACGAGCTCCTTGCCGGTGCCCGTCTCGCCGGTCACCAGCACGTCCACGGAACTGGTGGCCACGCGGTCGATGATCGAATAGACCTGCTGCATCGCCCCGCTCTCGCCGAGAAACTCGGCGAACGAATAGGGCCGCTCCACCGCCCGCCGGAGCACCTCCTCCTGGGCTCGCCGCCGCGAGGTCACGAGCAGCTTCTCGAGCGCGTCCTCGAGATCGCTCTCGACGAGGGCGATGTCGAGGTAGTCGCCGGCACCCGCATTCAGACAGGCGCGGGCGGTCTCCACGCTCGGCTTCGGGTCGATCACCACCATCGGCAACTGCGGATCGGCCTTGCGAAGCGCCGCGTAGAGGACGTCGGCCGTGGGTCCGGACCGGGCCGTCACCACGCCGAGATCCCAGGAATCCCGGGCAAGCGTGGCAAGCGCCGCTTCCAGCGAGGTCTCCACCCGCACCTCGAGCGGTTGCAGCCGCGCCACCAGCCGCGAATAGGGCAAGGCGGCAGCGCCGGCGGAATCGACGATGATGATGCGGGGCTGCTGCACGAAACCGAGCCTTGGGCAACTGCGGCCGCCAACCGTCGTGCCTGACGCGACAAGTATGCAACCGGACGTCGCACGCGGCAACCGCCGCCGCGGCTTTCACCCGCAGGGGGCTCTGGTACATTCGGTCCCGGGTTGATTCGGCTTTTTTCGCGGCCTCCGGAGCCCTTGTGCGCATGGCGATCGACACCTACGCCCCCTGTCCCGGCGGCACCGGCAAGAAGATCAAGTTCTGCTGTGCCGATCTCGTCGGCGACCTCGAGCAGCTCGACACGCTCGTGGAGGGAGATCAGATTTCGGCCGCCCTCGACCAGGTGACACGGCTGGAGGAGAAGCACCCCGGCCGGGCCTGCCTGCTGGCGACGCGGACGAAGCTCGAACTGGCCTCGAAGCGGTATGCCGAAGCCGCCGCGAGCAGCCGGGCGTTTCTCGACGCCTTTCCGGAGAATCCTCTGGCGCTCGGCCACGCCGCGATCACCGACGCCCTCGCGGGACGCGTGCAGGAAGCCGCTGCCTCGTTCGACAAGGCCCGCGCCGCGGCGGCCGCGGCAGGCCAGGAGGCGTCGGCGGAGCTCGTGCGGATCGCCGCCACGCTCGTGCAGGCCGCGGCCCAGCTCGGCCACGTGGGCTTCGCCCAAGGACTCGTCGACTGGCTCGGAGACTCGGGGCTCGGCACGGACGAGGAGCGGCGGCTGCTGGCGGCGATCGTGGGCTCGTCCGGAGTGCCGGCGGCCCTCCGCACCCGGATGCGACTGGAGCCGTGCGAGAGCGACTCTCCCTGGCGGCCCGACTTCGAGACGGCCCTCGATCACGCCCGGCACTGGCGGCTCTCGAGGGCACTCACGGCCTTCCGCAGCCTCAAGGGGGTGGCGGGCGAGTCGCGGCCGCTGCACACCAACATCGCCGTCCTCTGCGAGATGCTCGCCCGGCCCATCGAAGCGTCGGAGGCGTGGCTGGCCGTCGCGCGGATGACCGACACCTCCGCCGACGACTCCGTCGAGATGACCGGCCGGGCGATCGCACTCGAGACCGAAGCCGACCCGGATCGATCACCCGTGGTGCGATTCGCGAGCCGAATCGCGCCGCTGGCCGTGCCGCCGGGGGAGGAGGGGAGTGCCGCCATCGACCTGCTCGAGGACGCACTCCGGCACGCCGGCCGTTTCGATCACGCAGCCTTCGACCGCGGGCAGTGGGTGTCGCGCGGCGCCGCGCCGCCGCGCTCGGCCTGGCGGGTGTACGACGCCGCCGCGCCGGCCCGGCTGCTGGCCACGCTCCTGATCTTCGGCCGTCAGACCGATCGCGAGCCCGAGGCGGTGCTCCAAGGCTTCGCGCCCGACGTCGAGCAGGCCAGGCCCGCGGTCGAGGCCGCGCTCGGTTGCGCGTTTGGCGCCGAGATGACCACCGAGTCGATGCCGGCGGTATCGCCCACGAACTGGCTGATGGGCGCGCAGTTCCGCATGCAGCCCCCCACGTCGGCCCCCGCCCCCGCGGCGGCCGGGCAGCCCTCCTTCTTCGACGCGTTCCTCGATGAGCAGCGGCAGGCGCTCTGGGACCGGTTCCTCTCCGTGTGGCCCGACACGCCTCTGCCAGAACTGCTCGGCAAGACGCCCCGCGAGGCGCTCGGCGACGCCGAGGGCGCCCGCCGGGTTGCGGCACTCGTGGACGAGGGGGAGGCGACCTCCCGACGGCCCGACGCCTCCACGGCGTGGACGACCGTGCGGGAGCGGCTGGGCATCAAGCGGCCGCCCCTGCTCGAATCGACCAAGCCGTTCGACGAGGGCGTGCCGCCGCTGCGGTGGCATCGGCTCGACATGGCCCGGCTGCCGATCGACGACCTCCGCGGGGTGCTGGTGACGGCGGTCGACGCGGGCTTCGACAAGGCCGCCGGCCTCGCGGCCGAGGCGCTCGCCGCCCGGTCCGACGCCACGCCGGCCGATCGCTGGGAGGCGCTGGGCGTGCTCGAAGAACGGGCGTTGTCGAGCGTCCGCAAGCTGGAACTCATCGCCGAACTCCGCACCATCGCCAAGACGCTCAAGGCCAATGACGGCATGCTCGACGTGGCGGAACTCCGCGTGCGGATGCAGCGGGGCGACGAGGCCGACGTCGTGCGGCTGCTCGAGCATGTACGCCGCGAGCACGGCCGCGACCAGCAGGTGATCCAGGCCTTCGCGGAAGTGCTGATGGAAGCGGGCGTCGACCTCTCGGCCCTCGCTGGTCGGCCGGGGGCGGGCGCCGCCGGGCCCGCCGCGATTCCCGCGGCCGCGTCCGCCGCCGAAGCGGGCAAGCTCTGGACGCCGGGCGGCGAGTCGTCCGCGGGTGGGGGCGGCGAGAAGAAGGTCATCTGGACGCCGGACTGATCGGCCCATGGCAGGTGCGGCCTCCGACGTGGCGGCGATGCGGCGGGCGCTCGAACTCGCGGCGCGGGGCCGCGGCTTCGTGGAACCGAACCCCCAGGTCGGCGCGGTCGTCGTGCAGGATGGCCGGATCGTGGGCGAGGGCTGGCACGAGCGGTTCGGCGGGCCGCACGCGGAAGTGGCGGCGCTCCGCGCGGCCGGCGCCGCGACCCGTGGCGCGACCCTCTGCGTGACCCTCGAACCCTGCTGCCACCACGGCAAGACGCCCCCGTGCACCGACGCGATCCTGGCCGCCGGGATCGCCCGCGTGGTGGTGGCCGCGGGCGATCCGTTTCCAGCGGTCGCCGGGCAGGGCATCGAGACGCTGCGGGCCGCGGGACTCGAGGTCGAGACCGGCCTGTTGGCGGCCGAAGCCGAACGGCTCACCGCCCCTTTCCGGACGCTGGTCACGCAGGGCCGCCCCTGGGTGATCGCCAAATGGGCGATGAGCCTCGACGGCCGGCTCGCGGCCGCGCCGGGCCAGGACCGCTGGATCTCGTCGCCGGCTTCCCGCGCGCTCGTTCACGACCTGCGGAGCCACATCGACGCGATCGCCGTCGGCATCGGCACGGCGCTCGCCGACGATCCGCTGCTCACCGCCAGGCCCGCGGGGGGAGCGGCAGCCGGACCGCGGCAGCCGCTGAGGATCGTCCTCGACGCCGGCGGTCGGCTTCCACTCACGAGCCAGCTCGTGCGGACCGCGCGGCAGTGGCCCGTGCTCGTCGCCGTCGGCCCGCAGGCGCCGCCTGACCGGCTCGCGTCGCTCGCCGCCGCGGGCTGCGAGGTGTGGCCGTGCGCCGCGGCCGACGCGGCGGCCCGCACGACCGCACTGCTCGCCGAACTTGGCCAACGCCGGCTGACGAACCTGCTCGTGGAAGGGGGGCCGACGCTCCTGGGCAGCATGTTCGCGGGCGATCAGATCGACGAGGTCTGGGCCTTCGTCGCGCCCCGCATTCTCGGGGGCCCGGCGGCCGGCCCGCCCGCGCTTGTGGACGTGCCTCGGCTCACGGTCGAGGATGTTTCGTTTCCGGGTGGCGACGTGCTGATCCGCGGCACGATCACCCGGCCGCAGCTTTCCACCTGCGGATGACACGCCGGGCCTTCAGCGGGCCGGCGTATCGCGGATCACGTTCTGCCAGTGGGTGACCAGGGCGTCGCCCTGAAACGAAGCCTCGGCGGCGGTGGCCCGCAGGGACTTGGCCGCGGCGAGCACGACCCGCACATGCTCGAGCACTTCCTTGGCCTGCTCGGTTTCGTCGGCCGCGGTGAGTTCGACGTCGGGATCGACGAAGCCATCCCGCTCCTGCACGCAGCCGTAGCGGGTGAGGTAGGTGATCCATGGCTCGAGTGCGTCGACCATCCCGGCCACGTCGAAGGCGGCGGCGCCCGCCAACGGCTCGTCGAACTTCGCGAGCTGCGAGCCCGTTTCCAGCCGGCTCTCCACGAGCATCCGGCCCGCCTGCTTGGGCGTCATCGAGAACACCGCCACGTCGTCCCCCACGCCGATCGCGGGACGGATCTGATCGTCGAGCCGGCTGTTGACGAGCTTCCAGGACCAGACCGAGCCATCGTCCGTCTTGGACTTCTCGGGTTCGGGAACCCGATAGCCGTCGGGAACCGCGCCGGGATCCATCTGCCGGAGGGCGTCGGTGAACTCGTCCCCGAGCGCGAACAGGTCGCTGAGGCCTTCACGGAACAGCTTCGGGTCGGCGAGCGACACCATCAGGGCGGGTTCAGGGAGCGGGAGCGGTTCGGGCGAGGAGGGCAGCTTCCCCTGCACCCGCTTCGCCTTCCCCTTCGAGTCGAGCACGAGGCCCACCTGGCCATCGGCGAGCGACTTCACGATCTTGTCGCGCAGGATCGCCGCGAACTTACCCCCCAGCGGCGCCACGTGCTCGGCGAAGGCGTCGAGTTTCTCGCGTTGATCCACGGGGAGCTCCGCGCGGCCGTGCTTCTGCCCCATCGCCCAGGCCTGCCGGATGAGTTCGATCGCCACGTCGAGCCCCTCGGGGTCGTTCTTCATCCGCGAAACCATCACCCCCAGCGGCGCGCCGCCGGCATGCTCGAGGAGGTCGAGCCGCTTGCTGCCGTCGAACGGCTGGTTGCGGGCCCAGTTCCAGGCGTAGCCCTCGTAGCCGCGGTCATTGAGGAATGAGAACGACATCCACGGTCCCGCCTCCGGCAGCCGTTCGACCCACTCGTCGACGAACTTCTCGGCGAGACCGCGGAAGTCCTTCTTCGCCTCCGCCGTCACGCCCGCCGTCTCGTCGAGCTGATCGAAGACCGCCAGCGCGGATTCCATGTCGGATCGCGTCGAGTTCACGGCTTCACAGAGCGACTCGCTCAGATAGGAGATGCCGGTGAGCCGCTTGTCGCCATGCGCGGCCAGCGGCGCGAAGGCCGGCAGCGTGAGCAGGCCCTTCCGCCCGCTGTTCGGCAGGACGAGCTTGTCGAGGTGGTCGGTCGAGTCGCCGACCGACAGGATCACCCAGTCGCCCACGCGGCCGATCGCGATCACGATGTCGAGTTCCTGCAGCCGACCGAAGAGCTTCGCCACGCCCTCGGCATCGCCCGTCAGCTCGGCGGCCGACCGTTCGATCTCGTCCCAGGGGGCTTGGGCACCGTCCAGCGTGAGCGTGAGCACCTCGCCATTGGCGATCTTCTTCCGGTCCACGGCGAGGGCCAGATCCTGATCGGCCTGGAGCATGAGGGCGGCGAGCACCTCGATCCGCTTGATCTGGTCGGTGGCGATGTCGCCCTTGGTGGTCTTGAAGCCCCAGACGAGGTCGGGCACCACCACCAGGTCGAGGTTCCCCGCGACCGCCGCGAGCACCGCGCGGGCCTGCCGAACGGCGTCAGCCGAACCGACGTCGGCGGCGCGGAGTTCCGTGTCGCGCTCCCCGTCCTCCTGCTCGATCGATTCGACGACGATGTCGGCTTCGCCGCTCACCGCGCCGACGCTGGCCCGCTGCTGCGCCTCGGCCACCTTGCGGACGAGCTGCCAGAACGACACGCACGACGGCTCGCCATAGACGAACGTGTCGGTCGCGACCATGTCGGCGAGGAGTTCCACGGCGTCCTCGTTTTCCGGCAGCTGCATGAACGTGTCGAAGGTCGAGAGGCCGCTTCCCGGCGTGGACCGCTGCTCCTCGAGCGAATCGAGGGCCCGCCGCACCGCGGGCAGCTGCATGATCGACTTGAAGGCGTTGCTGTTCACGACCGCGTCAAACTGCTCCCGGATCCGCAGCGACGACGACACGAAGGCCGCATCCTGCGGAATCATCGCGACGCCGAGGCCCCCGAGCCGAGGGGCGGCAGGGGCGTCGGCGAGGGCTGGGACCGCAGCCATCACCGCGACGACCGAGGCAAACGACACCCGGCGGACGCTCGATCCCACCCGCACTCGGCAGGGCATCACCCAGAGCAACAGCGACATCATCGGCGGCATCCTTCCCGGCGGCTCGTCGGCCCCCCGCAACCCAGTCGTGCGGCAGGAAACTCTAAGATACGCAATCCCTCGACGGTGGGAACACCCGTTTCGATCCGGCTGCCCACCTCACGACGCTTTCCTCTCGGCAAGGAGACCCCGCGTGCACCTCGGCCCTACGCTCGTCGTCGATACGTTCGCCGAAGCTTTCCGGCTCCGCTTCGCCCGCCTCGTGATCACCGCCCATGACGACCATTGGCTCGACGCGGCGATCCGGGCGGCCTGCGGCTACGGCACGAGCGTGATCGGCTGCGATGCCGAGGTCGGCGTCGAGCGGCAGATCGCCGCGGAGCACACCCCCGACGGCCGGCCGGGAGCCACGCTCCTGCTGTTCGCGTTCTCGACGGAGGCTCTCGCCAAGGCGGTCGCCAACCGCACGAGCCAGTGTCTCCTCACCTGTCCCACCGTGGCGGTCTACGACGGGCTGCCGGCGGAGCCGGAGCGGGTGGCGCTCGGGGCCCACGTGCGGTTTTTTGGCGACGGCCGCGAGAAGACGAAGGTGATCGAAGGCCGCCGTTACTGGCGGATTCCGGTCATGGACGGCGAGTTTCTCGCGGAGGACACCGCGGGCGTGGCCAAGGGCATCGGCGGCGGCAACTTCATCGTTCAGGGCCGGTCGCTCGAGGCGGCGCTCGCCGCCGCCCGCCGGGCCGTGGCCGCCATCGAGCCACTGCCGGGCACGATCACGCCCTTCCCCGGGGGCGTCGTCCGATCGGGCAGCAAGGTGGGATCGATCTATGAAGCCTTGCGTGCCTCCACGAACGAGGCCTTCTGCCCGAGCCTCATGGGCCGCGAGGCCACGAGCCTTCACCCCGACGCGGTGGCCTGCCTGGAGATCGTGATCGACGGCTCGACGGAAGAAGCCGTGGCCGCCGCGATGGCCGCGGGCCTGCGTGCCGCGAGCGGCAGCGACGTGCCGGCCATCTCCGCCGGCAACTACGGCGGCGCGCTCGGGAAGTTTCACTTTCATCTTCGCCAGGTTCTCGGGTCCGCCTGATCGTCGCCGCCCTCCCGGTCTGCCGCCGCGGCCGACTGCCCTTCTCCCGGGCCACGGGCTTTGCTACTTCCCGCAGACGACGGAGTGCGCCCGCCGCCGCCACGAGCCCAGGAGGGTTCTCGCATGCCTGAATCCATGCCCGACGCCGCGCCTGAAACGACCACCGACTCCCCATCACCGGCGACACCGGCATCGCGCCCTTCCCGACAGGACCTGGTGGTGCCACCGCGGCAGTCGAATATCTCCGCCGCGATCGGTGCCTGCCTCTGTGCGACGGCCGGCTTCGGCCTCGTCTGGGGGCTCGGCCTCGGCCGTGGCCAAACGGCCTCCGACCATCCGCCGTCCGAGCCGCAAGCGATCGCCCGCGCGGACGATGCCTCGGAATCCCTCCGGCCGCGCGACGACGCGAGCGCAGCCGCCCGACATGAGCCCGATCTGCTGCCTCCGGCCGACGAGGCCATGCCGGTGCGGCCCGCGGCACCGACTGGCCGATGGAACAACCGTCCCGCCGGTCACGAAACGCCCCCTGCCGATCCCGACGGCCGATATGGCGTCCGGCCGACGTCGCTCGACATGCCAAACGCCGTGCTGCCCGCGTCAGGCGATGTCGCCGCGCCGCGGCCACTCCCGCGGTTCGCCGCCGCCGACCTCGCGCCGGTCCCCGACGCCGTCACTCCCGTGGCCGCCGACATGCCGGCCGACGCGCAGCCGGCGGCCCCTCACGCCGATGAGGTTCCCGGTGCGGCCGCTGCGTCTCCGGCAGATCTCGCACCACCCACGCCTGCGCTCCAGGCACCGCCCCAGGCAGACCTCACTCCACGCGCCGACGGGCCAACGACCGCCCCCGCTGACGCAGGCTCACCGGCGGCGCAGGCCCCGAGTCACCCCGCGCTCCCCGAGGACACGGGCGACCTCGCCGCTCCCCAGACGCTTGCCGCGCCACCGACACCCGCGCCGCCCCCCTTCACCCAGGCCCCTCCGAGTCCGCCGGCGGCCGCCGCCTTCGGCGCCGCCCCGCCGCCGTTCGCCGGATCCGCACCACCCGTCTCGCCGGCGGCCCCGATGCCGCTACCACCCGCATTCATGCCTCCGCCGGCGGCGCGTCCCGTGGCCGTCGCCCCCGCGACACCGCCACCCGTGGCGGCCGCATCGGCCTCCGGCGGATCACCGTTCGCGGCGGCGCCGGCCCTGGCGCCCGGCGGCATTGGCAGCGCCGATCCCGAACAGCCGGCGGCGGCTACCGCCGCGAAGCAGCCCCCGGCGGTCGGTCAGGGACGGCCCGGTCCGATGCAGCTCGAGGGTGTGCAAACGCCGCAGGTCTCGGTCGAGAAGCGCGGCCCGCGCGAGATCTCCGTCGGCAAGCCGGCCCGCTACGAGATCATCGTCCGCAACGTCGGCAGCGCCACCGCACACGACGTGCTGCTGCGCGACGCGGTGCCGCAGGGCACGGCCCTGGTGGCTACCACGCCCCCGGCGAGCCCGGTGACGCAGGCCTCGGGCGACGCCGACGGCGCGCTCCTCTGGGCGCTCGGCACCCTGCCGCCCGGCGGTCAGGCGACGGTCACGATGGAGGTGATGCCCCAGGTGGAAGGCGAAGTGGGCAGCGTGGCCAGCGTCAGCTTCCGGACCGACGCCTCGGTGCGGTCGCGGGCCACCAAGCCCGACCTGCGGATCGAATGCACGCCCCCCGAGCCCGTCCTCATCGGCCGCGACCTGCAGGTCACGATCACCGTCACCAACCCGGGCACGGGCGTGGCGACCGGCGTGGTGCTCGAGGGCTTCCTGCCCGAGAACGTGTCGCACCGCTCGGGCCGCGAGCTCGAGTTCGACGTCGGCCAGCTGCGGCCGGGTGAATCCCGCACCATCGACCTCGTCCTCGGCACCCGGGGTCCGGGCATCCATGCGGCGCGGCTCGCGGCCCGCGCCGACGGCGGCGTGGAGGTGATTCATCAGGTGCCGATCGAGGTCACCGCCCCCACCCTCGAACTCGCGGTCGACATGCCCCTGCGGCGATTCCTCCAGCGGCCGGCGACCTGCACCGTCACGATGTCCAACGCCGGCACCGCGCCGGCGCGGGCCATCGAGCTGGCGGCGCAGCTTCCGCCCGGGATGAAGTTCGTGAAGGCCAACAACGCCGGCTGGCACGACGACCGCACCCACCGCGTGCTCTGGAACCTCGAGGAGCTGCCGGCTGGCGAGACCGGCTCGGTACAGATGGTAGTGATGCCGGTCGAACTCGGCCCGCAGAAGATCGTGGCCGCCGCCCGCAGCGCTGACGGCCTCGCCGATCAGGTGACCCACACCTGCGACGTCGAGGGGCTCGCCGCCCTGTCGTTCGACGTCGTGGACAGCGAGGATCCGATCGAGGTCGACGGCGTGACCGAATACGTCGTCCGCGTCGGCAACCAGGGCACGAAGCCCGCCACCGGCGTGCGGCTCTCGGCCACGCTCCTCGGCGACCTCGAGCCCGTCGAAGCGCGGGGCCCCGGCGGCCACCGCGTCGACAACCTGACGATCACCTTCGAGCCGCTCGCCAAGCTCGCCCCGGCCGAGGAGGCGGTGTTTCGCATCCGCGCCAAGGGCCGCCGCGCCGGCGACCAACGGATCCAGGTGCAACTCACGAGCGCCGACCAGCCGGCGCCGATCACGAAGGAAGAGATCACGCGGGTTTACGCGGACCGCTGAGCGCTTCCCCCTGCCAGGAAGCCCAATCGCGTCAGCGATGGGGACTGCCCTTCCGTGCCGCGCCGCTCGGGGCTGCCCGTGCGCGTCGCCAGTGGCCGCAGGTTTTCAGTGGCCGCAGGTTTTCAACCTGCGGGGAGCCGCGCCGCTCGGGGCTACCCCTGCCCGTCGCCGGACGCTCGCTCCGCCCATCCTGGGCTTCGCTCGCTCGATGCTGACTGCGCTCCGCCATCCTGGCTGCGCTGGTCAGCAACGCCGGCTCCCGGGCACGGGCAGCCCCGAGCTCCCTCCCGAGCTTCCTTCCGAGCTCCTCCTCACCTCGTGATCTCGGCTACGGGATCTCGACCGTGAAGATCTGATTCCAGTCGCAGCCGTCGCGGCCGGTCATGGTCCGCACATAGGCGACCCGCCGGCCGTCTGGCGCGATCACACACGCCTCCGGCCGCGGCGCCGACGCATCGTGCACCGGCGTCGTGAGCCGTGTCACTTCGCCTGAGTCGGCCGCGACGAGACACACGCTGCCATCGATCACGCAGGCGATCCGGCAACCGTCAGGACTCCAGGAAAACGCGCTGGCAATGCCCAACGGGGTGCGCGTCACCTGCCGCGGCTCGCCGCCGGCGGGATGCACCGTGAAGATCTGGCAGACCCCGGCGTCGTCCCGCATCAGAAACGCGATCTGCGAGCCGTCGGGGCTCGACCGCAGCCAGTGCCGCGGCCCCTGGAGACCCGGATGCCGCCGGGCGGAGGTGAAGGTGAGTCGCCGCTGAGACACTCCTCTCGGCGGCACGGGCCGCGTGGTCGCCGTGCCCGCGAGCGGCCCGTCGCCGGCACAGGCGAACTCCGCGAGGTCGTCGGGCAGATCGACGACGAACACCTCGCTGATCGTGGCGCCCGTGGCCGTGAGCACGCTGCCCTGAAACGCGAGTGCCCGCCGCTGACGCGAGCCGTCGGCCCGCGCGTAGCCGTCCGTTCCGACCCACGCCTCCTCGCAGGCCCGCTCGATCTCGTCGCTGCCCGCACGCGGCGCGTCGGTGAGCCGCGTCACCAGCACGGTGAAGGCGGAGCCCTCGTGGTTGCGGGGATGCGTCGGCGGCACCCGCGTCGGCCGGCCGCACACGCTCACGCCCACGCCGCGCAGGTTCCGCTCCGCGGCGGTCCCGGCATCGGCCGCCGCCTCGAGCACCGCATCCTCGTAGGTGAAACTCACCGCGGCCCCGTCGGCCGCGAACACGTGCACGTGGCTGCCGCCCCGCAGCGCACCCGGCGTGTAGGGAGGCGTGAGATCGCGAGCATCGAGGTTCTCCGCGACCCCGGGCAGCGACGTCCGCACCACCACCCCCTGGCGGCGGGCGGCACCATAGCCCCAGTCGGGCGTCGGCGCCTCGGGGCCGAGGATGCAGGCCACGCGGTCGTCTACCGGGCTCATCGTGACGACGCCGCAGCACGCACCGTGCCGCGACTCGTAGAGCACCTCGACGCGGCCCGTCGCCACCTCGACACGCTCGATCCGCGTGCCGTCGAAGATCGAGCCGTCCGGCGCCGAGCGGACGTCGTAGCAGATCCACCGCGAGTCGGGCGACCAGACGCCGTGGTTCGTGAGCACGTGGCCGTGGGGGGCGGCGGTGATCTGTCGCGGCTCGGGCATGACACCGCCCCGGGAGGGTGCGTCGGTCGGTCGCGACCGGCGTGGCTACGACCTGAGCGCGGCGTTCACACGCCGGCCGCATTCGGCGACCACGCCCGCGACGATCTCGCCGGCCTCGTCTCCCGAGAGCGTGCCGGAACTGCTGCGGAACGAAAGCGCCACGACGAAACTCTTGCGACCGGCTCCGAGGCGGTCGGCATCCCGCCAGACCTGCACGAGCCGGCAGTCCTCCACGACGGACCCCGCCGCCGCGCGGATCGCCGCCTCGACCTCGCCCCAGGGCACACCCTCGTCCACCACGAGGTTCAGGTCGCGCTGCACCGCGGGAAAATCGCTCGGCCTCACGAGCCGGCGCTCGATCGTCGCCGCGAACGTGAGCCGGTCGAGCCGCACCTCGGCGGCCGACACGCTGCCTGTCGAGCCAAGCCCACCGGCCACCTCGCCCACGACGGCGACCCGGTCCGGATCGCGGCCCGGCCGCTCCAGCAGCACCTCGGCCGCGCGGCCGCGGGCGAAGGGCGCGATCTCGAGCGGCCGCCAGCCGAGCCGACCCTCGCCGCCGGCGATCCCCAGACCCTCGAGCAGCGCCTCGCACAGACCTTTGGCGCGGGTGAAGTCGCCCCCCACCACCAAGCCGGCCACGAGCGGCTCTTCGACGGGCTCCCGCGCGGCGCCACCTCGATGCGCGAGATACACGTGGGCAATCTCGAACAGATCGGCGTCGTCCACCCCGACGGCCGCGTTGCCCGCGCGGGCTTCGAGCAGGCTCGGCAGCAGGCTTCGTCGCAGGCGATCGGCGCCGCGGACGAGCGGCGGCGAGATCACCAGCGGCACGGCTTCGCCCCACGGGCTCGGCGTCGCAGCCATCGCCTCGGTGACCACGCTGCGGGTCAGGGCTTCGCAGAGGCCGGCGGCGACGAGCACCTCGGCCGCGCGGCGCACCGTCCGCTCACGGGCCGAGAGTTCGATCGGCCGCGCTGCGATCGCCACGTTCTCCGGCACGCGGTCGTAGCCCTCGATCCGCGCGATCTCCTCGACCAGATCGATCTCCCGCCAGCAGTCCCGCCGCCACGTGGGCACCCGCCAGCGGTGCTCGTGCGGGCCGCCGTCGCGGATCTCGACGAAGCCGAGGGCCGTGAGGATCTGCCGCTGCCTGGCGTCGGCGACATCGACGCCGAGCACTTCACCCACGCGATCCGCGGCCAGCCGGATCTCGGCCGGCGCCGAGGCCAGCGTCCCGTCCGCCACGACTCCGCGCTCCAGCGATCCACCGGCCAGTTCGAGGATCAGGGAGGCGGCCCGCCGGCTCGCCCAATCGACCATCGCGGGATCGGGCCCGCGCTCGAAGCGGTAGGACGAAGCACTCGCGAGCACGAGCCCGCGGGCGGCCGCCCGCACCGGCAGCGGCGCGAACTGCGCCGACTCGAGCAGCACGTCGACGGTGTCGGCGGCGATCTCGGTGTCGGCGCCTCCCATCACGCCGGCCAGCGCCACCGGTCGCTCGGCGTCGGCGATCACGCACATCCGCTCGGAGAGGGTGTAGGTCTTGTGGTTGATGGCGACGAACGGCTCCCCTGCGCCGGCCCGCCGCACCACGATCCGCCCGCCCCTGATCTTCGCGAGGTCGAAGGCATGCAGCGGCTGGCCGCTCTCGAGCATCACGTAGTTGGTGACGTCCACCACGTTGTTGACGCTCGCCACCCCCACGGTGGCCAGGCGATCGACGAGCCACTTCGGACTCGGCCCCACCTTCACCCCGCGGATCACCCGGGCCGTGTAGCAGGGACAGATCTCACCCGCGCGGATCTCCACCGCGATGCTCCGCGCCGCCTCGCCCGCCCCTTCGAGCGGCCGCGGGTCGGGCACGTGGAGCGGCCGGCCGTAGAGCACCGCCGCCTCCCGAGCCACGCCGATGTGGCCGAGGCAGTCGGGCCGGTTGCTCGTGACCTCGATCTCGACCGCGGTGTCGTCCCCGACGGCCGTCGTCGATTCGTGGTTGAGACCCGACATCAGCAGCCGCTCGACGAGGTCGTCGACGGTGCCCGGCACCTGCACGTAGTCGGCCAGCCAGTTGGTGGAGATGATCATGGCGTCAGAACTGCCTCAGGAACCTGACGTCGTTGCGGTAGAAGTCGCGGATGTCATCGACCCCGTACCGCCGGGCGGCGATCCGCTCCACGCCGAGGCCAAAGGCGAATCCGGTGACGACGTCGGGGTCGTAGCCCACCGCCTCGAGGACGGCCGGATCGACCATCCCGGCGCCCCCCATCTCGACCCAGCGGCCGCCCCACTCCATGTCCACCTCGACACTCGGCTCGGTGAAGGGGAAGAAGGAGGGCCGAAAGCGGACCTTCACGTCGCCGCCGAGGAAACTCGAGGCGAACATCCGCAGCACGCTCTTGAGGTGCGCCATCGTGGTGCCGGGCTCGACGAGCAGGCCCTCCACCTGGTGGAACATCGGGTAGTGCGTGGCGTCGGCGGTGTCGGGCCGGTAGACGCGGCCGAGCGACACGATCCGCAGCGGCGGCTCGCGATTCTCCATCACGCGGATCTGCACGGTGCTCGTCTGCGACCGGAGGAGCAGTGGGTCGGCGTCGCGGGCCACCGCGAGATAGAAGTTGTCGAGCGGGTCGCGGGCCGGGTGCTCGGCCGGAATCGCCAGGGCCTCGAAGTTGTGCCACTGGTCTTCGACCTCGGGCCCGTCGACGCTCTCGAAGCCCAGCCGGCCCATGATCTCCTGGACGCGACGGATCGTCTTCGTGATCGGGTGCAGATGCCCGAGGCGAAACCGCTCGGCCGGCAGCGTGACGTCGATCGCGGAGGCCGCCGGCCCCGAGGCTCCGGCACCAACCCGGGCCTGCGCCGCCTCGAAGCAGGCGGTGATCGCATTCTTCGTATCGTTGAACTGCTTGCCACCCGCCGGCTTGTCGGCACCCGCCAGGCCACTCAGCGACTTCTGGATCGCCTTGAGGCGGCCACTCTTGGCCCCCAGAAACTCGATCCGTGCCGCCTCGACCGCCGCGGCATCCGCCGCCACCGTCAGGGCGGCCTCAGCGTCGGCGCGCAGCCGCTCCAGTTCGGCGCGGAACGTGTCGAGCGGCACGGCTGTCACGACGTCACGCGACCGCGGCCGGCTCCGGCAAGCCGAGGGCCTTCCGCACTTCGGCGGCGATCGCATCGAACCCGGTCGGGTCGAGCACCGCCATCTCGGCGAGCGTCCGGCGGTCGAGTTCGCAGCCGATCTTGTCCAGGCCGGCGATCAGCTGGCTGTAGCGGAAGCCCCGCTCACGGCAGGCCGCGTTGAGCCGCACGATCCAGAGCCGACGGAAGTCGCGCTTCTTCCGGCGCCGGTCGCGCCGGGCGTAGACGCCGGCCCGGATGAGCGACTCCTTCGCGGTGCGGAGCAGCCGGCGGCGACCGCCGACGGAGCCCTTCACCCGCTTGAAGAGGCGCTTCTTGGCACGGAGACGCGGGACGACGCTTTTGGTACGCATGACTCGAGACCTTGAACGGCTGGGGGCCCGACGGGCCCGGGACTGGGAACCTTAAAATCTGGCGTGAATCGCCGCAATTGCAAGGGCGCTGCGGAATCGTGGGCGGTTTTCGGGGCGGTGTGCGGGGG
>Ga0208864_1000086_pt1 | contig 27496 bp, 21 predicted proteins | sample CryBogmetaGMA05M_FD_184542 | JGI IMG/M metagenome (GOLD analysis project Ga0208864, IMG submission 184542) | Freshwater microbial communities from Crystal Bog, Wisconsin, USA - MA0.5M (SPAdes) | ecosystem: Environmental > Aquatic > Freshwater > Lake | place: Crystal Bog, Wisconsin, USA...
CTGACGACGAAGGACTGGCTGACGCGGATCGCCGACATGGCCCGCGAACTCGAGCAGGAAGCCGGCGGCCGGTGACGCGGCGGTGCGCGGACGGCTCGGGCCTGCCCGAAACAGTGGCCGCAGGTTCGGACGTGGCCGCAGGTTTTCCAAGTGGCCGCAGGTTTTCAACCTGCGGATTCGCACCGCGGGGCACCGCACCGCTCGGAACCGCCCATGCCCGTCGCCGGACGTTCGCCGCGGCCCTCCAGGCCGCGGCTCCATGCATGTCCGCTGCGCTTCGCCATCCTGGCTGCGCTTGCTCCCATAGCCCGGCTCTCGGGCACGGGCAGCCCCTCGCTGCCGTTTTCCAGTCGCCGCCGGTTCCACAGTGGCCGCGGGTTTTCCAAGTGGCCGCAGGTTTTCAACCTGCGGATTCCTGGATCGTGCCCCAGCCCGAGCCTGACCGCCTTCCCTGGGGTCGCCGGACTCCTGTCGATGGTGTAAGAAAACGGCTCGAGGTCTGATCGTGCGCATCGACATTGCTCCGCCGCCGCCATTCACCGACAGCCCGGCCGACATCCTCCTGCTGCCCGGGCGGGCCGCCTTCCTCCCCGGCACCGCCACACTTCTCGTGGCCGATCTACATCTGGGCAAGGCGGCGACCTTCCGCAACGCCGGCATCCCGGTGCCCGAGGGTTCGGCGCAGGCCGATCTGGCCCGACTCGAGCGGCTCGTCGATCACACCGCAGCCCGGCGGCTGATCGTGCTCGGCGACCTGTTTCATGCCCGCAGCGGCTGCACGCCCCTCGTGTTCGACGAGTTCGCCGCATCGCGGGCCCGAATGCCCGACACGGAGGTGCTGCTGATTCCCGGTAACCATGACCGGGCCATCGGCAAGATCCCGCCGTCGCTCGGCATCGACTCCTGCCTGCGGACGCATGACGAGCCGCCGTTTCACTTCGTCCACGAGCCGGCGACCGACCTGCCCGAGCCGGGCCGGACCTGCTTCACGATCGGGGGCCACCTGCATCCGACGGTGATGCTCCGTTCGCCGTCGGGCGACCGGATCACCGAACGCTGCTTCGTGGCCGAAGAGGCCACGCTCGTGCTCCCGGCCTTCGGCTCGTTCACCGGCGGGCATCGGATGCAGCACGCCGACGGCCTCCGGCTCTGGATCGCCCGCGACGACGGTGTCGCGGATGTCACGCGGCTGGCGGAGTTCACCTCCAAGGGCGGCTGACGCGACCCCGGGCCGGCGGATGAAGATTGTGCAGGTTGAAAACCTGCACCCACTTTGAAAACCTGCACCCACGTTCGGAAACCGGCGGATGCAATCACGCCGATTCCTGCTCGCGAAACGCCACGTGCAACCGGTCGAGCAGGTCGCGGGCCGTCATCGACACCTGCCCGAGGTCAGCCGCCGCCACGTCGCCGGCCCGACCGTGCACCCAGGCCGCCAGCCGCGCCGCATCCAGCGGCGACATGCCCTGGGCGAGGAGCGCCGCCGCCACGCCGGTGAGCACGTCGCCGGTGCCCGCGGTCGCCATGCCGGGGTTGCCCGTGACATTGCGGCCCTCGTGCACGCCATCGGTGACGAGCGTGCCCGCACCCTTGAGCAGGATCACGCCGCCGATGGCGGCGGCCAGGCGGCGGGCCTCCCCTTCGAGAAAGCCGCGATCACGGGCCTCTGGGCCTGACGGGTCGCGGCCGAGCAGCCGCAGCATCTCGCCGGCGTGCGGCGTGAGTAGCCGTGGGCCGGCAGGCTCGGGCAGCGATGCGGCCGGCGCGAGCGCCCAGAGGGCGTCGGCGTCGAAGACGGCCGGCACGGCGAGGTCGCGCCAGAGCGCGAGCACGATCTCCCGAACCGCGTCTGAGCGGCCGATCCCGGGCCCGACCGCCACGGCGTCCGCCCGCCCGGCCTGCTCGACGACCGCGGCAAGCGCCCCGCTGGCGAACCGGCCTTCGGCGGCGGCCGGCAGGCCGCATGTCATCACGCACGGATCGAACCCGGCCGCGATCCCCACCACAGGCTCGGGCACCGCGAGTTCCACGAGTCCCGCGCCGCTCCGCAGCGCCGCCATCGCCGAGAGCGCCGGTGCTCCCGCCATGCCCGCGCTGCCACCGATCACGAGCACACGGCCGAAGTCGCGCTTACTCGCCTCCGCGGAGCGAGGGGGCAACCGCGGCGGTTCGGGAGGCAGAAGCGGCATGGAACGGTCCCCGGCGCGGGCGTCAGGGGACAGACCCTCGACGGCCACGTCCTGAGTGTGACGCAAACCCAAGCGATGCGGTAGCGGCGTGGATTTCGGTGACGGGCCTCGCCACCTCCGTGATTACCTTGACGCCCGCGGCAAACAAGGGCTACCCTCGCCGCAAAACCAGCCGGGTTTCGGCCGCCCCCAGGCCGCCCGATCCGGCCCGCGACGCCGCCCCTCGGCGGCCCCCCAGGAGACCGTATCGCATGTCTGCCGCTCCCAATCCGGGCGACCTCTTCGAAGTGAAGAAGGTTCGCCGGCTGATCGAGCTCATGAAGGAGCACGATCTCTCCGAACTCGACCTCAAGCAGGGGGACAACCGGGTGCGGATTCGCCGTGGCGGCGAGGTGGTGGCCTACACGGCCCCCGCGGCGGCCGTCTCCCGGCCGGCTGCGGCCGGGCCGGCGCCGACGGCAGGTGGCGAGGCCGCCGCACCCGATCGCACCATTGTGATCAAGAGCCCGATGGTCGGAACCTTTTACAAGGCGAGCGGGCCGGATACCGCCCCGTTCATCAAGGTCGGCGACCGGATCGGTCCCGAGAAGACCGTGTGCATCGTCGAAGCGATGAAGGTCTTCAACGAGATTCCCGCCGGGGTGTCAGGCCAGGTGGTCGCGATCCTCGTCGACAACGGCGCCCCGGTCGAGTTCGGCCAGCCGCTCATCAAGGTCGATCCCGAGGGCTGATCCGCGCCCCGCGCGGCATCCCTCGCAGCCCGCCCGTGGAGATTCCATGTTCAAACGGATCCTGATTGCGAACCGCGGCGAGATCGCCCTCCGGGTGATCCGCGCCTGCCGTGAGCTCGGCGTCGAGACGGTGGCGATCTACAGCGAGGCCGACCGCGGCGCCCCCTACCTCGAGCTTGCCGACGAGGCGATCTGCGTGGGCACCGCCAAGGCGGCCGACAGCTACCTGCGGATCGACCGCGTGATCAGCGCCGCCGAGATCGGCAACGTGCAGGCGATCCATCCCGGTTACGGATTCCTCTCGGAGAACTCGCACTTCGCCGAAGTCTGCCGCTCCTGTGACATCGGCTTCATCGGCCCCACGCCCGAGGCGATGCAGCGGGTGGGCGACAAGAACTCCGCCCGGGCCTTGGCCCGTGAGGCAGGCGTGCCCACCGTGCCCGGCAGCGACGGCCTGATCGCCAACGAGCAGGAGGCGGTGCGGATCGCCAAGGAGATCGGCTTTCCGGTGCTGCTCAAGGCCACGGCCGGCGGCGGCGGCAAGGGGATGCGGGTGGCCGCCAACGATCTGGCGCTCGCGAGCGCCTGGCAGCAGGCCTCGGCCGAGGCCCAGGCGGCGTTCGGCAACCCCGGCATCTACATCGAGAAATACGTCGAACGGCCGCGGCACGTCGAAATCCAGATCCTGGGCGACCAGCACGGCAACGTGTTCCATCTCTGGGAGCGCGACTGCTCCACCCAGCGGCGGCACCAGAAGCTGATCGAGGAAAGCCCCTCGCCACGGCTCCCGCAGGCGATCCGCCAGAAGATGGCCGATGCGGCCGTGCGGCTCGCGAAGACGGCCGGCTACTACTCGGCCGGCACCGTCGAGTTCATCGTCGACCAGCAGGACAACTTCTACTTCATCGAGGTCAACGCCCGCATCCAGGTCGAGCACCCGGTGAGCGAGATGGTCACCGGCATCGACCTCCTCAAGGCGCAGATCCGGGTCGCCGCGGGCGAGAAGCTCGACCTCAAGCAGGCCGACATCAAGCCCCGGGGCCACGCCATCGAGTGCCGGATCAATGCCGAGGATCCCGCCGCCAACTTCCGCCCCTGCCCCGGCCGGATCGACCGGATCATCGCGCCGGGCGGCTTCGGAGTCCGCTGGGATTCCCACGCCACCACCGGCTATGTCGTGCCCCCCTACTACGACTCGCTCGTCGGCAAGCTGATCGTCCACCAGCCAACCCGCAAGGAGGCGATCGCGACGATGATCCGCGCCCTCAAGGAGTTGCGGGTCGAGGGGATCAAGACGACCGTGCCCCTCCATCTCGAGGTTCTTTCCAACACCGCCTTCCACGAGGCCCAGGTTGACACCACCTTCGTGGAGCGGATGCTCGCCGGCTGACCGCCCCCAGGAGTCTTCGATGTCCGAGTCGCTCTCCCGCCCCGATCGTGCCGTCCACCACTTCCGCCGCGTCGCGATCCTGTTCGCCGGCGGCCCCGCCCCGGGCGCGAACGCGGTGATCTCCACCGCCGCCACCTCGTTCATGCGCGAGGGCACGGAGGTGATCGGCATGAAGCACGGCTACTCGTCGCTCGCCGACTTCTCCCCTGCGAAGCCGCTCGTCGAGGGACGCGACTACATCAAGATCACCCCCGAGTTCCTCAAGCGCACCCGCAGCGGCCAGGGGATCATGATCGGTACCGCGCGGACCAACCCCGGCAAGCACGTTTCCCATCCCAGCCACCTCGAAGACGCGGAGCGGGTGCAGCCGCTGAAGAACGCCTACGAGGGTCTGCGCTCGCTGGGCGTGGAAGCCCTGATTTCGATCGGCGGCGACGACACCCTCAAGACGGCCAACAAGTTCAAGCTCTATCAGGACCGCCTCCCGGCCGACGCCAAGCGGATCCCGGTCGTCCACCTGCCGAAGACGATCGACAACGACTACATGGGCATCGACTTCACGTTCGGCTACTTCACCGCGGTCGACACGCTCGGCGGTGAGATCCGCAACCTCCTCTACGACGCGGAGGCGAGCCGAGCCTACTTCCTCTGCGAGACGATGGGCCGCAGCGCCGGCTGGCTCTCCTACGGGGCCGCGATCGCCGGCGAGGCCAGCCTCGTGATCAGCGTGGAGGACATTCACGGCAAATACCGCGGCGAGGAGACCGTCACCGACGCCGAGGGTCAGACCAAGATCAAGCCGGTGATGAACATCGACGCGGTGATCGGCCGGATCGTGAAGACGATGCGGGTTCGCGAGGAGCAGGAGGGCAAGCAGTACGGCGTGATCGTGATGGCCGAAGGGCTCGCCGAATACCTGCCTGCCAAGGCCCTCGAGGGCATTCCGCGGGACGACCACGGCCACATCTCGATTTCGCACGTGCAGCTCGGCAAGATGTTCGCGAAACTCGTGTCGGACGAGTTCAAGAAGCAGACGGGCCGGTCGCGGAAGGTGGTGGGCCTGCAACTCGGCTACGAGGCCCGCTGCGCCAAGCCGCACGCCTTCGACGTGATGCTCGGCAGCCAGCTCGGCGTGGGCGGCTATCGGGCCCTCGCCGAGCGCGGGCTCAACGGCGTGATGGTGAGCGTGTCGGGCCAGCTCGACCTCAACTACGTGCCGTTCGAGGAGCTGGTCGATCCCAACACGCTGGTGACGGTCGTCCGCTACGTGGAGCGCGGCTGCGACTTCCACAAGCTGGCCCGGTTCCTCGAGACCTACGTCAACGAGTAGCCCCGCCCGACGTGGCCGCAGGTTTCCAACCTGCGGTTGCCTGCCTTCCTCAGCCTCGCTTCGCCCCTTCGCGAAACCGCTGCCGATACCGCGACGGCGTCATGCCGAAGTGCTTGCGGAAGCTGCGGCTGAAGTAATTGGCATCGGGCCAGCCGGCAATCGCCCCGACGTCCCCGATCGCCAGATCGTCGCGCCGCAGCAAGGTCGTGGCCACCTCCAGCCGCCGGCGCGTCAGATAGGCCATCGGCGGAAGGCCCACGGCAGCGCGGAACAGCCTGGAGAAGTAGGTTGGTTCGACCGCCGCCCGAGCGGCAAGCAGCGGCAGCGTCCACTCATCCGCCGGTGCGTCGTCGATGCACTTGAGCGCCACGGCGACCGCCCGCTGCGCCCGGACATTGCCGGCCGACGCGTTCGACGATCGCGGCGTATTCCGGGCCAGTAGACTCAGGATCTGGATGAGCAGACCCACGTGGTCACCAAAGTGGATGTGGTGTTCGCTCCGGGCGAGAGCACACAGGGCGTCGAGCAAACGGCGACACGCCGCGAACTCGTCCGCCGGTAGTCGAAGAGCGACCATCCCACGCTGGCGGGGCGAGAGCGGCAGGGCCCAGAGGAGGTTGCCCAAATAGGGCTCATCCGCCATCCATCCGAGTTCCCTCCCGAGCAGGGCCGTGTCGAAGCAGCAGTTGTACAGCGACAAACCCCGCGCTTCGGAATACCCGTGCCAGGCACCGGGCCGGAACAGGTAGACATCACCCGCCGTGGGGCGAAACTCGCCGAGAATCGTCTGATGGCGACACGTCCCCGAGGCGATCACGACGATCTCCACGAACTCGTGGTCGTGGAGGCCGTAGTTGCCATGGGACGGGTTCCACTTGGCCACGATCCGGCGGACGGACTGGTGGTACGACTTCCACGACAGCGGCTGATGCGTCGGCGGGGGGACCGGTCGCCGAGGTAAGGCTGATTTCAAAATCGTGCTAGTGTTCATCGTCGGAATCCTAACACCCGAAAACCACCGCTGCTATGGTGCCAGCATTGGCTGGGCGGGCATGCGGCTCACCGAGCCGCGCGAAGGATTTCTCTATGGACGTAGCGCGTGGCCGGATTCGGGCGGCCCTGATCGGCGAACAGCCGATGTTTTTCCAGCCCCTTGCCCACTGGCTGAGCCGGGAGCGAGGCATCGAGGCATCCTACGTGGGCGGACGGGAATCCTGCGCGATCGCCCAGTGCCTGGCCTTCGCCCCGCACGTGGCCGTCGTGGACCAGCAGTCCGGAAATGGCTCGCTGGCCATGATGATCGCCAGACTCCGCGCCGGCCTGCCGACAGCCACGATCCTGCTCCTGGCCGACACCGGGGCGCCCGAGGCCACCGAGGCAGCCGCGAATGCCGGATGCGACGGCATGGTCACCAAGGATTCGTCGGCCGAAAGCCTGGCAGCGGCCCTGCTGTCTGCCCGCACGGGCATCGGCTGCCCCGCGCCCGACGAGCCTGGCGAGGAAGTCACGCCGGGACGAGCGCTGCGACTCACGACCCGCGAACGCGAGGTGCTTCTTCTGCTCGCCAGCGGCACGAACACGGCGGCGATCGGACAGCGACTCCGCATCGCCAGAAACACGGCTCGGGCCCATGTGCAACGGGTGATCGAGAAGCTCGGCGCCCACTCAAAACTCGAAGCCGTCGCCGTCGCTCGACGCACCGGCATCATCGACTCCTGAATCAAACCCCGAGAGTTCCTCCTCCACTGCCATGAACCATCACGACAGTTCCGACCGCCGTGCCGCCCCACGGCGGCGATCGCCCACGCTTTCCCTGGTCGCCGCGGCCGCCGTCGTATGCCTCGGATCACTGCTGCACGGTGACGAGACACCACCGGCGGCCAACCGCCCCGGCGGCTACCAACTGTTCGTCGGCATCGTCGGCAATCCCTCGGTGCCCGACATCTCCTGGAGCGACGAGGAGCTGACGCGAATCAAGCAACTCGGCGTCAACATGGTGCAGTTGTCGATCGCCTGGGGCGGCAAGCCGGCGGGCGAGGTTTTGAATCTCGAGGACCTCAACGCCGAGCAGCGCGAAAAGTTCAAGTTCCGCATCGCGCAGGCGAAGAAGCACGGGCTAAAGACCATCGCCCACTTCGGGATTCCCCGGATGGTGAACTTCAACCCGGTGCGACCGGCCTGCATCCTCGATCAAGCGGTGCAGATGAAGTACCGGGAGCTCCTCAAGGAGTTCATGGTCTCGTTCCCCGAGGTGGACGACGTGCTCGTCTACACGTTCGACCAGCAGGCGTGGCTGTGCAGCGAGTTCGGCCCCTGCCCTCGTTGCAGCGGCATTCCGCTCGACGCCCGCCTGCCGGCCTTTCTCAACATGCTCAATGAAACGATGCAGTCGGTCAGGCCGAACACCCGGCTATGGTGGAAACCGTGGGAGCTTTCCAAGGGACAGGTGGTGGCGATCCTCGACGACGTGAAGCCCGCCCACTTCGGACTCGTGCTCAACCCCTCGAGCAGCAACGAGGTCTATCCCTTCAACGACCGCTCATTCAAATCCGACCTCGGCGTGCGGCGGCTCGTGCAGATGGCCGAGGAACGCGGTATCCCGGTGCTCGGTGAGTTCGACCACACCTTCTACAAGCCGCTCTACCTCTTCGAGGACTTCTTCCCGCGGCTGATCTACGAGCAGATGGTCGGCTGGAAGGAAATGAAGGGAATCGTCGGTGTGAAGGAGTACTACGGATTCGCCCCCGCGACGTTCTCCGTCAATGCCGCGATGCTCGAGGCCTGGATGCGGTCGCCGGAGGCTTCGCTAGACACGCTGCTCGCGGAGATTGCAGCGCCCTACGGCGCGAAGGCAGCGCCGCTGGTGATCCAGGCGTGGGAGTACGTCGCCCGTTCCGTGGAGGCCTACCCGTGGGACACCACCTACCTGATCGGCCCGATGGGGCTCGACCGCCCCTGGGACGGCGGCCACGACTGGGAACCCGTCACCATCCCCAACGCCACGTGGGACACGCCGATCTGGAAAGCCAACCGTAAGGGCAACTTCATGCTCACGGAGGAGCCCAAGGCTCATCCGTGGGTGTTTGAGGATGCCGGCCTGCGACTCGAGGATTCCGCCGCCCTGGGCTTCAAGGCCGTGGCACTCTACGACCAGGCGATCGCCGCCGGTGGCGACCGGGCCGACGATCTCCGCATCCAGCGCGAGATCGTCTTCAAGACGTCGAGGTCGCTGCGGGCCAAGGGCATTCATTTTTTGCTTACGCTGGCCGCCCAGGATGCCCGCATGGTGCAGCACGACGACAAGCAGTTTGCGATCGTCGCCAAGCGGATCGAGGGGCTGCTGGAGCGAGATGTCGCCAACCAGGGCAGCCGTCCCGAGGTTGTCGCGAAGCTCGCCGAGTTCCGCCGGGATCCGCGGACCTGGATCGCCGCTAACCTCGCCCCGCGATCCTATGAGACGAAGGCCTCGCCCGACTGGAGCAAGTGGATCCCGCGGCAGGACTGATCCGAGATCCACCACCAGTCGCAGGCCAGCGAAACCCGTGGTGCCCAGTTCATGGCAGGAGATCGAACTGGCGTCGCTCGCCCGGGGCGAGCCGGACGTCGGACAGAACGGCCCACCCATCCGTGACGCTGGCTTCCGGCAGGCGAACCCTCGTCGTGCCGGCGGGGAGCCGCACCCGCAGCGTGCGGGTGCGGTCGCCGGAGGAGCGGTTCTCGAGCGTGACGGAGACCGCGTGGGGCGAACGCTCCCCGCTCACGAGGATGCCACCGCGAGCGGCGAGATTCGAGAACGCCACTCGGTCGCGATGCCACGCGGGTGGGAGGGCTGGAAACACGGTGAGCTCGCGGTCGCTATCCGGATCGAGGAGCATCTGCGTCACGGTACAGACGAGCGCCGCATGGGCGGCGACTTCGGGCGTCTTCTTGAAGTCTTCCCGATCGGCGATGATTTCGCCGAAGCAGCAGTCGTCGAAGAGCGTGATCCCGGGCCTGAGAAACTGCCTCGCCCACCGGTGCGCCTCCCCGCCGTCGCGGAGCTTCGCGGCGATCACGCCCATCCAGCCGTTGTTGAAGACGTAATCACCAGTCTTCGATTCCCGCACCATTCCGTACGTCGCTTGGACGAGCGGGTCGTCGGCGCCGATGATGCCATACCACCAGAGCGGTACGAGCCACGTCGCATCGCCGCGATCGCGTTCAGCGGGGGCCCCCGGTCCGACCACCAGCACGCGGGCGCCGTCGAGATCGGCCGTCGGCAGGTACACGGCTCCCGCGAGGGCCTCCCAGCCGTCCTCGGCCTCGCCGCGGCGAACCGCTTCGCGGAGGGCGAAGGCCGCGGCGGCCTGCTGCACCGTCGACGGCATCCGCTGATGAAGGTGGCCGCCCACGTCGGGCCGCGGCACGAGTTCCTGAGCCATGATCTGCGTCGTCTCGCGCAACAGCCTCGCCGCGGCCGGTGAACGGCTCTCGTCGTCGCTCCAATCCACGTAATCGAGTGCCATGAGCGCCAGGTTCGTGCCCGCGAAATCCTCGTAGGCCCAGATTCCCTCTCCGATCGTCGGAGGCACGAGCACGGTGCCGTCGTGGCCGAGGAGTGGCCCATACTTCGCTCCCCGGTCATACCGCACCGAGACCTCGTGCAGCGTCAGGCCTTCGCGTGCCGTCCATGCTTGCGGCAGCGTGCGCCCCGCCCAGTCGCACACACGGCGGGCCTCGGCGAAATGATTGGCATAGAGCAGCGCTCGCTGGTCGATCACGAGGTCGTACTCCGGGCAGATCGCCCCGGAGAAACTCTCGAGGCTGGTGCCGTTGCATCCCGGAGGGACGTCCGTGTTGCCGAAGAAGACGCCGAGGTACCACATCGAACGCGCGTACCAGGTCGCAAGGTCGTGGTCCGGGAGCACGACAGAGGATGTCGCAAAAAACGCCCTCCACCAACTCGCCGTCTCTTTCCGCAGGGCATGAAAACCCTGCTTTCGGGCTGCCTCGGCCTTGGCCCAGGCCGTCTCGGTGGCGTCGGCCCCGCCATAGGACGAAGCGGGGGCGATGTAGAGCGTGATCGCACTGCCGGGCCGCGTTGAGCCGCAGACCCGCGCGGAAGCATCGCCAAAGGGCTTCGCGGCATCGATCGCGACGGCGAGCGCCGCGGTGCAGGACCGCGGCCGCTCGGCCGTCACCACAAGGCCCTTTTCTTTCACCGCGGCGACTGCAGACCAAGGCTCGTGTTCGCGGGCGTAGACACCTCCGTTGAGATAGATCCGCACGCTCCGATTCGGGTCGATCCGCAGCCGAAACGGCATCGTCGCATTGGTTGCATCGGTGACGCGGACCACCCACACGCCGTCGGGCGTCACAAACATCTCCCGGCGGCTCCGCCACGAGGCGCCGTGGGCCGCGAGCGTGAGGTCGATCTGGAGAAAGCCGGTGGCAATGTCGAGTTCGTGGCGAAACGACTGGATCTCACCGGCCGCGACATCGTTGCCGTAGCCGCCGACGACATCGAACGGCTGATGGCGATGCGCGTCCTCGTCCCACCAGTGCTGCTGGCTGAGGTAGGGGCGGCTCTCCAGGTGGCCCGTGCGGTCGACGGCCGGCGCGGCCGGCGACGTGAACCCGTGGGGGCCGACACGAACCACGGTGCCACCCAGGCCGATCGTCTCGCACTGGTAGTGCGGATTGGCGAGGTACCCGGCCGGCGGTTGCTCTGGCCGTTCAACGCCCTGCTTGCGGAAGGCAGCAGCTGCGACCGTCTTGTTCCAGACGGGGAGGCCGTCGTGGGCGGCAGGCCGCCCACTAGCGACCACCAGAGCAATCACCGCTCCCGCGAAGGAGGCTGGGAACGGCAGTACGCATCTCGCCATGGGCCACACCGGGCATTCTTGCACAGCCTTGTCACTCACCCATCACCGCCGCAGCAGACAGCGACCGACGTCGCGAATCAAGCGCGGACGTGGAACGTGGGGAGCGTACCTGGGCGACGAACACACGCGGCACTGATGCAGGTGCGCTAGTGCATGCGTCGGGCCGTGGCCGACGACTCGCGCCCGCATCGCTTCCCTGCTCGCCGGAATCATTGACGGCGCAGCGTGCCGCCGGGATATTCGCACGGCAGGGCCGGGGCGACGTCGTCCCGCCACTCCTTCGCTGCGCACAACCAATCGGGATCACCACCGTGACAACGATCGCTCGCTTCGCCGTCGCCGCGACCACCTGGCTTGGCTGCTGGCTCGCGCTCGTCGGCGCTCCAGCCCATGCCGACATCTCCTGGAATGGATCGACAAGCCTCGACTGGTCGATCGCCTCCAACTGGAGCGGCGGCGCGCCCTCAGACGCCGGTTCCGGCAACACCGTGATCGCTCCAGGCTCGCCGCACGCTGCTCCCGTGGTCAGCACCATGGGCAACAGGACCTCCGGTCAGATCTATCTCGGACCGGGGGGCGGGCTCAACGTTTCTGCCGGCGGCCAATTGACGACGACCGACCTCGTCACCGGAGCCCTTGGCAACAGCGGCGGGGTGATCGTGACCGGCGGCGTGCTGTCGATGAGCGGCCTGCTGAATCTCGGGGCGGGCGGCAAGGATGGCAAGATCGACATTTCCGGCGGCATCGTGCGGTGCGAATCCCTGTCGATCAACGCATCGGGAGGTGCGGCGATGAACATCTCCGACAAGGGAACCTTCATCACGGCTGCCAGCCAGCTCGACAACGTGAAGTTCTGGGTCTCCCACGGCATCATCAAAGCCCACAACGGTACCGCCGGCTGGTCGATCAACGTCGACACCACCACCGACCCGGGCAAGGTGATCCTGACGGCGGTGCCGCCCAAGGCCCCGACGGCCGCAGCGCCATGACCTCGCGCTGAGCACGACGGGCCACTCCCATGCACACCACGAAAGTCGGGCTGTTTGGCATCGGCCTGGACGCCTACTGGCCGCAGTTCGCCGGGCTGAAGGACCGGCTCGAGGGGCACCTCGGCGTCGTGGAGCACAAACTCGCGCGGGACGGCGTCGAGATCGTGAACCTCGGCTTGATCGACACGCCGGAGAAGGCGTTTGCGGCGGGCCATGCGTTTCGGCAGGCGGACGTCGACCTGATTTTTCTGCACGTGACGACCTACGCGCTGAGTTCCACCGTCCTGCCAGTGGTGCAACGGGCGAAGGTACCGGTGATCATCCTCAACCTCTCGCCGAGTGCGTCCATCGACTACACCGCATTCAACGCGCTGGGCAATCGCACGCAGATGACGGGAGAATGGCTGGCCCATTGCAGTGCCTGCCCGGTGCCCGAAATCGCCAACGTCTTCAACCGGGCTCGCATCGCGTTTCACCAGATCACCGGCCAGTTGCACGACGACCCGGAATGCTGGCAGGAAGTGAATGCGTGGATCGATGCTGCCCGGGTCGCCGACGTGATGTGGCACAATCGTCTCGGCCTGATGGGGCACTACTACGGCGGAATGCTCGACATCTACTCCGACCTGACCCAGCAGTGCGCCACGTTCGGCGGGCACATGGAGATCATCGAGGTCGAAGAGTTGGCGGCGCTGCGGCGGGCGGTCACACCGGCTGAGAGCGCCGGTCGCGTGGAGGTTTTCCGGCAGGTGTTCGCCGTGCAGGCCGACTGTTCGCCAGTGGAACTGGAGCGAGCGGCGAAGACCTCGGTGGCACTGGACCGGCTCGTGGCCGAGCACGATTTGGGCTCGATGGCCTACTACCACATGGGCAGCGGCAGCGAGGAGAACGAAGACGCGATCAGTTCGATCATCCTGGGGAACTCCCTCCTCACCGCCCGCGGCATACCCGTGGCTGGGGAGTATGAGGTGAAGAACGCCCAGGCGATGAAGATCCTCGACAGCTTCGGCGTGGGCGGCTCATTCACCGAGTATTACGCGATGGACTGGCGCGACGACGTGGTCCTGATGGGCCACGATGGGCCAGGGCACATCGCCATCGCGGAGGGAAAAACGAAGGTGCGGCCGCTCGCGGTCTATCACGGCAAAGTGGGCCGAGGGCTGAGCGTGGAGATGAGCGTGAAGCACGGTCCCGTCACGCTGCTGAGCGTGGTGCAGACGGTGGACGGCCGGCTCATGCTTCTCGTCGCCGAGGGCCAGAGCGTGCCGGGGCCGATCCTCGAAATCGGCAACACCAACTCCCGCTACAGGTTCCCGATCGGCGCCCGACGGTTCGTGAACGACTGGAACGTCCATGGTCCGGCCCACCACTGTGCCGTGGGCGTTGGCCACATCGCGGCCAAGATCGAGAAGCTCGGAAAGCTTCTCGGGATCGACACCGCGACCGTATGCTGAAAGGACGGTTTGCCGAGCCATGGTTCCACTCGGAGTGCTGTTCCACGCCATCGGCGGCTTCGCCGCAGGCACGTTCTACCTGCCGCTCCGCGCCATCCGTGGCTGGTCGTGGGAGAGCGGGTGGCTGGTCAACGGGATCTTCTCCTGGCTGATCGCCCCGCTCGTCGTGGCGTGGCTCGTGGTGCCGGATCTGCCGACGTTGCTTGCCGAGGTGCCGTTGGCGACGCTCGGATGGACCTACCTCTTCGGCGTCCTCTGGGGGATCGGCGGACTCACCTTCGGGCTCTCGTGCCGCTATCTCGGGATGTCGCTTGGCTACGCGGTCGCCCTGGGATTCTGTGCGTTCTTCGGCACGATCGTGCCGCCGATCTACGACGGCACCTTCGGCACGCTGCTCGGGGAGTTGCCGGGCCTCGTCTTGCTTGCCGGCCTCGGCATCTGCCTGCTGGGCATCGCCGTCTGCGGCGTCGCGGGAATGGCCAAGGAGCGCGACCTCGCCGCCGCCAGCCCGGCCGGCCGCGCAGCCGAGTTCAGCTTCACGAGGGGCCTGCTCGTCGCGCTCTTCGCAGGCCTGATGAGTGCCTGCATGTCGTTCGGCTTCGCGGCGGGGGCCCCGGTCGCCGAACTGGCGACGCGGCACGGGGTCGCGGATCTCTGGAAGAACACGCCGGTGCTCGTGGTGCTGCTGGCGGGCGGCTTCACCACCAACGCGATCTGGTGCCTGCTCCTGAACGCCTGGCATGGCAGTTTCGGCGACTACATCGGCCGCACCCCGGCACCGACGGCGGCGAACTACGTGCTGGCCGCAGTGGCGGGCGTGACCTGGTATCTGCAGTTCATGTTCTACGGTATGGGCGCGACCCAAATGGGCGCCTACGACTTCGGCAGTTGGACGCTGCACATGGCGTTCATCATCGTGTTCAGCAACCTCTGGGCGATCCGCCTCGGGGAATGGCGGGAGACGAAGCCGCGCACGCTCCGGCTCATCGTCGCGGGAATCGCGATCGTCTTTCTGAGCACGCTTCTCGTGGGCTTCAGTAACTACCTCGCCAGCGACCCCGTTTCGCACGGCCACTGAACGCCCAACGTCGGCTACCGCCGGCGCAGTCGACGCACCGCCAACGCGGCCACGCCCACGGCGGCCAGCGCGGTCACACTCGGCTCGGGGACGACCGTCAGCATCACCTTGGAGGGGTCGGTCGTGGTGTCGACGACGACCGACCAGCCCTGAGCGCCATTGTTCGCCTTGATGATGTTGTTACTCACCCAGTAGTTCACGTTGCTCAACTGGCTGATGTCAGTGATGTACTTGCCACTGCCGGAGATGTTCATCGCGGCACCGCCGGATGCGTTGATCGACAGCGCTGCAGACTGCACGACACCCCCCGAGATGTCGATCTTGCCGTCGTAACCGGCGGCACCCAGGTTCAGGAGGCCGCTCATGTTCATTTGTCCGCCAGTCACAATCGTGCCACCGCTGTTGCCATTGGCGCCGGTGACGAAATCGCTCATCGACAGGATGCCTCCGGGAAACATGTTGAGCCCGCCACCGGCACCAATATAAATCTGACCGGTCGTCGGATTGCCCGACGTGCTCACGACGGGCGTGTAGGGTGATCCTTGATTCAGAACGACATTCACGCCGGTCGTCGGCTGCACACCATTGACCCAGTTGGCGGAGTTCGTCCAGTCCGTGCTCACGGTACCGCCCCAGTAGACGTCCGCCTGAGCCGGCGACTGTATGCCGTGAAACATCGCCACGCACGCCAGTGCCCAGGCGCAGACCCGATGCTGAAAAACGTTGATCGTCATGAGCTTTCTCCTTGTTGGCCCGCGACTGTCCCGCGATTCACGGCGTCGTGAAGACACAGCGGCGGAGGGAGGCCTCGATCCCCCAGCACGACATCGATTCTTCCCCGGGCGGCAACGGTGTCAATCATGCAAATGCATCAAACTGCCTGCGAGTGGCCGAATCGCCACCCGGCCCCCTTCCGCTGCGCTAGTGCAGCAGTATCGCCGCAGAAACGAAGCGGTGTTTCGGCGAGAAACCCTTGACCACGACTGCGAACGCGCCGACACTCCAGGTATGCACATTTTACCTGGGGACGGGTTCGTCCGGTCGCGAAGCAGGGCGGCATTTACGCTCGTGGAGCTCCTGGTGGTGATCGCGATCATCGCCACGCTCATCGGCCTGCTTCTGCCCGCGGTGCAATCGGCCCGCGAGTCCGCCCGGCGATCGAAGTGTTCGAACAACCTCAAGCAAGTCGGCTTGGCCGTTCAGGGATATCACGGTGCGAGAAAGAAGATCCCGCCATTCTGGAACTACAGCCGGACATTCAGCTGGAATGGCAGCAGCGGGGATATCAGCGGTGCCTCCCTGCACTTCTCCCTGCTGCCATACCTCGAAGAGCAGTCGATGTACGACAAGGGGACCAGCGACTGGGCCACGGGGTACTGGACCGTCAAGAACAACTACCTGGAGTCTCTTGCCTGTCCCTCGGACGGCAGCGGCGCCAAATGGGCTTTCCCTTCGACGAACCCGCCCGAATGGGCGACCACCAACTACGCGGGCAACTTCCAGGTCTTCGGGAATCCCGACGCAGGCGACGTCGGCGGCAAAAACATGAAGTCGGACGGAGCGTTCCGGGTGATCACCGATGGACTCAGCAAGACGATCGTCTTTGCGGAACGATATCGGCAGTGCAATGAGGCGTCGTCACCGGCCCTCTGGGCGCACGGCCCGTGGGCGCAGTGCTACATGGCGATGCTGCACTACGGCCCCCGCAGCGGCGCCTACGCGTATGGACAGTGGAACGGGTATGGCCAAGGTGGGCCGGCGTCGAAGCCACAGGACAATCCGACACCGAGCACCTGCATTTGGTATCTGCCGCAGAGCTATCACCCTGGTGGCATCCAGGTGGGTATGGCTGACGGAAGCACGCAGTTCGTCGTCTCGTCGATCGACGGCGACACGTGGTGGGGATTGTGCACGCCGAGCGGTGGGGAAAGCGCGGGGCTTCCGTGACGCATGAGGCTCCAGGCGTGCATGCGTCGCGTGCCATCCGCTCGACGGTCAGGCTGGGCCTCGCGTCGGCGTTGCTGGTGCTGGCAGGGTGCGGCTGGCCGGCGCCAACGGGCTCCATCGCCGGCACCGTTCGATTCGGTGGCAAGCCCGTCGCCGCCGGACGACTCACGGTCCTCTGTGAAGGAGGCAACAAGCCGGTGTTCTTCGCCGACATCAAGGACGGCGGATATAGCGTCAACGGGGCTCCGGTGGGGGCTGCGAGGGTGACCGTCCAGGTTTTTCCCACGCAACCGTCGGCAGACAAATCACCGACGTTTCCTGGGGGCGCTGCCGCGCTGCCGATTCCAGCGAACGTTCCCAGGGCCGGCAAGCCGGCGAGCGGGTTCCCGGAGCGTTATCTCAACCCCAATACCTCGGGATTGCGGTGTGAGATCAGACCGGGGCCGCATACGCGGGATTTTGAACTGGAGCCTTGATCACGTCGCATGCTGCCGCCGCGGGCCTCTCCGGCGGCATCGAGCGGCCATCAGGCCGATCGTCGCAGCGGCCAGCGGCCACAGCGTCGGCTCCGGGACCGCGGCCACCGGTCCGGCGATGCCCCCGATCGCAAGGTCGTACGACCCCGCGTCAAACAGTCCGGTCCCGAGAAAATCGGCGATGTCGAGGATGTCCACGATGCCGTCGTAGGTCGTGTCACCGAGCGACCAGTCGGCAGGCAACGCGGTATCGAACCGCCCGCCGGCGAGCATCGCGGCGGCGTCGAGCACGTCGACCACGCCGTCGAGGTTCGCATCGCCCGGAGCGGCCGCCGCGATCGTGAAGGACGCATCATCGTTCGGGAGCCAGCCGATCGCTCGCGGGCGACTCGCCGCCAGGGCGGACGCCACCGCCGATGAGACGATGCCTCCGACGCCGTTCCAGGAGCCGCCGTTGCGGCCCACGAGCAGATCGGCCATCAGGTCTGCTGCCGTGATGCCGCCCGCGGCCACATGCACCCGCCCCGCGCCGATGTCGAGCCTGCTCCCCAAACCTTCGGCGATCGAGAGTTTGTGGATCGACACGTCGAGCGGGCGGTCGGTCGGCATGCTGACCTCGCCGCCGGTGATCACCAGGGCCTCGCTGCCGGCCACGGCCGACGCATGGGCAATCCGCAGTCTCCCGGCCGTGACGCTCGTCAGGCCGGGGTAGGAGTTGGAGGAGTCGAGCACGATCTCCCCTGGGCCGGTCTTCATGAGCCACGTCGCGGCGGCGATGCTCGAATAGCCCGCCTGGGCCTGCGTCTGGCTGCCGCTCGCCACGTCGATGACCACGTCCGTCGCCAGCCTTCGGGCAGAGCAGACGATGAGATTGCCCGGCGCCGGCACGACGTCAACCGCCCGCCGTCCGTCGAGCGCCGTGATGTTGCCGCTATTAATCCAGTAGTTCACGTTGCCGAGATTCGAGGCGGGCAGGATGAACCGCCCGCCCGAAAGGTCGAGCCGCGCCGGGTCGAGCGTGTTGATCGACAGCCCACCGGCGGTCAGCGTCCCGCCGAACAGGTTCACCCGCGCCTCCCTGGCTCCGGCATTCCCCCCGTCGAGGTTGAAGATGAGCACCCCGCCCACGCCGACGCTCCCGCCTGACATGGTGAGCGTGCCGGCGTGGGCGTTCCAGCCGAGCAGAAACTGGCCGCCCACGTTGACCGCGCCGCCTCTGACGTTCAGCGTGCCGTCACCGCGGCCGCCCGATGTCGACAGGCTCAGGTCACCAGCGGCCGTGAGGGTCCCACTGATCACGTTGACCGTGGCGTCATACTGCTCGCCGATCCTGATCGAACCGGTCGCGTCGAGCGTGCCGCCAGCGACCTGCAGACTGACGCCCGCGCCGTCGTCGCCGAGCACGAGGTTCTGGACCTTGTTGCCCACCGTCCCCACGACTGGAAACGACGTCGCTGACCAAACGCTCAGGGGCTCGACCCACGACTCTCCACTGATCGCGGTCGGGGCGGTGCCCGTGCTCCAGTTGACCGGACTGTTCCACCCGCTGCCTCCCTTCCAGCGGTTGGCAGAAGCGGTCGCGGGAGCCTTCACATCGACATACACCAGATACGCTTCGGGATCCTCGCTGAAGTCCGGCGCCGGAGACTCGTTCACCGTCCCCACGTCCATCATCGGCCAGCGGCACCGGACATGGTCGCGGAGCGGCACAGCGAAGCCCTGAGAGCCACCGTAGTGCCAATCGACCTTCACGGTCGGCGTCTGAAAGAAGCCCGGCCCCGGTGACGACTGGTTCGGTTCGAACGCAGAGAAGCGCGAGGCGGGAAGCTCGAGCCACAGGCTGGCATCGCTCGCCCCCTGCCCGAACGTCAGGTAGCCGTCCACCGCAACGGAATCGACCTTGAGGCCGAGCGGAAACGCGGCTTGGGCGGCGGACTCCCGCCACGTGGCGTTCTCGACGCTCAGGGCGAGATCCGGCTCAGCGATCACCTGGCTCGTAAAATGGTGTGCCGGATCGTAGGCCACCAGTTTTTCGTCGCGGGCCGCCGTCACGTAGATCCGACCGTCCGGCCCCACCGCCGGAAACTGCGCGTAATCGAGTCCCGCGAGCAGGGTTTTCGTCGTCTTCTTCGCGGGATCAATCTCCACCAGGAGACCGGAGTTGCCCTGATCCCAGGCGTTCGCTTCCGTGACGGCATACAGCTTTCCATTCGGATTGAACGCCAGCCCCCGCGCCCGCCAGAGACCTCCGGCCACCTGGGTGATGCTGCCGTTCGTCTCACGCACCCAGACGCCGCCCGGTTGCAGCATCACGCCGTACGATCCCGTCTCGCTGTAGGTGCTGAAGTAGATCCGGCCGTCACTGGCGACGGCCACCCCTTGGGGCGGACTCGGCGTGGGGATCTGCAGCGAGTTGACGACGGTCTGGACGTTGCCGGTGGCACTATTCCACTTGAGGATCGAGCGGGTTTCCAGGACAGCGTACACGTTGCCATCCGCATCCGTCGTCAACTGGCGCGGCCTGGTCAGTCCGGAACAGATCACCTGCTCGCTTCCGGCAGGGGTTCGCTTGACGATCTGCCCCGTTCCACCATCGGAGTCCTGGGCGTAGAAGATGTTGCCCTGCCGATCGGAGGTGATGCCGTACAGACTCGGACGGTCGGCGACGATCGTCGTCAAGGAGCCGTCGGCGGTGCTATACCGTTGAATCCGCTGCTTCGCGAACTCGGTGAAGTACACGTCGCCGGAGGGAGCGACCGTGGCCCCGAAGCTGTACGCCGCATCGGCGAGCACGTGCAGGCCGTTCGGCGTCCCCGCCATCGCCTGATCGAGACTCGACGGCAACGACACCATCAGCCGGGGGTCGATCGCCTTCGGCGGATTCGGGGCATCGGCGGGCCACGCAGCCCGCCCGATCCTCAGCGGCGCCGCAGCCAGAAGCAGCAACGCGATGCACACGGCCGGCCAGCGCCGTTGCCCCGTACCGTGGCGGCCTACGTCCGGAGGCATTGCAGTTTCGCCCCGGCCACGCTTGGTGTCCGCCGCCGCAAGCGACGAGCGGCGATGCTTCCGAGGGCAGCCGCTGCCAGGGGCCACGTCGCAGGCTCCGGCACGGCGGTGATGCCGCCAGCCATCGGGGCGGCGGCATTGTAGGGCCCCGCATCGAACAGTCCGGTCGAAAGGAAATCGGCGGCGTCGAGGATGTCAACGACCCCGTCGTAGCCGAAGTCGCCCTCGATCCAGGTGGCGGGTGTTCCGCTGTCGAACTTGCCACCGGCGAGAAAGTTGGCGGCATCGAGAATGTCGACGGCCCAGTCGAGGTTGGTGTCGCCGGGCGCGGCAAAGGCGAACACCACCGAGCCATCGCCGTTGTCGAGCCACCCCACCGTTCGCGGGACGCTCTGCGACAGGGCGGCCGCCGCGGCGGTCGACGTGATGCCGCTGCTCCCGTTCCACGTGCCGTCGCCACGGCCCGAGAGCAGGGCCGTGACCAGGTCGGCGGCGGGAAGACCTGCCGCCACCGTCACCAGGCCGTTGCCCACGTCAGTGAGCCCGCCGGCATTCGCCGCGAGACCACCGACGGTCGTCTGCAGAGCGGGCGTGAGCGACACGGTGCCGCCGGCGACCGGCACGATCCGGCTCGCGCCGAGTGCAGACCCGTTCGCCAGTCGGAGGGTTCCCTGCTGGACCGTCGTCGAGGCGGTGAGCGTGTTGGCCTGATCGACGACGAGCACGCCCGCCCCGGTCTTCTCGACCGGAGTCGTGCCGGAGAGAAGCGGATAGCCGGCCTGCGTCTGCGTCTGCGTGCCGCTGCCGACGTTGATCGTGATCGTCGGGGTGGCCTGCCCGACCGTCAGCCGGAGGTTGCCGATCGCCCTGTCATAGACGAGCGCCGGCACGAGGCCAGAAGCGAATCCGTCGAACGTCACCCTCCCAAACGTGCCCGAGAGCGAAAGTCCGTCGAGCAGCGTGTAGGACGTGCCGAGAGTGACCGACCCGGCGTTTCGAACGGTCAGCGCGGAGGAACCGGTCAGGCTGATCCCGTTGGTCACCGACAGCGTCTTCAGGCTCGTGCCACCGAGGAAGTCGAAGTCGAGCGATCCGGCCGAGCCGATCTCGAGGCTGCCCGCCGTGATCGTGCCGCCACCGCCGTTGAGCGCGAGGCTCGAGGCGCCGGCTCCCGCGGCGGATCCCAACTGCATGGTCCCCCCGACCTGCAGCGTGCCCGACGTGAAGTAGGACTGCGACCTACCTCCGTTTGCGCCGAAGATCATGTTGCCGGTCGTGGCGACATCGCCCGCCGCGTGACTGTAGTAGCTCGGATACGCGTTCGAATTGCCGGTGGGGCCGACGGTGATCGTGCCCGCTGTCAGGGATCCGGCCCCCTGCACGTTCAGCGCGCCATTGTTGGTCGCGTCCCCGATGACCACGGCATTCACACTGCCGGCCGAGCCGGTGAGGAATGCCGAGAGTTCGTTGTTGATCCTCGCCGTGTCGACGAGGCCAGGCAGGCCGTCGGGATTCCAGTTCGTGGGCGTGGTCCACTGACTGTCACCCGAACCGTTGTCCCACACAATGTCGGTGGTGGTCCGCAGGGCGGAGGTGAGCACGAGCTTTCCCGGCCGAGACGTGGTGTCGATGTCCACGTACCGACCGGCCCCGGAGGTGACGATGGCCTGGTGCGCGACCCAGTAGGAGACATTGCCGAGTTGGCTGGAACTGGTGACGTACGAGCCGGTTCCCGTGATGTTCATGCGGGCACCGCCGCTCGTGTTGATCGACAGCGCCGAAGACTCGAGCGTGCCCCCGGAGATGCTCACATCGCCATCAAAGCCACCGGCGCCCATGTTGAGGTAACTGTTCAGCGCCACCCGACCGTCCGACACGCTGACAACGCCGCTGTTGCCAAAGAGACCCGTCACGAGATCGGACGAGGCGAGGCTTCCGCCGGTCACGCTGAGGCCGGCTCCGATCGAGATGTAGATCTGGCCCACGGTCGTGTTGCCCAGCGTGCTCACCGTGGGAGTGGCGTTCGGCGACCCTGGATTGATGATGGCGTTGCCGGCGCCGGGCTGACTCGGCGAACCACCCGTCCAGTTAGCTGCGTTCGCCCAGTCGGAGTCGGTTGTTCCGTTCCAGTAGACGTCGGCCCGCACCCCCTGAGGAAAAAAGCAGGGAAGAACGATGGCGGCGACACCCAGGGCTGTCCAAAGATGGCGGTTCACGTGGACCTCGATCGCGAATGAAGTTGTGCGGTTAAACCCCGACCGCAAGTGTACGAGAGCGTTTTTTTCCACGTCGAGATACAAACGCACCGTAGCGAACACGCCTAATGCAGATGCGCTAGGCAGCCTGTGGGTGAACGCCTCCGCGTGGCCCATGCGATACGGCAGGGAGCAGCCGCAGGTTCAAAACCGCGCTGGCAACACGACACCGTGATGCTGCAATCGCCCACGCCCGCTCACTTCGACGTGAGCGTGCCCTTGGTGCTGGGAATCCCCGGCTGGCGCGGGTCGTGCTCGACCGCCACGCGGAGCGCGCGGGCGGCGGCCTTGAACACCGCCTCGGCGATGTGATGGCCGTTGCGGCCATGGTGCAGGATCGCATGGAAGTTCATGCCCGCGGTCGCGGCCACGCTCTCCCAGAACACCTCGACGAGCTGGGCATCGAACGCGCCGATCGTGGGCACCGGAAACTCCACCGCGAACACGCAGGCCGAGCGGCCGCCGAGATCGACGGCCACCGTCGCCAGCGACTCGTCCATCGGGATGATCGCGTGGCCGTAGCGGCGGATGCCCTTCTTGTCGCCGAGGCACTCGACGAGCGCCGCGCCGAGCGCCCGCCCCACGTCCTCGACCGTGTGGTGGCCGTCCACGTGCAGATCGCCGGTGCAGGCCACCTGGAGGTCGAACAGGCCATGGCCCGCCAGGAGCGTGAGCATGTGGTCGAAGAACCCGAGGCCCGTGCGGACGTCGGCCCGCCCCGTGCCATCGAGGTCGAGGGTCAGGCGGATGTCGGTCTCGGCGGTCTTGCGGGCAACGGTGGCGGTGCGGGGCATGGTGCGGCGAGCAAGTGGGGGAAGGATCGGGCGCGGGGTCAGAGCGTCTTCATCACGGCGAGGAAGGCGTCGATTTCGTCGTCGGTGCCGACGGTGATCCGCAGGCCGTCACCCCAGCCGGCGTAGTTCATGTAGCGGATCAGGATGCCCTGGGCCTTGAGGGCCTCGTAGAAGGGCCGGTGCGGCCGCTCGGGATGCGTGCACCAGACGAAGTTGGCCTGGCTGTCGCCGGCCTCGAAGCCCAGGCCTCGCATCGCGTGGATCAGCCGCGTGCGGGTGGCGATGATCGTGGCCCGGTTGTCGGCGAGCCAGGCCTGGTCGTCGATCGCCGCGGTGGCCGCCGCGATCGAGAGGGCGTCGCAGTTGTAGGAATCCTTGACCTTGAGCATCTGCTCGATCACCGCCGGCTGGGCGACGGCGAACCCGAACCGCAAGCCGGCGAGGGCATACGACTTGGAGAATGACCGCGTGACGATGATCCGCGGGTTGTCCTTCACGAGCGCCAGGCAGTTGGCTTCGGCGAAGTCGCCGTAGGCCTCATCCACGACGAAGCCGCAACGCAGCCGATCTGCAAGTTCCGCCACCCGCCGTGGCGGCAGGAGCGTGCCCGAGGGACTATTGGGATTGGCGACGATCGCCAGCCGCAGATCGTCGCGCGGCGCGGCGAACTCGTCCCCGAGCGACCAGTCGCTGGCGTAGTGGACTTCGTCGCAGTCGGCCCCTTGGATGCCGGCGAGGGTGCGGTAGAGGATGTAACTCGGATAGGGCATCCGCAGGCTCTCCCCTTCGCCCACGAAGGTCCGCACCAGGATCGTGAGCAGGTCGTCGCTGCCGTTGCCGCAGATGATCCAGTCGGGCTCCACCCCGAGCACCTCGGCCGCCCGCCGCCGAAACGCCGTGGCCATCGGGTCGGGATACTTCGCGAGCGTGCGGCCAGAGGCGGTGGCGGCGAGCGCCCGGGCCACGGCCGGCGACGGAGGATAGGGATTCTCGTTGGTGTTGAGCTTGATCCACTTGCCCGACTGCGGCTGCTCACCGGGCACGTAGCCGTCGAGAGCGGCGATCGCGGGCCGGACGAGCGGACGGCTGGCGGAGGTGGGGGTGGAAGCCATGGGAAAGGTCTCGGGGACGGTGCGTGAAAAAGTCTACCTCACGAGGCCGGCGCGGCCGCCGCAGGCGTCGCGACCGTTACCACCGTCACCACCGGATGTCAGTCAGCTGCGGGCTTCGGCACGGCCCACTCGCCGGCGGCGACCCGCAGATCGCCGAGTGGTTCGCCGTTTTCCACGAACCGCACTCGCCCCATCGGCTGACGGGCAAGCCGCAGGGCGAGCGTGTGCTTCACCGTGGACGTGGCCTTTGCCGCCGGCGGCACGAACCGGTAGCGGAGCACCAGGTCGTCCCCCTCTGTCGTCAGCGACTCGACGACGAGCGGCGTCCCAGTTGGCCGGGAAGTTCGCGAACTCGTCCGGCGCGATCGTGGTGAACGCGACCGGCTCCGCGGCGCGGCAGGGCGGCACGCGCCATGCCGTCATGCAGGCCGCGCCGATGGCCAGGCCGCGGATCGCGATCCTCCGAGCGACGGTCGTCATGAGAGCCTCGCCTCCACGCTCCGCCGGTGGGCCGTGAGACCTTCGGTGTCGGCCAGGAGGCGAATGTCGTCGGCCATCTCGGCGAGATCGTCCTTGGCCAGCGCGATCACACTCCCGCCCCGGAGGAACTCGTTGGCCGACAGGCCCGCCGCGAATCGGGCGGTGCCCCCCGTGGGCAGCACGTGCGACGGCCCGGCCGCATAGTCGCCGGCGGCCACCGGGCTGTAGGGCCCGAGGAAGGCGGCGCCGACGTGCCGGATTCGGGCGAGGGTCGCCTCAGGATCTCGCGTGTCGATCGAGAGGTGCTCTGCGGCGAGGTCGTGCGCCAGATCGGCCACTTCCGCGTCGCTGGTGGTCACCACGATCCCACAGAACCGCTGCAGGCTGTCCCGCGTGAGATCGCTCCGCTCGAGCACGGCCAACCGCCGCTCGAGGGCCACGGCCACGGCATCGGCCAGATCGCGGCTCGGGGTGAGCAGGATCGCCGACCCGGGCGAGTGCTCCGCCTGCGCGAGCATATCGGCGGCGATGAACTCGGGCCGGCCGCCGTCGTCCGCCACGATCACGATCTCGCTCGGCCCGGCGATCGCGTCGATCGACACATCGCCGTAGACATATTCCTTGGCGAGCGCCACGAAGAGGTTGCCCGGGCCGACGATCTTGTCGACGCGGGCGAGCCCCGCGACGCCGTAGGCCAGCGCCGCGACCGCCTGGGCACCGCCGGCCCGCACCACCGTGGTCACGCCGAGCTCGTGGCACGTGGCCAACACCTGCGGGTTCTCCGCACCGAACCGGGTGGGCGGGGCGACGACCACGATCTCGGGCACGCCGGCCACGCGGGCTGGCACCACGGTCATGAGCAGCGTGGATGGGTAGGCCGCCGCACCTCCCGGCACACAAACGCCGACGCGGTCGAGCGGCACGTAGCGCTGCCGGAGGCTGCCGCCGCCGGGGAGCTTCACTTCGACGTCGCGCGAGAGCACGGCCCGCTGGAATCGTTCGACACGGTCGCGAATCCGGCGCACCGCCGCCAGGAAGGCCGGATCGGCCGCCCGGTGGGCAGCGGCCAGCGCGTCGGGCGGCACGACGAGCGACTCGGCCGTGACCGACGCCCCGTCGATGCGGCGCGAGTAGTCGAGCAGGGCCGCGAGGCCGTCCCGCCGCACGTCGGTGCAGATCCGCTCCACGACCTGACGGGGGGAGAGCGGCTCCCCGAAGACGTCGATCGTCTTCTGGCGGCCGGCTGGACTGATCACATCTCCCTGCGACACGAGTTTGCCGCGGAGGGCGGCGAGCCGCCCGCGACCGTCGGCGGCAGCGAGGTCGATGCGTTCACAGAGGGGCGGAGAAGTGGGCATGGCATCCACAGGATAGCCAGCAGCCAGCCACGTCGTAGCCGGCGGCGGTCAGCCTGCGGAAAACCGAAACCAAACGTGGTTCTCGTGCAGGCTGAAACCCTGCCCCCACGTGGCCGCGAGTGTTCTCGTGCAACGGAGAAACGTGCCCCACGTGGCCGCAGGTTTCCAACCTGCGGAACGACGGACTTCCTGCCGTCAGCGGCGGGCGACCGTGACGGGCCCCGCGCCGAACCGCTCCGACCAGCGGGCGGCCACGCGGGCCAACCGCGGCGGCCCGTCAGCCGCCTCAGACTCGCCCTGGGCCGCGATCTGCCGCAGGATCGCCTGCCCACGAACGGCCAAGGGGGAGGGGCTGCCGGCCGGCCGGTCGCCGAACACGGGATCGGGTGGGCCCGCGTTCCGATTCGGGGCGGAGGCCAGCCTGCCGTCGATGGCCGTGGCCCGCGCCATGGCGGCGTCGGCCTGACCGCGGTCGCCGAGTGCCACCAGCGCGATCGCCTGGCGGACGAACGTGTCGGGCTGATCGCTCGCGATCACGGCGGCCCGACGGTAGGCATCGACGGCCCGGCGGAGTTCGGCTGGGTCGCCGTTGGCCCCCCGGAGATAGCGGTCGCCGATGGCCACCTGCCGGGCCGCCCTGAGACGCGACGCGGCGTTGCTGCCGCGTGGCGCCGCTGCCACGACGGCCGCATCACGGCGGGCGCGGAGATCGCGGATCGTTGCCGCCAGTTGCTGGCCCTGCGGAACCGCGGGACGCGATGCCGCGAGCGCGGCCACGACGGGCGTCGCGGAGTTGGACGACACGAACCCCGGCACGACCACCGGGTAGCCGATCGTCGGATAGGGAACCACGCTGCCGGAGAAGAACGACCCGCCGAACGGCGCACCCATCCAGACGGAGTTGCACGATGGGAACCAGGTCGTGCCGACCCACGCCGGCCATCCGTAGGAGTAGCCGTAGCCGTAGCCGCCATAGCCAACCACCGGCGCGGCACACCACCGGCGCCAGCCCCACGGCCGGCAGCCCCAGCCCCCCCAAC
>Ga0208864_1000088_pt1 | contig 27322 bp, 26 predicted proteins | sample CryBogmetaGMA05M_FD_184542 | JGI IMG/M metagenome (GOLD analysis project Ga0208864, IMG submission 184542) | Freshwater microbial communities from Crystal Bog, Wisconsin, USA - MA0.5M (SPAdes) | ecosystem: Environmental > Aquatic > Freshwater > Lake | place: Crystal Bog, Wisconsin, USA...
ATGCGGGACGGCTGCTGGTGCCCGCTGGTGCGCCACTGACGGGACGACCCACCAGTTGGGGCTTGCCAGGGGCTGGGCGGCTAGGCAGTTCGGGTTTGCGGCTTGGCGCCGGAGCCGCTGATGCAGGACGGGCAGGAGGTTTCGATGCGATCACCACCGGCTTGGGCAGCGGCGGCTTGCCAGCGATCACCGGCGGCTTGGCTGCGGGTGCAGCGGGCTTGCCCACGGGTGCCGCTGGCTTGGAGGTAGGGGCTGCAGGTTTGGGTGAGGGGGTGATCGGCCTTGCGGGCACTGCGGCCACTGGCTTGGTCGGAGTCACAGGCTTTGCCACGATTTCTGGCTTGGCCACGATTTCTGGCTTGGCCACAACAATGGGTGGCTTGGCCGGGGCCGCAGGCTTGGCCGGCGCTGCAGGTTTCGCCACAATTTCTGGCTTAGCTGGAGCCGCTGGCTTGGCCACGACCACGGGGGGCTTGGCCGGAGCTGCTGGCTTGGCCGAGATGGCTGGCTTGACCGCAGTGGCGGCGGGTGGCTTGGGTGCACTCGGGGCGGTGGGTCGTGCCGGTGCCGCCGGTTGGACTGGGGCGGGAGCAGGTGAGGCTTCCGCTTTCTTCACCGACAGGATTGCTTTGCTAGGTGCGGCGCCGGCAGGTGCTCCGGCGTTTGGTTGAGCTGAGCCGCCTTTTGAGATCAAGGATCGGATCTTCGCTGCTTCGTCGTCGCTGATCGAGCTGCTGTGGCTTTTCGCGGCAACACCAAGCTGGATGGCGGCATCGAGCACGTCCTTGTTATCCAGGCCCATGTCCCTGGATAGCTCATAAATTCTGACTTTGCCGCTGCTGGTCATTAAGGTCTCCAGTGGTCGGGTCCCAAGGGCCGCCCGTTAAGGGGCCGAGGGGAACCAGGCCGCACGCGCTTGGCGGCCAGTGGTCATCTTGCCTCAGAGGCGGGATCAGCGCTGGTATTCAGTCGCTGTTCGAGAGTCTCGACGATCGTTTCCGCAACCTGGCAGCGCAGGGCCCGTTGCAGTCGTTTGCGTCGTTTCGCCTCCTCTAAACACACCTGATTGGGGCAGAGGTAGGCCGAACGGCCCATCCCCTGATCCAACCCGATTCCCCCTTCGGCCAGTCTGATGATTCGCCAGAGGTGCTGACGGTTCAGCAACTCTCGGCAGCTCACGCAGCGCCGAAGCACGGGCTTGGGTTTCACCGGGCCCCATCCTCGGTGTCGATTGCAGCTTGAACTTCGGTTTCAGCCTCAGCTTCAGAGGAGACCTCTTCGGCATAGTCCGCTTCGGCTTCAGCCTCTTCCTCGTAACCATCCTCGTCTTCGGGCAGCGGATAGAGCTCCCGCAGCCGGGCATCTTCTTCGGCCCGCAGGGCCTGCTCCGCTTCCAGCCGCGACTCGGCTTCGGCCTGCAGGGCTTCCTCCTCCTGGCGTTGGGCGACCAACTCCGACACCACGGCGTCTTCGCTGACCTGGTCGTACTCCGTGGCGTTTTTAATGTCGATTTTCCAACCGGTCAGGCGGGCGGCCAAGCGCACGTTTTGACCTTCCCGGCCAATGGCCAGGCTGAGTTGGTCCGGGGGCACCAGCACGTGGGCGTGTTGGCCTTCGGGGTCCACCAGGCGCACCATTTCCACCCGGGCGGGGCTGAGGGAGTTGGCGATGTACTGCCCAGGATCGGGAGACCAGCGGATCACATCAATCTTTTCGCCGCGCAGCTCATTCACCACCTGTTGGATGCGGGAGCCCCGGGCGCCGATGCAGGCACCGACGGGGTCCACTTCCCGTTCGACGCTGTCGACGGCCACCTTGGTGCGGGGGCCCACCGAGCGGCTTGGGGGATTGGCTTCGCGGGCCACGGCCACGATGCGGACCGAGCCTTCCTGGATTTCAGGCACCTCGTTTTCAAACAGGTACACCACCAGGCCGGCGTTGGACCGGCTCACAAACAGCTGGGGACCGCGGCGGGCGATTTCGCTTACTTCCTTCAAGAACACCTTGAAGGTGGCGTTGGCGCGGTAGTTGTCGTTGGGGAGTTGGTCGCGGCGGGGAAGCTCTGCCTCCACCTCAGGACGGCCCAGGCCCGAACTCACGGCCATGATCACGGACTGGCGCTCAAAGCGAATCACCCGGGATGTCAGGACGGGATCTTCCAGGTCCGCAAATTCCTCCTGGATCATGCGGCGTTGTTGGTCGCGCAGCTTCTGGGCCAACACCTGCTTGGTGGTGGAGGCGGCCATGCGACCGAAGTCGTCTTTCTCTGGGGTGACATCGAGCACCACCGTGTCGCCGATTTGGGCGTCTTCGGCCACTTGCTGCACTTCAGCCAAGGCGATTTGGTGGTCTTCGCTTTCAATCTCTTCAACAATGATTTTTGAAGCCAGGACCCGGTAGCCCTCCTCCTCAAGATCAAGGCCCACGTCGAAGTTGGAGAAGTAGTCCTCCTCAAAGGGGTCTTCGCTGATGCCCAGGTAAAGGGTGCGCCGGTAGCGCTCGTAGCCCTTGAGCAGGGCCTCGCGCAGGGCGGCCTCCACCACGGCAGGAGGCAATTTCTTTTCTTCGCTGATGTCCTCGATCAGGTTGTTCAGACCGGGGAGAAGAACCAGAGCCATGGATCAGGGGAGGGAAATGGTCAGGAGGCGAGACAGGTTTGAAAGGCTGGTCACTCGGTGGGAGTCACCAGCCGCACGCTGATCAAGTCAGAGCGTGGGATGCGCTTGGTGCGGCCTCGCAGGTTGAGGTGCACCGAAGTGTCGTCGCGTTCGAGCAAAAGCCCTTCGCTGCAGACGGTTTCGCCTTTGGCATCGCGGAATTGCACTTCGATCGGAAAGCCGCGAAAACTGCGGAAATCCCGGTCGTCCTGCAGCTCGTCGCTGACACCAGGGCTGCTGACTTCCAGAACATAGGCGTCAGCGAGCAGTCCGGCCGCATCCATCGCCTCGCCGAGGGGTGCGCTCAAGGAGGCACATTCATCGAGACTGATGTCGCTGCCATCGGTGCGTTGCACCAAGATCTGAACCGTCATCGGGATGCGATGGCTCAGCACTTGAACCCCAACGACCGCAAAGCCGACCTGGGCGGCTGCCCCTTGGGCAAGCCGTTCGAGTTCGGAGTTGAGGGGATCGGGCAAAACTGCTGGTGCAGGCAGGGCGGTGAAGCCCGCCGGCTGCTGCAGTTTTGGAAAACTGCCCTTGGTTCTGGTCTGTGGGGAGCAAACCCCAACCGACTGAATCAAAGGGAATGCCCGCCGGGCACACCCTCACCATAAGGGATGGCTGTTGGCGAGTTCAGTCTGCCGTTGGCTCGCTCGACCCGGGCATGGGGGGCAGTTCGATCACGGGGGCTTCGGCGAAGTAATCGTTGGGCTGCACGGTGCCCCGCAGGGTGGCGTCCTGGTTGAGGCACTGTCCCTTTTGCCCATCGCTGCGCAGGTATTGGCAAACCCGGGCCCAAAGCTTGGCGCGGGTTCCCGGTGCCCCTTGGCTGAAATGCACCAGGTCGTTGCCCCCCACCATGCCCTGGATTTCCACTTGGCAGAGGCTGCAACGTTGGCGGCTGCCGGGGGGGATTGCGGGCATGGCGTCCTCACGGAATGGCGAGCAACTTAGGCGGGTTTCAGGGGGTGATGGCAACCGTCCCGACGGCCGGGGCAGTCCCCCTAGCCTGCATTGATTGCTTGTTCGGCTGTCAGCCAAAGCGCCTTGACCTGGTTGTCGCTTGTTTCTGCCCTGCTTTTTGGGCTTTTCTCCCTCCTGGGAGCCCCTATGGCGTGGGCTGATTCCCATAGCTTTGTGGCCGATGCCGCCAGGGCTGTGGCGCCTGCGGTGGTGCGCATCGACACCGAACGGGATGTGGCCCGCCAGCCGTTTGATCCCGTCATGTTGGATCCGTTCCTGCGGGATCTCCTTGGCGATCCGGCCGGCAGCATGCGCGAGCGGGGGCAAGGCTCGGGGGTGGTGATTGACGCGGCAAAGGGGTTGGTGCTCACCAATGCCCATGTGGTGGATCAGGTGGATGGGGTGGAGGTCACCCTGGCTGATGGACGCCAGCTCGATGGCGTCGTTGTTGGAGCTGATCCCGTCACGGATCTAGCGGTAGTAAGGCTCGAGGCCACCCCCCGGCTCAAGGCAGCCCCCTTGGGGGATTCCGAAGCCCTTGAGGTGGGAGATTGGGCTATTGCCATGGGGAGTCCCTATGGCCTGGAGCGCACCGTGACCCTTGGCATCATCAGCAGCTTGCACCGCGATATCCACAGCCTGGGCTTTGCCGACAAGCGGCTTGATCTGATCCAAACCGATGCGGCGATCAACCCGGGTAATTCCGGCGGTCCCTTGATCAACGCTGGCGGCCAGGTGGTTGGGATCAACACCTTGGTGCGTTCCGGACCTGGCGCTGGCTTGGGTTTTGCGATTCCGATCAACTTGGCCAAGGGCGTCGCCCAACAACTCAGCGACGGCGGCCAGGTGCTCCACCCCTATTTGGGCTTGCAGCTGGTTCCCCTCACGGCCCGCCGCGCCCGCGAGAACAACCGCGACCCTGGGGCCCTGCTCCAGCTCCCCGAACAGGATGGGGCTCTGGTGCAGCGGGTTTTGCCAGAAAGCCCCGCCGAAGTGGCCGGCCTGCGCCGCGGGGATCTGGTGGTGGCGGCCGCCGATCAATTGGTCGCCGATCCTTCGGCGTTGTTGCAACTGGTGGAGCGCTCCACGGTGGGGCAACCCTTGCCCCTGCGCGTGATTCGCGGCCAGCAGGAGCTGAGTCTTTCCATCAAACCTTCGGCCATGCCCCCGGCGGCCTGAGCTACGGTCGCGGCCCCGAGCGCACGCGTGATGTCGGATCTCCAGGACCGGATGAAACAGGCCGTTGCCGAAGCGGCTGTGGAGCAGATCCGCGATGGCATGGTGCTGGGTCTGGGATCTGGCTCTACGGCGGCCCTGATGATTCAGGCCCTGGGTGCCAAGCTCCGGCGCGGGGATCTCAACGACATCGTGGGCGTGACCACCTCGTTCCAGGGCGAGGTTTTGGCTGCTGAGCTGGGTATTCCCCTCAAGAGCCTGAATGCCATTGATCGGATCGATCTCGCCATTGATGGCGCCGATGAAGTGGATCCCTCCTTCCAGTTGATCAAAGGCGGTGGCGCCTGCCATGTGCAGGAAAAACTGGTGGCCCGCCGGGCGGAGCGCTTTGTGGTGGTGGTGGATTCCACCAAACTGGTGGACACCCTCAATCTGGGTTTCCTCCTGCCCGTGGAGGTGCTTCCCGGCGCCTGGCGCCAGGTGCAAGGCCAGCTCAAGGAGATGGGGGCGGAGGCCCAGCTCCGCATGGCCGTCCGTAAGGCGGGGCCAGTGGTGACCGACCAGGGCAATTTGGTGCTGGATGCCAAATTTGTCGGCGGCATCACGAACCCAGCCGCCCTCGAGAAAGAGATCAACAATCTCCCCGGGGTGTTGGAGAACGGCCTGTTTGTCGACATCACCGACCAAGTGTTGGTGGGTGAAATCGTCGATGGGGTGCCCGGCGTGCGGGATCTGGCTAAGCGCTAAACCAGCCCCCCAAGCTTCAGGAGCCCGAACGGCCTGCTGAGCTGGCGCCTGCTGGGTTGGTCCGCAACCAGGTGGTGGCGGGTATGGGTTTGCGCTGGTTGTAACCCACCGGCAGCCAGAGGTCGCCGGCGGCGGAAGCGAAGTGGATTTCCCAGTGGTAGAGGCCTCTGTAGGCCGCTGGGTCCTTGCGGAGCAGGGCGGCGTAGGCCAGCACCGCCTTGCCGTAGTGGTCGCTGTTGTTGTAGCCCCACAGGCCCTTGCGGATGTCCTTCAGCCCGCCGCGACGCACCAGGTAGCGGGCTGCCGCACCGATGGCGGTGCGGGGATCCCGGATGTTGCCCCCGTTGCCAATGCCAGGCTCGGCCCAGGTGCTGGGCAGGAACTGCATGGGTCCGTGGGCATCGGCCACCGAAACCCCATCGATGCGGCCCATGCCGCTTTCCACCAAGTTGACGGCGGCCAGCACCTCCCAGGGGATGCCCGTGGCCGCCGCCGCTTCCCGGTAATACCGAAGCAGGTTCTCGGCTCGCTCGGGGGGCAGGATCCGCCAGGCGGGCAGGTCGGTGGGCCGCCGGGACGGGTCGTGCATGGCGATGAACTCGCGCCTTGCCATTAAGTGCAGGTCCAACACCGGCCGCCAACGTTCCGGTAGGGACGCCCGCACCAGGGTCGCCTGGTGCCGCTGGTGGGCCAGAACGCGGTAGATCACCTGCTGCTGGTGGCCGAGGGCCGGCAGGTCTGCCTCGGGGGTGGCCGGGGAGCTCAGGGCTTCCTCCACCCGGGTCAGCAGGGCGGCGGTGGTGGCTGGATCAGCCGGCACTTGGGGGTAATGCCGCCCGTCTGCTGCGGTTGCTACGACCGCTGTAGGTGTTGCTTGCGAGGGCAGCCGCTGTACAAGTGTTGCCGCTATCACTCCAACCGAACCCAGGCTGAGCAGCACTGGGCGGAGGCGAAGGGGCATCGCGGGCCAAAGGGAGGAGCGAGCGTCACGCTATCGGCTTTGGTGCGGGTCGCCGGGGCTTCAGCCCCCAGCGTCCCGGCCTACGCCAGAGAGTTGCAACAGGACCTGGCGCTGCCTTGGGCCATCCAGCTCCACCAGCAGCACGGCCTGGTAGCGGCCCAGGCCCAGACGACCATCGACCACAGGCAAGCTGAGATGGTTGCCAAGTTTCAGGGCAATGAGGTGGGCGTGGGCGTTGCGCGGCTCATCGGCGGGGATCCCCGGTCTCAGGTGCAGGTCGTTGTGGGCATAGGGCCGCTCGGGGGGCGTCAGGGCCAGGAAGTGGCGTTCGATATCCGCCAGCAACCGTTCCTCGGCCTCGTTGACCACCAGGGCGGTGGTGGTGTGCTGGCCAGCGGCCACCAGTAGGCCGTTGTGGATCCCCATGGCGTCCACGAACGCCTGCAGGTCGGCGCCGATGTCGTGGCAGCTGAAGTTGGCCGTTGTGGTCCATTCAAGCCGGGTGGAGTGGAAGGTCACCATGGCCGGCCGAGCCCGTTCATGTCAGCCGCCGCCTCACCGATTCGGCATGGCTGTGCAGCCCTTCGCTTTCTGCCAGGGTAATCACGGCTTGCCCGGTGGCCTGCAGGGCTGCCTGGTTGAAGCGGATCAGGCTGGTGTGGCGCAGGAAGGTCTCGACGCAGAGGGCGCCGGCAAAGCGGGCGGTGCCGGAGGTGGGCAGGGTGTGGTTTGGACCCGCCAAGTAATCCCCTACCGCTTCAGGGGTATGGGGGCCGATGAAAATCGCTCCGGCGTTGTGGATGCGATCGGCGAGGGGTTCGGGATCGTCCACCAGCAGCTCCAGGTGTTCCGGGGCAAAGCCGTCGCTGAGGGTTGCGGCTTCTTCCAGATCGGCACACACCACGATTAAGCCCCAATCCTGCAGCGCCTGCCGGGTGATTTCGGCCCGGGGATGGCCCTCAAGCTGGGCTGCCAAAGCGGCTGGCAGTTGCTCGGCGAGCTGGGGGCTGGTGGTGAGCAAAATCGCCGCAGCCAGGGGGTCATGCTCGGCTTGGGCCATCAGATCGGCGGCCACTTGATCGGCTTGGGCCGTGTGGTCAGCGATCACCAAGACCTCACTGGGGCCTGCGAGCGAATCGATCGCCACCCGTCCGTAGACGGCCTTTTTGGCCAGGGTGACGTAGAGGTTTCCCGGACCGCTGATCACATCCACCCTGGGGATCGTTTCGGTGCCGTAGGCCAGGGCCCCAATCGCCTGGGCGCCACCGACGCGGTACACCTCTTCCACGCCCGCTAGGTGGGCGGCGGCAAGCACGGTGGCATTGGGTTCACCACCGGGCCCCGGCGGGGTCACCATGACGAGCCTGGCCACGCCAGCCACCTTGGCTGGCACCGCATTCATCAACACCGTGCTGGGGTAGGAGGCCCTGCCACCAGGCACGTAAAGACCTGCCCGCTCCACCGGCCGCCAGCGCCGGCCGAGCAGTTCCCCATGGGGTCCCGTAATGGCCAGATCCTGGGGCAGCTGGTGATGGTGAAAGGCCAGGATCCGCCCGTGGGCGAGCTCTAAGGCCTGCTGCAACGGTGCTGGGCAGGTCGACCAGGCTTCGGCGAGGCGTTCGGGGGGAATCCGCAGGGGATCGGGCCTGACGCCGTCAAACTTCTCAGTGAGTGCCAGGAGGGCTTGGTCGCCGTGGCTGCGCACCTGGTCCAGGATGGCGTCCACCCGAGCCATTTCTTCGGTGAGCCTGCCGCCACTGGTGCGTTCAGCAATTGCAGCGAGGCGCTCGGCGGCTTGGCCGCGATCCCGCAGGCAGGTGATCGAGAAGGTGGCAGGGCTGGCAACCACGGGACTTGCAGAGCGGGCAAGGTCCCTCAAGCTAGGCCGCCACTCCACTGCCCTTGACTTGGTTTGGAGCGTGGGGCGGCCTGAGGGTAGGATTTTTGACTGCTGAACGATCGCCCGTCCGCCTGTGGCCAATAACAAGTCCTCGAAAAAGCGCATTGAGATTGCCGAGCGCAATCGCCTTCGCAACCGCACCTACAAGTCGGCCCTGCGGACCCTGGTGAAGCGCTGCTTCACCGCTGTCGCTGCCTACGGTCAGACCCCGGGGGAGGATTCCAAGTCCGCCGTGCAAACCAGCATGAGTGCCGCCTTCAGCAAGATTGATAAGGCTGTCAAAGTTGGCGTGCTGCACCGCAATACCGGAGCCAATCAGAAGTCCCGCCTGAGCGCCGCCGTCAAAAAGGCGATCGAGCCGGCGGCAGCTGCCCAAGCCTGAGGCAGGCCCTGCTCCGGCGCTCTTCGACCGTTGCCCTGAGTCCATGGGCGATTCCCAATCCGCACAAGCCACTCTCCCGGACTCCAATCTCCAGGAATTCCCACCGTTAGCCGGAGGATCTCCTGGGGATTTTTGTCTTGTCGATAGTCATTGCCACATCGTTTTCCGCAATTTCGACGACGACATTGATCAAGTGGCCGAGCGTTGGCGCCAAGCCGGCATCAAGGCCCTGGTTCACGCCTGCGTTGAGCCTTCGGAAATTCCGGCGATTCGAGCCCTGGCGGATCGCTTCCCTGAGATGCGTTATTCCGTAGGGGTTCATCCGCTGGATACGGAGCATTGGCAGGCCGATACCCCCTCCGTTCTGAAGGCAGCTGCCCAGGATGATGCTCGCGTTGTGGCCATCGGTGAGCTGGGGCTCGACCTGTTCCGCGACAAGAACTTGGAGGAGCAATTGGCGATGCTCCGGCCCCAGCTGGATTTGGCGGTGGAGCTGGATTTGCCAGTCATCGTCCACTGCCGCGATGCGGCTGAGCCCATGCTCGAGGAGCTGCGGGGGCGAGAGGCCTCAGGTGCCTGTCCCCGCGGTGTGATGCATTGCTGGGGCGGCACGCCCGAGGAGATGGCTGATTTTTTAAGCCTTGGTTTTTACATCAGTTTTAGTGGCACCGTCACCTTCCCCAAGGCCGAGGCCACCCATGCCTGCGCCCAACAGGTGCCGGCCGATCGCTTCTTGGTGGAAACCGATTGCCCCTTCCTGGCCCCGGTTCCCCGCAGGGGGAAGCGCAACGAGCCCGCCTTTGTTGCTTCGGTGGCAGAGCGGGTAGCGGTGCTGCGTGGTGAAACCCTCACCCAGGTGGCCCATAACAGCAGCGCTAATGCGGCCCGCCTGTTTGGGCTGACGCTTCACACTGTATGATGTTTCATTGGCCTGGATGCGGAAGCGCTCCTTGTTGTCGACGCTTGCAGTCTTGAAGAAAACCCGTTAGGCGAGCCCTCCATGGGCGGCCGTTCCCAGCAATGGGGGCGGCCGTTTCTGTGGCCACCCAGCGGATTCGAGACCCCTGCCTCGACAGGCCTATTTATCCCACCAGTTCCTGCAGGTTGACCGCATGAGCAGCGCGATCCAGGTCGCTAAGACCGCTACGTACCTGCCCGACTTGGTCGAGGTACAGCGCGCGAGTTTCAAATGGTTCCTGGAGAAGGGCCTGATCGAGGAGCTGGAAAGCTTTTCCCCGATCACCGATTACACCGGCAAGCTGGAGCTGCACTTCATCGGTAGCGAGTACCGCCTGAAGCGCCCCCGCCACGATGTGGAAGAGGCAAAGCGTCGTGATGCGACCTTCGCGTCCCAGATGTATGTGACCTGCCGTCTGGTCAACAAAGAGACCGGCGAGATCAAGGAGCAGGAAGTATTCATCGGGGAGCTGCCCCTGATGACCGAGCGCGGCACGTTCATCATCAACGGCGCCGAGCGCGTGATCGTGAACCAGATCGTGCGGTCCCCTGGCGTCTATTTCAAGGACGAGCAGGACAAGAACGGCCGTAAGACCTTCAACGCCAGCCTCATCCCCAACCGGGGTGCCTGGTTGAAATTCGAAACCGACAAGAACGATCTGCTGCATGTGCGGGTCGACAAAACCCGCAAGATCAACGCCCACGTGTTGATGCGGGCGATCGGCCTGTCGGACAACGACGTTCTCGACAAGCTGCGCCACCCCGAGTACTACCAAAAATCCATCGAGGCCGCCAACGACGAGGGCATCTCTTCGGAAGACCAGGCCCTGCTTGAGCTCTACAAAAAGCTGCGTCCGGGTGAACCCCCGTCCGTGAGCGGTGGCCAAACCCTGCTGCACAGCCGTTTCTTTGACCCCAAGCGCTACGACCTCGGTCGGGTGGGTCGCTACAAAATCAACAAGAAGCTGCGTCTCACCATCCCCGATGCGGTGCGCACCCTCACCCCTGAGGACGTGCTGAGCACCATCGATTACCTGATCAACCTCGAGCTCGATGTTGGCGGTGCCAGCCTCGATGACATCGACCACCTGGGTAACCGTCGGGTGCGTTCGGTGGGTGAACTCCTGCAGAACCAGGTGCGGGTTGGCTTGAACCGCCTGGAGCGGATCATCAAAGAACGCATGACCGTTGGGGAAACCGAATCCCTGACCCCAGCCCAGTTGGTGAACCCCAAGCCGCTCGTGGCGGCGATTAAGGAGTTCTTTGGCTCCAGCCAACTGAGCCAGTTCATGGATCAGACCAATCCCTTGGCTGAGCTCACCCACAAGCGCCGCATCAGCGCCCTGGGCCCAGGTGGTTTGACCCGGGAGCGCGCCGGCTTTGCCGTGCGTGATATTCACCCCTCCCACTACGGCCGGATCTGCCCGATCGAGACTCCCGAAGGCCCCAATGCGGGTCTGATCGGCTCCCTGGCAACCCATGCCCGGGTCAACGAGTACGGCTTTATCGAAACCCCCTTCTGGAAGGTGGAGAACGGCATCGTCCTGAAGCAGGGCGATCCCCTCTATCTCTCGGCAGACCTCGAGGACGAATGCCGGGTGGCCCCCGGTGACGTGCCCACCGATGCCGAAGGCCGCATCACCTCTGAATTGGTGCCGGTGCGGTACCGCCAGGACTTTGAAAAAGTTCCGCCGGAGCAAGTCGATTACGTGCAGCTCTCCCCGGTGCAGGTGATTTCGGTTGCGACCTCCCTGATCCCGTTCCTCGAGCACGACGACGCCAACCGGGCCCTCATGGGTTCAAACATGCAGCGTCAGGCTGTGCCGCTGCTCCGCCCGGAGCGCCCCCTGGTGGGCACCGGCCTGGAAACCCAGGTGGCCCGTGACTCCGGCATGGTTCCCATTACCCGGGTCAACGGCACGGTCACCTTTGTTGATGCGACTGCCATCGTCATCCGCGATGAGCAGGGCACCGACCACGTGCACCACCTGCAGAAGTACCAGCGCTCCAACCAGGACACCTGTCTGAACCAGCGTCCGATCGTCATGCAAGGGGATCCTGTGATTGCCGGCCAGGTGTTGGCGGATGGTTCGGCCTGCGAGGGCGGTGAAATCGCCCTTGGCCAGAACGTGCTGATCGCCTACATGCCCTGGGAGGGCTACAACTACGAAGATGCGATCCTGCTCAGCGACCGTCTGGTCCATGACGATCTCTACACCTCGGTGCACATCGAGAAGTACGAGATTGAAGCCCGCCAGACCAAGCTTGGACCGGAAGAAATCACCCGGGAAATCCCGAATATTGCCGAGGAAAGCCTGGGTAATCTCGACGAGATGGGCATCATCCGCATCGGTGCCTATGTGGAGAGCGGCGACATCCTCGTGGGCAAGGTGACCCCCAAGGGCGAATCCGACCAGCCCCCGGAAGAGAAGCTGCTGCGCGCCATCTTTGGCGAGAAGGCCCGTGATGTGCGCGACAACTCCCTGCGGGTGCCTGGCACCGAGCGCGGCCGTGTTGTTGACGTGCGCATCTACACCCGCGAACAGGGTGATGAGCTACCGCCCGGCGCCAACATGGTGGTTCGGGTTTATGTGGCCCAGCGCCGCAAGATCCAGGTCGGCGACAAGATGGCCGGCCGCCACGGCAACAAGGGAATCATCAGCCGGATCCTGCCCCAGCAGGACATGCCCTACCTTCCCGATGGCACCCCCATCGACATCGTGCTCAACCCCCTGGGTGTGCCGAGCCGGATGAATGTGGGTCAGGTGTTCGAGTGCCTGATGGGCTGGGCTTCCTCCCACCTGGATTGCCGCGTCAAGGTGGTGCCCTTCGATGAAATGCACGGTCCCGAGAAGTCGAAGCAGACCGTTCAGACCTACCTCGAGGAGGCCGCCAGCCTGCCGGGTAAGGAATGGGTCTACAACCCTGACAACCCCGGCAAGATTCAACTTGTCGATGGCCGCAGTGGTGAGCCCTTTGACCAGCCCGTCACCGTGGGTTACGCCCACATCCTCAAGCTGGTTCACCTTGTCGACGACAAGATTCACGCCCGTTCCACCGGCCCCTACTCCCTTGTCACCCAGCAGCCGTTGGGTGGTAAGGCCCAGCAGGGCGGTCAGCGCTTGGGTGAGATGGAAGTCTGGGCCCTTGAGGCCTACGGCGCCGCCTACACCCTGCAGGAATTGCTCACCGTCAAATCCGACGACATGCAAGGCCGCAACGAGGCCCTCAACGCCATCGTCAAGGGCAAGCCGATCCCCCGCCCAGGCACGCCGGAATCGTTCAAGGTGCTCATGCGTGAGCTCCAATCCTTGGGTCTCGACATCGCCGTCTATACCGACGCCGGTGAAGAAGTGGATCTGATGCAGGACGTCAACCCCCGCCGCAGCACCCCCAGCAGGCCCACCTACGAATCCCTCGGCGTCGCGGACTACGACGACGACTGATCGCTGAATAGCCCCTCTCTCTCGATCTCCGCGCGCCCCAACCCCGATGTCTAACAGCAACCTCCGCACTGAAAACCACTTCGATTACGTCAAGATCACGCTCGCTTCCCCCGAGCGGATCATGCAGTGGGGGCAGCGCACCCTGCCCAATGGCCAGGTGGTGGGTGAGGTTACCAAGCCTGAAACCATCAACTACCGCACGCTCAAGCCAGAAATGGACGGGCTGTTTTGCGAAAAAATCTTTGGTCCGTCCAAGGATTGGGAATGCCATTGCGGTAAGTACAAACGGGTGCGTCACCGCGGCATCGTTTGCGAGCGCTGCGGAGTGGAGGTCACCGAAAGTCGGGTGCGTCGCCACCGGATGGGCTTCATCAAACTGGCGGCCCCGGTGTCCCACGTTTGGTATCTGAAGGGGATCCCTAGCTATGTGGCGATCCTGCTCGATATGCCCCTGCGGGATGTGGAGCAAATTGTCTACTTCAACTGTTATGTGGTGCTCGATCCGGGCGATCACAAAGATCTCACCTACAAGCAGTTGCTCACCGAAGACGAGTGGCTGGAGATTGAAGACCAGATCTATGCCGAAGATTCGGAGATCGAAAACGAGCCCGTCGTCGGTATCGGCGCTGAGGCCCTCAAGCAACTGCTTGAGGACATCGAGCTGAATGAAACAGCCGAGCAGCTGCGCGAAGACATCGCAGCCAGCAAGGGCCAAAAGCGCGCCAAGCTGATCAAGCGCCTGCGGGTGATCGACAACTTCATCGCCACCGGCGCCCGTCCTGACTGGATGGTGTTGGATGTGATCCCCGTGATCCCACCTGACCTGCGCCCGATGGTGCAGCTCGACGGTGGTCGCTTTGCCACCAGCGATCTCAACGACCTCTATCGCCGGGTGATCAATCGGAACAACCGCCTGGGTCGGCTTCAGGAGATTTTGGCCCCTGAAATCATCGTCCGCAACGAAAAGCGGATGCTGCAGGAGGCGGTCGATGCCCTGATCGACAACGGCCGCCGGGGCCGCACGGTGGTGGGCGCCAACAATCGGGCGCTCAAATCCCTCAGCGACATCATCGAAGGCAAGCAAGGTCGCTTCCGCCAGAACCTCCTGGGTAAGCGGGTCGACTACTCCGGTCGTTCGGTGATCGTTGTCGGACCGAAGCTGAAGATGCACCAGTGCGGCTTGCCCAAGGAGATGGCCATCGAGCTGTTCCAGCCGTTCGTGATCCATCGCCTGATCCGCCAGAACATCGTCAACAACATCAAGGCGGCGAAGAAGCTGATCCAGCGCGCCGACGATGAGGTGATGCAGGTGCTTCAGGAGGTGATCGAAGGTCACCCCATCCTGTTGAACCGGGCCCCAACCCTGCACCGCTTGGGGATTCAGGCCTTCGAACCCAAGCTGGTCGATGGCCGGGCGATCCAACTACACCCGTTGGTGTGCCCAGCCTTCAACGCTGACTTCGACGGTGACCAGATGGCCGTCCACGTGCCCTTGGCGATCGAAGCCCAAACGGAGGCCCGCATGTTGATGCTGGCCAGCAACAACATCCTGTCCCCGGCCACGGGTGAGCCGATCATTACGCCGTCCCAGGACATGGTGCTGGGCGCCTATTACCTGACGGCCGAGCAGCCCGGTTCCATCAAGCCGGACTTCGGTGACCGGGCCAAAACCTATGCGGGCTTGGAAGACGTCATTGAGGCCTTTGATGAGAAGCACGTCACCCTGCACGACTGGGTTTGGGTGCGCTTCAACGGTGAAGTTGAAAGCGATGACGAAGACAAGCAGCCCCAGAAGGAAGAAACCCTCAGTGATGGCACCCGCATCGAGCAATGGCTTTTCCGCCGGGACCGCTTTGATGAAGAGGGTGGCTTGATTAGCCGTTACCTCCTCACCACGGTGGGTCGGGTGGTGATCAACCACACGATCCTTGACGCAGTGGCTGCGTCCTAACGATTGCCGTTCAGGTAGATCCTTTCTTTCTCTTTCTTCCGTTTTTCACCCGCGCGCAGCCATGACCGCCACCCCAGCCAAGAAAACCAAAAAGATTTCCAAAAAGGCCGCTGCAGAATTGGCTGCTGCCGAAGCTGAAGCCAAGGCCAAGCAAGGCAATGGCCCGTTGAGCAAGCAGGCACCCCCCTTCCGCAACCGGGTGATCGATAAGAAGGCCCTGCGCAATCTCGTCGCCTGGGCCTACAAGCACCACGGCACGGCGGCCACGGCATCCATGGCCGATGAGCTCAAGGACCTGGGCTTCCATTACGCCACCCAGGCGGCGGTATCGATCTCCGTCGACGACCTGCGCATCCCTGGCGATAAGGCTGCCCTGCTGGCAGAAGCGGAAGAGCAGATCACCGAAACCGAAGAGCGTTATCGCCTCGGCGAAATCACCGAGGTGGAACGTCACACCAAGGTGATCGACACCTGGACCGAAACAAACGAACGGCTGGTGGCCGCGGTTCGCCGCAATTTCAACGAGAACGATCCACTCAACTCGGTGTGGATGATGGCCAACTCGGGCGCGCGGGGCAACATGTCCCAGGTGCGTCAGCTGGTGGGCATGCGCGGCCTGATGGCCAACCCCCAGGGCGAAATCATCGACCTTCCGATCCGCACCAACTTCCGTGAAGGCCTCACGGTGACCGAGTACGTGATCTCCTCCTACGGCGCCCGGAAGGGCCTGGTGGACACCGCCCTACGCACCGCTGATTCCGGCTACCTCACCCGCCGTTTGGTGGACGTGGCCCAGGACGTGATTGTTCGTGAAGACGATTGCGGTACCACCCGTTGTATCCCCATCGATGCCGATGAGAAGGGCAAGTTCGCCAGCAAGTTGGTCGGCCGCCTGGCGGCTGAGCTGGTCCAGGACGAAAACGGTGAAACCCTCGTCGAGCGGGATGGCGAAATAGACCCACCCCTGTCTCGCCGGATTGAGGCTGCCAACGTCAAGACCGTGAAGGTGCGCTCACCGCTCACCTGCGAGGCTTCCCGCTCGGTGTGCCGCAAGTGCTACGGCTGGGCCCTGGCCCATAACCAGCTCGTTGACCTCGGCGAAGCCGTGGGCATCGTGGCCGCCCAATCCATTGGTGAGCCCGGTACCCAGCTCACCATGCGCACCTTCCACACCGGTGGTGTGTCGACCGCAGAATCCGGCGTGGTGCGCTCGCTTTTGGAAGGGGTTGTGGAGTTCGGGCCCAAGGCCCGGGTGCGGGCCTTCCGGACCCCCCACGGTGTGGAGGCCCAGGTGGCTGAAACGGATTTCAGCCTGACCCTCAAGCCTTCTGGCAAGGGCAAGCCCCAAAAAATCGACATCACCAGCGGCTCGATTCTGTTCGTCGCCGACGGTGACACGGCCCTTGCCGACACGATCCTCGCCCAGATTGCCGCTGGCGTGGCCGTCAAGAAGAGCGTTGAGAAAGCCACCAAGGACGTGATCTGTGATCTGGCTGGCCAGGTCAGTTACGAAGATGCCATCCAGCCCAAGGAATCCACTGACCGCCAGGGCAACATCACCCTGAAGGCCCAGCGTTTGGGTCGGATGTGGGTGTTCAGCGGCGATGTTTACAACCTGCCCCCCAATGCCCTGCCCGTGATTCAGGGCATCAAGGCGGTCACCACCGGCGAGGTGTTGGCGGAGAGCCGTCTGGTGAGTGAGTACGGCGGTGCCGTTCGCCTGCGGGAATCCGCCGGGGACTCCCGCGAAGTTCAGATCGTGACCGCCAGCCTCACCCTGAAGGACTGCAAGCTGCAGGGCGAATCCACCCACTCCGGTGAGCTCTGGCACCTCGAGGGTAAGGACAACATTCGCTATCGCCTCAACACCATTCCTGGCAGCAAGATTGGCAATGGCGAGGTGATCGCCGAACTCAACGATGACCGTTTCCGTACGACGACCGGTGGCACCGTCAAGTTTGCCCCTGGCCTGTCCATCAAGAAAGCCCGGAGTGCCAAAAACGGTTACGAGGTGAACAAGGGCGGCACCCTGCTCTGGATTCCCCAGGAAACCCACGAGATCAACAAGGACATCTCCCTGTTGATGATCGAAGATGGTCAGTGGATTGAAGCCGGTACTGAAGTTGTCAAGGACATCTTCAGCCAAACCGCTGGCATCGTGACGGTGACCCAGAAGAACGACATTCTTCGCGAAATCATTGTTCGCTCCGGCAAGCTTCACCTCGTTTCCGACAGCAAAACCATTGCCCGTTTCGCCGACGGCAAGATGGTGAATCCCGGCGAAGAGATCGCCAAGGGCCTGAAGGCTGAGGCGATGGTCTTCGTGGAAGCCGTCGATACCCCTGAAGGTGGGGCCCTACTGCTTCGTCCGGTTGAGGAGTACGCCATTCCCGATGCGGCCCATCTCCCCGAGTTGTCCACCGTCAAGCAAAGCGGTGGTCCTTCCCTTGGGTTGAAAGCCACCCAGCGCCTGGCCTTTAAGGACGGTGAGTTGATCAAGTCCGTGGAAGGTGTGGAACTCCTGCGCACCCAGCTGATTCTCGATACCTACGACACCACACCGCAGATGACGGTGGATGTGGAGGCTGTGGCCGACAAGCGCGCCAAGACGATCGAGCGGCTTCAACTCACGATTCTTGAATCGCTGCTGGTTCGCCGGGACACCCTCTCGGATGCCAGCCACGGTTCCACCCACACCGACCTCCAAGTGGAAGACGGCATCAGCGTCAAGAAGGGCGATGTGGTGGCTACCACCCAGATCCTCTGCAAGGAAGATGGCATGTTGCAGATCCCCGAGCAGGTTGAAGGTGAGCCGATTCGCCGTTTGATCGTCGAACGGGATTCCGACACCCGCATCATCGACCTGGGCTCGGTCCAACCTGGGGTGAAGGTCGACCAGCGCATCGTCGACGGTGATTTGCTGGCGAAGGGTGTGCCATCTCCTTGCTGCGGGCAGGTGGAAGCCATCAAGGCCAACACCATCACCATCCGCCTTGGCCGTCCCTACATGGTGTCGCCCGATTCCGTGCTCCACGTGCGTGACGGTGAATTGGTGCAACGGGGCGACAGCTTGGCCTTGCTGGTGTTTGAACGCCAGAAGACCGGCGACATTGTCCAGGGTCTGCCCCGTATTGAAGAACTGCTGGAAGCCCGCCGTCCCCGGGAATCCACAATCCTGTGCCGGAAGAGCGGCACCGTGCAGATCAAGCAGGGTGATGACGACGACTACCCGACCGTGTCGGTCATTGAGTACGACGATGTCGTGACCGATTACCCGATCCTGTTGGGCCGCAACGTCATGGTTAGCGATAGTCAGCAGGTCAATGCTGGTGAATCCCTCACCGACGGTCCGATCAATCCCCACGAGCTGCTCGAGTGTTACTTCGAGGATCTGCGCAGCCGTAAGCCCACGATGGATGCGGCCCAGGAGGCGATCTCCAAGCTGCAGTTCCGGATGGTGACGGAAGTGCAGAACGTGTACAAGTCCCAGGGCGTGGCGATTGACGACAAGCACATCGAAGTGATTGTGCGCCAGATGACTAGCAAGGTCCGCATCGAAGATGCGGGAGATACCACCCTGCTGCCCGGTGAGCTCATCGAGCTGCGTCAGGTGGAACAGGTGAACTCCGCCATGGCGATCACCGGTGGAGCCCCCGCCGAATTCACCCCGGTGCTCCTGGGCATCACCAAGGCCTCGCTGAACACCGACAGCTTCATCTCGGCTGCCTCCTTCCAGGAGACCACCCGGGTGCTGACAGAGGCGGCAATCGAGGGCAAGAGCGATTGGCTGCGGGGCCTCAAGGAAAACGTGATCATTGGTCGCTTGATTCCTGCCGGTACCGGCTTTAGCGGTTTCGAAGAGGAACTTCGGGCTGAGGCAGGTCCCCATCCCGACATCCTTGAGGAAGACGGCATGGGCTATCGCCGCATGCAGAACCTGCGTCCCGACTACACGGTCGAGATGCCGGCTCCGTCGGCTTCGATGGCCGTGCTTGACGATCCATCCGATGAGGATTTGGTGGCGACGCGCAGCCGCCATGGCATTGAAGCCAGTACCAGCGGCAGCGCTGCCTTCACCCGTCCCGTGGTGGAAGAAGGCCTAGAAGAAGAGCTGATCGCCGATCTTGCTGCCCTTGAGGGCCTCCAGGAAGAGGGTCTGCTCACCGATGAGTAAGGCCACCATCCCTCGGGTTACCACCACAAGCTTGGGCACTCCGGTGCCCCAGCGCCGGCTGCCGAGCTATGGCTTCCACACCCACACTGAGCTTCTGAATGGCCGGATGGCCATGCTCGGATTCATCGCCCTGCTGGCGGTGGAGTGGAAGCTGGGCCACGGCCTCTTGATTTGGTGACCTCCCCACCTGGGGCCCGTCCCCTGTTGGGGATGGGCCTTTCGTCGTTAGAGCAGTGGGCCCAATCGCAAGGCCAGGCGGCCTTTCGTGGCCGCCAACTCCACGATTGGCTCTATGCCAAAGGGGCCCGCAGCCTGGAGGCGATCTCCGTTTTGCCGAAGGCCTGGCGCGCCCAGCTCCAGGCCCAGCCCCCGCAGGGCGGCGGCGATTGGATTGGCCGTTCCAGTGAGTTGCACCGCAGCGTGGCCCGCGATGGCACAACCAAGTTGCTGCTGGGTACGGCCGATGGCCTCACCCTCGAAACCGTTGGTATCCCGGCTACCGATCGGTTGACCGTTTGCGTCAGCAGCCAGGTGGGCTGCCCGATGGCTTGCCGCTTTTGCGCCACGGGTAAGGGGGGCCTACAGCGCTCGTTGGCGGTGCACGAGATCGTGGATCAGGTGCTGAGCGTGCGCGAGGTGATGGATCAGCGGCCCAGCCATGTGGTGTTCATGGGCATGGGTGAGCCCTTGCTCAATATCGATGCGGTGCTCGCAGCCATCGACTGCCTTTGCACGGATTTGGGCATGGCCCAACGGCAGATCACGGTCAGCACGGTTGGGGTTCCCAAGACCCTGCCCACCCTGGCCGAGAGGGCCTTGGAGCGGCTGGGGCGCGCCCAGTTCACCTTGGCTGTGAGCTTGCACGCCCCCGACCAGGGGCTGCGAGAGGAGCTGATCCCTACGGCCCATGCCTACCCCCTGGAGGCGTTGCTCGAGGATTGCCGCCGCTACGTGGCGATCACGGGGCGTCGGGTCAGTTTTGAGTACATCCTGTTGGGTGGTCTCAACGATCGCCCCCACCACGCCGAGGCCCTGGCCCAGTTGCTGCGAGGTTTTCAGAGCCATGTGAATCTGATTCCCTACAACCCGATCGAAGAGGAGGAATTCCAGAGGCCTACACCGGAGGCTGTGGCTGCCTTTAAGGCTGGCTTGGAGCGGCGGCATGTGGCGGTGAGTGTGCGCGCCAGCCGCGGGCTTGATGCCGATGCCGCCTGTGGCCAGCTGCGCAGGCGCCTGGGGGACACGCTCCAGGCGGCTTAGCTGGGTTTGGTTGGGTTTAGGTGGCATCGCGCAGGGGATCAAATGCCCCCCGGCAGCCGTCCCCATTCCAGGGCACAAGCTTGGCCATGAGTAGGAATGCCGGCACGGCCGCCAGGGCCGTGGCCAGAAAGTATTCGCTCCAGCCCACCTGGGCTGCTAGCCAGCCAGAGGGTAGGGCCAGCAGGGTACGGCTGAAGGCGTAGACCCCCGAGAGCAGGGCGTACTGGGTGGCGGAAAACCGCGGGTTGCAGAGGCTCATCAGCAGGGCCACGAACCCGGCGCCCACCATGCCGCTGGAGATGTTCTCCAGGCTCACCGCTGCCATGAGAGCTGGCAGGCCGCCTCCAAAGCGGGCTAGGGCTGCGTAGCCCAGGTTGCCGGCCGCCCCCACCAGGGCGAAGAGCCACAGGCAGCGGTTCATCCCCAGCCGGGCGAACAGCACGCCGCCGATCACGGTGCCGATCATGGTGGCGGCGATGGCCCAGCCGCCGTCGAGTAGGCCGATCTGGGCATCGCTAAAGCCCGCCTGCTTCAGAAAGACAATCGAGAGGGCGGCCAGTAGGCCATCGGGCCAGCGGTAGAGCAGCACCAGCAACAAAACCCATGGAGCCTGGTTCCCACCCGTGCGGCGCAGGAATTCTCTGGCGGGGCCCACCACCGCCTGGCGCAGGCTGGTGACGGGATGCTGCACAGGCACAAGGGTGGGAGCGCCCAGGGTGAAGGGCACGACCATCAGGATCAGCGCGGCACAGCCTGCGAAGGCGGCCGGCCAGCCGAAGCGGCCAGCCAGCAGGAAGCCGCCGGAGCTCACCAGCAACATGCCCGTGCGATAGGCGAAGTTGTGGGTGGCAGCCCCCTGGCCGCGCTCCTCCTCCGGCAGCAGGTCTGTTCGATAGGCATCGATCACGATGTCCTGGGTGGCACTGGCGGTGGCTAAGAGCAGGGCCAGCAGAGTGATCAGCCCCAGCCGTCCTGGCGTGGGTGCCTTGGTGGCGACCAGGGCAAGCACCAGCAGGACAACCACCAAGGCGACCTGCAGCACCACCATCCAACCCCTGCGGCGATCGGGCCGGGCGATGGGCCAACGATCCAGGAGCGGAGCCCAGAGAAACTTGAATGCATAGGGCAGCCCCGCCAGCTGCGGGATCACCCCGATCAGCTCGAGGGGGACGCCACTGCTGGCTAGCCATCCCTGCAGCAATTTGCCGCCCATGTTCAAGGGCGCCCCACTGGCCAGGCCCTCGGCGGCCACGGCCACCAACCGTTTCCTTTCACTTCCCGGCGGTGGTGCGGCTACGGCGGTTTTGGCTTGCTCGCTTGCAGGGCTAGTGGCCATCGAGAGGGCATAGAGATCGAGCCGAACGCTAGGGGGGGCGCTGCCCGTCAGAATGGGCTGCACTGATGGTCCCCTGTGCAGTTTTTTCGCTCCACTCTCTTACCAGCGGCCATCGTGCTGTTGTTTGGCTTGGCCCTGTTTGCGGTGAGTGCCCGCATTTGGTTGCCCGGAGATATGGCCGCACCGGCACCGATCAGCTGAGCCCCCGTCGTGACTGATCTCCAGCCCAATCTGCCGGTATCGCTTGCGCGCGCGGGCCCCTTCGATGAGAGCCCCCAGGAGCTCTACCTCGACCTGGACGTGCTGGCCCAGGAGCTCGCCCAAGAGTTGTTAGGCGATCCCCTCGATGCGCTCGATAGCAGTGATCCTGAGGCGGCTGATGTGGCTGCTGAATGCGATCTGGGCCTTTCCTTGCTGGTGGGCGATCACGACCAGCGGATGCAAGGGCTGCGCATCTTTTGTGAGCACCGGGACCCGAGGGCCCTGCCCCTGTTGCTGCCGTTGCTGAAGGCCCCATGCCCGATCGTGCGGATGAGTGCGGTCTACGCCCTGGGCCGTAACCCCAGTCCGCTGGCTGTTCAAGATCTGCTGGGCCTGCTGGCCTCCGACGACAACGGCTATGTGCGCAAGGCCGTGGCCTGGAGCTTGGGGAGCTATCCCGATGCCCCTGTGCTCAACCCCCTGACCCGTTCCCTCCAGGTGGATATTGCTGCCGTGCGGCTCTGGGCGGCCAGCTCCTTGGCGGAAGCGGGCAGTACGGGGCCCGCCAAGGCCGATCCCGCCGCGGCCCAGCTGCTCTTGAGTTTGCAGATTGACAGTGAGCCGGCGGTGCGTTCGAACAGTGCCTGGGCCTTGGGGCGGCTCTATCCCGACTTAGTCGAACCTCGGCAGCAGGTCTTGGTGGAAAGCCTGCTCCACGCCATGCTCAATGACACCGAATCGAGTGTGCGCGATGAGGCCCGCTTGGCCTTGGAACAGCTCGAGCAACCCGAGGTGTTGGAACGCCTCCAGACCCTCGTGGATGAAGGCTTGCTGGCTTGAGCTCAGCAGCCGTCAACCGCCGCTAACTCGGTAACCACCGCTAACATCTCAGGACTCTGGTTTGGCGTGGGATGGCACAACAGACCATCCGCTTCCGGATCCATTCCGGTGGCAGGGTGCAAGAGCTCGTTGAGGGGGTTCAGGGAGAGGGTTGCCAGCACCTCACCGAACGCATTGAGGCCCGGCTTGGTTCTGTCCAGCAGCGTCAAAGCACCTCAGAGGCGTTTCTTCCGATGGCAGTGACGCAAGACACCACCCTTGGCGCACTTACTGCCTTTGGCACACTTACTGCCTTTGGCGAAGTCACCGCCCTCACTCAGGTTCTCCATCCCAGTTCCGCTAACGACACCCCCGCAGCCTGAGCCGATGTCGCACTTCAGCACCGTCAAGACCGAACTTCGCGACCGCCAGGCCCTGGTTGAGGCCCTCTCCGATCTGGGCCATGCTCCTGAAGTTGGGGCTCTCCAGGTGCGTGGCTACCGGGGGCAGACCGTCACGGCTGAGTTGGCGGTCTGCCAAGGCAACGGCGCCGACATCGGCTTCCGACTCAACCCCGCCACGGGCAGTTATGAGTTGGTGACCGATTTGGATCTCTGGAGTCAGCCCGTTCCTGTGGAGCGTTTTCTGGCCCAGCTCAGCCAGCGCTACGCCCTGCGCTCCATATTGGCCGCCACCGCCGGAGAGGGCTTCCAGGTGAGTGAGCAAACCAACCACAACGACGGCAGTATTGAGCTGGTAGTGACCCGCTGGGTCTGAGCGTGGACCCCGTGCTGCCTGATCCCGGCCTGGCCTTTGCCCCTGGCCATGGGGCCAGCTCACCCCGCCCCAATGGCTTTGAGCCCTTGCTGGGAGGAGTGCTTCGGGAACAGGCTGTCTGGGTGGATGAGGCTGTCTGCATTGGCTGTCGCTACTGCTCCCACGTGGCCAGCCATACCTTCGTGGTGGAACCGGATTGGGGTCGCTCCCGAGCCATTCGCCAAGACGGTGACAGCACCGAGCTCATCCAAGAGGCTATCGACACCTGTCCCGTGGATTGCATCCATTGGGTGGCCTATGGGGCCTTGCCGGAGCTCACAGCCCAATTGGCCCAGCAGGTCATCCACCCCCTGGGGTTGCCCCAGCCCGCCAGGCTCAAGCGCACCCTTCCACGGCGATGAAAATCAGGGTGCCCACCCGCCGTTTTGGCCGCACGGGCCTGGCCATGCCGGTGTTGTCGTTGGGTGGGATGCGCTTTCAACAGAGCTGGAGTGATCTCCCTGCGGATGCCATTACAGCGGCCAGTCAGGCCAACCTGCGGGCCACGTTGGAGAAAGCGGTGGCAGCAGGTTTTCACCACATTGAAACCGCTCGCTACTACGGCACCTCCGAGCGCCAGTTGGGCACGGTGCTCGAGCAGGTGAGCGATCCGCAGCGGATCTTGCAAACCAAGGTGCCGCCCAATGCGGACCCTGGGGTGTTTGAAGCCGAGCTGGAAACGAGTTTTGAGCGTTTGGGCTTGGCGGGGGGTGGGCGGTTGGATTTGCTTGCGATTCACGGCATCAACCTCGAGGAGCATCTCCACCAGACCCTCCGCCCTGGCGGATGCCTGGAGGTGGTGCGCCGTTGGCAAGCAGAAGACCGCATTGGCCATGTGGGCTTTTCGACCCATGGCTCCCTGGCCTTAATCGAAGCGGCCATCGCCACGGATCAATTCGATTTCATCAACCTGCATTGGTATTTCATTCGCCAGGACAACCGTCCGGCGATTGATCGGGCCTTGGCCCATGACATGGGTGTGTTTGTGATCAGTCCCACCGATAAGGGTGGTCATCTCCACAGCCCCTCAGCGCGGATGGCCGAGCTGTGCGCGCCGCTGAATCCCATCGTTTTCAACGACCTGTTTTGCCTCTCCGCCCCAGGGATTCACACGATCAGCGTGGGTGCTGCCCACCCAGGCGATTTGGAGGCCCATCTCGAGGCTGTGGCCCTGTTGGATGGGGCCGGCGGCCTGGTGCCGCCAGTTGTGGAGCGGTTGGAGCGGGCCCGCAGCGAGGCCTTGGCAGGGACGCTTGGTGAGACCTGGTTGGCCACTTGGCACCAGGGTCTGCCCGAGTGGACCGACACCCCTGGCGAGATCAACCTGCCGGTGCTGCTGTGGCTGCACAATCTTTTGGAGGCTTGGGATCTCGAGAGCTTTGCCAAGGCGCGCTATGGCTTGATGGGCCAGGGCGGCCATTGGTTCCCCGGGGCGAATGCCGATGCTTTTGAGTCAGAAGCCTTTGAGTCAGAAGCCTTTGAGGCCGAAGTTTTTGAGGCCGATGCGTCTTCCCCTACCCCAGGTGGTGGCGTGGATGAAGCCCAGTTGCGTGGCGCCCTCTCGGGCAGTCCCTGGGCGGCTGAAATTCCTGCGATTTTGCGCCAGCTCAAGGCCCGGCTGGGTGGTCAAACGGTGGAGCGGTTGACCAGTACCTAGCTCGCGTCAACCCCTAGCCAGGGGGCTGGGGCGGAGCACCGAGGGGTTGCTTGCTGGGTATGCCAACGGCCCGGGGATAGGTCTTCGGGCAGGGGCCCAGCGGCTTCAGTACCAGGGCGTGGCGGATGCCTTTGCCCCCCGGCAGGTCGCTTTCGCGGCATTGTTCAATCCCTGCGTTGAGGAGTAGGCAGGCCTTCCCCAGGCTGTCTTGGTCGCTGGCATCCCATTGGCCCCGGTAGAGCAGCGCTCGGCCCTGGGGATTCAGCAGCGGCACCAGGTATTCCGCAACCACAGGCGCACTGGCTACTGCCCGAGCCATCGCCCAATCAAACTGCCCCCGGCAGGTTCGGCAGCGGCCAGTTTGCTCAATGCGCTCGCAGCGCACGTTCACCCGATCAGCCAGGCCCAGCTCCAGGACCATGGCCCTGACCGCTTCCACCTTGCGGCCCACCGAATCCACTAGGGTGAGTTGGGCCTGGGGCAGGGCAATGGCCACGGCTAGTCCGGGAAAGCCCCCACCGGTACCGACGTCGATCAGGTGCAGGGCCTCCTCTGGCGAACTTTGCAGCAGGGGAACCAGGGGCCAGAGGCTGTCGAACACCTGGGAAATCCAGTAGTCGTCACCTTCAACCAGGCGGGTGAGATTGAGGCGACTGTTCCAGGTGCGGAGCTGCCCCTGCAGGGCTACGAACTGCCTCTCCTGGATGGCAGAGGGAGTCCATCCGAGCTCTTGCCAGAGGGCGAAGTGATCATGGGCCATCCACGCAGGCGGCAGCGGTGATCTCCCTAGGATCGTCCAGCCTGGGTTCGGGCGCTGTGCCAAGCCTGCCACTGCCACCTGTAGCGCCCGCGGTGTCGCCATCAGTACCTGCCAGCTACTACGCCCTACTGGAGGTGGAGCCGGAGGCCACCACCGAGGAGCTGCGCCAGGCCTTCCGCACCCTGAGCAAGCGCTATCACCCCGATACCACCAGCCTGCCTTTGGCTGAGGCCGCCGCCGCCTTTCAGCAGTTGCAGCAGGGGTATGGGGTGCTCAGCGATCCCCTCTCCCGCCAGCGTTACGACGCCGAGCTGTTGGCCCTGCGCCAGATGCTGTTGGCCCAAGTTCCCCTCTGGCCCTCGTCCCCCCCGCCATCTGAGAGCCCAGTCCAGGGGGGAACCCGGAGGCCCCTATCCGGCGGCGAGTGGCTGGCACTTTTACTCTTAGGGTTCACATTGCTGCTGAGCTTGGCCCTGGGCCTGGGCTTGGCTTGGCTGAGGGGAGAGGTTTGAGATGACGACAGCACCAACACCAGAGGCGCTGACTCCAGACGAGCCAACGTCAGAGACCCCCCTGTATCACCATCCCCTGCCGGCCCTGGAGGCCTGGTTGGCGTCGATCGGTGCCCAGCAACAGCGTTCCCAACCGTGCTGTTGGGATCTCCATGGCCCCGAATGGAGTGCCCAGATTGAGTTGGAGGTGGAGGAGTTAAAGGTGAGTTGGCACAACGAAGGCAGGGTGAGTGTGCGGCATTTCCCCTATGGCTTGTCCCGCTCGGATGCGGAGGCAGCGATTCTGGCGGGCCCCTAACGGGCTCATCGCCCCATGGGGGCAGTTAACGGCAGAGCTCGCTGTGGTCTTCCCGCTGGGTCGCTAGGGGACCGCAACTCACCCAACGCACCAAGCGAAGTTCCACATCGGTGAAGGCCACAAAGATGCCTCCGCAGAGGAGGACAAGGAAAGCGGAAATCAACCAGGTTTGTTTATTCACAGGGAGATGGCGGTTGCCGTCAGTGCTGTGGCCAATGTATGGGCCAGGCCTTGACTTTGCCATTGCCGCTCGAGCGCTTGGGCATCCAGGGGATTGAGATGGGGGAGTTGGGCGAGCACGGGAGCCCCGGAAAGCTTGGCCAGGGTGTGGGGGTTGTCGGGGTGG